>Ga0209382_10005326_pt1 | contig 16786 bp, 15 predicted proteins | sample SoiMetdeltSBSDD5_FD_187599 | JGI IMG/M metagenome (GOLD analysis project Ga0209382, IMG submission 187599) | Bulk soil microbial communities from a Populus tree surrounding site in Tennessee, USA - Soil MetaG P. deltoides SBSDD5 (SPAdes) (version 2) | ecosystem: Environmental > Terrestrial >...
CAGGTCGGACCGCATGGCGACGTCGAGGTCGACGGGCTGCCCGTCGCTGAGGTTCGCGGTCTGCGACGGCGTGACCGTGAACGGGGCGTCGGGCGTCTGCGCCGAGCTGACCGAGCTAGGCCCGGCCACCGAGAGACCGGCGACGAGGATCAGCGCGGCGGTGGCGACCGCGACCAGCGTGCGTGAGGCTGCTCGACGGCGGTACCGGGACATGGTGCTGCGCTTCTCCTCGGTGGGCACGGGACGGTTATCGCATGTGCAGGTGAACGGACCCGGGTGGGTCGGACCAACGCCGGGTGAACAACTGACGCTCACCGCGGGCGAAGGGGACCGGACGTGGGCGCAGGCCCCCGGCGGTCGCCGGGGGCCTGCTGCAGTGGTCAACGCGCCGTCGCGTGGATCACACCGGGACGTAGAGCCGGCAGAACGAGTTGGCCAGGTTGTGGGAGTTGACCGTCTGGGTCAGACGCCCGAAGCCCAGCGACTCGATGCTGGCCGCGGTGCCGGCGCCGCCGCTGCACAGCGGGCTGGTGGCACCACCGTCGGCGTTGTCGAAGCCGACGTAGCGCTTGGCGCTGGTGTAGCTGGCGCTCGTGTTGTCGACGACGTTGAAGACGAAGCGGACGCCCGGATAGTCCGGGGTCGAGTCGACGAGCTTGACGTTCGACTCGGCGACCGGAGCGGTCGGGAACTCGCTGTCCTGGGCGGCCAGCTCGAACTGGCCGTCGTCGGTGCGCACGATGTTGGCGCCGTTCAGGTCACCGACCTCCTGGCCGTGACGCTGGTCGGGAGCGGAGCCCCGGGCCTGAGCCACCCAGTTGGCGCCCGAGTAGGGCACGATCGCGGTCTGCTCGTGGTTGTTGGTGTCGATCAGCTCACCCGAGTTCTCCTGGGTGAGGATGACCGCCGGGCAGCTGCCGCTGCTGACGGTGGTCGGATCGAAGCCGTTGAGCAGGTCGCTCTGGGCGAAGGAGCGGGTACCGGAGCCGGCCTGCGGCCAGTACCGCTGGATAGCGCCGTTGCCGCCGCCAACCTGGTTCCAGTTGGTGAACGTGCAGTTGTAGATGCCCTGCACCTGCGCCAGCGTCAGGTTCGCCGGGGCCAGCGTCGAGGCCGAGGACCAGCCGACCGCGTCGAGCGCGAAGGCGTAGTACTCGAAGGACGCCAGGTCGGTGCCGATGGCGCGGGGCGCACCGGAGGAACGGGCGATGTCGATGCAGCCGTCACCGGCGTTGACCGACGCCTTGAGGGCGTCACGCCCGGCACCGGAGCCGTTGGGCGAGGCCACCTCACCGCCGCTGGGCGGGGTGTGGTAGGTGATCGAGCCGCAGTGCTCGTCCGCCGGAACGTTCAGCGGCGAGCTCTGGACCGACAGGACGTTCCGCAGGATGTCACGGTCGTCGCCCGCAACGTTGGGGTCGTCGTTGTACGACGTGGCGGCGTTGTAGTTGCCCACAACCGCGTTCATCACATCCTGGGTGGTGTCCGACCCGACGATGGCCAGGGCGTCCTGGTCGCCATCGGGCGAGTAGTCGCAGGCACCGAGCGCCACGACGGCGAGCACGCTGGCCCCACCGACGACGATGCGCCCGTACCGCTTGATCGAGCGTGAGCTCATTCTTCCCTCCCTGTGTGGAGCGACCCCGCTGGCCGCCCGCCTCGTTCTGACAAATGGGAGGAGAACTCGACAAGGCAATCGGAACGAACGAATGGTGAAATGTCGTCGTCATCTAAGAGATGAAAACACAACGCCACCAGCCAGCCATCTGTCGTTCACCTAGGGGATGCCTTCACCTGGTTGGATGCCGATGATGGAGCGGGACGGCCGGGCGTATATTCGAACAACTACTCCGCGTATTGTCGAAGATCAACCGACGACTACCGACCGTATTTTCGGGTTCTTCACGACCGCGGCTGGGCTCACCGTCCTCGTGCTGCTGGCGTTGGTCGGTCTCTTCCTGCTGTTGCGCAGCCGCGACGCGTTCGACGTCGCCGGCTGGTCGTTCTTCAAGCGGGTCGAGTGGCGCACCGACATCGACCCGCCGGAGATCGGTGTCCTCGGCCTGCTCGTCGGCACCATCGAGGTTGCGATCATCGCCGTGCTGATCGCCATCCCGCTCGGGGTCTGCGCCGCGCTGTTCATCACCGACTACGCCTCGGCCCGATGGCGGGGCGTGCTGACCGGCCTCGTCGACCTGCTCGCCGCCATCCCCAGCCTGCTCTACGGCATCTGGGGCTGGCTCCTGCTCAGCGAGCAGTTGGCGCCGCTTTCGAAGTTCCTGGGCCGCCACCTCCGCTGGTTCACGTTCTTCGGCACCAACGACGACCCCCAGTTCATCCAGTCGATGTTCATCGCCGGTGTGGTGGTGTCGCTGATGGTGCTGCCGATCATCGCGTCGGTCACCCGCGAGGTCTTCGCCCAGACGCCGCCCGGCGAGAAGGAGGCGGCCCTCGCCCTCGGGGGCACCCGCTGGGGCATGGTCAAGATGGTCGTCCTGCCGTACGGGCGGGCCGGCATCGTCGGCGGCTCGATGCTGGGCCTCGGCCGGGCGCTCGGCGAGACCATCGCCGTGTCGCTGCTGCTGCCGCAGCTCCCGATGCTGACGACCCACGTCCTCGAGACCGGCGGGGCCACGATCGCCGGCTTCATCGCCCTGCGGGCGGGGGCCGACGAGTTCACGACCTCCGGCCTGATGGCCGCCGGCCTGGTGCTGTTCGCCCTGACCCTGGCGACGAACATGGTCGCTTCGATGATCGTGGCCCGCAGTCGGTCCGGCCTCGGGGTGGAGGCGGTCTGATGGCGACGACGCCCAGCCGCATCGAGCCCCAGCCGGCCACCGCCACCGCCACCACCGCCGGCGTCACGTCGGGCCATGTCGAGGTCGCCGTCGCCCGGACGCCGACCAGCCCGCGGCCGCTGCGCCGCCGCAGCGAGTTCGACCCGGTCGACTACGCCACCATGGTCGGCTGCGCGATCAGTGCGCTGGCTCTGGGCTGGGTGGTCTTCACCCACCTGACCGAGGGCATCGGCTGGTTCGGCTTCGTGGTGGTCGTGTACCTCTGCTTCCTCGGGCTGTTCGGGCTGGTCACCGCCGACCGCCTCGGCCGGCTCGTGGCCACCGACCGGCTCGCCACGGTGGCGATCACCTCGGGCGCGATCCTGCTGGCCGCCCCGCTGCTGTGGCTGGTGGGCTACGTCGTCCTCAAGGGCCTGCCCAACGTGACCGGCCACTTCTTCACCGAGGACCAGGGCGGGATCACGCCCGGCATGCCGGCCACCCGGGGCGGTGGGTCGCACGCCATCATGGGCAGCCTCGAGCAGGTCACCCTGGCGCTGGTCATCTCGCTGCCACTGGCGCTGACCACCGCTGTGTTCCTCAACGAGACCCGCTCGCGCCTGCGCCGCCCGGTGCGGATCTTCGTGGACGCCATGAGCGGGCTGCCGTCGATCGTGGCCGGCCTGTTCATCTTCGCCGTCCTGATCCTGCCCAACGCGCAGAAGAGCGAGGTCTTCGGCAACAACGGCCTGATGGCCAGCCTGGCGCTCAGCGTCATCATGCTGCCGACGATCACCCGCACGGTCGAGGTGGTCCTCCGGCTGGTGCCCGACGGGCTGCGGGAGGCGAGCCTGGCGCTCGGCGCCTCACGGGCCCGCACCGTCTGGTCGGTGGTCCTGCCGACGGCGCGCAACGGCATCTCGACCGCCGTGGTGCTGGGCATCGCCCGGGCGGTCGGCGAGACCGCACCGCTGCTGTTCACCTCGGTCGGGGCGAGCCTCTACAACTCCAACCCGTTCAGCGGCTCGCAGGAGAGCCTGCCGATCTTCGTCTACCGGAACATCCGCCAGCCGTTGGCGACCCAGATCGACCGCGGCTTCACCGGCGCCTTCGTCCTGATGCTGATCGTGCTCACGCTGTTCGCCATCACCCGGTTGATCGGCGGGCAGCGACGGACCCAGCGGACCGCGCGGCCGCGCCTGGTGACCCCGCAGGAGGACCTCGAACCGTGACCGGACCCGCCAACGACCCGACCCTGCCCATGGGCGCGGACCTCGACCTGGGAGCCGACCGGGGAGCGACGGCCACCCTCACCACCGGCAGCGCGCTCGACCTGACCTCCGGCCCGCCCAGGACCGTCGAGGATCCGCTCGCCGGCCGGCGGCCGGTGCGGCTGATCGGCGGGCCGCCGCCCGGCGCCGCGACCCTGACCGCCCGCCGGGCCTGCGCCTGGTTCGGCGACAACCTCGTGCTGGAGAACGTCGACCTCGCCATGCCGGCCGCGGAGGTCACCGCGCTGATCGGCCCGTCGGGCTGCGGCAAGTCGACCTTCCTGCGGCTGCTCAACCGGATGCACGAGCTCGTGCCCGGCGCCGCCCTGGCCGGCCAGGTGCTGCTCGACGGCCAGGACATCTACCGGGCCGGCATCCGGGCGCAGGAGGTGCGGCTGCGCATCGGCATGGTCTTCCAGAAGCCGAACCCGTTCCCGGCAATGAGCATCCGCGACAACGTGCTGGCCGGCCTGAAGCTCGCCCGCATCAAGTGCTCGAACCGCAACGAGCTGGTCGAGCAGTCGCTGATCCGGGCCGGCCTGTGGCGCGAGGTGCGCGACCGGCTCGGCGACGCGGGCGGCGCCCTGTCGGGCGGGCAGCAGCAGCGGCTCTGCATCGCCCGCGCGCTGGCGGTGCAGCCCAACGTGCTGCTGATGGACGAGCCGTGCTCGGCGCTCGACCCGACGTCGACCCGGCGCATCGAGGACACCGTCGCCGAGCTGCGCCAGCACCTGACCGTGGTCATCGTCACCCACAACATGCAGCAGGCCCAGCGGGTCTCCGACCACTGCGCCTTCTTCCTCGCCACCGAGGGCCAGCCCGGCCGGATCGTCGAGCACGACACGACCGAGACGATCTTCTCCCGGCCGAAGGACGAGCGGACCCTCGCCTACGTCGAGGGCAGGTTCGGCTGACATGGGCGGACTCCGGCGGCGCCTCCTCCTCGCCGTGGTGGCTGGGGCGTGCCTCGGTAGTGCCGTGGTCACGCCGGACGACGTGACCGGTGCGGCGCCGGCCGCCGCCCCGGCGAAGATCTCGGGCCGGGGATCGAGCTACGTCGGCCCGGCCATGACCCAGTGGACGGCCGACGCGTACACCCGCGGGCTGAACATCAACTACCTGCCGACCAGCTCGCCCGACGGGCTCGGCCAGTTCCAGCAGAACACCGTCAACTTCGCCGGCACAGAAGCCGAGTTCTCGTCCCTGCTGGGCCTCGGCAACGACGACCAGGTGCGCCGGGGCTTCCAGTACGTGCCCGACGTCGCCGGCGCAGTGGCCATCATGTACAACGTCAAGGACCGGGCCGGGAACAAGGTCGACTACCTGCGCCTGTCCCGCCAGACCATCGCCCGCATCTTCCTTGGCGACATCAGCAAGTGGTCCGACCCGGCGATCACGAACGACCTCGGCGGCAAGGTCAAGCTCCCGGACGAGCCGATCACCGTCGTCTACCGGTCCGGACCCTCGGGCACGACGGCGCTCTTCTACGACTTCGTCCAGAACATGGCGCCCCAGCTGTTCGACTCCTGGGTGGCCAGGAACCGCTACCCCAGCGGCGTGCGCATCATCGACCCCGGCGTGTCGCCGACCTTCGTGCCCCGCGGCCTCGGCCTCGCCGGGTCCGACCTGATGGCCCAGCACGTGGCCCGGACGCCGTGGACGATCACCTACGACGAGTTCGCCTATGCCAAGCGCTACAACGTGAACACGGCCTGGGTGCAGAACGAGTCGGGCCAATGGGTCCAGCCCTACGCCGGCAACATCTCGGCGGCGCTGGAGTCGGCCCAGCTGCGGGCCGACCTCAGCCAGGAGCTCTCCGGCGTCTACCGCAGCCGCAAGAACGGCGCCTACCCGATCTCGGCCTACAGCTACATCGTCACCCAGTGCGCGCCGGCCTCGGACCGGGCGACCTGCAAGGGCAACTACGCCAACACCGGCGTGGCCGAGACGCTCGAGGCGTGGATGAAGTACATCGCGTGCGACGGGCAGAGCCAGATGGCGGACATCGGCTACTCGCCGCTGCCACAGAACCTCTCCCAGGAGATGTACTACTCGGTCCAGCGCATGTGGGGCCGGCCCAAGGGCCAGGCGACGAAGCTGTCCTGGGCCAACTGCAAGAACCCGCGCTTCAACCCGAACTACACGCCGCCGGCGCCCCCGCCACCGCCCGCTCTACCCGACCCGCCGTCCGACGACGCCGGCGGCAGCGGCGGGTCCGGGGGTGGCCCGGGCGGGGGCAACGGGGGCGGCTCGGGAAGCGGCACGACGGGAACGACGGCCGGCAAGGGAGCGGGTGACGAGCTGGCGGACGCCCGCAACGGCGACGCCGACGCCGTGGGCGGCGGGTCGGGGTCGTGGCGGGAGAACGACCCGATCAACTACAGCCACGACGGCCCGGACCCGATGGGTCGCTGGCCGCTCGTGGTGATCGTGCTCCTTATGGTGATCCCGCTGGTGGTCGGGGCTGTGCTGGCGCGGCTGCGGCGCTCGGCCTGAGCCTCGGCCTAGAAGACCTCGCGGAGCTTGCGGCTCTCGACGTCGTAGACGAAGCCCCGGACCTGGTCGCGACGCTCTAGCCACGGGGCCGAGCGGATCCGTTCGAGCGAGCCGCGGACCGAGACGTCGACGTCGTCGAACCCGCCGATCGCGAACGGCACCGCCGCGCCGGTCACCGCCTCCACGCGGCCGATGACGTCGGCGTCCTGCAGGCCCTCGAGGCCGCAGTTGGTGTGCTGGATGACCATGACCTCCTGGGTCCCCAGCTTGTGCTGCGACAGCAGCAGCGACCGCAGGGCGTCCTCGGTGGCCAGGCCCCCGGCGTTGCGGAGGATGTGGGCCTCGCCCAACTGCAACCCGAGCACCGTGAACAGGTCGATCCTGGCGTCCATGCACGTCAGGACCGTGACCCGAAGTCGGGGTCTCGGCGAGTGGACGACTTCGGTGAGGTTGGAGATCGTGGCGTGGCTTGCCTCGTGGCGAGCCAGGAGCTCGTCGATAGCGCCCATGGCAGGAAAGCTGGCGGCCCCGGCACCGAATTCCAACCATTTCGGTGGGTTTATTTGGCGCTCTACCGGATGTCGACCGGGGTGCCCATCGGGACGGTGCGGGCGAGGTAGGTGATCACGTCGTTGGCGACCCGGATGCAGCCGTGGCTGACCCGTTCGCCGATCGTGTCCGGGTCGTTGGTGCCGTGGATCGCCACCACGCCGTCGCCACCCCGGAAGTCCTTCGCACCCGGGCTGTCGCTGTAACCGGAGAGCCCCAGGGCGAACGGCCCGTACAGGTCGTCGTCCTTGCTCGAGGGCATGATCAGCTCCTTGACGAAGTAGCGCCCGGGCGGCGTCGGCATCGCCGGCTTGCCGACGCCGATCGGCACCCGCCAGGCGACCTTGCCGCTCTGCTCGAACGTGAGCTCCCGCTCCTTGCGGTCGACCACGATGCGGTACTCGTTGCCGACCAGTGAGACGTCGGCCGCCCGCACCCAGCCCTTCGAGCCGTTGGGCCGCACCGGCAGCAGCACCGGAACCCACTTGCCGCCGGCGTCGCGCCCGTCGACCAGGAAGACCAGCGCCGAGCCGCTGGTGGTCGGGTTGGCCAGCTTCAGCTTCGGCTGGGGCGCCCCGGCTGTCGCGTAGACCGGCACCTGCGGGACCTTGGCCGTGGCGATCCAGGTCCCGACCCAGGGCGCCGGCTCGTCGTCCCGCCACGCCAGCCCGACTGCCACCAGTCCCGCTGCGACGAGCAGGCCCAGCGCGACTCGCACCATCCGTCAACGTGAGGTCAGCCGGCCGGCGGGCGGGGCCGCGGTGCGACGACAGTGAAGTTGAGCTGTTGGTACAGCGCGACTGGCGCGGCGGTGATGCCGAACGCGCACCGGGCGAAGAACGGGACTACCCCGACCGTGAGCGGCGCCGCGAAGTGCACCACCCACTTGCCGTCGGCGCCGGTCTGCACGTTGCCGCTGAGCGCCCCCGGCCCGAGGTCCCAGAAGACCTGCATCGGCTGGGGACAGGGCTGGATGGCCGTGACGGTCATCTGCTCGCCGGGTTTGGCGTAGAGGGGCGCGATCGTGGCGGTCAGGTCCGTCTTCTGCGCGGGGCTCTGGCTCTCGGTCTCGGCTGCCAAGGGACCGATCAGGGCGACGAGCATCGTCAGGCACATCGCCAGGCACGCCAACAGGTGCTTCGGCATCGTGGCTCTCAATACCCCATGTGGTGTTCCAAACACCACGCGTGGGATTTGGCTTGCCGAGGTGCTAGCGCCCGACGGAGGCGAAGTAGCCGGTGAGGTCGCGGACCATCGCGTCGAACGACGCGGCCGCGAAGAGGATCGGCTGGTAGTGGGTGATGTCGTAGTCGAGCGTGCTCATCTGCTCGATGTCCCACGGCCGCACCTCGGCGGAGCGGTACTCCTCGATCTCGCCGTAGGACGACAGCAGCCCGGCACCGTAGGCCTTCAGCTCCCCGTCCTCGTGGAGGACCCCGAACTCGAGCGAGAACCAGAACACCTTCGAGAACGCCTGCAGCGCCGCTTCGCCGGCCGCCGAGGCCCGCAGCGACGCGTGGCCCGCGGCCTCGTACAGGTCGGCGAGCTGGGGGTTGGCCAGCATGTTGGCGTGCCCGATGATCTCGTGCACCACGTCGGGCTCGGGGGTGTAGAAGGGCACCGAGTGGTGGCGGATGTACTGCGTCGACAGGAAGGTCCGCCGGGCCAGCGCCCCGTAGAACACCATCGTCGGTACCAGACCGGGCACCGGCTCGATGTGGAAGCCGGTCAGCTCGTGGACCCGGGCGTCGACCTCCCGCAGCTGCGGGACCCGCTCGCTGGGGAGGTGGAGGCTCGCCTCGCCCGACAGGTAGGCCCGACACGCGTAGCGCCGGTGCTTGGCGGCCAGCTCGCGTGAGACCACGCGCCAGACCTCGTCCTCCTCCGGCGTGTACTCGACGTCGGGGATGGGATCGCCGCTCTTGTATCGGGCACCAGTCTCGGCGATGGCGGCTCGCCGAGCCCGGTAGGCCATGTCCGACACCCCCGGATGGTCATCTGGCAGTTCGAACTGCCCGAGCGCAGGGGTGTCGGCGGTGGTCATGACTTGGGGTCGACCATATCTCGCATCGCCGAGATGTCGTCGAGATCACCGATGCGACGGACGACGCCGCCGAGGAGGACGGCAAGGGTGGCGATGGCCAGGCTGAGGACAACGATCTCGGTCACGGGGGGCACCTCGCTTCTCGATCGACCAACCTGGGACAGCGGCTAGGGGGAAAGCCGCTCTCCCTCGAGGTATGACGCCGGCCGCCACCGGTTCATTCCCCAACTTCCGGCCGGTCGAAGGCCGACTTGCCCGGAGCGCCGTTGCACCGGTCCCTAGGCGATACCCGTTCGCCCCGCCCACAACGCCGACGGATCTGGAAAACCGGGCTGTCGGACCACGAAAACCGGGCTGTTCGGAACCAAGCGGCGGGATGGGCCGTCAGGCCGACATGCACACGACGATCGCTCCCCCCGATCAAGGTCGTCTGCCGACAGCGGAGCTGCACGGCTTGGTCGCCGCGCTGCTCGTGCGGGAGGCCGACGACCTCGCGGTCACGCCGCGTCCGATGGCACGACGGGCCGTGCGGCGCCGCCTGTCGCGGCTGCGGCGGCGACGCCAGCTGAAGACGACGCTCGGGTCGAGCACGCTCGCCGCCAGCCTCTTCGCCTCCGCCGGCCTGCACGAGCTGCGGATCGGCCGCTCGTCGGGTGGCCCAGCCGCCGCGGCCGAACCGCTGCCCACCCGCCCGACGTTGCCGGCCACGACGACCCCGCCGTCGACCGCGCCATCCCCACCGGGCGTGCCGTCGTCGACTACCACGTCGACAGTGCCAGGGCCCGGGTTCGCCGCGAGCTGGTCGGGCGACCTCGTCGCCGCCGACCCCGGGGTGCTCTACGCCGAGGGTCGGTACCACGTGTACACGACATCGGCCTTGCCGTATTCGGTACCGCGGTTCGCAGGCCGCGACCTCGGCCATCCGGGTGGGCTGATGGGCGACGCCATGCCCGAGCGGCCCGCCTGGGTCGACCCGCAGGACCGGGTGATCTGGGCGCCGCAGGTCCAACGCATCGGCGGTCGCTACGTCATGTACTTCGCCGCCACCGGCCCCGACGGGCTGAAGTGCCTGGGCGCGGCGGTGGCGTCGACGCCGGACGGCCCGTTCGCCCCGGAGGCCCAGCCGCTGCACTGCTCGGACCACTACTGGGCCATCGACCCCTACCCCGTGCAGGACGGCGACCAGTGGTACCTGCTGTGGCGCCAGGACGACCACGAGCACACCACCGGCAAGATCGTCGTCGCGCCGCTCAGCGCCGATGGCCTGCGCCTGGTCGGTGATGGCCACACGCTGCTGACGGGCACCCAGGACTGGGAGCGGGGCTACGGCGACGGCGGCATCGGCCCGATCGAGAACCCGGCGATGGTGCGCCACCCGGACACCGGCGAGTGGCTGCTCACGTGGTCGGCCAACCGCTGGGAGACCGAGTCGTACGCCACCGGCCTGGCCCGCTGCGCCGGCCCGCTGGGGCCGTGCGAGCGGATCAGCAGCGCCGAGCCGTGGCTGCGAACCGGCCGCGACCCGGCGATCACGACGTCGGCCCGGTTCGGCGGCGCCGGCGGGATGTCGTTCGTCGTCGGACCCGACGGCCGGCTGTACGCCGTGTTCCACGCCTACCGCGGCGCCGGGCGTGACCCCGACCCCCGCCTCACCTGGGCCTATCGTGTCGACGCCGAGCCGGGCACAGGTGGGTACCGGCTCGTCGAGATATCTGGGAACCAAACGGGCAACGTCCCCGTCAACGGGACATGAGCATCGCCAGGGCGCTGTCGGCGGCGCCTCTCGCGGCAGCTGGAGGGGCAGTGGTGGCAGACGCAGGCGTGGAGCTTGTCGTCGAACGGGCGCCGACATTCGACGAGCTGTTCAGGCAACGCTACGAATCGATGGTCCGGGTCGCCTACCTGCTGGTGGGGTCGCGGGCCGAGGCCGAAGACGTGGTGCAGGACTCGTTCGCCCGGGTCGAGCTGCGGTGGGCGAAGCTCGAGAACCCGGGCGGCTACCTCCACCGCTGCGTCGTCAACCGCAGCCACGACATGCTGCGGCGCCGCAAGGTAGAGCAGCGCTTCCGGCTGCTGCGCCGGGAGGAGACCAGCGAGCTGCAGGCCGACGAGCTCGGCGACGCGCTCGCCACGCTCCCGCCGAAGCGCCGGGCTGCCGTGGTGCTCCGCTACTACGCAGGTCTGAAGGAACAGGAGATAGCCGAGGTGTTGGGCGTCCGGCCCGGGACGGTGAAATCGATGCTGCATCGGGCCCTGTCCCAGCTTCGCGAGGTGATCGAGCGATGAACACAAACCTTGAAGACCACCTCCGCCGCCTGACCGACCCCGTGGCGGCTCCCCCGACCGACCGCGCCCGCGAGGCCATCACCCACCGCAAGCAAGTCCTCCACCGCCGCCACCAGACCCGTCGAGCCGTCGGGGTGGGCACCCTCGTGGCCATCGTGGTCGCCGGCATCCTCGTCCTCCGAGGCGGTCCCACGGGCACGGTCGACACCGGCCTCGCCGATGGCGGCGACGACGACCTCGTTGCTCTCGCGGTCGACGGCAAGGGCGGGTGGGAGGTGGCCCAGGCCTACGAGTCCACCGGCACGCCGGCGTTCGTGGCCCACGGCAGCGACATGTCGGTCCAGGTCTTCCAGAGGGCGGGCGAGCCGGACGGCCCGACGATCTTCCTGCAGCAGACCTTCCCCACCGACACCAACGTCTACGACGCGTGGTCGGACGTCGCGATCGGCGAGTTCACCGGCCACCTGCTGAAGACCGGCACCAACGACTACCGGCTCGAGTGGCAGCGAGGCGACGACCTGGTCTCGATCTACTCCCGGGGCGTGGGCGAGGACGAGGTGCTGACGTTCGCCCGGGAGCTCGACGCCCGGGAGACCGACTACGGCGCGCAGCCTGACATCCACGGGACGCTCGGGTTCGACCCCGCCTACGTCCCTGCGGGTCTGTCCGAGCAGTCAGCCAGGAAGTCGAAGCAGGTCCTCAACCGGTTCGTCGACGGGCGGCCCCCCGGCGGTGAGCTCGGCAGCTGGTGGACCATCAGCATCTTGGAGCGAGGGCCCTACGGCTTCGAGACGGTGCAGGAGCAAGGCCTCGTCGCCCCCGATGCGGGCGTCGCCCAGGTGAGGATCGCAGGTCGGCAGGCCACCCTCTACGACGAGTCCCGCACGAAGGGCACCTGGACGCTGGTGATGCCGATCGGCGACGACCTGCAGGCCCAGGTCACCCTCGCCGGGGATGCCGCCATGGCGACCGAGCTCGGCAAGCACCTGAAGCTGCTCACCCGGGCCGAGTGGGAGCGGCTGGTGGACGAGCACTCGAGCGTCCCACCCGTCGGCGATGACTCCGAGGTCCGGACCGACTTGGGCGACGACGAGCGGATCGGGGCCAAGGTCGACGCCCCCGTGGGGGACCCGAAGCGGTGACCTCGGGTCTCTCGGCTCAGTGGCCGAGGACCTTGCGGGCGCCGGCGGCGATGTCGTCGACCTGGGGGAGGATGGCCCACTCCAGGGACGGTTCGTAGGCGACGTGGCAGTCCTGGGCGGCGACCCGGGCGACCGGGGCGTCGAGCTCCCAGAACAGCTCGTCGCTGATCCAGGCCGCCACCTCGGCGCCGTAGCCGCCGCGCCGCACGTCCTCGTGGACGACCAGCACCCGCGACGTCTTCTTCACGGACTCGGCGACGATGTCCTGGTCCCACGGGACCAGCGTCCGCAGGTCGATGACCTCGACCGAGGCCTCGTCCTCGAGGGCTAGCCGCTCGGCCGCCTGGCACGACTTGTAGACCGTGGCGCCCCAGGTGACGATCGTCAGGTCGGTGCCCCGGGCGGCGTAACGGCCCTTGCCGAACGGGATGACGAAGCCCTCGTCCGGATACGGATCGCGGGTGTACGGCTGGCGCAAGAGGTGCTTGTGCTCGAAGAACAGCACCGGGTCCTCGCAGCGGAACGCCGCTCGCAACAGGCCGACAGCGTCACTGGCGCGGGACGGGAACGCCACTAGCAGCCCGGGGATGTGGGCGAAGATGGCCTCGCCGCACTGGCTGTGCCAGATCGACCCACCGGTCAGGTAGCCGCCTATGGGCACTCGGATGACGGTCGGGCAGGTCCACGTGCCGTTGGAGCGCCAGCGGATGGTGGCCGCCTCGCTCTTCACCTGCTGCATGGCGGGATAGATGTAGTCCATGAACTGGATCTCCGGTGACGGCCGGAGACCCCGCACGGCCTGCCCCACTGCCCGGCCGATGATGTTCGACTCGGACAGCGGCGTGTTGAAGCAGCGGGCCCGCCCGAAGTCACGCTGCAGGCCGTGGGTGGTGCCGAACACGCCGCCCTTGCCCTCGACGTCGGCGAGCACGGCCTCCCGGGCATCCGCGACGTCCTCGCCGAAGACCCGGATGCGCTCGTCGGCGGCCATGGCCTCGTGGAGGGCCCGGCGGATGCCTTCGCCGAAGGCGACTTCGTCGCCGCCCTCGCCGGGCTCGCCCGGATCGGGGAGGTCGGGCAGGGCCACGACGTGGTCGAGCACGGTCGACGGGTCGGGGCGGCGGGCGGCGAGCGCCTCCTTGGCGGCCTCGGAGACGATGCGCCGGGCCTCGTTGCGCAGGTCGACGGCGTCGTCGGGAGTGAGGACGCCCCTCTCGACGAGCGCCCGCTCCATGCCGTCGATGGGGTCGTGCTCGAGCTCGGACTCGATCTCCTGGGGCAGCCGGTACTTGCTCTGGGTGTCGGCCGCCGAGTGCGAGTAGGGCCGGGTGACCCGGGCGTGCAGCAGGGCGGGGCCGACGCCGGCCCGAAGGTGGCTGACCACGTCGGGCATCAGGTCCCGGACGGCGAAGTAGTCGGTGCCGTCGACGGAGTTGACGAGCAGGCCGGGGAAGCCGGAGACCAGCTCGTTGATGGGCGCCGGCGCCTGCTCGGACGCGGGGACCGAGATGGCGTAGCCGTTGTCGGCCACCACGTAGAGGACGGGCAGGTGCTCGGTGCAGGCGGTGTTGAGGCTCTCCCAGAACTCGCCCTCGGAGCAGGCGCCCTCGCCGAGGCTGACGTAGGTGATCTCGTCGCCGTGGGCGGGCAGGTCCAGGTTGGGGCGGCGCACGATGTAGCGGCCGGCCTCGGCGCAGCCGACCGCCGGGATGCACTGGCTGCCGGTCGGGCTCGACTGGGTGACGACGTTGAACGGCTTGTAGCCCCAGTGCGACGGCATCTGGCGGCCGCCGGAGGCCGGGTCCTCGGCCGAGCCGACCGCTTGGAGGAGGATCTCCTTGGGGCTCATGCCGAGCCCGAGCATCAGCGAGCAGTCGCGGTAGTAGGGGAAGAACCAGTCGTAGCCCGGTCTCAGGACGCGGGCCAACGCCAGGTAGAGGGCTTCGTGACCGGCGCCGGAGATCTGGAAGAAGACGCGGCTCTGCTTCTGTAGGGCAATCTCGCGATCGTCAATGGCTCGTGAGACGCACGCGAGCAGGAAGTCACGCCGGAGCTCGTCCTCGGGGTAGGGCGTGACGGCCTTGCTTCGGCTGCTTCGCTGCTGCGACGGCGAACGCTTCGTCCTTCCCATCCCGGGAATGGTACCCCTCGGCAAATTGCTCCGGGCTGGCGGGGATCCTCAGCAAAACCGGAGGAAATCTCGGATCGCGCTGGGCGTTAGTGGCATTCTCCGCCGGGAGTGATGTGCACAGTGACCTGATCGCGTGCAAGACCGCGGCCGGTGGTGCGCAGGGTGAGCGTCTCGGCGCACGGCCTGGAGGTGACCCGGGCGCCGGTGACCGTAACGGTGTAGCCGTCGGCGTACTGCAGGCTGGGGACCTGGACCAGCGAGTCGAGTCGGCTGCTGTAGCGCTGCCCGCGGGGGCCGCGGGTGCTGTACGAGAGGTCGTAGGTGCGGGTCACGGGGTCGAAGACGGTCTGTGTCGGCGTCCCGGTGAGCGCCAATGGGTAGGGGCGGACCAGGGCCTTGAAGGTGTCGAGGCTGCGGAGGTTGTCGAGGCTGGCCGGCTCCGTCGTGCGGTTCACCATGATCTCTTCCGGATAGGCCCAGAACATCCAGCTGACGATGCCGGTATCGGCCTGGGCGGTGAGGCGTCGCAGGGTCGGGACGTCGAGCGTCGCGCCGAACTCGGTTTCGACCAGCGGCTGTTGGTCCCGGTCTGCGGCCGCGACCGCGTTGTCGACCACGGCCTGTTCGGCTGTCGGGTCGAGAGCGTACGAGTGGAAGGACAGGACATTGTCGCTGTCCGCTCCCGGGAGGCTGGTTTGCGTCTGGCCGAAGTTGAAGAGGACGAACGGCTCGACCCACACCTTCTGCTTCGTGGTGATGGCAGCGACAGCGGCGCTGGCCTTCTTGTAGAAGGGCGCTAGTCGCTCCTGCTCCAGTCGCGTGCAACCGGCGGTTGGGTCAGGGTTGATGCACGGCTGCCACTCGGCTCCGGGCCACGGCTCGTTCATGAGTTCGTAGCCGAGGACGTAGCGCTGGTGTTGGAAGCGCCGGACGACCGCGGTCAGGCCGTCGACGAAGTGGTCCTGGAGTCCTCGGCCGTCGACGGCGGCACGGTTCTGCCAGAAGCTCTCGAAGGCTCGCTGCATGGCCGGGTTCTGGACGTAGTAGAGCGGGAACTCGGCGGGCGGGTTGGGGAGGCCGTCGTCGATGCCCATCCAGTCGGGGAACCCATTGCCGTTGTACTTCGGGCCGTAGCCGTCCTGGTGGAAGTCGAGCAGCACGAAGATGTGGTGCTTGGCGAGGGTGTCGACGCTGCGTTGGATCGCGTCGATGTAAGTGGTGTCGATGCGGCCGGGCTCGGGCATCAGCCCGCCGACGACCACGCCGAGCCGGACGGTGGTGAAGCCGTGCTCCTCGAGGAACGCCGCGTCGTCCTCCCCGAACCCGTCGGCCTCGGGGTAGTACGGCGCCGACTTGTAGACCTCGTTGACCCCGTGCAGCGTGACGACCCGCCCCCGAGCGTCGACGAGCCAGCGCCCGTCCTCGCCCAACGGGGCCACCGGCCCCCGATTGCTCGCCCACCGCCGCGGATGCCCGCGCTCCTCCCCGCTCGGTGTCGTCGCCCACCCCGTCGCCACGACCATCAAGGCCACGGCGACGACCAGTCCCCCCAGACGTCGCATGGCGACAAGGTAACCGCCCCCCAGCGGTCGCTCAGCGGCGGTGCCAGGCGCCGTCGTTGGCGGTGAGCGCGTCGACGGGGTGGGGGAGCTCACCGGTGGCCAGGTCGGCCAGCGTCACCCGTTCGAGGACGCTGCGGAGGCCCGCGCGGACGGCGACCCAGAGGGTCTGCAGGACCTGCGAGTCGCCGGGGTAGTCGAGGCTCTCGGGCGGCTCACCGCGGACGTCGGCGAGCGGCCCCTCGACGGCGCGGATGATGTCGGCGACCGAGACCTCGCCCGGGAGGTGCGCGAGCCGGTAGCCGCCCTCGCCACCCCGCTGGGCGACGACCAGGCCGGCCAACCGCATCTTCACGAGGATCTTCTTGGTGTAGGCGAGCGGGAGCTTCTGACGCTCGGCGATCGCGTCGGCGGTGAGCGTGTCCGGGTACTCGACCGCGAGCTCGTAGGCCCCACGCACGGCGTAGTCGACCAGAGCTGTCACGCGCATACGGCCCAGCTTCCCACGTCCCCCGCCCGACCCCACCGCCC
>Ga0209382_10005328_pt1 | contig 16784 bp, 13 predicted proteins | sample SoiMetdeltSBSDD5_FD_187599 | JGI IMG/M metagenome (GOLD analysis project Ga0209382, IMG submission 187599) | Bulk soil microbial communities from a Populus tree surrounding site in Tennessee, USA - Soil MetaG P. deltoides SBSDD5 (SPAdes) (version 2) | ecosystem: Environmental > Terrestrial >...
CCGACGAAGCTGTTGTCGCCGCCATTGCCGGTCATGACATTGTTCAAGTCATTGCCGGTGGCGCCGATGTTGCCGCTGCCCAGCAGCACCAGATTCTCGATGTTGGCGGCCAGCGCCACATTGATCGTGGTGCGGACCGTGTCGATACCGTCATCCATCTCCTCGATCGTCGTATCGCCCACGTCGTCGACATAATATTGGTCGTTGCCGATGCCGCCGATCATGATGTCAGCGCCGACCCCACCGTCGAGTGTGTCGCTACCCCCATTGCCTTCGAGCGTATCACTGCCGGCCAGGCCGTAGAGCTTGTTGTTGAGCTCATTGCCGATGATGAGATTGTCGAGCTCATTGCCCTTGCCGATAACCGCCGCATCGACCAGCTCCAGCTCTTCGATGTTGGCCCTCAGCGTGTGGCTGTTGAGCGAGGAGATCACCCGATCGTTGCCCTCGCCTGCATTTTCGTAGGCATAGTCGGTGGTGTCATCGACATGATAGAGGTCGTCGCCGGTGCCGCCGTACATCCGGTCATAGCCCGCGCCGCCGGTCAGCGTGTCGTTCCCAATGCCGCCGTATAGATAATCGTCTCCCGTGCCGCCATCGAGCCAGTCGCCGCCGGCATTGCCGTAGAGCTTATCGCCGCCGGCATTGCCGTTCAGGGCATCGTGGAAGGCCGTCCCGGTGAGGACGTTGCCGCCGTTGTTGCCAATGATGGTCAGCGCATTGCCGACCAGCGAGGCATCGATGTTGGCGGCGACCGTTCCGCTGGTGTCCACCCCAGGCCCGGTGCCGGTGCCGATGTAGACATATTCAAGGCCCGTATCGCCGGCATAGAGCTTGAGCGTTTCGGCAACGGTCGTGGTGAAGCGAAGCTGGTCGAAGCCGTCCCAAAACCCGCCGCCAATACCGCTATCGTGGATTTCCGCGGCGGTGTGCTCGGCTGCTGATGCGATGATGTAGATGTCGTTGTGGTCGCCGCCATCGAGATAGTCGACGCCGCCAGCGCCGTTCAGCATGTCCGAGTCAGAATTGCCGAACAGGCGGTTGGCGCCAGCATTGCCGGTGATGCGATCAGCGAATAGTGAACCAGTGACGTTTTCAATGTTCACCAGCGTGTCGGTTCCGGCAACCCCGCTGATATACTGTGGCCCTGAAATTGACAGATCCACGGCGACGCCCCCGAGACCGTCGCTGGCCACCAATTGATAGTCCGCAAAGTCGCCAAACTCGCCGTTGGTACCGCCGTCGAGCAGGTCATTGCCCGCACCGCCCATCAGCCCATCGTCGCCCGCGCCACCATTGAGTATGTCGTCACCATTCCCGCCGTTGAGGCCGTCGTTGTGGTTGCCGCCCGACAGGCTGTCATTCCCGTCGTCGCCATACAGCAAGTCCGTACCATCGCCGCCGCTGATAGTGTCATTGCCCGCGCCGCCATTAAGCGAGTTGTCGGCAGCGTTGCCGGTCATCTGATTGGCCAGCGCATTGCCGGTGCCGCTGATGGCGGCGATGCCGGTCAAGATCAGCTCTTCGACATTATCGGCAAGCGTGAGCGTGACGGACGACTGAACCTTGTCAGTGCCCTCGCCGCCCAGCTCGGTCACCATGTCGCCCGCTGCATCGACAATATAGATGTCGTTGCCCGTGCCGCCCGACATGGCGTCGGAGCCCGAACCGCCATCAAGCGTATCGTCGCCGGCGGCGCCGTTCAACGTGTCGTTGCCGGCGTCGCCGTGGAGGATGTCGTTGCCACCAAGACCATTCAGCGTGTCGTTTCCGCCCAGGCCGCTGAGCTCATCGGCCTGTTCGGTCCCGGTGATGATGTCATCGCCTTCGGTGGCTGTGAGCAGCGTCAGTTGGACGCCGCCGGCGGCGGCAGTGGATGCCACCAGCTGGCCGTTCAGCGGCCCCTGCAGGGTCAGCGAGCCGCCGGTATAGGTGAGTGTGTTGCCGCTGAGGTTGAAGGTGAAGCCGGCGAGCGTCGCGTCGGTGAAAATGATGCTGTCACCTGCCTGCAGGTCGGCGATCGTGTCGCCGCTGAGCCCGGCCCTGGTATCCCGGAACATGTCGCTTCCGGTGCCGCCGGTCAGCGAATCCGTGCCCGCTCCGCCGGCCAGGACGTCGTCGCCACCGCCGCCGATGATGCGGTTCGCTGCGGCATCGCCGGTGAGGACATCGGCAAAGTTCGACCCGGTTAGGCCCTCGACGGCAGTTAGGGTATCAAGGCCTGCCCCGATTGTGTCTTGTTGTGCTGCCGTCGCGAGAGTGACCGTAACGCCGGCCATTGCGCCGGCGTAGGACGCGATGTCGATTCCCGATCCGCCGTCGACCGTGTCGGCGCCCGCCCCACCCTCAAGTATGTCGTCACCTCCGTTGCCGTACAGCCAGTCGCCGCTGGCTCCACCATTAAACGTCTCAGCGCCGTTGCCGCCGATGATCCTGTCACGGCCGTCGCCGCCGAAAATCGGCCCGGTTTGGATACCGGAATGACCGTCAAATGTGTCGTTGGCGCTGCCGAGCGTAATGGTGCCGTCGAGCTGTCCGCTGTTATCGACGGTGATCGTGCTGACGCCGAGGTCGAACCGCAGCTCCCCGGTAATGTGGCCGGAATTGGTCACATTGACGGTAGCAGTCGAATAATCTTCGAAGGCACCGAGCCAGATCATGCCGTCGATCAGGCCGCTGTTCTGGACGTTGAACGTTCCCTGGCCGTTGAACATCACTTCGCCGACGATCTGACCGGCACCGGAGTTGATCAGTTGGAAGGTAGCGCTCGAATTATAGGTGTAGGCCTTGATTGCAATTTCATCTGGCAAATCGAGCATCGCGTCCGGCGCATGGGAAACTGCGGCAATGGTTCCCGTGTTGGTCAGCGTTTCCGTCGAGGAATTGACGTACACGAGGACCGTTTGCACAAAACCCACATCGGCGGTCGCGATGATCGTGCCGCTGTTGATGGCGCTGCCGTCATAGATGTCGACTGCGACGGCGGCTGCACCCAAGGATCCGGCATAGAGACTACCAGAGGATGCCGTGATCAGTCCGTGGTTTTCGAAATTGCCATTCCATGTTGATACGCCACGGGCGAAGCCGGTCGTTGTACGCGCTTCGATTGTACCGAAGTTGTGGAGATCATAGGTAAAGACGCCAAATGCGTCGCCAACATTCGCGGTTGCGGTGATGAGGCCGTGATTCTCGACGTTGGTAAAGCTATCGCTGTCGATGACCAGGGCAGAAAAGCCGGCATCAGTGGCTACGGCGCGAAGTGTGCCGTAATTAAGAACCTGCGAAATATTTATGACGCGTAGCGTGGCAGCGTGCGGGCCAACGCTCTCGATCGTGCCATAGTTGGTCAGCGAAGCGTTGGAGCTCCAAGCCGAGAACACAGTCCCGCTGGTGCCCGCCCGGATGGTCTCATACGACTGGACCGTCACGGGCGCGCTGAGCTCGTAGTAGTCGAATGTCTCAACTGAATCGGTGAACCCGAGGGGGCTGCTGCCGGGGATCGGCGCGAGCCCGCCGCCGGGAAAGGGGTCGAGGCTTCCAGCGCTGTCGGCCGCATTGGGGGTTACAATCGCGCTTCCTTGCACGAGGACGGTGGTGCCGCTCGAGGTCCATGTGTGCCACGTGACACCGTCGATCACCTGGTCGGAACCATGTACCCACGCCCCGACAAGATTCACTTTGTCGGTTGCGGCCGTGACTAGGCGCAGCACCGCCTCTCCGCCGGTCAGCGCCGCAATGTCGCCGGCATGCACCACCAATGTCTTGTTGCCGCCGAGTTCGATCTGCTCGAGGTCGGCGAATGCACCCTCCGCCAGCGCCGAGCTGAGGTTGAGCGTCCGCGTGCCACCAGGCAGCACCAACGTGTCGAAGCCTTCTCCACCGGAGATGAACTCGAATTTATAGTCGCCGAGCTCGATGCGATCGTTGCCGTCGCCTCCGTCGACGAAGTCGCCACCAGAGGTGACAATGCGGTCATTGCCCCACTCGCCGAATAGCCCGTCGTTGCCTGCGCCGCCGGCGAGTACGTCTTCGCCGCCGCCGCCCATCAGCTGGTCATTACCGGCCCCGCCGTCCAGATTGTCATTGTCGCGCCCGCCAGCAGCGAAGTCGGCCGCCGATCCGCCCTTAAACGTGTCGTTGCCCCAGCCAAGGTCGGTGATGCCGTTGATTGTACCGGAACGCGTATCGACGGTGTCGGCGCCTTCACCCATGTCGACATTGCCGTTGATCGTACCGGCATTCTCAACGAGGTCATCGCCACGTTGAAGATAGATAAGGCCATTGATGGTGCCGCCGGCGAAATTATGCACCAGCTGCACCACCGTTCCAATGGTCGTCGCGTAATCGTCGGCACCGTAGATTGCGACGTCGGCGGAAATGAGACCAGAGTTGGTGACGTTATATTGGAGGGTTGAAAATCCGTTCAGGTACAGACCGAACGAAAGCTGTTCGGGGTCGAGCGAAACCGCACGAATTGTACCCGCATTGTTAATTGTGGCGCCAGGGAGATCGCCTTGGCCGCAATAGAAGGCGATCGCGCCCATGCCTTCGACGAGAATTTGGCCCCCGGCCCTGTTATCCAACGAAGACGGATTATTGGTGAGAATACCGAACGCTGTTCCGTGCAGCGCTTGGACGGCAATAAGGCCGCTGTTGACCTGCGCGCCACCGACTTGGCCGTACATTGCGGCGGCATCGCCAAAACCTTCATTGATGACGTAGAGCTGGCCACTATTGTTGATGCCGCCCGCCTCGCGGAAAGCGTAGGCGTCACTCGTCACGCCGGGTGCGACATGCAGCACCATGAGACCATTGTTGACGACGTCCTTCACGTCATTGGCGATCAAGCTCCACGAATTGAAGCTAAGCTCGATCCACATCGTCCCGTTGTTGGTCAGCGGGCCAATGTAACCAAATCCGCTGGATTCCAGCAGCGTTGGGAGCGTGGTTGCATAGAGCGTGGTGCCAGCGGCGACGGTGTATGGGACAAAGTTGTCGCTGGGGACGGTCACGGTTGTGGTGATCGGCGTCACCGTCGGCTTCGTCGGCAGCGACGGAATGATACTACCGGACATTCATTTCCCCTCACAACTTCACGCGGGGCACGCCCGCTACTCGCTTCCAGGGGACTTCCCAGGCACGGTCATGGCGCGGGGCGCCGAGGCGCCTCGATCTGGCCATGCTGCGGCTGAAAATCCCCCCGAAGCTCAATTCTCACCCTCGCGCCCGGTCGAGCGTCCGCAGGCGCATGAGGCGAGGAGTAGCGGGGAATTAGCCTTTGGCAACCAACAAAGATGGTAAATCGCGCGCTATTTCATGAAGTTCGCGCAACTGTCACACTATTGACGCGCCGCTTTCACTTGCGAGGCCTCCGCCCCGCCCTCAGCGACTTGCGCAATGGCCGCGATCTTCACCGCCGGCCCGAACATCTGCGGCATCGCCAGCGCGTCGAAGCCATAGGGGTCGGGATGGAACACAACGCCGTTCGCCGGATCCGCCGTGACCGTCAGATAGGTCATGTAGACCGGGACGGGACGCGGCAGGTTGATCTGCTGCTCCACGCCCGAGGCCGCCTGCGGCACATATCCGAACACCCAGCGGGCGAAGCGCTGATAATCCTCCAGCCGGACGCAGCCGTTGCTGAGATGGCGCTCGGTCTCGGCAAACAGCTCCGGATGCGGCGTGTCGTGCAGGTAGATGCCGTAATCGTTCGGCATCTCGAACTTCATGTTGCGCATCGAATTCCACGGCCCCGGCAGCTGGCGGACGCGGACCGTCGGCTTGACCTTGCCCGAGCCGATGCCCCTCCAGTTGACCGTCTTGGGGTCGATCAGCTTGGCATTCGGTCCCCAGTCGGACAGCACTTCGTAGTGGAAGTCCCGAAAGTAGGAGAGGCCCTGCTCGCCGACCTTCTTTGCGGTGAGGCTGCGGACCAGTTCGGGCGGCACGTTCCAATAGGGGTTCGCCTTGGCGTTGCGCATCAGCACCGCCATCATCGGCGTCTTGGTCTTCGCCGTGCCCACCACCACCCGCATCTTGTCGGCCACCCGGTCGCGGTCGAAGAAGTAAACCTCCGCCGCGCCGGAATCGACCACCACATAGCGGTCGAACGCGCGGGTCTGCGGCAGGCGGAACGCGCGTTCCATGTTGATCGCGATCCGGCGCGCATAATAGAGCGAGCCGCGGTTCAAGGAGGCGATCGTCGCCCTGCCCGCAATCCCGTCGGCCGTGCCGAGCCCGTGCACCGCCTGGTAAGCGGACACGGCCTGGAACAGTTGATCGTCATATCCGCCAGATACCGGCAGCCCAAGGCGGGCGCGAAGCAGGCCGACGCGCTTGCCGGTCGATCCGCGCTTCAATGCCGCGCCGGCCGGGATCTTGGTCTGCGGCAGGCGGCCCCAGGTTCCCTGATATTGCTGCAGGCCCCGTGCCAGCCCGTCGAACAGCGGATTGGGCGCGCCGCGGCGGCTTCCCGCAGGGTTGAACAGGCGCTGCAGCCAGTTCTGCGGCTTCTGCTTGCGCCTCGCGACGCTCGACATCTGCGGATCGACATAGACGAAGTCGATACCCTGCTTGATGGTCCGCGGCACCGCGACGGGTTCGTCACCTTTTGGACCCTGAGCGGCCCAAACCGGAGTTGTCGCCAACATCGCCGCGGCACCCAGTACCAAAATCAGATTCTTGCGCATAAATTTTGCGCCGCGTTTGCGGCGCATTCCCCAAGTGGATTTGCTTGCCCAACTCCTTGGCCGCGCTTGGGTTGCGTGCGCATGAACATAAGGTTTCGGCGGTGGAAGGATAAGGCGAGCGTCAGGACATTGAGCAGCACCTTATCACCACTCGATAGGTCTTCGACGCACGATCCGCGAACAAAATGAGCTTAGCGGCGACACCCATACGGATCTGAGCTTTCCGCCCTTCACATATTTAGCGTAATCCTCATTTTGCCAGTTATTTTCGGCGCTTGGCTGCTCAATGTCACGTCGAGGCGCGGGGGAACGGCCCATCACGCTCAACGCCCAGACCGCCAACCCGATCATGATGGCGACCAACAGGACGAATAGCACCGTCAGGATCAGCGTCATCACGGTCATGGCTGAGCCATGAAATGCCCAATGTCAGCGGCTGGCTATCACGATCTTAGGGCGCCGCGCGCAGTTGAAGCCGGCGGTTCGACGATGACAAGGAAATCTGGCAGCCTGCAGTCGTGGCAAGGACCGTGCTCATCTACGCTGTCGCGCTGGCTGCTGCCGCAGCGGCGCTGCAATGGGTCGAATATCGCTACCTCGCGCATGCCTTTTCGTTTGAGATCTACCTGGCGCTTGTGGCGGTGGCGTTTCTCGCGCTCGGCGCCTGGACGGCGCGCCGGCTGACGCCGCGGCCCGCGCCGGCGACATTCGAAGTCAATCAAGCTGCCATCCGTTCGCTCGGGCTGACGCCCCGCGAATGCCAGATCCTGGAGCAGCTCGCCTCGGGGCAATCGAACAAGGAGCTGGCCCGGACGCTCGATATCTCGCCGAACACCATCAAGACCCACCTGGCCCGCCTCTACGCCAAGCTCGAGGTCCGCAACCGCATCGAGGCGATCGAAAAGGCCCGCTGGCTGGCGCTCATCGCCTGACCCGAGCGGGCGATAGGCCCCAAATCACCCATCAGGGCGATAGGCCGTTTGCTCGCTTCCCTGTATCCCGACGAAAACTGGGGAGGCGAAAATGACTCGCTACGCACTCGTCTACGGCGCCATTTCGGGCGCGATCGCTGCCAGCGTTCTCACCGTCAGCATTGCGTCGGACCTGTCGAACCACACCACCTCACTGTGGTTCGGATATCTGGTGATGCTGGTCGCGCTGTCGCTGATCCTGGTCGGGGTCAAGCGGTACCGCGACGTCGAATGCGGCGGGGTGATCCGGTTCGGCCGTGCTTTCGCGCTCGGCCTGGCCATCGCCGCGGTCGCCGCGATTGCCTACGCGCTCGTCTGGGAAACCTATCTACAGGTATCGGGCTACGATTTCATGGCCGACTATACCAAGTCCGTGCTGGACGGCATGCGCGCGGAGGGCGCCACGCCCGCCGCGATCGAGGCGAAGGCGGCGGAGATGCATTCGATGGCGGAGAGCTATAAGAGCCCGCTGTTCCGCCTTCCGATGACCTTCATCGAGATCTTCCCGGTCGGTCTCCTGGTCGCGCTCGTGTCAGCGGCACTGCTCCGCAACCCGAAGCTGCTGCCGGCCCGCCAAGGCTAGCGGCGACTGCCCCAGCGGCGCTGCGTCTTGCCGAAGCCGGTTCGCCTTGTGCCTGGCCTGCCCTGCGTGGCAGTGCCGGCGGGGCGTGGGACGACGCGGTCGGGGTCGGGGATGCCGAGCTCGTCTTCCTCCAAGCGGCGGATCTCGTCGCGGAGGCGGGCGGCTTCTTCGAACTCGAGGTCGGCGGCGGCTTTCCGCATCCGCTCCTCCAGATCGCCGATGTAGGCGCGCAGATTGTGACCGACGAGGTGCGGCCGCTCCTCGTCGCCGGTCTCGACCAGCACGCCGTCGCGCAACGTCACGTCGCTCATAATGTCGTTGATGTGGCTCTTGATCGACGCCGGCGTGATGCCGTGCGCTTCGTTATACTCGACCTGTTTCTCGCGCCGCCGGCCGGTCTCGGCGAGTGCCCGCTCCATCGACCCGGTGACCGTGTCGGCATAGAGGATCACGCGCCCGTCGATGTTGCGCGCGGCGCGGCCGATGGTCTGGATCAGCGAGGTCTCGGAACGGAGGAAGCCTTCCTTGTCGGCATCGAGGATCGCGACCAGACCGCACTCGGGAATGTCGAGCCCTTCGCGCAACAGGTTGATGCCGACCAGCACGTCATAGGCACCAAGCCTCAGGTCGCGGATCAGCTCGATCCGCTCCAAGGTCTCGACGTCCGAATGCATGTAGCGGACCTTGAGGCCGGCCTCGTGCAGATATTCGGTCAAATCCTCGGCCATGCGCTTGGTGAGGGTGGTGACCAGTGTGCGATAGCCCAGCCTCGCCGTCTCCCTGGCCTCGTGGACGAGATCGTCGACCTGGTCCTCGACCGGCTTGATCTCCACCGGCGGGTCGATGAGCCCGGTCGGGCGGATCACCTGCTCGCTGAACACGCCGCCGGTCTCGTTCATTTCCCACGGACCCGGCGTCGCCGAGACGAACACCGACTGCGGGCGCATCGCGTCCCATTCGTTGAAGCGCAGCGGCCGGTTGTCGATGCAGCTCGGCAGGCGGAAGCCATATTCGGCCAAGGTGATCTTCCGCCGATGGTCGCCGCGCGCCATCGCCCCGATCTGCGGCACCGTCTGGTGGCTTTCGTCGACGAACAGCAGCGCATTGTCGGGCAGATATTCGAACAGGGTCGGCGGCGGCTCGCCCGGCAGGCGGCCGGTGAGGAAGCGGGAATAATTCTCGATGCCCGCGCAGGAACCGGTGGCGGCGATCATCTCCAGGTCGAAATTGGTCCGCTGCTCGAGCCGCTGCGCTTCGAGCAGCCGGCCTTCCGCGACCAGTTCCTTCAACCGCTCGGCGAGCTCGTGGCGGATCGCCTCCATTGCCTGCTTCAGGGTCGGGCCGGGCGTCACATAGTGCGAATTGGCGAACACCCGGACATTGTCGAGGCTGGCGGTCTTCTTGCCGGTTAAGGGATCGAACTCGGTGATCTCCTCCACCTCGTCGCCGAAGAAGGAGATGCGCCAGGCGCTGTCTTCATAGTGCGACGGAAAGATTTCCAGATTGTCGCCGCGCACCCTAAAATTGCCGCGGGCGAAGGCCTGGTCGTTGCGCTTGTACTGCAGCGCCACCAGCTTGCGGATGATCTCACGCTGGTCGACGCTTTCGCCCTTTTTTAGGTCGAAGATCATCGCCGAATAGGTCTCGACCGAACCGATGCCGTAAAGGCAGGAAACCGAGGCGACGATGATCACGTCGTCGCGTTCGAGCAGAGACCGCGTCGCCGAGTGGCGCATGCGGTCGATCGCCTCGTTCACCGAGCTTTCCTTCTCGATGTAGGTATCGGACCGCGGGACGTAGGCCTCCGGCTGGTAATAGTCGTAATAGCTGACGAAATATTCGACCGCATTGTCCGGGAAGAAATTCTTGAACTCGCCGTAGAGCTGGGCGGCGAGGATCTTGTTGGGCGCCAGCACCAGCGCCGGGCGCTGGGTCAGCTCGATGACCTGCGCCATGGTGTAGGTCTTGCCGGAGCCAGTGACGCCGAGCAGCACCTGGCTGACCTCGCCATTGTCGGCGATGCCCTCGACCAATTCCTTGATCGCGGTCGGCTGGTCGCCGGCCGGCTGATAGTCGGACTTCAGGACGAACGCCTTGCCGCCCTCGGCCTTGTCCGGCCGGGCCGGGCGGTGCGGAACGAACGTCTCGCCGGTCTCCGGCTCGGCCAGCGAAGTGCGGATTTGAATCGGCATGGCGGGCTATATGGTCGCCGCCCACTTAGGTGACAACCGCCCGTCAGAACTCCGCCGTCAGCGCGACCCTTGCTTGCCGCGGGGCCGAATAGGTAAGGGATTCCGAGCTATCGACGTCCCAGTCAAACTCATCGGTGATGTTGAGGATCTGCGCTCGAACGATCAGTGGTCGCTGGGCCAGGGCAAAACGATAGCGAAGGCCGAGATCGAGCTTGGTCATCGAGGGCACGGTCAGCTGTTCGCCCGCCACACCAGGTAGCGAATGAGCGGGCCGCGATGCGACATGGGTGAGGCCGGCGTCGATGCTCAGGCCCTTTATTCCGGGCAAGGCATAGTCGACATTGGCGATGGCGCGAAGTCGCGGAACGGCCACTGGCCGGACTCCGATCTGTCCGGCATCGACCAGCGGACCATCGATGCGCGGATCGAGTAATACTCCGCCGAGCACGACCGACAAGGAAGTCATTGGTTTGCCGGCGAGCGACAGCTCGACCCCGCGGTGCCGGACCCGACCGAGCTCACCATAAATGCCGCTATTGCCGTCGATGCCAATGTAAGGCTTGCGCGTATCGAACGCGCCGAGCACTAGGGTGAGCGCGTCGCCAATCCGGTAGCGAAGACCAAGTTCAGCCTGCTTCGCTTCGACAGCAGGAAGCACCGTGTCGCGATTTGCCGCATTCGCCGGCGTAACCCCGGCTTCGACCAGGCCGCGGCTATAAGTCGCGTAAAGGTCGAGCCGGGCGAGCGGCTGCCAGGAGACGCCGACATTGTAGAGCCAGGGCTTCACCCTGCTACTGCTTCTGTCCGCGCCGGTATCGACGATCTTGCGGTAGTCGGTCCGCAGCAGACCCGAATTGATCGACAGTCGATCGCCGATGACCGTTCTATAGGCGATTCCCACGCCCCACTGATCGACGCGGTCGTGCAGCTGCGCGGCTGCGCCCGACATGTCCGGCTCGGGAGCAGGCGCAGCGGGATCCCCGAACGGCGCTCGGCCGAGATCGATCACCTGGCTTCCGCCCAATCGGGCCCGGGAACGTCTTCCGCGGACCATCAGGTCAAGCCGGTGCTTGGTCCGGCCCGCGCTCCACTGGCGGTGTGCGCGCAGCTCGCCCGACCAGCTGGTCGAGCGCTGCTGAGGAATGGCCAGCATGGTGATCCTTGCAGTGCCGTTGGGGCCTACGTCGCTGAGAAATTGTCGGAAGCCCCGCGTCGGATCCTCCTGCGAGAAAACCAGGGTCCCGCCGACTCCGAAATCCTCGCTTTCCCCATGGTCGACCAAGATCCCGGCAATGCGCCGCTGTCCTTCCTCCATCGACCAGGGCTGGCCAATATAGCGTCCACGCTCGATGTCCGGCGGCAGGGCATCGAGCCCCGGAATGACCCGAAACCGGCTCGGTCGCCGATATTGATATTCCCCGCCGAATAGGCGCGCGATTGCCGATCCTAACTGCTGCCTTGTCGCCCCGCCGACCAGGAGCGAACGACCGCCGTCGCCGCCCTGCTCGTTTCCGAGGTTGGCGACCAGGCCGAGACCCAGCGAATAGCTTGCTCGCTCGTCCTTGGACCGATGCTTGTAGTGAAAATCGGCATGAAGTCCGCCACTGGTATCGCGCTCGAATGTGACCAGCGACGGCTCGCCTTGCGCAGGGTCGCGCAACCGGTAATCGACCAGGCCGAGGGGGCCCGGAAGCAGGCTGCCGAGCGTATTGTGGCCTACGCGTACGGTCGTCGAATCCAGGAAGAAACTACTGACCCCTGAATTCCTCACGAAATAGGTGCCGTTAACCCGGTAATTGCCCGCTACCTCTAGGTTGAACCCACGCACCGAAAACTCGTCGTAGATACCGACGCTTTCGTCACCCTTCTTGTAGCCGAAGGCGTCGGCGGCACCCTCGGTAGCATTGGCGGTCGCCTGGCCATGCGCTGGAGCAGCCATCCCCACGGCGAACGCTGCAGCAAGCATCGGCAGCTTCGGAACAATCATTGATTTCCCCCGGTTGCTGATGGCGCTGGGGGCTAGTTGAGCGCTATTGGAATGGCGTCCTGTAAGTTGCGGTCAAACGGAGCCGGAAAGTAGTTGCCCGTTCTCACGGGGCCAGCCGCCGCTGGGCTGCGCGCGGAACGGCTCGAAACTCGAGCAAGTCGCCCGGCTGGCAGTGAAGCACTTCGCAGATTGCCTCCAAGGTCGAGAAACGGATCGCGCGCGCCTTGCCGGTCTTGAGGATCGACAGGTTGGCGAGCGTGATGTCGATCCGCTCGGCGAGCTCGGTCAAGGTCATCCGCCGCGCGTGCAACAGCTCGTCGAGCTTGACGGTGATCGGCATCCTTACACCGTCCCTTCCAGGTCTTCGCGCATCAGCGTGCCTTCGGCGAACACGCGGGCGAGGACGAAGGTCAGGATGATGGCGAGCCAGCTGTTGACCGAAAAGCCGGCGTCGAGATGGAACGGATGCTCGGCCGTTGAGATCGCCTTGCCGATCCCGCCGATGGTCATGCTGATCAGTTGCAGCACGAGCATCAGCCAGGCGATGGCATGCAGGCGATAGGCGTTGGCGGCGACGAACGGGTCGCCTGAGCGGACCGTCTCGACCATCAGCAGCAGCCGCTTGAAGATCATGTAGTTGAGCGGGACGGCGATGACGCCCAGCGCCGCGATGCCGCGCATGGCCCACATCACGGTGTGCGCATCCGACATGCCGGCGACGCCGAGCGCCCGCATCGTCCACGCTTCGTTGACGAAGGTGAAGGCCAGCAGCGCGAAGACGCAGGCGCCGAAGAACCAGTTGAGGATGATCAGGATGCGCAGGAACACCCAGGCGATGGGTAGGGCGGTCGATCGGCTCATTCCATGGTCTCCCGAATCACTTATCGATAAACGATAATGCATTTATCGTTTATCAGCAAGCGCATTTTGCCATCCGTCCGCTATGGTGTTCGAATGACCGAGGCCGCGGAGATGCATTGCTGGCTCTGCTCACGCCCGCTCGGGAGCCGCGTCGAATGGCATCATCCGGTGCCCAAGAGCCGCGGCGGCCGCGAGAAGATCGCGATCCATCCGATCTGCCACCGCACGCTCCATGCGCGCTTCTCCAATGCCGAACTGGAGCGGATCGGCGATGACCTTGCCGCGCTGCGCGCCGACCCCGGCATCGCGCGCTTCCTCGCCTGGATCGAGGGGAAGCCGCCCGACTTTCACGCGCCAACCCTGCGCAAGCGATGGGCCAGCGGACTTGCGTGAGCGTATTATTTCGATAATACAGTCATAGAAAGGGAACGCCATGGATCGTACGCAGCTCACAGACAGGACATCCATCCGGGCGCTGCTCATCTATCTGGGCGTGTGGGGCGTCTCCACCGCCTATATCGCGGCGACCGGCGGCGACTGGGTGTTCCCGATCGCCTCGCTGGTCATCTTCGGCCTGATCCTGAGTTCGATCATCTGGTTCCTGACGCGGAAGATGGACGCGCCCGCCGTCCCGGTTGCCCAGCCCAAGCGCGAGAGCCTCGGCCTGCTCGGCTACCTGGCGATTTACGCCTTCCTGCTGATCGGCGTCTGGCTCGGCACGGTTCGCAATGCGGTGCCGGAGGGACCGAACCAGGAATGGGCGGTGCTGGCCTATAAGCTGCTGATCCATGTCGGCCTTCCCGCCGCAATCATCATGCTGCTCGGCGGCGCGATCCGTCCGCTGTTCGACGCTGGGACGCAGCGCAAGGGCTTCTGGTCCACGCTGATCGTCCTATGCGCGCTGATGTTCGCGCTGCTGGCCGTTGTCAGCCCGTCATTGAAGCAGATCGGAGGGCTCAACCTCGGCATCGCTGCCGCCCTGTTCTGGGTCCTGATGTCGTGGCTGTGGCTGTCGCTGGAGGCCGGGCTGTGCGAGGAATTCTTCTTCCGCGCCTGCCTGCAGTCGCGGTTGACGGCGTGGCTCAAGACGCCGGTCGCCGGCATAACCTTGACCTCGGTCCTGTTTGGCCTGTCGCACTGGCCCGGGCTCTATTTGCGCGGCGGGCCGGGCGTGGACGGCTGGTCGACCGATCCGATCCAGGTCGCCGCCTTCACCATCGCCACCCTGTCGCCGCTGTCGGTGGCGCTCGGCCTGCTTTGGGCCAGGTCGCGCAGCCTGCTGCTGATCGTGCTGGTCCATGGCGCGATCGATGCCCTGCCGCACACCGCCGAGACGTTCCACATCTGGAGCTAGTCCGCGGTTGCCATCCCGCGCGGCGCGCATATGGTGGCGCACGGCCAGGCGCCCGCCGGCGCGGCCGATAGGGGACGCCAATGAATCGCTTGGCTCTAGTCTTGCCGCTGATCGCCGTTGCGGCCTGCAGCAACGAACCCGACGTGAAGATGGAGAATGCCTCGGTCGCCGAAGTGGCGAAGGAGATGCGTAAGCAGGGCGGGGGCGACTCCTTCGTCGAGCCCGGCAAGTGGCAGCAGACGATGACCCTGCTCGAGATGGACGCGCCCGGCATGCCGCCCGAAGCGAAGCAGATGATGCAACGGGCGATGGACCGGGCGCAGGTGCATGAGGTCTGCCTGACGCCCGAGCAGGCGAAGAGCCCCAAGGAGGATTTCTTCACCGGCGCCAACAAGAATTGCCGCTACGAGCATTTCAACTGGGGGGACGGAAAGATCGACCTCAAATTGAACTGCAAGCATCCGAACGTCACCCAGACGATGGCGATGGTCGGCAGCTATTCGGCCGAAGCCTACACCATGACCATGACGGCGACCAATATCGGCGGCGGGCCGGCCGGCGAAATGACGATGAAGATGAAGGTCGACGCGAAGCGGATCGGCGATTGCGACGGCAAGGATAAGGTTCAGGTCGGCAACTGACGGAATCTCAAGAGGGGGAGGATGAAAAATGGGGATGTCGAAACTGGTTTGCGTGGGCGGGCTGGCCCTGGCGCTGGTGGCGTGCGGTGGCGCCAAGCAGGAGCAGGCAGCGGCCGCGGAAGAGGCGCCGGCGACTCTGGCGGCAGGCCTTTATGAACTGAGCGCCGAAGTCACCCAGCTCGCGTCAACCGACAGTTCGACCCCGGCGACCAAGCTCAAGCAGGGCGACAAGGTCACTACCAAGGCCTGCGTCAGCGCCGACGGCAAACCGGCGCCGGAACTGCTCGCCGAGGCGGGCGACAAATGCCAGCTCAAGAGCAGCTACATCCGCAACGGGCGGATGAGCGCGGAAATGAGCTGCTCCCGCGAGGGAAAGCTCGGCAGCGTGATGCCGGCAATGAACGGCAGCTTCAACAAGGACGGCTTTAAGGGCGAGATCATGACGCTGACCTATTTCGTCGACAATGGCGACTATCGCCTGACCCGCAAAATCAGCGCGAAACGGGTCGGCGATTGCCCGGCCGAAGAGGCTGCGAAAAAGACCGGCTGATCGGCTTGTCAGCGACGATGTTCCTGCTATGTTCCCGCTCCAACACAGAGCAGGAGAGACTCGGATGATCGGCTATGTGACCCTGGGCAGCGACAATATGCCGCGTGCCCGCGACTTCTATGACCAGCTGCTCGGCACCACCATCGGCGCCAAGCGGATCATGGAGTTCGGCGACGATCTGGGCGGCTTCACCATGTGGGGAACGGGCTTCGACAAGCCGGGCATTGCGGTCACCAATCCGTACAACAAGGAGCCCGCGGTCGCCGGCAACGGCAACATGACGGCGATCGCGCTCGACAGCCGCGCCAAGGTTGATGCAGTCCACGCCAAGGCGCTCGAGCTGGGCGGAACCTGCGAAGGCCCGCCGGGCCTGCGCGGCGACGAAGGGCCGCAGGCCTTCTACGGCGCCTATTTCCGCGACCTCGACGGCAACAAGCTGTGCGCGTTCAAGATCGGGCCGGCCGAATAAGCCTCAGGCCGGTGCGGCTTCCTTGCCCAGCGTGGCGACGATGAGCGATTGCCATTCGGCCAGCATCGCCTGGAATGCCTCGCCGACATAAGGAGCGAGCGCGGCCGCATGATCGTCCGCCAGGGCCGTCATGTCATATCTGACGTCCACCCGGCAGGTTGACCCGGCCGGGTGGAGGCGGACCTCGACCGTTCCGGCCGTGTGACCCGGCGTCACCCGCGAGTAACGGTGGCGAAGCGACGCGGGGTCGGATTCAATCACCGTCCAGATGGTATCGCGCCCATCGGCCTTGGTCAGGAACACCAGGCCGGGGTGCTGCGGCAATTGGCCGAGAATCTCGGGGGACCAGCCGGGGACCCACCGGCGCTCGCCCTCGGCGGTGAACAGGCCGAATGCGTCGCCGGCGGGCAGCGGCAGCTCGAATCCGCCGGCGCTGCGAGCACGGCGATCAGAACCCGTCATGTTCCATTCCTGCGTTCCTTGTGCG
>Ga0209382_10005330_pt1 | contig 16783 bp, 17 predicted proteins | sample SoiMetdeltSBSDD5_FD_187599 | JGI IMG/M metagenome (GOLD analysis project Ga0209382, IMG submission 187599) | Bulk soil microbial communities from a Populus tree surrounding site in Tennessee, USA - Soil MetaG P. deltoides SBSDD5 (SPAdes) (version 2) | ecosystem: Environmental > Terrestrial >...
ATTCAAGGGATGGGAAATGTCTCACTATGGTAAATCCCCCAAGCATAGAACAAGCAACATTGTCATAATGTTTAGCTCCTGCGGAAGCTCTTTCTCCTTCTGCAGAATAACCAATTAAATCACTTACATTTATTTCTAGATCAAATAATTGGTCAAAAGCATATGCTGCTGCTACTGATGACGCTGCACTACTTCCTAGTCCATATCCTGGAGGAATTCCTTTAATGATTTGAATATCAATGTTATCTTTTATATTATAATCTTCCATCATTTTATTAACTACCAATGCTGCGGCATTGTTTTCGTTATCATAAGAAATTTTCATTGCCTGGTTTTGTTTTATTGAGGATATAGTAATTCTTCCGTTCTGTTCTTGTTTCTTAGTTATTATTATTTCATCTACAAAGAGATCCAAAGCTAGACCAAATATATCGAAACCAGGGCCTAAATTAGCTGTTGATGAAGGAGCAAGTGCTCTAACTGATTTCATTTCTGATTATTTAATATTCAATTTCTTCTCCTTGATTAAGTATTCTAGATAAAACTGAAGATAATTCAATTAAACCATTAAGTGTCAGATTAGATATAGCCAGCAATTCTTGATTTAGTCCGTTTTGCGAAATAATTTTTATGACATCCTTACTCAATAAGGAAAATTCCTGATTATTTTCTTTATCTAAAGCTTTTAGTAAAGCTGTATCAGAATTAGCCCAATCTAAGATATTTTCTAAATTATCTATGATTAAATCCCTTTTTGATAATACATTTATTTGTGAGGTTTTTAATCTTAGATTAATCGAAGCAGAGAGTAATGATAAAGAAACAAAGTTAATTGGGCTTGAAACTAGGACCCCATCCATTAAAAAGATACTAACTTTACTATCTGCTTGAAAATTCGATATAAAATAGTTACCACTAGATCGATAAGCAAATAATTCAATTTGTCCGGGAGTATCAATTAAAATATAATCCGGATTTAATTCGTCAACTTCTAATTGAATATCTTGAATCTTTGTACCGATTAAATCATATGACATTATTATAGCGGCATTAGGGCCTAATCCATAAGTTTCTATAATGTTATTAATGTCTATATGGTTTCGTATATCTACGTCAGGCAGATAAGGTAATTCAGTTACAGCAGGATCCAAATTAAGAGTAATAGGAAAATTATCATGGTCAATATACCATTGTAAAAGGTTGGAAGCAAGCAAGGATTTTCCTGAACCGGCTGTTCCTGTTATATAAATGGCTTTCATTTATTTTTGTATAAAATAATAATTATATAATATTTTATAATATATAAAAGAAATGTAATGGTTTATTAAATTAGTGAATTGATTGATTATTATATAACTATATTTGTTTAGTAATCAGATAAATTGAATTGGAAACTGATTGCAGTATTAGTAAGTTTTTTACCCATTATTCTTTTATTTATTTTCTCTCCAGTATCCATTACGGATATCTTCAGTATTGGAATTGCTCCGTTTATTATGGCTGTTTTATTTAGTCTTGCGAAAGTCTTTCTTCAGGCATACCGGTTTAAATATTTTGTAGATAAATTTTTGGAGTATAAGGTATCATCATCCATTAAATTAATTTCTGTCAGAGTAGGAAGTGAATTTGTTACCAATACTACCCCGTCTTATATTGGAGGTGAAATCGTTCGAATTGCCTGGTTAACTAAACACAAAGTTCCAGCGGGAATTGCAGCATGGATTACTACCATGGAAATCATTGCAGATGTGTTCGTAGGAACAATTCTTGCCTTATTTGCAGGAATAATTGCACTTTATAATGGAGCAATTCTCATCGGTACTATAATTATACTCATTTCTTCATTTATATTTGGGTTTTGGTTGATAGTTGTTATTCTTTCAGCATATTATAATATCCAGCTTCCTAAGGTTATAACAAAATTAGTAAGTAAATTTTTGTCACAGGAGCGTTCTGACAAAATTATTCACTATACCAATACTGCAATTAGTGATTTATGCACAATGAGTAGAAATAACTTTAATTCAAGAAGAACAATTAAAATATTCTTTGTTGGAATGGTTCTTACATTTTTTGCATTTGCTTGTCTAGGCGCATCATTTCTTGTACTAGGTGGCCTCATAGAATCTGATCTGGGATTATATGATTCTATCTTAGCTACTGCAGCTTCAACTGAATTAGGTAGTTTACCCATAACAGTAGGTGGATCCGGATTGACTGAAATTGGGTTGTGGGCGTATGTCTCTGGTCTTAATAATTTGCCTTCACTTAATGAGGTTTTGAAGGATTCACACTTAGATGTAATTATTTCTTGGCGAATTGCATCTTATCATATTCCTCTGATGATAATGTGGATTGTGTTAATGAGACTTACATTAATTAAAAAAAATTATGTTGAAAACTGATCAAAAATCTTAAACAACAATCCTTTTTATAAAAACAATATAGATTTTTCAATTTCCAATTTATATTTATTATATGTCTTCAGTATCGTCAAGTGATTGTTGGGAACTTACTTCCGATTCGACATCCATTAACTGTAATTCCATCAACTCAAATTGATATATGGAATCCATTTCTAACAAAAATTGTGATTTGAGAAATTCTATAGTTTTATCGCTAAGTTTTCCTCGCGACATTTTAATCTTAAATTCATAAACAAAACCCTTCATAAATTTTGATGTATCTTGTGAAGAGGGTACATTTATGCCTTCTACTATAGTTCTTCCATCAGGTAATGCTTCATAAAGTTGTATGTCGAGTTTGTAGTCATCCAAATAAATTTCCAAAATATAACCTGTTCGATTAATTATTTCAGATTCTGTAAATTGTATGGATTTAATCTCCTCTTCTATCCATTGTGGGATTCCTATCTTTTCTGAAGATTTTTCTGAACTCTTTGTTCTTGGCATTCAAAGTATACAATAAACAAACTAGATAAAAGCTTTGCATAAATTGAATTAAATAAAAAATATCATTTTTCTTTTTTGTATTTCTTTAAATACCTATTTGCTTCAATTCTACTTAAGTATTTAGAGGGTTTGATTTTTAAATGCCTTAATAGTTTAATTTGCTGATCCGTTGCAAAATATGGTTTTAATTTGTTATGTAATCCTGAATAATTATTATCTATAAAATCGATATATGCTTTATTAGCTAAACTGTCAGCAGCATTATTTTTTTCTCTCATTATCCATTCTATGTGCAGATTTTCAAATTTCTTTATTAAGATTTTAGTTTTATCAAAGTAAATCTTTAATTTTTCTGACTTTACTTTATACTTACCTGAAAGTTGGTTAATAATTAATTGAGAATCTCCTTGTATGAATACGCTAAATTTGTTGTAGCCATTGGCAAGAAGCCATTCTAATAACTTTATTAATGCTATATACTCTGCAACGTTATTACTTGATTCCTTAGAAAAAGGTTCAAAGGCAATGCCTCCTTCCTCATAGATTTGGTAAATTTGATTATTTCTTTTTTCTTGAATGGTAAAGCCATAACATGCTACTCCTCCAGGATTTATAGGTTGACACATTCCATCAAACATACATATTAATTTTTTAAACTGAACATCATTATCTGCAAGCATTCAGTAGATATTGTTTATTAGTTATTATTAAGTAATCAATCAAAAAGATATTCTTGATTTGCTTTCAATAACTTTTCTCCAAATCTGAATAATTGAAAGATATATATTCAGAAAGTTTTTTTATATCTTGTTCAAATATGTTCAAAAGGTTTCGATTATAAATTGTAGCAGCTGGATGATACGTAACAAAATATTTTAAGTTATTTTTGTGGAGGATTCGTCCTCTTTCCTTCGTAATTGATTTGATACCAAGAATATATGAACTAATTACATTTCCCAGTAAGCATATCATTTTTGGTTGGAGTAACAAGATTTGTCTCTCTAAATATTGAATACAGGTATTTTTTTCATTAATCTGTGGTGGTCTATTATTTGGAGGCCTACATTTTATTATATTTGTAATAAATACATCTTGAATACTTATATCATTCTTTGATAATGCGTTTCTTAATATTTTTCCAGCTGGCCCAATAAAAGGTTTTCCTGATTGATCCTCATGATATCCTGGAGCCTCACCTATTATCATTAATTTCTTAAGAAAACCGCCTTCACCAGGAACTGTGTTTTTCCTAGTACTACACAATAAACATAATTTACAATTTTTTATATCTAAAGCTATTTTATCAAGTGTATCGTTTTCAAACATATAAACATTAAACAATCATTATATTTATTTAGATTCAAAATTAGAAGTACTAGTAAGTTAAACAACAGATGAAAAATACTAAAAACTATTTATTTTAGGAATAGTTTGAATTATTCAACAGAAAACTACTTGTATTTTATTATTATTTTTTATAACTCTAATACTACCAGACGTTCAATTAAACGCACTATCAATTTCATATGTTTCATAAAACTATTCCTAAGACGATATTAAGCAGTCATTATTGTAGTATATAGTTACTAATTGGTAAATAGATTCCAATGTTTTTATCGCTCTTTATTTGACTGCAGTTTTAGTTGATTATAATTCCAATTCTATAATATATATAAAAATAAAAATTCTAACAATTATATACAAATAAAATTTTTGTTGTTATATTTCAATTAATAAATAAATCCCATCCAACTGAGGTCTTTTATTGTTAAGGATATTCTATAAATTCATATGACTATGTAATGATAATTTATTTTGGACAAAATTAAACTAGTTACATTAATCAATAGTAAATACTTTAAATAATCTTATATATATTATTATTAAATTGACTAACTGAAATTAGATAAAGTAAAGATAAAATTGGTTATAGAATGCTTCAGAATTATGATTATCGATAATTGTAATTTTCCTGACAACTTATTATATGATACTGATAGTTTTGTATGGGTTGATGTTTTAAATGAAAATTGCATAAAGATAGGAATAATACCTATATTAACATTTATTTCAGGTAAACTAAAATCAATTAAACTCAAAAAAGGAGGTACTAATATTGAGAAAGGTAAAAGCTTAGGTTCTATAGAAAGTCCGAAATATTTCGGAATAATACGATCTCCCATTAATGGAAAGATAAAAGAAATTAACGAGTCGATATTATCCAAACCTAAACAAGTGAATGATAGTCCATATGATTTGGGTTGGTTGTCAACAATTGTACCATCTACTTTAGATAAAGATCTTAATGGTTTAAAAAAAATAGAGGAGTGTTATATTAAATTTAAATCTCTGATAGATGAATTTCACGTTCGTTGTTTCAAGGCCTATCCAGACTATGAAATGTATGAACTGGGTACGGAATGTGCAGCAACTCTCACAAAATTGGACGAGCTATTGACTAAAATTGATATAGGTGAAATTGTTTATTTGGCATCGGATGATATAACTGCAGATCTAGAATTGACGAGATGGTCCATAGAGAGATCTCAATCAATATTAGAAATAAGAAAAGAAGGTCACATCTTTCACTTTTTAGTCAGAAAAGAAAAAAATAATTGAATTTTATTTTTCAATTGGATTGTCAATCATATTTCCCCATTCCGTCCATGAGCCATCATAATTCTTGACTGTTGGATATCCTAGGAGATGTCTCAAAACAAACCATGTATGTGAAGAACGTTCCCCTATTCTACAATAAGTAATAATTTCCTTATCGGGAGTGATACCCATACTTTGATATAATTTAGTAAGCTCGTCAGCGGACTTGAATGTACCATCATCATTTACTGCTTTAGCCCATGGTATGTTCACCGCTCCTGGGATATGTCCTCCTCGTTGGGCATGTTCTGTAGGGTATTCAGGAGGTGCAGTTATTTCTCCACTAAATTCTGGTGGACTTCTGACATCGATCCTCTTTATTTGTTCAGAATTGAGCGATTCTCTTACTTGATTCAGAAATGCTCTTAGAGCTGGATTAGGTTCAGAAGGTTTAAAATTTCCCATTGGAAAATTGGGTTGATCTTTTGAAATTGGTCTATCTTCTTCAAGCCATTTTTTTCTTCCTCCATTCATAATTTTTATATTTGTCATACCATAATATTCAAAAACCCAAAAAGCAAAAGCAGCAAACCAATTATTAAAATCACCATATAATACTAGAATAGTATCATTATTTATTCCTGATTTTTGTAATAAAATAGTACAATCGTCTTTTGATATGATATTTCTGTTAAGAGGATCATTTATGTCTTTTCTCCAATCAAATAAAACTGAATTAGGGATATGACCAAGATTATAATTTGCTTTTGGATCATAGTCAACTTCAGCTATCCGAACATTATTGTCATTTATATGGTCTTCTACCCATTGTGTATCTACTAAAACATTTTGATTTGCATATTCCATAAATTTTAAATATCAAACTCTGTTATAAATTTTTTATAAAACAAGAAATGCTTAATTCATTTACAAAGAAAATTTACAATTTAAGGAAGTTAAATAATACCTTGTAGTTTTTTTCTTTTTGTTTTATATTGGGACGATATTAAAATTAGATCTAAATGCCGCATACTATTTCTTTAATTTTATCTATATCCTTTAATCCAATCTTATAAATAATATTTATATGGTGTCTAAAGTATTCGATTTCATCATTAGAACTTGCTAAAAATGGGTAGGGAGCAACAGCGTTTATAACCTTTTTATTTTGATCAATTCCATATTTTTTTAACGCAATTAATGTTTGTCCAGACAAATGACCTTTAACTTCTTCTCCACAAAGTAAAAGATATTTCAAACTGTTATTATTTGTAGTAAATTTAATAATTTCATCTATTCCTTTATTTTCAGAAAGTAATCTTCCTACGATTGATATTTTCTCCATAATCTCATTATTATTCTTGATCTTTTTGAGTAAATCCAGACTTGATAGAGTACAAATGGCTAGTTTCCTTCCTTTTCCAATATAATAGTCTTGTTCAATGGGAAGTAAACGATAACAACAAAATCCAAGAATATTATCTATTTTAGATTTGAAATTAATCCTATCTATCATTGATTTTTAAATAACTTTTGAAGTAGTATTATCAATAAGAATTTTTCGCCTTTTTGATCTAATAATTCCCATTAATTGAAAACCATATTCTAGATTATGTTTGACATGGTTGATTCCATGTTTCCCTTTTGGGACAAAAGAACCATCCAAAATATTTTCTAAATATGTTTTTGTTTTTTTGATCGAGTTTGCTGCATGTTGTATCTGACTTTCAGACAATTTTCTCCCAGCTTCTTTCTCTATAAGTTCAGTAAATCCATGTGTGCCCATGAGTTGACTATATTCCTTAAGTTTATGATAATTTCTACAAATATTTTCTATCTTTTCTTTATCTGATTCTATCAAACCTGCGAATGCCTTGTGTATTTCTTTTTCATTTCTTTTCGTAAGTTTTTCTAATACTTCAAATATTTCATTCTCTCCAATATCTTGAATACTATTGCTTTCTATTTCCAATGATAATATTTTTTTTAATTCCTTTTCTGGTGTGAGTTTCGAATTTTGATAATAACTGTTAATAGCAAATAAATTTACAGAGTTTCCTTCAATATCTTGTCCATATTTTATTATATACATCAAATTTACAATTAGAACGGGAAAAATAAGCTTTAGGATTTCATTTAGTTTATTGTAATTTTCCATAATATCTTTATATATGCTAAAGGTAATTGTATTAACTACATCTTTTTTCCTTTCTTCCATGATTCTAGACATTATAGTTAGAAGATCATACAGTTGAGATTGGGAAAAAATTTCCTTGTTTTTTACAGAATAAATAGATATTATCTTTAATGCATAGAACAATTTATCTGAAGAATTTTTATGACTAGTATTTCTCGAAATCTCTACAATATTTTTTTTCATATCCATATTATTTAAATTAATAAGATAAAAAATATTATCAATTATTTCGTTCATAGATGCTTTCTCTTTAGTCCAATTTTGTAATATTCTATTTTTGTCTTGCATATCTATAGAAGGATTAGCTAAATTATATTCTTAAAAATAAAAACTTTTCATACATTCTTCTTGTAAATTTACATAATACTATTGAATAATTTTCAATCTATTGAGACAGAAAAATATAATTTAGATCTTTTATGCCTCTATAACAATGGACGCCGATGATGGGCTTATAGTGATTTATACTGGTAAAGGAAAAGGAAAAACTACTGCTGCGTTAGGAATTGTATTGAGAGCAGTAGGTCATGGCTTTAAAGTTTTGATGATCCAATTTATAAAAGGCGAATGGTATTACGGAGAACTCTCGAGTGCTAATAGATTAACTCCTGAATTTGAAATGATAGCTGCAGGAAAAGGTTTCATTGGAATATTGGACGATGATCACGATTTTAGAGAGCATAGAAAATCTGCACAGGATGCATTAATTCTTGCTAAGGAAAAAATAATATCTAAAGAGTATGATATTATTATCCTAGATGAAATTAATTATGCAATAAACCTCAAACTTCTTTCAACAAACCAAGTGCTTGAATTAATTAAGATACGACCAAAGCAGACCTCCATTGTGTTAACTGGTAATTATGCTCCAAATGAAATTATCAAAGTCGCTGATTTAGTTACTGAAATGAATGAAATAAAACATCCTTATCAACACGGTATCAAAGCAAAAAGAGGTATTGATTACTAATTAATAAACCCACGATCCTTTACAAATTAAATATAGGTTATATTGGAGTTAAATAAAAGATGGAAGATCAGAAAAATCTCCCTGAAGAAGGGGATATTGTTATTGCTAATGTTAAACAAGTTACAAACCATGGAGCATATGTATTTTTAGAAGAATACAATGCTATGACTGGATTTTTACATATTTCTGAAATAGCAACAGGTTGGATAAGAAATATTGAAAGATATGTTAGACCTAATCAAAAAATTGTTCTAAAAGTTATTAGAGTAAATAAAGCCCGATCCGAAGTGGATTTATCACTGAAACAAGTATCAGGTGAAGAAAAAAAATCAAAGATTATCGAGGTAAAGAAAAACGAAAAGGCTAATGCTTTCATGGCTATAATAAAAAGTAAAGCGAATCTTTCTAATGAACAAATAAAACAAATTGAAGAAAAAATTTTGACTAAATATGATTATGTTTATGATATTTTTGAAGCTACAACAAAAAAAGGGAAAGAAGTACTATTACCGCTAGAATTAAATGAAAATGTAATTAATATAATTGAGGAAGAAAGTAAAAAGATTCCTATTCCTCATGTTGAAATAAGAGGGATAGTAGAGGTTTCCTCACAAAAACCTAATGGTGTAGAAATTATTAAATCTATTTTAAGTGCTGTAGAAAGTACCAAAGGTAATTCAAGGATTATGATTTCGTATATTGCAGCACCTAAATATAGAATAGTTGTTGCGGCAGAGAATTTTAAAATTGCTGAGAAATCTATTAATAATTCTATAGAAAAAATAAAATCTGCAATTGAAAAAGAGAATGGTCATTTTAATTTTATACGTCAAGAATCCAAAAAAACCCAACAACAATTAGTTCATTAAAATGAAGCATTTATTGAGAAAATGTTTAATATGTAAAATTTATACTCTTAAGAGCCAATGTCCTCTTTGTTCGTCTATAACCGTTGATCCAACTCCAGCTAAATTTTCTCCAGACGATAAATACATTTTGTATAGACTTCCTGAGTCTTATAATAAGAAAGAAACAAATCAAGATCTAAGTTAGTACTTGAGTTTTTTACAGATTCTAGGGATATTTATTCATCTTATGTATTCAATTTATTTGTAGGATAGAATAATTACATTAAATAAAGATTTTAAGATTTACAAATATAATTCATGGAAGAAGAGTTATACTATTAGTTGACCAGATAATTATTAATAATTAACTATAAAGAAAAAAAGAGATGGAATTTTTTTGTCTAGTTACTTACCAATACATATACCGCTTGGATTAGCAGTCATACAATTGTTCTGATCATATGTATTGCCATTAGTATTTACTGGTAACCCATTAGCATTGTTTACGTCGATTGTATTCAAAAGAACATTGTTAAAGTTAACATTGTTTTGGTTACTTTGATTGTCTATATAAAGACCATTTCCAGATTCAGTAATAGAATTCAAAGTGATAACAGAGTTATCTGAGTTAACTAGTGTTACTCCTGCCAATGTATTTTGGAAAAGTATGTTATTTTCTATAGTGCTTTGTTGTGTTGAATGCCCTGCAATACCAATTTGGTTATTCATAATTATGGACAGATGTGCATTTAGTATGCTCGCACCAGTACTGAATAATCCTATTTGATTATTTTTAGCAACTATTCCTTTTACTTCAACATTTTGAGAACCTGTCATAAGTATACCTGCTTGAAATCCTTCAATAGTACCATCCTGTACTACTACATTGTTCATATTTGGTATCATGATTCCTACTTTACTTGAAGTCTTTGTATCGCTATCTACATCTGGGCCAGATATTGTATGTCCGTTAAGATCTACAACAATATCGCTCGCACCAACTATAAGACCATCACTTTCTGCACAATTCAAGTTAGAAGTTAAAATAACATTTTGTGTTATAACTTGACCGCATGATGGACTTATGGCTAATGGTTGTGATGATGGTTGTTGTTGTGCTGTTGGTTGTTGTTGTGCTGGTTGGGTTTGGGCACTTAAAGATATGGGTTGCATTGTTATTGCTGCAACGGCAGAGAATGAAATAATCGCTGCCAACATATATGCCATTAGTGTTCTATTCATTTAGTAGATGGTTTGGTACTGACATATTTATGTTAATCTATTATTTTTATTATAACTAAGTATAGACGATTTTTATTGTAACTATTTATTAGTACATTTGATAATTTTATTTTAAAAAGTGCTTTAATAATTTACAAAATTTAATACTTTATTCCACAAAATTAAAATATTTACTCAATTAACAATTATACGTATATAGAAGAGACAGTCAATTCTTTTTGATATTTTAGATAATAAATTTTCTATTTCCAATAGATTATTAAACTATTAATCTAGTTATAATAAATAAGAATTATAAGGAAAAATTAAGAGTGTTTTAATATGAAAATTGCTATCGCTGGAGCTGGAGTTGCGGGAAGTTATTTAGGATTCATGTTACAAAAACTAGGACATGATGTTACAATCTTTGAATCTTCCAAGCAGGAAACCCATTGGGCAGTTTGTGCTTGGGGTGCTTCAAGAAATATACTTGAAAAATTTTCAAAAGATGTAGGATTAAATTTTAACGAATACATTTTTCACGTTGGAAAAAAGTTACGAATGGAATTGCCAAACAATAAAGAAGAATCTTTAGAACTTATTGGATTAGTCACTTACAACAAACAAAAATGGGAACATGATCTCTTAAAAAATTTGACTGTTATTTATGATTTTAAATGTTCTAGTAATTTTCCTTTTGTGGATTATGATTATGTTCTTGATTGTACAGGCCTTCATCGTTCCTTACTTCCCAAATCAAGAACTGATTTTATCATCCCTGCTTATGAGTATCTCATAGAAAATCCGGATACTACCAGTAATGGCAATGAGTTCTATGTAATAGGTTATAAAGGAGCAAGAGGGTATTTTTGGTACTTTCCAATTGATAAAGGAAGAGCATTTGTAGGTGCTGGAGATATTGATAGAAAATATTATGGAATTAAGGAATTTTTTCATAAGAACCCATCAGCAAAAATTATTAAAAAAATAGGAAGACCGATTCGTCTAGCTCCACCAAAACGTATGGAACCTTTTTTCAATAAGAATGTTATAGGGGTAGGAGAATCTATTGGATGCGTTTTTCCAATGTTAGGTGAGGGAATTATCCCATCATTATTATGTTGTGAAATCTTTTTAAATATTTTTGACAAATCCAAAAATTTTAATTTTAAATTGTATAGAAATTCAGTTCTGAAGAAGTTTAACTATTATGATGATGTCTATAAGATCGTAAGACTTAAAATGGAGGGGAAATTAAGTACAATTAAGCATTTTCCTTTAATGATGAAAATGTACTCATCAATGAAAAAAGAAGAAAAAAGATTCGGGTTTGAAATAAATTTAGATAAAATGAATCGGCTAGTAAACGCTCTTTAATGATAGTATTTTTCTTTCTTAGATCCAACTAATAGTTTATATCGTTAAAATCTAAAATATTTTCTTGAAGGGAATTAATGAACAAATACTTACTAATCATAGGTTACAACAAAAAACATTTAATCTAATTTTAATAAACTTTCAATGTTTATGAAGAATGTAAAAGGTAGAAGAATTGCAACGATCATTCCAGCTAGAAATGAAGAGAAATTTATAGGAGAAACACTCACTGCACTTTTAAAACAAGATATTGATGATAACTATATTATTGTAGTAAATGATGGATCAGAGGATAAAACTAAAGAGGTTGTTGATTCTTTTCCTAATATTGAGTTAGTAAATATTGAAAACCGAGGATTTGATGCTCATGGAACCCCAATCCTTGCAAGAGTAATCAATCAAGGTCTTGAAAAATTGGGTCAAGAAATTAGTTATGATTATATAATGATTTTGGGATCTGACCATGTTCTCCCATCAAATTATATAAGAAAAATTGTAAATCATATGGATCATAATAGCGATATAGCAATTTGTTCTGGACAGATTAAAGATGAAAAAAGTAAAGTTCCTAGAGGATCAGGTAGAATTGTTAGAAGTGATTTTTGGAAATCAATTGGACTTCAATACCCATTAAAGTTTGGTTTTGAGACCTATCTATTGATAAAAGCCCAGCAATTAGGTTATAGAATAGAAGTATTAAATGATCTTATTAGTGTTACAAATAGACCTACACGAAAATCTTATAAAAAAGAAACCTATCTCTCTTATGGAAAATCGCTCAGAGCTCTTGGTTATGTTCAATTATATTCTTTAGGTAGAATTGGTTTGATTTCTTTGAAAAATCCTAAAGGTGCTGTTTATATGCTCCAAGGATATACTAGTAGTGATATTGAATTTTATGAAGAAGACTTTAGGAGTTTTCTTAGGTATATTCAATATGGAAGATTAAAGCAGTATATAAAATCTTTTTTATTTAGATAATATAATGTACATAAAATATGGTAGATCTAATCGCCTAATTGATATATGATTTAATCCTAGAAGAATAATATTGATAAAATATTTGTGTCTTTAATAGGGTAATTGGTATAGTAAGGTAAATCAAAAAAGTGAAGAATAAATAACTTATAAGTATTAACAAATTTGATATGTATGTAGAATACTCTTTTCATATTTATCCCATAATAAGTTTTGTTTTGCAAAGTTATAGGTTTCAATCCTTTTTTTATATAAATCATTAGGATTTTCTTTATAATAAGAAATTTTTTCAATTAAATCATTATGATTATCAATAGTTTCGCTTTTTCCTTTTAATGTATCAGAAATTGTTTTTAATGAGGAAGTATTCATAATTAATAAACCAGAATGTGCATATTCTGCATATTTATTGGGATTCAAATACGGATGAGACCAATGTTTTTTCCATGGAAGCAATCCTATGTCATAGTTAGACATTTCTGTAAACATTACGTCTCTAGGTAACAGACCTTTAAAAAATATCTTTTCTTTATTCTGTTCATTCCATCCAATAAAAATCAAATTGCCTATATCATTTTTCAAAAATATATTTTCTAATCCTTCTAAATTTTTATGAGGATAGATATCCACTGATATTCCATCTCTACCTTGATATACACTGTTAATATCTTTATTATATTTTGGAATAGCGATATTTTTTATTTCATATTCTAGGGGAAAATTGGGAACAACAAATACATCTTTTGTGTTCCCCATTTTTTTTAAATCAGTTGCAATGCGTTCGGAAACAGTAATAGTGGGATGATTTGATACAATTTCTTTTTCCCATGCAGGCCATAGAGATATTGCTCGTTTTTTCATTTGTTTGGTTAACCATCTTCCTATTCTACTAGAATTTTTAAAATTTGTTATTTCATAAAGAAGTTTTGCATATTGAGCCCAATGTTCATTATCATCATATATAAACGGGATTCCCAAATCATTAATCATTTTAGCTGGAAAAATAGTATGTGCTTGTATTATTTCAGGTCTTACTTCTTCTATGATTTTTATTATTTGTTTTCTAACCATATGCCAATAGTATGGTATTCCAAATCTTGCTTTGGCATTCCATGTAATAGAGTACATCCTAGAAAAAATTCTATTTTTATATTGGGGTGATTCTCTTCCTGCAAATATTACTTCATAACCGTTATTAATAGCAGTTAAAACAGATTTTTCAATCCTCCCATTAGGTAATCCAAAACTTGTTAGATATAAAATCTTCATTCACTATAGTAGAGATTTAAAGCATTAGTAAAACCTTTGGCTATGTTGTTTATGTGTCATAAATCATAAATTCGTTTAATTTAATTTTTTAAAAGATATTTCTTAGATATAATAAATACTAATCACTTATTCTACTTCTATAATATATTAATTTTCAATATTAAATATTATTCTTCCTATTAAATTATAGTACCTTTGTAGAGTAAATTTAAGAAAAATTTATTGACTGTGTATTTTAGATGAGATTAACTTTAACCTCTATAAACATAAGAAAATTCTACTCACAAGGCCATTTTATTACCCCTTCCAGTATCATTAGACACTTAAATATAGGCTAAACAAATTGTTTACAACATTTCGTGCTTCGTGCTCAATAGGTAATTTTTTAATATACTTTAATTGATAATTAAGGACTTGTAATCCACATGCTAGACTTTCTAAAGCAGTCTTACTTGCACTTTCTAAAAGTCTTCCATTGACAAATTTTATATCTACATATGTATTATATTTTTTTAATAAGTCGGGCATATCTTTGTATAAAGTTGGATTATATGTTCTATCATGGACGTATATATTGTAAGTTATATTTCTATCTTTAATATAATGTAAAGCCCTCTGAATGTCTATAGCTTCAGTTTTAATAGTAATTGCATCATATTTAGGGTCCTTTTGATGGTTACTAATGTTTTCATTAAATAATTCTGTATCCACAGGATTTGGAAGATAATAAGATTTATTAGCTAATTTTAATAGATCTGGAGTAGAAACTAAAACAATATCAGCTAACTGTTGCATCGTGTCTTGCAGAGATCCTGTATAACCATTTCTAAGTAACCATAACTTATTCTTCATTCTTACTCCAAGTCGCTTTAGTCTCAATGTTAAACTAATACTTTTTTTATAATTCCCACGTAAATCAGTTCCATGATAATGTAAGATGATTTTCTTTCTATTTCCATACCTTCTACGTAACTTATATACTAATGCATCAACGCTGTGTATATGTATGATATCGTAAAAAGCAGATTCATTTAAAGCTGAAGTATAAAAATTCTCTTTTTCTACCAATATCACATTATTTTGATAATATTCTTTTATACCATATTTATCTGCAATAGCTATTACTTTTGATTCAACACCTTGTTTTTCTTGAAATTTTGCTAATATACAAGCCACGCCTGCCTGATCATTAATATGTAAAATCTTCAAATTCTAGATATATTAAATAAATGAAATAGTTATTAATATATTGTGTATCGTCATTGTTAGTATATTTACAATCATAACAATTTAATTTATTTTAGAGATTATTTTACTATTATTAACTTCTATATAATTTTATATTCTCTCGTAAATCTTTAAATTACAGAATAGCGGAACTTAAAATCAAAAATATAATAGTATTGTATATAATATATGAATTAGCTTCACAAGAAAAGACAGAAAAACAATTAAAACCCCAATATATATATTATTAAGAATATATTATAAGGATAAAGTAATTGGTTCCTCATCTATATTTGAAAGTAAAAAATTGAATTTTATAAACAATTATTAAAATAGAATTTATTTAAGTATTCTTTAACAACTATATTACTATGTAATTACTAAAATAAGAAATCCTATTCCAGAATATCGTTGAAAGCAAATTAAAAATAAGAGATGTTAAGTTTAAAAATATGTTACCAAGAAGGATTCTCTTTTTTAAATCACAATCTTCAATCTACAATTAGAAACATTTCTTGTCTTTTCGAGGTTTATATATGATGATATATAATTTCTTATTTAACCATTATTCAAAAGAATATTTAATGCATTTTCATGGAATATATAATATTCCTATTTTCCTGTTTCTCTAGTAAAGTTTAAACAATTCATTATGATTTTGTTTATTATTTAAATGTAAATTTAAATCTTATTATATATATTTGCAAGTTCATTGGTAACGTTTATTGGATTATGCATTGAGGGTAGTCTGTCTATATACTCTAGTTTATAGTTCAAAACCTTTAGACCACAAGAAAGAGACTCTAATGCAGTTTTACTCAAATTCTCAAGTATTTTATCATTAACTATTCTTATATCTACATATGTATTATATTTTTTTAAAAAGTCAGGTATTTCTTCATATAATATGGGTGTTGTGGTTCTATCTAGGATGTCTATCTTTAAGTTAATATTATTTTCCTTACAATAAAGTAAGGTTTTTTGAATATCTCCAGACGCTGTTTTTATAGTTAGAGCATTATTCTTATTTACTTTGTTATGGTTAGTATCATCTTTCGAAAAATGATCAACATCAACTGGATTTGGGAGATATTTCGCATAAGGTAATAACGATAAAAGATCAGGAGTTGAAACCAGTATTTCATTAGCTAATTTCTGGGATTCTATTCGTAATGGCCTATAATAT
>Ga0209382_10005331_pt1 | contig 16781 bp, 16 predicted proteins | sample SoiMetdeltSBSDD5_FD_187599 | JGI IMG/M metagenome (GOLD analysis project Ga0209382, IMG submission 187599) | Bulk soil microbial communities from a Populus tree surrounding site in Tennessee, USA - Soil MetaG P. deltoides SBSDD5 (SPAdes) (version 2) | ecosystem: Environmental > Terrestrial >...
CTCCTTGGGCGCCCGCTCCTCCAGCTCGGCCAGCGTCTGGGCGACGGCCTGGCCGCCGGCGGCGTTGTGCCCGCCGTCGAGCCATAGCTCCGAGCCTGGCCGCAGCAGTCGCGCCAGCGGCCCGTCGTCCAGCCGCTGCATGCGCGCCGGCCAGCGCACCTGCCGCAGGCCCTCCTCGATGCCGTCCACCGTGAGCCCGAGCCATTTGAGGCGCAGCGCTGCGGCCACGGCGGTGCCGGCATTGCCGATCTGGTGCTGGCCGATCAGGGCCGGCAGCGGCAGGTCGAGCAGCCGCTCGGGGCTCTGAAACACCAGCCGGCCGTTCTGCTCGAACGCCTCGAAGTCCTCGCCCCACACCGACAGCGGCGCCACCACCTCGCGCGCCCTCGCCCTGATGGCGTCGAGCGCCTCGGGCAGCTGCATCGACACGACCGCGGCAGCGCCCGTCTTGAGGATGCCGGCCTTCTCGCGCGCGATCTCGGCAACGGTGGCGCCCAGCTTGTCGGCATGGTCGAGCGCAATCGGCGTGATGACGCCGAGCGCCGGCCGCGCGACCACGTTGGTGGCGTCGAGCCGCCCACCGAGGCCCACCTCCAGGATCACGGCATCTGCGGGGGTCTCGGCGAACGCCAGGAAGGCCGCCGCCGTGGTGATCTCGAAGAACGTGACCGGCTCGCCGGCATTGATGCGCTCCACCTCGGTGAGCCGCTCCACCAGCTCCCTCTCGCCGATCGGGCGCGACCGGCGATCGGCGCTGGCGAGCGCGATGCGCTCATGGAAGCGGACGAGATGCGGCGAGGTGTAGACGTGCACGCGCAGCCCCGCCGCCTCCAGCATCGCCTTGAGGAAGGCGGTCACCGAGCCCTTGCCGTTGGTGCCGGCGACGTGGATCACCGGCGGCAGCCGGCGCTCGGGATGCCCGAGCTTGGCCAGCAGCGCCTCGATGCGGCCCAGCGACAGGTCGATCAGGAGCGGATGCAGCCCCTTCAGCTCGGCAAGCAGCTCGTCGCTCGTGCGCATGGGCTTATCCTAGCACGAACTCACGCGTCATCCCGGCCGGAGCGATGCGAGCCGCAGGCGAGCGACGCTCCGAGCCGGGATCTCGTGAGTTTCGGCTCGTCCTCACAAGGTCCCCGATAACCTCCCCCTGCGGGGCTCGGTTTCCGGGATGACGGGTGGCTCAGGTTCAGCTGTGAATCGAATCGCGCGGGGTGGGGCGGGTCTTGCCGTCGCCGTCGCGCTTGTCGGACTGGCGCATCTCGACGCGCTGGGTGTCATCGACCGGCTCGGCGTCGATCACATCGGAGGCGCGGGCCAGGGTCTCGATGGTACGGCCGTCCACGGCGCTGCCGTTATGATGACCACCGTGCCCGCCCCGTTCGCCTGCCGCAGCGCCAGCCCTGGCGGTAGCGGTGCCGGCCGACATCAGGCGACACAGCCTGGCGAGCGTCGAGCGCAGATTGTGCCGGTGCACGACCATGTCGATCATGCCATGCTCCAGCAGGTACTCGGCGCGCTGGAAACCCTCCGGCAGCTGCTCGCGGATGGTCTGCTGAATCACGCGCGGACCGGCGAAGCAGATGAGCGCGCCGGGCTCGGCGATATGGATGTCGCCCAGCATGGCGTAGGAGGCGGTGACGCCGCCGGTCGTCGGGTCTGTGAGGACGACGATGTAGGGCTGGCGCGCGTCCCTGAGCCGCTGCACGGCGATGGTGGTGCGCGGCATCTGCATGAGGGAGAGGATACCCTCCTGCATGCGTGCCCCGCCCGAGGCAGCGAACAGCACGAACGGCACGCGCTTGTCGGTCGCGCGCAACAGCCCAGTGACGACGGCCTCGCCGGCTGCCATGCCCAGCGAGCCGCCCATGAAGCGGAAGTCCTGGGCCGCGGCCAGCACCGGCAGGCCTTCCAGCAGGCCCTCGCCCACCAGCACCGCGTCGTCGAGCTCGGTGGCCGCCTTGGCGGTCTTGAGCCGCTCGGTGTACCTGCGCCCGTCGCGGAACTTCAGGGGGTCCTGCGCCACCTCCGGCACGGGCACCCTGGTGTACTCGCCGCCGTCGAAGAAAAGCTGGAAACGCTGCTGTGCGCTCATGCGCACGTGGTAGTTGGAGCCCGGGAAGACGAACTGGTTGGCCTCCAGATCCTTGTGGTGCACCATCTGCCCCGACTCGGGGCACCGGACCCAGGCGTTCTCCGGGATCTGGTGCTTCGAGGACGGCAGCAGGCTGCGGATCTTCGGGCGGACGTAGTTGCTGATCCAGTTCACTCCGAACGCTCCTTAACGATCACGGGATGCCGATCACGGGACGCCGGTCACAGCACAGCGACCTCGGGGGCGGCGCCTTGGGACCTGCCCCAACCCTTGGGGGGCAACCCATTTGCCCAAGTGTTACCCGGACCGCAACGCGCCGGACAAACCCTGCACCAGATTTAAGACCGCAGGGACCGTATTTCCAGTCGATTCCCCCTTTTGCCCTAGGCTGTTACGAATTGTCTCCACCAGTGCCGAGCCGACCACGACGGCATCCGCAACGGCAGCTATCTCCTTGGCCTGGGCCGGGGTTTTGATGCCGAATCCCACTGCTACCGGAAGCTGCGTCGATTTTTTGATTCGCGCCACGTGCGAATGAACGCCCTTCACCTCGGGCGCGGCGGCCCCGGTGATGCCCGTGATCGAGACGTAGTAGAGAAACCCCGAGGTGTTGGCGAGCACGGCCGGCAGGCGTCTCTCGTCGGTGGTGGGCGTGGCCAGCCGGATGAAGTTGAGGCCGCGCGCCCTAGCCGGCAGGCACAGCTCGGCATCCGCTTCCGGCGGCACGTCTACCACGAGCAGGCCGTCGGCCCCGGCAGCCACAGCATCGTCCAGGAACCGCTCCGCGGGGTAGATGTAGATCGGGTTGTAGTAGCCGAAGAGGACGATCGGCGTGTCCTGGTCCTTGGCACGGAAGGCACGCACCAGCTCCAGGGTGCGCCGCATGGTCTGCCCGGCCTTCAGCGCCCGCAGCGAGGAGGCCTGCACGGCCGGCCCGTCGGCCATCGGGTCGGAGAACGGCATGCCGAGCTCGATCACGTCCGCTCCAGCCCCGGGCAGGCCGAGCAGGATCTCGCGCGCCGTCTCGTAGTCGGGATCGCCGGCGGTGACAAATGTCACCAGGCCTTTGCGGCCCTCGGCCCTCAGTGCCGCGAAGCGGCGGTCGATGCGTGATGGTTGCGTCATGGTAGAGGGGAGTAGGGAGTAGGGAGTAGGGAGTAGGGGAGCACGCGCCGCCCCATTCCCTATTCCCTACTCCCTTCTCCCTATTCCCTCCTACATCTCCATCCCCAGATGCCCCGCCACAGCGAAAATGTCCTTGTCGCCGCGGCCACACATGTTCATCACCAGCAGATTGTCCTTCGGCAGTGTCGGCGCCAGCTTCTTGACGAACGCCAGCGCGTGCGATGGTTCCAGTGCCGGGATGATGCCCTCCAGCCTCGTGCACAGCTGGAAGGCGTCCAGCGCCTCCTGGTCGGTGATGGCCACGTAGGTGACGCGGCCTGACTCCTTGAGCCAGGAATGCTCGGGCCCCACTCCGGGATAGTCGAGCCCCGCCGAGATCGAGTGCCCTTCCAGGATCTGGCCGTCGGTGTTCTGCAACAGATACGTGCGGTTGCCGTGCAGCACGCCGGGCTTGCCGCCGGTCATGGAGGCACAGTGGCCGTTGTCCACGTCGAGCCCCTTGCCGCCGGCCTCCACGCCGTAGATTGCCACCTTCTCGTCGTCGAGGAACGGGTGGAACAGGCCGATGGCGTTGGAGCCGCCGCCGATGCAGGCCACCAGCGTGTCGGGCGACCGCCCCTCGGCCTCCTGCATCTGGGCGCGCACCTCGTTGCCGATCACCGACTGGAAGTTGCGCACCATCTCGGGATAGGGATGCGGGCCGGCCGCGGTGCCGATGATGTAGTAGGTGTCGTGCACGTTGGTGACCCAGTCGCGCAGCGCCTCGTTCATGGCGTCCTTCAGCGTCTGCGCCCCTGACGTGACGGCGTTCACCTTGGCGCCCAGCAGCTTCATGCGGAACACGTTGGGCTTCTGCCGCTCGACGTCGACGGCGCCCATGAAGATCTCGCACGGCAGGCCGAAGCGGGCGCACACGGTCGCCACCGCCACGCCGTGCTGCCCGGCCCCGGTCTCGGCGATGATGCGGGTCTTGCCCATGCGGCGGGCGAGCAGGATCTGGCCGAGGCAGTTGTTGATCTTGTGGCTGCCCGTGTGGTTCAGCTCGTCGCGCTTGAAGTAGATCTTGGCGCCGCCCCCGCGGCCGCCGGCGGCAGACCCTTCACGAAGGTGCTCGGTGAGCCGTTCCGCGAAGTAGAGCGGGCTCGGCCGGCCCCCGTAATGGGCGTTGAGGTGATCAATCTCCTTCTGGAACCCCGGATCGTGCCTGGCCTCGTCGTACGCCCGTTGCAGGTCCAGGATCAGCGGCATCAGCGTCTCGGCGACGAAGCGCCCGCCGAACAGCCCGAAGAAGCCCTGCTCGTCGGGCCCGCCGCGATAGGTGTTGAGCTTCTGATCCTTGGACGTGCTGGTCGTCGTCGCCATGGCCGGAGTCCCGATGGGAGCGGGCCGCCCCAGCTGGGGTGGGGCGGTGCTACGGAGCGCCCTCCTTAGCCGCCTTTGCCGCCTGAAGGAAGTGGCGGATCAACTCACTGGAGCTCAACTCTGAGGTGCGTCGCTCAGCTCAAGGCGCCGCTCAACGCGATCGAGGCGTCGGCCGATGCCACCCAGCTGCCTCTGCACGCCGTCCATGCGCTCGTGGACCCGGACGACGGAAGCCTCCGCGTGAACGACTGACCCTTCGAGGCTGGTCATCCGGCTCTCGATTGATGCGAGCCGCACAGTTGTTGCCTCGTTGCCGGCCAGAATCCTGTCGAACTTCGCGTCGATGTGACGGAAGCGCTCGTGCACAAAATCCCTGATGTCGTCGGCCATGCGGTTTTGTGACACAACCCGGCGGCTCAAGCAACTACGATGTATACTGCGTAGCACCTTTTGCCGCCTGCAGGAAGCGGCGGATCAGCTCCGGGTCCTTCTCGCCGGGCCGCACCTCCACGCCCGAGGAGACATCCACAATGGCCGCGCCCGTCACCCGGATGGCCTCGGCCACGTTCTCGGGAGTGAGGCCGCCCGACAGCATGTAGGCCACCTCGTCCTTCACGCCGGCCAGCGCCCGCCAGTCGAACGGCGCACCGTTGCCGCCGGGAAGCGGGCTGCCGCTGGGCGGGCGCGCATCGAACAGGATGAGGTCGGCCGCACCACGATAGCGCAGCGCGGCTTGCGCATCCTGTGCGGTCTCAACCTTGACAGCCTTCATCACCGCCTTGGCCCAGCGCCGGCGCACCTCGGCCACCCGCTCCGGACTCTCCTCGCCGTGCAGCTGCAGCAGATCGGGGTCAGCCGACGCCATGACGGCGTCGATGAGCGCGTCGTCCGGGTCCACCATCAGCGCCACGATCCGGGCGCGCCCGCGCGCCTTGGCGGCCAGCGGCCTGGCGGCCTCCGGCGTGAGATTGCGCGGACTCGGCGGAAAGAACACGAGCCCCACGTAGTCGGCGCCCCCGGCAAGCGCCGCCTCCAGCGCCGCTTCCGTCTTGAGTCCGCAGATCTTGACTTGGGTGGTCTCGGCCATGATGCCGGCGGGGGTCGGACCCTGCGGGTCTGACCCCATGCTCCAACGTTAGGTCCTGCTGGGGGTCTAGATGAACCCGGGCTCGGTGGCAAATTCTGGAGGTCGTGCCCAGGCGGGCCAAGACTCTCGGGCCTCTCCACCTGGGGTCAGACCCGCAGGGCCTGACCCCTACCGCTGACCCCATTCATATACGGCCACTGCCGCCGCCAAGTCCTCGATCGAGGCGCCGACCGATTTGAACAAGGTGATCTCCTCGGGCGACATGCGGCCCTGCACCGCCCCGCGGCACAGCTCGGCAAGCTCGCCCAGCACCGCTTCTCTGCCGATCACGCCGCCCTCAAGGGGCTGGAGGATGTCGCCAGCCTCGGCGAAGGCGCCGGCGCGGGTATCGACAAAAATGCGGGCGCGGCGGGCCACCTCGTCGTCGCTCTCGCGCATGGTGGGCTTGAAGGCGCCGACGCAGTCGATGTGCGTGCCGGGCTCGAGCCAGGCGCCCCGCACCACCGGCTCTGACGAGAGCGTGGCGGTGGAGACGATATCCGCCTCGGTCACTGCCACGGCTAGGTCATTCGCAACAGTGGCAGCGATGCCGTCCTGCGCCAGCGCCTTTACGAGCGCCTCGGCGCCGGGCCGCGAGCGGTTCCATACGGCCACCTCGCGGATCGGCCGCACCGAGGCGTGTGCCCGCACCAGGAACGGCGCCAGCGCTCCGGCCCCAACCATCAGCAAGCGCGCCGCATCGGGGCGCGAGAGATAGCGGCTCGCCAACGCCGATGCGGCCGCTGTCCGCCAGGCTGTGAGCCGGGTGGCATTCATCACCGCCAGCGTCTCACCGGTCTCAGCCGACATCAGCAGATAGGTGCCGAGCACCGCCGGCTGCCCGAGCGTGGCGTTGTCGGGATAGACGGTCACCGACTTGAGCCCCATGTAGCGGCCGGCGAAGGGCGAGCCCGGCTCGCCCGCCTCCCACGCCGGCATGAGGAGCAGTGTCGCCTCCGGCCGCCCGTCCAGAGCGACGGCGTGGTGGTGCCTTGGCGGCGCTATGGCGCCCTTGGCAAAGGCTACCTCGAGCGTATCCACCAGGGCCGGGTAGGAAAGCGCCGCATCCACGGCCGCACCGTCGAATATGCGCATGGGGACTCGGGGGTTAGGGAGTAGGGGTTAGGTTTCAAGGGCAGGCTTGGCTCGATCTCCAGAACCTAAAACCTAGAACCTGGAACCTAAAACCTAAAACCTGCCAGGGGCTCGCCTATGCCAGCTGCCGCGTCGTCTCCCGCTGCCGCTCGCGGTTGCGGCGCTCCAGCTCCGCCTTCCAGCGCCGCGTCTCAACCTCGCTGTGGCGGGCGCTGCGGCGCCAGCGTCTCTGGGTCAGCCACATCGCCAGCCCGCCGCCTATGACGCCGCAGAACAGCGCCCCCAGCAGCCAGGCGTAGAGCGGCAGCTCCAGCGACAGGGCCGGCTCCTCAGGGCGAAAGGGGTCAAGGGACAGGCGCACCCACTGGGTGTTGGCCACGCCGATCGCCACCGCGACCACGACGATGGGCAACCCCACGAACAGCCGGACGATGCGGCGCAGCACGTTCATCTCAGGGACTAGGTTTCATGGACCAGGGATTAGGTTTTCGGAGCCACGCAGAACCACTTGCCGCCTGAAACCTAATCCCTAGTCCCTGAAACCTTTATTGCTTGTTCAGCCGCTCGCGCAGGTCCTTGCCGGTCTTGAAGAACGGCACGTACTTCTCCGACACCGAGACCGAGGCACCGGTGCGCGGGTTGCGGCCGATGCGGGGGGCGCGATGCTTGACGGTGAAGGCGCCGAAACCGCGCAGCTCCACCCGGTCGCCGCGCGCCAGGGCGTCGACAATTTCGCCGAAGATGACGTTGACGATGCGTTCCACGTCGCGGTGATAGAGGTGAGGATTGGCGGCCGCGATCCTCTGGATCAGCTCCGATTTGATCATGCCACGCGCCCTCTGGCTCCGGAAACCGCTGTTATTACTTATCTTTCCGTACCGTGCCAAACGGACACGAGGCCGTCAAGGCGCAAGCTCGACAGGCGGTCGCCGCCGAGCGCATGCGAAAGTTGGTCGAGGGCCGAGATTCCCGTTGCGCGTGCAAGGGCACTGGTGGCCAACCGTACCAGGCTCCAGTCGCTGTCGCGACTGGCCTTCCAGTCGACGACCTTCAGCCCCTTGGGGACTTGGCGCTTCTCCTCCAGGTATTTGACCGCCTCGGCCTCGCCGCCGAGCTGGTCGATCAACTTGTACGCAAGCGCATCGCGGCCCGAAAAGACGCCACCCTGCTCCAGACCGGTCACGTTGGCGGTGTCGATCCCCCGCCGGGTGCGCACAAGATTCAGGAACCAGCGTTGCGATTCTGCCACCATTTTCTCGACCGCTGCCCGGCCGGGCTCGTCCAGAGGCTGGAACGGCGAAGGATTGGCCTTGAGCGGCCCGCTCTTGATCTCATTGACCTTGATGCCGAGCTTCTCCAGGAACTGCGAGAACTCCGGCCATTGGAAGATGACGCCCACCGAGCCGGTGATGGTGTTGCCGCGAGCGACGATCCAGTCAGTGGCGAGGGCAATCATATAGGCGGCCGAGGTGGCCGCTGTGCCGAACTGCGCGACGAGGGGCTTCTTCTTAGCCAGCTCCTGCAGCGCCTCGTACAGCGCCTCGCCGCCCGCCGTCGTCCCGCCGGGGCTGTTGACCGTCAGGATCACCCCGGCCACCGCCTTGCTGTCGCCGACCTTCTTGATCAGCTGCAGCAGCTCCCGATCGTCGGTGATGAGCCCCTCGATGGTGACGCGGGCGATCTGCCGCTGCTCGATGAGCCCGGCGCTCCGGGCCGACGAGAAGAGCAGCAGCCCCACCGCCAGCACGCCGGCGGTCACCGCCAGCACGCGCCAGAACGACAGACGCCGGCGCAGGCGCCGGCGGTCGAGGACGGCTTCGGTCTCGAAGGTCATTACGCACCCACCTCATCCGGCGGCGCGCGGGGTCAGACCCGGCAGGTCTGACCCCAATCCGCAACCGACGTTGGAGCCATGGGGTCAGACCCGCAGGGCCTGACCCCAGCAGATACCTTACTGCTGCGCCTCGTCCTTCTTCTTGATGGCGGCCTTGAAGATGTCGCCCAGCGACGCGCCGCTGTCGGAGGCGCCGTACTGCGCCACAGCCTGCTTCTCCTCGGCGATCTCCAGCGCCTTGATCGAGACGGACAGACGCCGGCTGTTCTTGTCGAAGGCCGTGACCGCGGCATCGACCTTGTTGCCGACATTGAACCTCTCCGGGCGCTGCTCGGAGCGGTCGCGCGAGAGGTCGGAGCGCTTGATGAAGGTGGTGAGGTCGGTATCGACGATCTTCACCTCGATGCCGTTTTCCTGCACGGCGATGACCTCGCAGGTGACCTGGCTGCCCTTCTTGACCACGCCCGTGGCCTTCTCCATCGGGTCGCCGCCGACCTGCTTGATGCCGAGGCTGATGCGCTCCTTGCCCGCGTCCACGTCGAGGACGACGGCCTTCACCGTGTCGCCCTTCTTGTAGTCCTTGATGGCCTCGTCGCCGGTGCGGTTCCAATCCAGGTCGGACAGGTGCACCATGCCGTCGACACCGCCGTCGAGACCGACGAACAGACCGAACTCGGTGATGTTGCGCACCGGGCCTTCCACCACGGTGCCCTTGGGATGGGCGGAGAGGAAGACCTCCCACGGGTTGTCCTGGGTCTGCTTGAGGCCCAGCGAGATGCGCCGCTTCTGCGGATCGACCTCCAGGATCTGCACGTCCACCTGCTGACTGGTGGAGACGATCTTGCCCGGATGGACGTTCTTCTTGGTCCAGCTCATCTCGGAGACGTGGATGAGGCCCTCCACGCCCGGCTCCAGCTCCACGAACGCGCCGTAGTCGGCGATGTTGGTGACGGTGCCCTTGTAGCGCGCTCCCACCGGGTACTTGGCCTCGATGCCGGCCCACGGATCGGCCTGCAGCTGCTTCATGCCAAGGGAGATGCGCTGCGTCTCCGGGTTGATGCGCACGATCTGCACCTTGACCGTGTCGCCCACGTTGACGATCTCGCTCGGGTGGTTGACGCGGCGCCAGGCCATGTCGGTGACGTGCAGCAGGCCGTCGATGCCGCCCAGGTCGATGAACGCGCCGTAGTCGGTGATGTTCTTGACCAGGCCGTCGATCACCTGGCCCTCGGCCAGCTTGGCCACGATCTCGGAGCGCTGCTCGGCCCGGGTGGCCTCCAGGATCTCGCGGCGGGAGACGACGATGTTGCCGCGGCGGCGGTCCATCTTCAGGATCTTGAACGGCTGCGGCGAGTTCATGAGCGGGCCCATGTCGCGCACGGGGCGCACGTCCACCTGGCTGCCCGGCAGGAACGCCACGGCGCCATCGAGGTCGACCGTGAAGCCGCCCTTGACCTTGTTGAAGATGACGCCTTCCACCTGCTCCTTGTTGTTGAAGCGCTGCTCCAGCCGCACCCAGCTTTCCTCGCGCCGGGCCTTGTCGCGAGAGAGGACGGCCTCGCCGAGCGCGTTCTCGGTGCGCTCGATATAGACCTCGACCGTGTCGCCCACCTTGAGCTCGTTGGCCCGGCCCGGCACCGTGAACTCGCGCAGCGGTACCCGTCCCTCCATCTTGAGGCCCACGTCGATCACCGCAAGATCCTTCTCAATGGCGGTGATGGTTCCCTTGACGACGCTGCCCTCGAACACCTCGTCCTCGGGCATGGTCTCGCCCAACATGGCGGCGAACTCGTCTCGGGTCGGCGTGAGATCCTTGCTGGTGGCGGCTGTGGTGGACATTCCTGCTCCTGAAGCGATGCTGCTTGTTCCGGTTGATCCGAGGGCTGCGCCTGTAGCGGATGGCAGGCCCCAATGGGCCTCATCCCACCCACGCCAAGATCGCGCCCATGATGTCTCTGAATGCCGCCGGCGATGTCTGTCTGCCAACTTGGATTGGAGCGCGCCGTTCACGCACGCCCGCGTTGGCCCATTTTCCTCGAGATCACGCCGACAGCGGTATCGAACGCGGCTTCTATATCCAAATTGCTGGTGTCCAGCAAGAAGGCGTCCGCAGCAACACGCATGGGGGAAACGTCGCGACCGGCATCGCGCTCATCGCGCCGGCGGATATCCTCCAGCACCACCGCCAGAACGGCCGCCTCACCGCGGCCGAGCTTCTCCCGGTAGCGCCGCTCGGCCCTGATCTCCGGGGAAGCCGTTACATAAAGCTTAACGTCGGCCTCCGGCAATACCACCGTGCCGATATCGCGGCCGTCCAGCACGGCGCCCTCGGGGCGGCGCGCGAAGGAGCGCTGGTAGGCCAGCATGGCGGCCCGGACCTCCGGAATCCCGGCAACCACCGAGGCGGCCTCCCCCAGCCCCGGCTCGCGCAGGGCCGGATCGTCGAGGCTCTGCGGGTCCAGGCCGGCAGCGGCGGCCGCGGCAGCCGTCACGTCGTCCAGCGCCTCCCCCCGCCTCCGTAAGTCCCGCGCGACCGCCCGGTAGAGGAGCCCGGTATCGAGGTGGGCAAGGCCGAAATGCGCCGCCACCCGCTTGGCGAGCGTGCCCTTGCCGGAGGCCGCCGGCCCATCAATGGCAATGATCATGCCGCCTCCGGCTCCGCAAAGGCGGCGCCCAGCCCCTGCATCAGGGGGCGGAACTCGGGGAAGCTGGTGGCAATTATGCCGGCGTCGTCCACCGTCACGGGGCGGTCAGCGCCCAGCCCCAGGATGAGGAAGGCCATGGCGATGCGGTGGTCCAGATGGGTGGCAACCTGGCCGCCGCCCGGCACGCCCTTGCCGCCTTCCACGATCAGGGTATCGCCATCGACCTTGGCCGCCGCGCCGTTGGCGGTCAGCCCGGCGGCGGTTGCGGCCAGACGATCGCTTTCCTTCACCTTCAACTCGGCCAGCCCCTCCATGCGGGTCTCGCCGGCGGCGTAGGCCGCCAGACAGGCCAGCACCGGATACTCGTCGATCATGCTGGGCGCCCGCTCCCCCGGCACCCGCACGCCCTTGAGCCTGGCATGACGCACGCGGATGTCGGCCACCGGCTCGCCGCCCTCGATGTGCTCGCCCATGAAGGCTACGTCGGCGCCCATCTCGCGCAGAGTTGTATAGAACCCCATTCGCGTCGGATTGACGAGCACGCCCTCGATGGTCACCTCCGAGCCCGGCACGATCAGCGCCGCGGCGGCCAGAAAGGCCGCCGAGCTGGGATCGCCCGGCACCTTCACGTCGCGGCCCGCCAGCTCAGCGTCGCCCTTGACCGAGACAGCACGCAGCCCCTGGCGCTTGGTGGCGCTGACCTGGGCACCGAAGTAGCCGAGCATGCGCTCGGTGTGATCGCGGGTAGCTGCCGGCTCGATCACGGTGGTCTCGCCGCTGGCATGCAGCCCGGCAAGCAGCACCGCCGACTTGACCTGGGCCGATGCAACCGGCAGCTGGTACTCGATGGGGATCAAATCGGCGGAGCCTCGCACCGTCAGTGGGAGCCTGTCATGGCCCCCTGGGGGCCCGTCCGGGCCGTTATCGAGCACCTCCAGGCCCATCCGCTCCAGGGGCTTCAGCACCCGGCCCATTGGCCGCAGCGACAGGGAGGCGTCGCCGACGAGGCGGGCGGTCAAGCCGTGGCCTGCCAGCACGCCCAGCATCAGGCGCACGCCCGTGCCGGAGTTGCCGAAATCCAGCGCGCCGGCCGGCTGCTCCAGCCCGCCCACGCCCCGGCCGAGCACCTCCCAGGTGCCACCCTCCTTGCGGACAGGGCAGCCAAGGGCCTGCAGCACCTTGGCCGTGTTCAGCACATCCTCGCCTTCCAGGAGGCCCGTAATGCGGGTACGGCCGGTGGCCAGGGCGCCGAGCATCAGCGCCCGGTGCGAGATGGACTTGTCCCCCGGCACACGCACACGGCCGCCGAGGGCCTTGGCCCGGTGGGCGCTCAAGGGCAATGGGGCTACATGCGGCACGGGCAGGCGTGGCCTTGGCTGAACGGGCGCCGGCCCGCCTCGTGCGGGCTCGATCCGGCGGCTGCGTTAGAGCAAGCGGGGCTCACCCTGTCAACATCGCCCGCCGCTTCCCATATAGGGGCCGCAAAAGCCCTGGTGCATCGGCGCGATTCTCGTTTTGACAGCCGCCGAAGCCCGTGGCATGAGCGCCCGAAATTTCCGCCTTGAGGGTAAGGCCAATGTCAACCAAAGCCGAGCGCGGCACCAAGCGCACCTGCCAGAATCCGGAGTGCGGCTCCCGCTTCTACGATCTCAACCGCGACCCGATCGTCTGCCCGATCTGCCAGACGGTGCTCCAGCTGGTCACGTCCGCGGAGGGACCGGGCGCCGTCGCGTCCGGCCAGGAGGCCGGCACGCGCAGCACCGCCAGGAGAGGCGGCTTCCCGCCCCCCGCAGCCAAGCCCGCCCCCGAGGCGCCGGCCGCGGAGGACGACGAGGATGCGCTGCCGGCGATCGAGGGCGAGGACGAGGCCGAGGTGGCCGAGGACGACGAGACTTTTCTGGAGCCCGAGGAGGAGGATGGCTCCGACATGGAGAACATCATCGGTCCGGTCGTCGAGCCTGACGAACCTGATCGGTAAGCCTGCTCAGCGCCGCGGCTCGAGGGGTCAGACTTGGCGCGTCTGCGCGTTGGACGTCGATGCCCCCAATGCCCGGCCCGGCACCAGCCGCACCTTGCGCGGCGACGCCATCCAGACCGCAGCGGCGGACGCCACGCAGCACCCGATGATCAAAACGAAGGCCAGCCGGTAGCTGCCGGATGCGTCGTGGACGACGCCGGCGATCCAGGGTCCCGCGGCGCCGCCGCCGATCAGGGCGATCGTGATCGTGCCGAAGATCGATCCGTAGTGCGGCCCTTCGAAAATCTCGACGACGATCGGACCCATCACCGACGTGATGGCGTAGCCGAGGAAGCCCTGCGCGAGCACCATCGCGTAGAGCAGCGCCATCGACGGCGCGTGCTCCAGCGCGATCAGCGCGGCATAGGAGAGGGCGAAGCCCGCGCATCCGGCCGTCCACACCCACTCGCGGCCGATGCGGTCCGACAGGCCGCCGAGGACGATCTGGCCCGGGATGCCCGCCACGCTCACCGCGCCGAGCGCCCAGGCCGCGACCAGCGGCGTGAAGCCGATCTCGACGAGGTACTTCGTCTGGTGCACCTGCACGGCGTACCAGGCGACGACGGCGCAGAAGTAGCCGAGCACGATCCACCAGTAGCGCGCCGTGCGAACGGCCCGGGCCAGCGTCCACTCGACGGCGACCCAGGTCGGATCGACGATGTGCGGGGCATGGCGCGGCACGGATGTGGAGGCCACACGCGCATCGCCGTCCGGCAGCAGCCCGATGTCCTCCGGCCTCTTTCGCACCAGCAGATTGAGCGGCACGACCGCGAGCACCACGAGCACGCCGATCGCCTGGCACGAGGCGCGCCAGCCGTCGCTCAGGATGATCGACTGCAGCCAGGGCAAGAGCACGATGGCCCCCACGCCCACGCCGGAGAAGGCGATGGAGATGGCAAGCCCCCGGCGCCGCAGAAACCAGTAGGGAAGAAACTGCGAGTGCACGGTGTAGGTCATCAGGTTGGCACCGCCGCCGACCAAGACACCGAGCGTCGCATAGAGGTGCCACGGCCGCTCGATATAGGGCGCGAGGAACAGCCCGGAAGACAGCAGCGCCACGCCGGCCATGATGATGACGCGCGGGCCGCGCACGTCCATGACGCGCCCGACGATGGGGCTCAGGACAGCCGAGACGAGGAATCCGAACGAGAACGCTCCGGCCGCGAGCCCCCGGTCCCAGCCGAACTCGTCGATCAGCGGCGGCATCAGCAGCGAGAACGCGGTTCGCGCCGTCACGCCGATCGCCATCGTCACGAAGGCGATGCCGACAATCAGCCAGCCGTAGTAGAACGGCAGTCGCGAGGCCCAATGTCGAGGTGCGTGCTCCATGGCGCCGGCACTATCTGCTTGTCGCTCGCCCCGGGCAACCGCGTGCCGGCGCCCTCACCCAGTCGTGTACGAGACGCGACCGATCGGTCCGCACCCGGGCGGGATGCCTCGCGTTGAGCGTGGCGCAGTTGCGTGTTTGACTGGCGCCGGGCCGCGGCACGCGATCGCGCCAGATGTGATGGCGGGGTTCGGAGACGGCGGATGATGCGAAAAGTAGCGGTGGTTGTGGGCGCTCTTGGTGTCATCGGGCGCTACATTGTCGAGCGGCTGCTGGCCGAGGCGGACTGGCACGTCGTCGGCCTGTCGCGGCGCGCCGCCGCGGAGGGGCCGCGCTATCGCCATATCCCGGTCGATCTGCTCGATGCGGCTGCCTGCGGCGCAAAGCTCAAGGAACTGACGGACGCGACGCACGTCTTCTACGCCGCGTTCCAGCCCGCCCAGGGGGCCGCGGCGGACTTTGCGGCCAACATCGCCCCCAACCGCGACATGCTCGTCAACGCCGTCACGGCCATCGCGGCAGCGTCGCCGGTGCTGCGCCGCGTCGTGCTGGTGACAGGCACCAAGTACTACGGCTCGCATCTGGGGCCGTTCAAGACGCCGGCGCGCGAGAGCGACCCGCGCCATATGCCGCCCGACTACTACTTCGATCAGATCGACTGGCTGACGGGATTCCAGCGCGGCAAGGCCTGGGACTGGGTGGAGCTGCGCCCGCAGACGCTGTGCGGCTTCGCGCCCGGCACGGCGATGAGCATCCTGCCGGCCATCGCCGTCTATGCGGCCATCTCGAAGGAGCTGGGCCTGCCGCTGCGCTTCCCCGGCAAGCCCGGCGCCTACCGCGCCATCTACCAGGTGACGGAGTCCTCCCACCTCGCCAACGCCGCCCTGTGGGCCGCCACCGAGCCCGGCTGCGCGCTCGAGGCCTTCAACATCACCAACGGCGACTATTTCCGCTGGCAAAACGTGTGGTCCCAGATCGCCGACGTGTTCGAGATGCCCGTGGGCGAGCCTCAAACCATCAGCCTCACCCAGCACATGCCCACCATGGCCGGCCTGTGGCGCTCCATGACGGGGAAGTATGGCCTTAAGCCCATCGGCTACCCCGAGCTGGTGGCCTGGCCCTTCGCCGACTACGTGTTCGACTGCGACTGGGATGTGATGTCGGACGTGACCAAGTCCCGCCGCTTCGGCTTCCACGCCGTGGTGGACACGGAAGAGATGTTCTGCCGGCTGCTGCGGCGGTTCCGGGAGGAGCGGATCGTGCCTTAGATTGGGATCTGACCGGCTCATGCTAGCGTAGCTACCCACCGGTTGACAGCCGGGTGAAAGTTGGGCGGGCTCGGCACAGTCATGTGTGTTTGACGTATTGAACTCTTGCCGTTGGAGGGTACGGTTCGGCGCGACATTGAAAGCATCGGGCTCGCAGTGCCCGAAGATGAGGAGCAAGACGCGTGATGAGTGAGATGGGCCCGCGCGAGAGACTGAAGCCGTTCGCAGCGCTGATAGGCGATTGGTCGACCGAGGCAACGCACCCGGCGTTACCTGACACCGTCGTTCCAGGCCGGGTACGGTTCGAGTGGGTCGCCGGCGAGCATTTCCTGATCCAGCGCGCCGCGCACGATCACCCCCAGTTCCCCGACTCGGTCGGCGTGATCGGGATGATGGAGGGCGACGAGGACCTGTCGATGCAGTACTTCGACTCGCGCGGCGTCCATCGCCTCTACCGCATCGCGTTCGACGGTACGGAGCTGCGCATGTGGCGCGATGCGCCGGGGTTCGCGCAGCGCCTCACCGCGAAGCTCAGCGCCGACGGCTCGACCCTGGAGGGAGTTTGGGAGCTCAACCAAGATGACCAGGGCTTTCGCGACGACCTCGCAATCACGTACCGGCGTGGTCATGAGGCTCACAATTGAGTACACGATGTAATCGGAAAGGATCGCTATGGGGTCAGAACCGCAGGGTCTGACGCCAGTCCTCACCCCTTCTTCTCCCCCACGCCCAGCGCCTTCGCCAGGTCCCCCATCGGCAGCGGAAACACGATGGTGTTGCTGCGCTCGCCGGCGATGTTGAGGAGGGTGCCGAGATACCGCAGCTGCATCGCCTCCGGCCGCTTGGACAGGATCTCGCCGGCCTGCGCGAGCCGCTCCGCGGCCTGCAGC
>Ga0209382_10005332_pt1 | contig 16780 bp, 16 predicted proteins | sample SoiMetdeltSBSDD5_FD_187599 | JGI IMG/M metagenome (GOLD analysis project Ga0209382, IMG submission 187599) | Bulk soil microbial communities from a Populus tree surrounding site in Tennessee, USA - Soil MetaG P. deltoides SBSDD5 (SPAdes) (version 2) | ecosystem: Environmental > Terrestrial >...
CCGGAGAGGGTGAAGAACGCCTTGGGCCACGTCGTCGGGGTGGCGTCGAACGCGCTCAACCCGAGGTTGTAGGGCGTGATCGGATCCTTGTCGCCGTGGATGAACAGGAGCGCGGCGGGCGATCCGGCGTAGGTGGAGCCCATGCCGATCCCGTTGCCGGCGAGCACGATGCCCGCGTCGAACCGCTCGTCGCGTCCGTTGGCGAAGAGACCGACGGTGGTGATCGCTCCCGCCGAGTGCCCCGCGGCCGCCAACCGCTCGGCGTTCAGGTGGCCCCGGAAGCCGTCCTTGCTCGACTTGTCGAGCGCGAGCACCTGCGACAGCGTGAACGAGGCGTCGGCGGGCTGGTTGACCACGTCGAGCACCTCGAACTGCTTCACGCCGCGGCTCGTGTGCGGATAGGCCGGGCCCACCACGATGAACCCGGCCGAGGCCCAGCGCGTCACCAGGTCGCGGTAGTCCGTCGGCATGGCGGTGAGGCCGTGACTGAAGATGACGACCGGGAACCGGCCCGGTGCGACGGCGGCCCCAGCGCCTCCGCGCCCCTTGGTCGGATACCACACCGTCGTCCTGATCACGCGGTCCGACGACCGGACGAAGGTGAAGGTGCGACTCGCCACGCCAAAGGTCGTGGTCGGCGCGGTGCCCGTCTCGACGCCGACCTCGACGGTCTGGCCGGTCTCGGAGTCGGTCGACGACCGCTGGGCGGCGCGGCCCGCTCCGGCGGCGCAGCCGCTGGCGGCGAGGATAAGGGCGAGCGCACCGGCCAGAGACGCCAGCACGCCGGGGGATGCACGGCGCACGTTCCGATTGTGCGGTGCGATCGGGTCAATTCACTAGAACGCCCGGATTAAGAAGTCGATGAGGATCGGGCGGTTGAGCCCTGGGTCCCCCGATGGGCCAGCCGTTCAGCCCACCAGGACCCCGGGGTTGAGGAGGCCACGCGGATCGAGCGCCGCCTTGGCCGCCCGCAGGGCCGCGGCGAACGGCTCTGGGCGCTGCCGGTCGTACCACGGCCGGTGGTCGCGCCCGACGGCGTGGTGGTGTGTGATCGTTCCGCCGCCGGCGACGACCGCCTCGCTAGCGGCGATCTTGAATTGGTCCCAGATCTTCAGTTCCGCCCCGCGGCGGCCGGGGGCGTAGACCGTGAAGTACGGAGCCGGCCCGTCCGGGTAGACGTGAGTGAACCGGCACGACACGAGGGCCGGCTGGCCGGTCAGCTCCTGGCCGGCGGCGGCCAGGGTCGTCACGACGGCCTCGCGCAGGGCGCCGAAGTCGGCCCACGTGCACGCGGTCTCGAAGGTCTCGACCACGACGCCCAGCCGCGCGAGACCGTCGCGCAGATACGGCGCGCGCAGAAACGTGTCCCGCCACTCGGCCGCGGTGTCCATCGTGGACTCCGTGGGACGGCCGCCATGGTCGCGGCAGATGTCCTGCGCCCGTGCCAGGTCCGCGGCCAGGTCGTGGTCGGGCGACTCGAAGCCGAGCAGCAGCCGGCTCGAGCCGTCGGTGACCCCGGCCCCCCAGGCGGCCTCCAGCGCGTCCAGCAGGCGGCAATTGGCGGGTCGAAGGCCTGATTGAACCACCGCACGGGTCGCCGCGACGGCGTCGTCGTATTCCTCAAACGACATCGTGGCGCGGTTGCGGAACCGGGGCGCCCGCTGCACCCGGACCCAGGCCTCGGTGATCACGCCGAGCGCGCCCTCCGAACCCAGCCACAACCGGTCCGGCGACGGACCCGCGCCGGAGGCCGGCACCCGCAGCGACTCGGCCACGCCGGCCGGCGTCACCACGCGTAAGGCCTCGACCAGGTCGTCGATGTGGGTGTATCCGGTCGCGTAGTGGCCGCCGGCCCGGGTCGCGATCCAACCGCCCAGCGTCGAGAACTCGAAGCTCTGCGGGAAGTGGCGCAGGGTCAGGCCGTACGGGCGCAGCCCTGCCTCCAGGTCCGGGCCGAACGTGCCTGCCCGCACTCGCGCGGCCAGGCTGACCTCGTCCACCTCGATCACACCGTTGATCCGGGTCAGGTCGAGGCTCACCACGGGCCGGCGGCGGTCGCGGCACTCGACGCCGCCCACCACCGAGCTGCCGCCACCGAACGGCACGACCGCCACGTCAGTCTCGGCCGCCCAGTCGAGCACGGCGGTCACGTCGGCGTCGTCGTGGGGGTACGCGACGACGTCCGGCGCGACCGCGTACTCGCCGCGCAGGGCCCGGATGACGTCCCGGTACGCCTTGCCGTACGTGTGCCGGATCCGATCGTCGGAGGCACTCGTGCAGAAGGCGTCCACCGCGGACGGTGGCCGGACTCGAGGCGCGGGAAGGACCACATCGGAGGGTGACGGCACCGTGGCGAGCGTGCCGTCGAGCCGGACGAAGGGACGCACGCGGTCGGCGAGCCGGGCGCAGCCTTCCGCATCGACCGCCTCGTCGGCCCAGCCCCAACCCCACCACGACCGCTCACGTGCCGTCACGCCGTCTGACCCTACCGCCTCGCCTTGCGCACTCCGCTATCCTGCCGGTGTGCCCGCCAACGAGCCGGTCGAGGAGCGCATCGCCGTCGATGCGCCGGCGGATCGGGTCTACGACGCCGTCGCCCAGGTGCACCGCATGGCCAAGTGGAGCCCGGAGTGCTTCGCCGTCTGGGTGCTGCGCCGCCGCGACGGGGTTCCGGTCCGGTTCTTGGGCTTCAACCGCCGCAAGGGCTACGTCTGGTTCACCACGTGCCGGGTGGCGGTCGCCGAGCGGGGGCGTGAGTTCGCCTTCGAGGTGTTCACCTTCGGCCAGCCGGTGGCCCGCTGGGGCTACCGGTTCGCGCCGGCCCACGGCGGCGGGACCGAGGTCACCGAGTCCTGGGAGGACCGTCGCAACGGGGTCGCGTTCCGGCTCGGGCGTATCTTCACCGGCAAGGTGACCCAGCACCGCCCCGAGGCCAACCGGGCCGGGATGCGCACAACGCTGGAGCGGCTCAAGCGGGAGCTGGAGTCCTCGCGCTAGGCCTCCCACCGCGACACTTCCTGGCGATGCGTCGTTATCCGAGCGCGGGAAGTGACACTTCCGGGGAAAGTGTCGTTATCCCGCGCCCGCCGCGATCACTCGTCGAGGTCGTCGTCCAGACGCGCGAGCCAGGTGGCGAACCGCTCGATCGGCGTCTCGAACTCCGGGTTGAGATCAATGAAGTCGCGCAGGCGTTCCGCGAGCCAGTCGAGGCTCACGGTCTCGGTGCCACGCCGTTGGGCGAGCTCCTCGATGCCCCGGTCCGTGAAGTACATTGGCGCCTCCTCACTGGGGGCGGGGGAGGGCCGCCTCGAGGAGCGCGGCCTGCTCCGCGTCGTGCGTTCGGGTCGAGCCGGCGGCGGGGGCGGCGGCGGAAGGTCGTGAGATGCGGCGCAGCTGGACGCCCTTGAGGTGGTCCTGGAGGTTCAGCGCGACGAACGACCACGCGCCCTGGTTTGCCGGTTCCTCCTGAACCCAGGCCCAGTCGACGGCCTGGGGGTAGGTCGCGAGCTCGGCGCGCAACTCGTCGAGGGGCAGCGGGTAGAGCTGCTCCATCCGGACGATGGCCGCGTCGGTGGTGCCGCGCTCCGCCCGGGCCGAGACGAGGTCGTAGTAGATCTTGCCGGTGCACAGGATCACCCGGCGGACGCTCGACGGGTCGAGGGGCTTGCCGTTGACGCCCGCGTCGCCGATCACCGGCTGGAAGCTGGCCGAGGTGAAATCCGACAGCGGCGACACCGCCAGCCGGTGCCGCAGCAGGGACTTCGGCGTGAAGACCACCAGCGGCTTCTTTTTGGGTGACAGGGCCTGCCGGCGCAGCAGATGGAAGTGGCTGGCCGGTGTCGTCGGCACGGCGACCCGGATGTTGTCCTCGGCACACATCTGCAGGTAGCGCTCGATGCGTCCGGAGGTGTGGTCGGGTCCCTGGCCCTCGTGTCCATGAGGCAGCATGAGGGTCAGCGACGAGCGCTGGCCCCACTTCACCTCGCCGGAGGAAACGAACTCGTCCACGATGGACTGTGCGCCGTTGACAAAGTCTCCGAACTGGGCCTCCCAGGCGACGAGCGCCTCGGGGTTCTCGACCGAGTACCCGTACTCGAATCCCATCACGGCGAACTCGGAGAGCAGCGAGTCGTGGATGAACAGCCGGCCGCTACTGGCCTCGGCGAGCGCCTTGAGCGGCAGGTAGTCGTCGCCGGTACGGGCATCCACAATGGACGCGTGCCGCTGCACGAACGTGCCCCGGCGCGAGTCCTGCCCGGACAGCCGGACGGTCAGCCCCTGGGCGACGAGTGAGCCCAGTGCCAGGATCTCGCCGAAGCCCCAGTCGATATTGCCCTCGACCGACATGCGGGCCCGACGTTCGAGCAATTGGTGGATCCGCTTGTGCGGCGTGAATCCTTCGGGCAACTGCACGTGGTAGTCACCGATGGCCCGGATGACGGAGGCGTCCACGGCCGTGTCGACCTCGGGTTCCGGCTCCGGCTGGGTGCGGCGCGTCGCCGTGGCCGGCGTGCTGGACGCCAACTCCCTGGTCGCCTTGAAGACCAGCTCCAGCTGGGCCTGGTAGTCGCGGAGGGACTCCTCGGCGTCCTCGATCGAGATGTCGCCGCGCCCGATGAGCTCCTCGGTGTAGATCTTCCGGACGCTGCGCTTCGTGTCGATGATCTGGTACATCAACGGGTTCGTCATCGACGGGTCGTCGCCCTCGTTGTGCCCGCGCCGGCGGTAGCAGACGAGGTCGATCACGACGTCCTTGTTGAACGCCTGGCGGTAGGAGAACGCCAGCCGCGCCACCCGCACGACGGCCTCGGGATCATCGCCGTTCACGTGGAAGATGGGCGCCTGGATCATCCGGGCGACGTCGGTTGAGTACAAAGAGGACCGTGAGTACTCCGGTGCCGTCGTGAAGCCAACCTGGTTGTTCACGACGACGTGCACCGTGCCACCTGTGCGGTAGCCGCGCAGTTGCGAGAGGTTCAGCGTCTCGGCGACGACGCCCTGCCCGGCGAACGCCGCGTCCCCGTGCACGAGCAACGGCAGGACCGTGTAGCCCTCGAGCCTGAGGTCGATGCGGTCCTGCTTGGCCCGGACGATGCCTTCGAGCACAGGATCGACCGCCTCCAGGTGCGAGGGATTCGCCACGACGCTCACGGTGGTCGCATGCTCGCCGACCGACGTGGTGAACTTGCCCGTCATGCCGAGGTGGTACTTGACGTCGCCGGAGCCCTGCGCCGACTTCGGGTCCAGGTGCCCCTCGAACTCGGAGAAGATCTTCTCGTACGGCTTGCCCACGATGTTGGCGAGCACGTTGAGGCGCCCGCGGTGGGCCATGCCGATGACGACCTCGTCCAGGCTGTTCTCGGCTGAGGCCCGCAGGATCTCGTCGAGCAACGCGATCAGCGACTCGGCACCCTCGAGCGAGAACCGCTTTTGACCCACGTACTTCGTCTGCAGGAACGTCTCAAGCGCCTCGGCCGCGTTGAGCCGGCCCAGAATGTGCTTCTGCTCGGCCTGCGACGGCTTTTCGTAGCGGTGCTCGACCCGCCGCTGGATCCAGCGACGCTCCTCCGGGTCCTGAATGTGCATGTACTCCACGCCGACGCGCCGGCAGTAGGAGTCACGCAGCACGCCGAGGATGTCGCGCAGCTTCATCCGTTGCTGCCCCGCGAACCCGCCGACGGGGAAGGCGCGGTCGAGATCCCATAGCGTCAGGCCGTGCTCGCGTACGTCCAGGTCGGGGTGGCGCCGCATCCTGAACTCGAGCGGGTCGGTGTCCGCCAGGAGGTGCCCGCGCACCCGGTAGGCGTGGATCAGCTCAACGACCCGGGCCGCCTTGTCGATCTGGCCCTCGGACGTGTGCGCCACGTCGCGCGTCCAGCGGATCGGCTCGTACGGGATGCGCAGCGACGTGAAGATCTCGTCGTAGAAGTTGTGCTCACCGAGCAGCAGCTCGTGCACCATCTTGAGGAACTCGCCCGACTGCGCGCCCTGGATGATGCGGTGGTCGTAGGTCGACGTGAGGGTGATGATCTTGCTGGTCGCGAGGTCGGCGAGCGTCTCGTCGCTCATGCCGGCGAACGGGGCCGGATGCTCCATCGCCCCGACCCCGACGATCGTGCCCTGACCCTCCATGAGGCGTGGGATCGAGTGAACGGTGCCGATGCCGCCCGGGTTCGTCAGTGAGATCGTGGTGCCGGCATAGTCGTCCATCGTCAGCTCGTTGCGCCGCGCCCGCCTCACAATGTCCTCATAGGACTGCCAGAACTGGCGGAACTCCATCGTCTCGGTGCCCTTGATGGATGGCACCACCAGAGTGCGCGTGCCGTCGGGGCGCGACAGGTCGATCGCGAGGCCGAGGTTGACACGGTCGGGCAGGACCATCACCGGCTTGCCGTCCTCGACGGCGAACGAGTTGTTCATCTCCGGATGCGAGGCGAGTGCCTTCACGACCGCGTACCCGATGAGATGGGTGAAGCTCACCTTGCCGCCGCGTCCACGGGCCAGGTGGTTGTTGATCACGATGCGGTTATCGGCCAGCAGTTTCGCCGGCACCGACCGCACGCTGGTGGCGGTCGGCACGCGCAGCGAGGCCTCCATGTTCTGCACGATGCGCGCCGCGATCCCGCGGATCGGCACCGTTCGCGCGCCGACTGGGGGAGCGGGTCCGTCGCCGCCAGCCTTCGCCGGGGCCTTCGCGGCCTTGATCGGTTCGGCTGCAGCCTCGGCCTTGATAGTCGGCTCGGGCTTGGCGCTGGGTTCGGGCTTGGTGGTGGGCTCGGGTTTCGGCGCCATCTCGGTCTTGGTCGCCGGTTGCGGCCTTGTCGCTTGTACGGGCGACGCGACGACATCCGTGGTGGCGGTCATGACGATGGCCCCGTCGGGCGCGCCCGCGTCGCCCCCGGCCGGGGCGGTCGGCGCGTAGTCGCCCGTCGACGGGCGATAGTCGGCGAAGAATTCGTGCCAGGCCGGGTCGACGCTGCTCGGATCGGCGACGTAGCGCTGGTACATGTCCTCGACGATCCACTCGTTCGGGCCGAAGCCCGCCAGCGGATCTGCCTTCGATTCGCCCTGTGAAGTCGTGTGCTGGGTGGTCACGCCGCCATCGCCTCTTCCGCGACCGGTGTCGGAGTCCTAACGCGGGTTAAAGGCTAACGCGGGCGGGGCCGCGGCGTGCCGCGTGGGGGTGATCAGCCAGGCGTCGGCCCGGCGCGGCCCAGCGGCCGCGCCAGGCCGACGACGATCTACGAGATGTCGCGCTTGCGGGTGATCAACGTGCCGATCGTGCCGGCCAAGAGGCCGTACCCGATGAGCACCAGGGCGCCCACCCACCACGGTGGTCCCAGCACGTCTGGGCCTAACGGCACCCGGTCCGCCGAGATCATGATCTGGGAGGCCACCGACGGCAGGGCGACCATCGCCTTAAGGACCCAGTCCTCCTTGATCCAGAACTGGTAGATGATGAAGAACGCGAACTGGGCGATCTGCCCGGCGATGAGGTAGAGACCGGCGCCGGTCAGTGTCGCGCCGAGCTGGCTACGGATGAGCACGCCGAGGCCGACCCCGAGCACCGCCCAGATCGCGTACGCCGGCAGGTTGAAGAGAATGGCGCGGATGACCGGCCACTCGTCGAGGCTCATCGGATAGCCATCGTTGAGCAGGAACAGCGTGCCGAAGCCGATGTCGATGATCGTGGTGACCAGCCAGAAGAACCCGGCCAGACCCACGGCCGCGCCGAGCTTCGCGAAGATGACGGAGGTGCGCCGCGGGGTCGTCAGGAACGTCGCCGTGGCCGTCTGGTGGTAGAACTCGTTCGTCACGATCAGCGTGCCCAGGATCATCACGAAGAGCAGCCCGAAGAACTGGCCCGAGGTGTACACATTCGCGGTGTTGCGCAGGATCACCCGGGCCAGGTTGTACTGGAAGTCCGGGTCGATCGCCGGCGGGCCACCCTCCTCGCCCGGCGGGACATCGCCGAAGTCGGGCGGGTTCTTCGCAGTCTCCAACTCGAAATGGGCCTGGACGAGGTTGATGAGCATGGCCAGAGCCGTCGCCGCGAACGCGCAGATGGCGAAGATCCACCACGAGTTCGTGGTCCAGATCTTGAGCAGCTCGGCCCGGACGAGCCGGACGGGCGCGCTGCCCCGGCGCTGCGGCGGCTGGGGACTCGCCCCGCTCGGTGCCGCCGGCTGCTGAACGAGGGTGCTCATCGGATGCCCGCCTTCCCCTGGGTGAGCTCCAGGAACGCCTCTTCCAGGTCCGGCCGTTCGTCCACCAGCTCGTGCAGCTCGGCCTGGGCGGCCAGCGCGGCCCGACCGACGACGGGCGCGTCGACGCCGGTTACGGTCAGTGCGCCGGAGCCGTTCGACATCACGACCGCGCCGACCTTCCGGAGCTCCGCGGTGAGCGCGGCCTCGTTCGGCGTGCGAACCCGCACCTTGGCGCCGCCCTTCATGCTTCCGACGACGTCATTGAGTGAGCCCCGAGCGATCAGCTTCCCGTACGCGATGATGATCACGTCGTCCGCGAGTTGCTCCATTTCGGAGAGAAGGTGGCTCGAGACGAAGACCGTCCTTCCCTGGGCCGCGAAGGCGCGGAGGAACTCCCGCATCCACCGGATGCCTTCGGGGTCGAGGCCGTTCGCCGGCTCGTCGAGGATGAGCACTTTCGGGTCACCGAGCATCGCGGCGGCGATGCCGAGCCGCTGGCGCATGCCGAGCGAGTAGCCCTTGAACTTCCGTTTGGCGGCCGGGGTGAGCCCCACGAGCTCGAGCACCTCGTCCACGCGTCGCACGGGGTAGCCCGCCGCGGTGCAGACCACCCGCAGGTGGTTGCGGCCCGTCCGTCCCTTGTGTGCACTCGATGCTTCGAGCACCGCACCCACCGTTGCGAGCGGCTCGTCGAGGTTCGAGTACCGCGCTCCACCGATCGTTGCGCCACCCTTGGTTGGCGTCACGAGATTGAGGATCATGCGCAGGGTGGTGGTCTTGCCGGAGCCGTTCGGCCCCAGGAAGCCGGTCACGCGACCAGGCTCCACAATGAACGACAGGTCGTCTACGGCCCTGACCTTTGGGTACTGCTTGGTCAGGCCGGAGACGACGATCTGTCCGTCGGACATTTCTCTCCCCTCGTGCGGCAGCGCGTCGTGGCCCCCGTGGGCGTCGGCGGCCGGACCAGCGTGTCCGAAAGTACGTCACGTGGTCAATGAGTACCGGTACCTAGGCTCTGTCAGATGAGTATCCGGTACGCCGTTGGGCTCCCCAATGTCGGTGGGTTCGGTGATCCGCGTCTGCTCGTCGAATTGGCCGTGTTGGCCGAGGAATCCGGTTGGGACGGTGTCTACCTGTGGGATCACGTCCTTTATCACGACCCAGCGTGGCCGGTCGCTAACCCGACCGTGACCGCCAGCGCGATCGCCGCCGTGACCCGGCGGATCCGGCTGATCGTCATGCACGTCCTGCCTCGGCGGCGAGCGCACGTGGTTGCGCGGGAAAGCGTGACCCTCGACACGCTCTCCGGTGGGCGACTCACGCTCGCCGCCGCGATCGGCTCGATGGATCAGGAGTACGCCGGATTCGGCGAGTCCCCATCCCTACCTGTCCGGGGCGCGGCCTTGGACTCGGCGCTCAAGGACCTGGATCTCCTCTGGACGGGCGAGCCGGTCATCGTCTCGCGCGGCTCCGAGCCCGTACGCATGACGCCCGCTCCCGTTCAACGGCCCCGCATCCCGATCTGGTGCGGTGGACGGTGGCCCAACCGCGCACCGCTGCGCCGGGCCGCCCGCTACGACGGCGCCCTGCCCACGTTCATCGACCAGAGACGGCGCGTCGTGCCCGTGTCGGAGTTCGCCGACGCCTCATCCTTCATCGCGTCGGCGCGCGACGGTGGGTTGGACGGCTTCGACATCGCGCTCGAAGGCTCCTCGGACCCGGGTGCCGCCGCCGCGACGGCCGCCCCGTACCTCATGTCCGGCCTTACCTGGTGGGTGGAGGCGCTCGGCTGGTGGCGTACGCCCGACCCCGCCAACGCCATCGCCCACGCCCGTACCCGCATCACCGCCTCCCCCTAACCCTCCCCTCCCTTCCCCCTCCCCCCTTCCCCCCTTTCGAGATCTTGGATGATCTGTGTAGCCATGGCAGCACAGATCATCCAAGATCTCGCCGGGGGAGGGTCGGCGGCGGCGAAGTTATCCACAGGTAACGATTGGGCGTTGCCGGTCGGTTGGCAGACTGGCCAAACTTCGCGACGTGGGTTCGCGGCCGTGGTGGGACGACGACATCTCCGATCGGCACGGGGAGCGGCCACCACCCCGTGACGACGCACCACCCCTGGACTGGCTCATCTACGAGCAGGATGGTGTGCTGACTCGGAGCCAGGCGATCGACCACGTCGGGCTCGGCCGGCTGCGCCATCTTGTCGGCAGTGGACGCTGGCGCCGGACTCGAGACGGGCTCTACGTCGCGAACACCGGCCCCCTTGTTCGGCAACAGCACCTCTGGCTCGCCGTGCTCGCGTGCGGACCGACCGCGATGCTCGGCGGTCTTACGGCGGCGTGCGCCGGTGGTCTGCGACGGCATCCTGGCCGGCGCATCCACGTACTCGTGTCCGCCCGCGCGCGACCAAACCAACCCGGGCGCGCAACCGCTCCATCCACTATGGATATGCCAACGGTGGTCGCGCATCGCACCAGTCGACTTCCCGAGAAGGATCTCGCTCGTGTGGGTCGGCCGCCGCGAACGACGATGGCTCGGTCGCTCGTCGATGCCGCGCAGTGGGCGGACACCGATGACGAGGCACGGTCGATCATCGCGGCCGCTTGCCAGCAGAAGCTGACGACGCCCACCGAGATCTTCGAGGTGGTGCAACGCATGCCCCGCGCCAGGCGGCGCGCCGTCACGCTGGAGACAGTCGGCTACGCGGCGGACGGCTCCGACGCCCTGTCAGAGATCGACTTCGTCAAGCTCTGCCGGCGCTTCCGACTCCCCCCGCCCGATCAACAGGTACGGCGGGCCGATAAGACGGGCCGGTTGCGCTACCTCGACGCGTTCTGGCGCGAGTACGGGGTCCATGCCGAGGTCGACGGTGGCGTCCACCTCGAGCCTGAGGTGTGGTGGGCCGACATGCGCCGCCACAACGACTTATGGGTGGCGGGGGAGATCAGCCTCCGCTTTCCGGCCTGGGCCATCCGGCACCGGGCGCCGGAGGTTGCCGGCCAGCTGAGCCGGGCGCTCTGCGCGGGCGGCTGGTTGCCTTAGCTACGCCGCCCCCCGTCCTCACAGATCTTGGATGATCTGTGCAGCTATAGCAGCACAGATCATCCAAGATCGCGGGAGGGGTTGGGGGAGGGGGAGGGGGTGGTGGGGGTGAGGGCGACCCAGGTGGCGCGGGCGCGGGCGAGTACGGCGCCGGCGGGGGAGGAGAGGGTGGTGTGGGCGTACGCCTTGCGCCCCTCCTCGCCGACCATGAGGCCCATGACGACGCACTCCTCGCCGGGTTCGGGGAGGGCGTCGATACGCACGGTGAACCGGCCGAGCACGTACGGGCGCGCCTCGAGCGGGACCGACCAGCCGCCGGGACAGTCCAGCGATGCCCAGAGGATCTCGGGCGAGATGTCGTCCGGCACGAGCCACGGGGTGGCGGTACGGCCGTCATCGAGCGGTCCGGGGAAGAGGCGTAGCCCGTCGGGCCGCAGTGGGCCGCAGACGAAGCACGTGGGGAACGGGTGCTCGCCTAACCCTCGATAGCCCGCGGAAGCGGCGACGGCGTCGGCGTAGGGCACCGGCGGCACGAGCGCATCGTCGGGCAGTGCGGCCGGCAGCGCATCGGCCACGACCTCGCCGTCAGGACCCAGTACTCGGATCCCGACCGTCGACTGGATCACCGGCAGCACCGTCTCCAGCGGCGGCGGGCGCCGCAGAGTCACCTCCACCGGAGAGGCGTCCACATAGGAGGCGACACAGCCCGACGTATAGCCACCGTTGCCCGAGGTAGGTGGGCCGTTGTAGCGCGGGCCGATGACGAGCGAACCCACGCGGGTGCCGACGGGCACGGGATCGGTGCTCACCGGTCGGCCTTCCGGATCACGTTTTTCAGTCCTGACCACACGTCGTCGACGGCGCACACCTTCACATCGACCCGCCCGTTGGCGAGCGCGTACTCGCGGATGACGTTCTCGTCGAGATCGGTACGCCGCCCGGACGAGCGCTTCGGCCACGCGATCCACAGCGCGCCGGCCGGCGTTGTCCGCGGGTGCAGCACCGGCCAGCGCGCGGCCAACCGGGCCGAGTCCGGGCAGAAGCACAAGATCACGTCGTACGGGCCAGGACCGAGTCGACGCGTGAGCCGGACGCCGTCGGGTAACCCGTCGACGGCGTCCGGGCCGGAGAATGACTCCGGCGCCCCGTCGAGAAGGAACGAGGTCCCCGCGGTGACTCCCAGCTTGCGGGCCAACGGCGTACCCGAGTAACCGGCCATGGCCACACGGTGCCACATCGGCTTGGAATCCGACCCGCGCCTGGGGTATCGCGATGTATCGCGTTTGGTGTTACGATACATCGCGACATGCCGTTCGCGATCGAGTGTGGAGGCCCGGGTGTCCACGTGGTTCATCGACCATCCCCAGCAGCTCGCCCTCGAGGGCGACCTGACGCACGTCGAGGTGTGGTTCGCGCACGGCCGGCTGAATGTGGTCGGCACCGACCGTCCACCCCGCGTCGAGATCAGCAAGGTCGGGCGGAAGGGCCTGACCGTGCGGCACGAGGGCGGCGTGCTCTCGATCCGTCATGACGTTAAAGGTCGACTGTGGACGGTCTGGTCGGGTGCGTTCTGGTGGCTCTTCAAAGGACGCCAGAACTATCAAGCGGACGTCTCGGTTGCCGTGCCCCGCAAGGTCTCGGCGAGCCTCGGCGTGCTGTCGGGTTCCGTTGTCGCGTCGGGAGTCCAAGGTGGCGCCACGGTTGATGTGACGAGCGGTTCGATCACGCTCATGGGCGTCGACGGGTCGGTCCGGGCGAAGACGATCTCGGGCTCCATCGAGGCGCTCGGCGTGGGCGGCGACGGTGGCCGCGGCGGCGGCGAGCTGACGGCCGAGACCGTGTCGGGCGAGATCACGATCGCCGACTCCTCGGCCCGTCGGGTCCTCGCTCGGACCATCTCCGGCGCCATCACCTGCGACCTCGACAACCCCCGCGCGAGCGACATCCGCCTGGACACGACCTCGGGCGAGATCACGGTGCGGGTTCCCGAGGACGCCGATCTCGTCGTGGACCTCAACGTCACCAGTGGCCGCATCACCAGCGCCTTCCCGCAGGTGCGGTCCGGGGGCGGTCCGATTCTCCGGTCGGCCCAGGGGCAGCTCGGGGCGGGTTCAGGGGCGCTTCACGCGTACGCGATCTCGGGCAACGTCAACCTGCTGGCGCGGCCGGCGGGCGACGACCACGAGGGGGACGCCGTCGACGAGGAGCCGACATGACCGCCGTCTTCAGTCACGGCCGGCTCCGGCTCTATCTACTCAAGCTGCTGGCCGAGGGCCCCAAGCACGGGTACGAGCTGATCCGCTTGCTGGAGAACCGTTTCCTCGGTCTCTATGCGCCGTCCGCGGGCACGATCTACCCGCGCCTGGCCCGGATGGAGGCCGACGGGCTCATCACCCACACGGCCGCGGGTGGGCGGAAGGTCTACGAGATCACGCCGGCTGGGCGGGCCGAGTTGGACCAGCGGTCGGGCGAGCTGAACGACCTGGAGTCGGAGATCCACGCATCCGTCGCGGACCTGACCGCCCTGGCCGAGGAGGTCGCGGAGGGCGTACGCGGCTCCGTACGTGATCTCAAACGGGAACTGCGCCAGGCCACCCGGGCGGCCCAGACGCCCCGCACCCAGGAGTGGCGCCAATGGCGGGCGGACTGGGTGCAGCACGGCGCCCCGCCGCCGCAACCGCAGCCGGCGCCGAGCGAGCTCGAACGCAAGGCCACCGAGTTGTTGGCGGAGGTCCGGCGGCTCGTACGGGCCGGTCGCGCGTCCGCGGAGGACCTCCGGGTGGCCGGGACCGTACTGGATTCGGTGCGCGACCAGCTGCGCCGTCTGCTTTCCTGAATAGGTGGCTCTCAGCGAACTCTCAGGGAAAGCCCAGCGTGCCCGCAGCGGACCGGCCAAGGATGTGTCCATGGGCGTTCGTGACGGCGTGGTGCAGTCCGGGGGCACCCCGTCGACCGAGGCCCGGCTGGAAGGAGCGCAGGCCCGCCCGAGACTGCTCGTGGTGGAAGACGACCCGAACATCGTCGAGCTGCTCTCGGCGAGCCTGCGCTTTGCCGGCTTTCAGGTGACCACGCGACGAACGGAGCCGACGGCGTCGCCGCGGCCCGCGACAGCCGTCCCGATCTGGTTGTGCTCGATGTGATGCTGCCCGACCTCGACGGCTTCGAGGTCATCCGCCGCATGCGCGATGGAGGTGTGCGCACCCCCGTCGTCTTCCTGACGGCCCGCGACGCCACCGACGACAAGATCCGCGGTCTCACCCTCGGTGGCGACGACTACGTCACCAAGCCGTTCAGCCTGGAGGAGCTCACCGCCCGCATCCGGGCCGTGCTGCGCCGGGCCAGCGCCAACGATTCCGGCTCCGCGCGGCTCTCGTTCGCCGATCTCGAGCTCGATGAGGAATCACATGAGGTACGCCGGGGTGGCGCGCTCATCTCGCTGTCCCCGACCGAGTTCAAGCTCCTGCGTTACCTGCTGCTCAACGCCGGCCGCGTGCTGTCGAAGGCCCAGATTCTCGACCATGTCTGGCAGTACGACTTCCGCGGCGAGGACAACATCGTCGAGTCCTATATCTCCTACCTGCGTCGCAAGGTCGACACGACCGAGCCACGATTGATCCATACCCTGCGCGGCGTCGGTTACGTGCTGCGGCTACCGAAGTGACCACCGCCATGAGCGAACCCACAGCGGCTGGGTCGGCTTCAGGGGTTGGTTCTTCTTCAGATGCCGGTCCTGTTCCAGGGGATGTGACAGGACCGGTGAAGGACGAGACAGGACCAACTGGGGGTGCGGAGCCGGCCGGGCTCGGGCAGGGCGAGCCGGCCGCCCGGGGGGATGCGGAGCCGGTCGAGCCAACCCAGGCCCGGCCGGCTCCCGCACCACCGTCGTCACCCGCCGGCCCGCGCGAGCGTTGGGCCGGCTTGCCGCTGTCGGTGAAGCTCGTCGCCGCGATGCTCGCACTGATGACGGTGGCACTCTCGCTTATCGGGGTCGCGAGCGTGGTCGCGCTGCGCGACTACCTCGTGGACCGCATCGACAGCCAGCTCACCGTGGCGGTCAGCCCATACGTCGTCCTGGAGCGGCCGACGCTAAGACCGCAGCCCCAGTCGGGATTCCTGCCACCGACCGACTTCTTCATCGCGCTGCATTACGGTGTCGACAACTACGTTGTGGGCTACGACACGCACCTCTACAAGGACGACGAGCCGCTGCCCGGCCTGCGGCGCATCGAGGTGTGGGGCTCGCCGATCGTCGCCTGGCACCGCCTGGGGTTCAACGCACTACCGAGTCGATGAGCACGCTCACGCCGCTGGCGTCGTTCGCCACCGGCTTGGAAAGTCCCTGCAGGTCGCCGGGCTGCGGCGTGGCTTGCCCGGTCTTCGACACGCGCGCGCCGACCACCACGAGCGCGTGCGCTGAGAGGCTCATCCCCGGCGCCATGGCCATCGAGTCGTCGAGCGAAAACTCGAGCGGCAGGTCGCGCACCTGCACGCGCCTGACCGCGAGCGGCATCGGCGGGCCCTGCGCCGCGCGCGCGAAGATGAACACGCTGTCGTCGGGCGATACCTTCGCCTTGAGGCCGGGCGAAAGCCGCACCGTCCCTTTCAGGGCCGCTTTCCGGGAAATCTCCGTCTGGCCATGCGATTGCGCCTCGGCAATGCTGGCCTGGATCGAGCGCGCGTCTTCGGAGCCCGGCGCGACCAGCGGCAGCATGCGCCGCCAGTAGCGCACCGCGCCGGCGAAGTCCTTGCGCTCGAACGCGGCCGTACCGGCGAGCGCCAGCGCCTTCAGGTTTTCGGGATCGAGCTCGAGCGCGCGCAGCACCAGCTTCTCGGGCTCGCCCTGCAGGTTGACCTGCTCGCGGCTCATCGCGAGCATGTCGGCGAAGTCGGCGAGCACCTGCGCGTCGCGCGGGGCGCGCACCGCCGCCTTGGCATACGCGTCCGCGGCCTCGCGGTAGCGCCCGAGCACGCCGTACGAGCGCCCGAGCAGCTTCCAGCCCTCGACGTCCTCGGGACTGTCGCGCAGCCGCGTCGCGAGGCGCTCGATCATGGCTTCGAGCTGCCGCGCATTCGCCTGGTGCTCGATCTCCAGGTAAAGCGCGCCGGGGTTGCCGACGAAGAAATAGAGCCCCAGGCTGAATGCGGGGATCGCGATCGCCAGCGCCGCCACGAGCGCGCGGCTGCGGGGCGCGGGCGCCGGCTCCGGCGCGGCGGCGGCGTCCTCGAGCAGCCGGGTCTCGAGCTCGCGCCGCGCGCGCTCGTGGTCGGCCTGCGCCAGCGTGCCGGCAGCGAGGTCGGCGTCGAGCTCGCGCAGCTGGTCGCGGTAGATGGAGACGTTGGCGTCGCGGCGGGAAACGCGCTTCTCGGCAGGTCCCTTCAACAGGGGCCGGGTGATGAGAATCAACACCACCGCGGCGAGCGCCGCCCCGTACAGCCAGAACAGCGTCATTCGAGCAGCTTGGCGGCGCGCGCGCGCTCCGCGCCGGAGAGCTCGGGCTCGGGCGGCCGGCGCCGCGCCAGCCGGCGCG
>Ga0209382_10005335_pt1 | contig 16775 bp, 11 predicted proteins | sample SoiMetdeltSBSDD5_FD_187599 | JGI IMG/M metagenome (GOLD analysis project Ga0209382, IMG submission 187599) | Bulk soil microbial communities from a Populus tree surrounding site in Tennessee, USA - Soil MetaG P. deltoides SBSDD5 (SPAdes) (version 2) | ecosystem: Environmental > Terrestrial >...
CAGCTCGTGGTAGCCGCGCAGCGCGGCCGGCAGCTCGGCCTTGCGCTTGGCCAGAGCGGGCGGATCCAGCACCACGGCGTCGAAGCGCTCGCCCGCGTCGACCAGCTCGCGCAGCCTCTCGAAGACGTTGGCCTTCTGCGGCACGAGCACCGCGTCGGAGCCCGGCTCGCCCACTGCCAGCCCGTTCAGCGCGGCGTTGCGGCGCAGTCCGGCCAGCGCGGGCTCGCTGCCGTCCAGCGCCAGCACGCGCGAGCCGGCGCGCGCGAGGTGCAGCGCGAAGCCCCCGTCGTTGCAGAAGGCATCGAGCGCGCGGCCGGCCGGCAGCACGGCCGCCGCGTGGCGCTGGTTCTCGCGCTGGTCGAGGTAGGCGCCGGTCTTCTGGCCGGTCCACGGATCGGCCACGCGCAGCAGGCCCCCGCTCTCCCAGCGCACCTCGTGCGGCACGTCGCCCGCCAGCAGCGCCACGCCCTCCGGCAGCCCTTCCGGCCGACGGAAGCCGCCGTCGTGCCGCGCGAGGACGCCGCGCAGCCCGTGCCGCTCGAGCAGGCGGCGCGCGACGGCCGGCGCCACCTCGTCGGCCCACGCGCAGCCGGCCTGCACCACGGCCCAGTCGGCGTAGCGGTCCACGACCAGGCCCGGCAGGCCGTCGGCCTCCGCGTGCACCCAGCGGCACGCCGTCTCGCCGCGTGCCAGGTGCTCCGTGCGCGCCGCGACGGCGGCGTCCAGCCGCGCGCTCCACCAGCCGTCGCCGTCGCAGTCCTGCGCCGCAGCCTCCGCGCCACGCGCGACCACGCGCAGCGGGATCCTGCTCTTCGGGTTCCACACGGCCACGCCGCGCGCGCGGCCAGCCGGACCCTCCAGCGCCACGAGGCCCGCGCGCTCGGGTCCGCCCGACGCGAGGTGCCCGGGATAGATCCACGGGTGGCCGTTGCGCAGGTGCAGCACGCCCTCGCGTTTGAGCACGACGACGGGCAGCGTCACGACGCGGCCCCGGCCGCGGCCCTCGCCGTCGCGCACGCTGGCAGCCCCTCCTCGAACACGCGCAGCAGGTTGGCGCCCAGCAGCTTCTCGACGGCGCGCTCGCTCCAGCCGCGCCGCAGCAGGCCCGCGGTGAGCCGCGGCAGCGCGGCCACGTCGGGCAGGCCCTCCGGCACCACGCCGATGCCGTCGTAATCGCACCCGAGCCCCACGTGGTCCTCGCCCGCCGCGTGCAGGAAGCGCTCGGCGTGGTCGAGCACGTGCTCGAGCGTGGCCGGGCCCTCCGCCACCAGGAACACGGGGTACACGTTCAGGCAGGCGACGCCGCCGCGCCCGGCCAGCGCGCGCAACTGCGCGTCGGTCAGGTTGCGCGGGTGGTCGCGCAGGGCGCGCGCGCACGAGTGGCTGGCGATGCACGGCCGCCGCGCCACGTCCAGCGCGTCGCGGAAGGTGGTCGGCGCGACGTGGCTGATGTCCACCACCATGCCCAGCGCCTCCATGGCCTCCACCACCTGCCGGCCGCGCGCCGAGAGCCCGCCGTGGCGGCCCTCGTCGCCGCAGCCGTCGGCCCACTCGTTGCTGTTGTTCCAAGTGAGCGTCATCGTCCGCACGCCGCGCGCGAAGAACTCGGCCAGCACCTCGAGGCGGTCCTCGATCGCGTGGCCGCCCTCCACCGCGAGCACCGCGCCCAGCCGCCCCTCGCGTCGCGCCACCCCGATGTCCCCGCGCGCGGTGCACAGCGCGAGGCTGCCGGGGAAGCGCGCGAGCTGGCGGTCCATCGTGTCGAGCATGGCGCGCGCGCGGTCCGCCGCGCCGGCGCCCACGTACTGCGGGTGCACGAAGCAGGTGAAGACCTGCGCGTCCAGCACGCCGCCCGCGCAGCGCGGCAGGTCGAGGTGGCGGCCCTCCGGCGCGGCCGAGAGGTCGTAGCCGCGATCGGTCATCTCCGTGAGGGTGTCGGCGTGCGCGTCGAAGACCAGCGCGCGCCGGTGCAGCGCCGCCGCGGCCTCCGGAATGCCATCGAAGGGGTCCATCGCGGGCCAGTATGGGCCGCGCGTCGAGCGGATTCACGGGGCGTGACAACTCCGGCCACCTCTGCGATCCTGCTCGGCCCATGCCCGGACCGCGCATCTACACCGTCGAGCAGGCCAACGAGCTCGTGCCCGAGCTCGAGCAGGCCTTCGCGCGCCTCGACACGCTGCGCGACCAGCTGCGCAACGCCAAGATCAAGCTCACCGCCATCGAAATGATCTGGGGCAGCAAGGTCAACGACGACGACTGCCCCGACCACAACGAGGGCGTGCACCTCGTGCGGCAGCTCAAGGAGCTGGAGGAGTCCTTCCAGACGGTGCTGCAGGAGCTGGCCGAGCACAGCGCCACGGTCAAGGACGTGGAGGCCGGCCTGATCGACCTGTACCACGTGCGCGACGGCCAGCTCGTCTTCCTGTGCTGGAAGCGCGGCGAGAAGAAGTTCGAGGCCTGGCACCACGTGGACGCGGGGTTCGCGGGGCGCGAGCCGCTCTAGGCTCCGGGCGTCAGGCGACGGTCGCTCAGCGCCTGGACGCCACAGCCACCAGCGACGTGCCGAAGGGCAGCGGGCAGCCCAGCCGCTGCTCGACGCGCCCCGCCCACGTGAGAGCCGCATTCATGGGACGGCTCACCGCCGGGAACTCCACGTCCGGCACCCGGCGCAGCACGCGCCGCTGCACGAAGGCCGGCGGCACGCAGTAGCTGAAGAGGTGCCGCAGCCGGCCCGCGGTCCAGCCGCCCTCGCGCAGCTGGCCGAGCAGCATCCCCCGCGTGTAGCGCCGGTGGTGCCCGCACAGATCGTCCCAGCGGCTGTGCAGCGAGGGCATGGCCGGCACCGTCACGACGAGCAGCGCGTCGGGGCTCGCCACGGCCGCCAGGTTGCGCAGGGCCAGCACCGGGTCCTCGAGGTGCTCGAGCACGTCCAGACACGTGATGGCATTGGGGTGGAAGGGCACTTCGACGGGCTGGCGGAAATTGGCCACGCGCGCCGGCAGGCCGCGGCCGTGCGCGATCTCGACCGCCGCCTGCGTGCCGTCGAGGCCCAGCGCGAGGCGCGGCCGCAGCTCGCGCGCCACGGTCGCCAGCACGCCGCCGGTGCCGCACCCATAGTCGAGGTAGCGCAGCTCGCCTTCCGCGGCGATCGGCGCGAGCGCGGCCAGCACGTGCGCGAGCCGCACCTCGTACCACCAGTAGCCGGCGAGGTCGGCGGACAAGAGCATCTCCACGTGCGGTGCGGAGATCTCGCGCGGCTCGGCGCCGATCGCGGACGCATCGGGCTTCACCGGGAGGCGGGTCACGACGAGCAGGATAGCGCGAAGGCTGCGCGCCGAGGCCTCAGCGCGCCGCCGCGGCCAGCGGCCTGTGATCCGGCGCGCCGACGTACGTGAAGGCCGCCCAGAAGAAAGGATGCCCCGCGAGGTCCGGCCGACCCTGGCTCGCCGGAGCGGGCACGGCAGCGCCCGGCAGCAGCTTGCCCCTCCCCACGCCACGGAAGGCCTCCGGCGCCGCCGGGGCGTTCCTGATCGCCAGCCGCGCCTCCCGCAGCGCCGCCGCGGCCGTCAGGCCGCGCCCGGCCATGCCCTCGTAGAAGCCCTGCATCGTCTTCTCGGTCTCGTGGTCATCCACCTGCCACAGGCTACTGACCACGGCTCGCGCTCCGGCGTGCAGGAAGGCGCGCGCCAAGGACTGCGTGCCGTCGCCGCGACGCTCGCGGCCGCGACCCGTCTCGCACGCCGAGAGCACGGCCAGGTCCGCGTCGAGCGAGAGCTCGAGCACGTCGGCCAGCGTCACGAAGCCGTCGTCGTCGCCCTGCGGCGTGAGCGCCAGGCCCGTGAGCCGCGGGTCCTGCGCGTCCGCGTGGCCGTGCGTCGCGCAGTGGATGAGCGAGAACTCGCGCAGGTCGCCACGCAGCGCATCCGCCGCCGCCCGCTCGCCGAGGCACAGGCGCACCGCGGGCGTGTCGAGCGCGACGTCCGTCGCGTCCCGCGCGCCGGTCAGCGCCGCCTCCGCGTCGGGCGCGCCGTCGGCGCCGCCGGCCGACTCGATCAGCCGCTGCGCGATGCCCAGCGCCTCGTCGCGCGTGCCGGGCAGGCGCACGAACCCGAGGCTGCGCGGGTCGCGCGAGCCACGCGGCACGCTCCCGCTGGCGGGCGGGTAGACCGGATCGCCGAGCACGAGCGCCCGGCCGGGCGCGGCGCGCGGCGCCGCCTGCTCCATGAGCGAGAACACCGGCCCGGACGGCGCGTAGATCACTTCGCGCCGGTCGAGCACGAAGGCGACGTCGCGGAAGCTTGCGGGCGCGGCGGGCGCAGCCACCACCAGCGCCTCGAAGGGCAGCGGGCTGACCAGCGCGCAGGGCACGACGATCAGGCGCGCGTCGGCCGGCGCCCCCGCCGGCAACAGGTCGCCGAGCAGCGTCCGGTAGAGGGCAGAGCCCTGCTCGGCCACTTGCGCCGCGCTGGCCAGGTGCGCCGGATCGGACAAGCCGGCGACGAAGGCCTCGACCTCGGCGGCGCGCTCCGCCCGCGGCCCGAGATCGCGCAGCTCGGCCGTCTTCAGCGTGATCACGTAGGCGTACAGCCGCTGCATGCTCTCGGCATACTCGACGTACACGTCCTGCGGCGAGAGCCGCGCGCGCACCTCCTTCAGCCCCCACGTCGGAGGCTGCTCGACGAGCGCCTCGCGCGGGGAGAGGCCCGCAAGACTCTTGGTCAGCGCGGCCACGCGGGCGTCGCAGCCCTCGATGCGCTTCTGCACCACGGCCTTCTCCTTCGACGGCCGGCCGGCGGCGGTGGCGGCCACCAGCTCCGCCACGGCCGCGTCGCGGTCGGCCAGCACGCGCCGGCGCTCGGACAGCAGCCGCGCGGCCTCGGCGTCCTCGCCGCCGCCGCGCTGGAGCTCGAGGCCGCCCAGGAGCTCGAGGCCCTTCCAGGCGCCGCACGAGCGCAGGCCGGCCTCGATCGCGATCGTGTGCAGCTCGGGATTCTTCCCCGCCAGCTGAAGGCGCAGCGCGGCCAGGTCCTGCGCGAGCTGGCCGGGCGTGTGCTCGGTCTCGCCGCTGCGCAGATCCGCGAATTCATGGAGATCGCCGCGCGCCTGGCCGAGGCGCTCCAGTACGTGCTCCGCATCATTGAGCCAGCCCGAGGCGGCCGCCGGATCGGCGAGTCGCATCGCGCCCTCGGCCAACGTGCACAACGGGTGCACCAGGTCGCGCTCGCTGTGCATCTCCTTGAGCTGCGCGACGGCGACCGTGGCCATCTCGATCGCCTCGTCGGTCCTGCCGACCCGCAGCAGCGCCTGCGCCACCAGGGCCAGGGCGCGCGCGGCATCGAGCGGGCGCCGCGCTTCGGTCAGCAGGTCCATGCACTCCTGGGCACGGGCCAGCCGCGCCGCGGCATTGCCCTCCAGCCGATCGACCTCGGCCAGCGCGACCACGGCCCTGGCCTCCAGGACGGGATCCGCGGCCGCGTGCGAGATGCGCCGCGCCTCCTCGGCGCAGCGCCGCGCCTCGGCGCGCTCGCCCAGCTCGGCCTGCACGGAGGAAAGGTACAGCAGCCCGGCCGAACGGTTGGCAGGCAGGCCGGAGTCTCCGAGGGCCGCCAGCGCTGCCTGGAAGGCCTCGCGCGCGCTGGCCAGATCGCCCATGGCGCGCTCGACGCGCCCGAGCCCCAGCGTGGTCGTCGCCAGCAGCACCGGATCGTCCACGTGGTTCGCGAGGCTCGCGGCCTCGCGGTAGTGGCTGGCAGCAGAGAGCGTGTCCCCGAGCGACATCTCCACGTCGCCCAGCGCGCCGAGCAGGTTCGCGCGGCGCCACGGCGTGCAGGGCAGGGCCAGCGCCTGCTCGTAGCAGGCCCGCGCCGCGCGCTCGTCGCCGCGGCTCACGTCGTACTCCGCGCGCACGGTGAGCGCGACCAGCTGCAGCGGCGGACTGGCGAGGTCGGACGCGAGCGCGGCGGCGCTCTCGCACGCCGCCAGCGCCTCGTCCGGCCGCGCCTGCGCGAGCCGCAGCCGCGCGAGCTGCGTGAGCACGATCGCCTCGTTGCCGCGGTCGCCGAGCTGGCGCGCCAGCTCGAGCGCGCGGTTGCTGTGCTCCTCGGCTGCCGCCAGCGGCCCGAGGTTGCGGCACACCGTGCCGAGGTCCGACTGGACCAGCATCTCCAGCGGCGCGTAGCCCGCGTCCCGGGCCTCCTCCGCGGACTCCTCCAGCAGCGGGCGGGCCTCGGCGGGAACGCCCAGCCGGGACAGGCAACTGGCCCGGAATCCGCGGGCGTGGATCAGGCGCTGGTCGTCGCCGCTGGCTTGCAGCAGCGGCATGAGCGCCTCGAAGGCGTCGCGCGCGGCGGCGAAGCGCTCCGTGGCGAACAGGAGGTTGCCGGCCTGGCCGAGGTCGGCCACCGCGGGTCCGGCCGCCGCGCGCTCCGCCCGCCGGCGGCCGCGCGCCAGCAGGAACAGCCCGCGCGCCTCGGCCAGCGCCGCGCCCTCCGGCCGGGGCGCGATGCCCGGGCGCGCCTCGATCGCGACCGCGCCGCCCTCGGGCTGCTTGAAGGCGACGAGCAGCCGCAGCGGGCGTCCCGCCGTGGCCTGCTCGACGACGAGGCGCGGGTTGCCCTCGACGCCGCCATCGTCGTCTTCCGCGAGCGGCGCACCGCCCTCGTCGAGCAGGCGCAGGAGGATGTCGCCGTCCAGCGACTCGGCCAGCACGGTCAAGGGACCATCGGCCGCCGGCGTGAGCGAGAAGGCCTGCGTGGCATTGCCGCCCGCCGCGGCCGGCACGTCCACCTCCACGCGCTGGCCCGGCGGCAGCTCCACGGGGTCGCCCGCAGCCAGGAGCAAGGAGGAAAGCAGCGCTGCCGCCAGCCGGCCCCGACGCGCGTCAGGTGCCGAGGGGCGCATCGATCGTCTCGCCATGCAAGCTCCCACCGCGGACGTGCCGGACCGTGACCGCCGCCCCGGGGCCCGGCGGCGCCCGCACGCCGACGAAAGCCGCGCAGCGGTCGTTGGCCGGCGCCGCGCGCGCGAGCCGGCCACGGACCGGCGGCGGGCTCGGCCAGCTGCCTGGCCCGCCCGCCGGCGGGGGATCATGCCACAGGAACGTGCGGCCCGAAGGCGCTCACTGCCTGGCGAGCGTGGCGGACGCGGCGTTGCGCGCGATGCCGGTGGCCGTGAACGTCACGGCTCCCGAAGGCCGGTTCTGCACGACCGTGAGCGTGTTGCCGCTCGCGTTCGAGGTGGCAAAGCTGTCCGAGCGCGTGGTGGCGCCCTCGCTCTTGGTGGTCGTGTTCCACGTCCACGACTGCGACGTATCGTCGGAGTAGATCTCCGAGGCCGGGAAGGAAATGGTGACGCCGCCGCCGCTCCAGGTCAGCGAGGCATTCATCTCCGACGCCGGGTCGCCCACGAGGACGGGCTTGGTCCCCGGCATGCTGCTCTTGGCCCGCTGCGGCTCCATTCCAGAATTCGACATGACTGCTGCTCCATCAGGGGGGACAACGAAATCGGCACGATCCGTCATGCTTCCCCGCGGCCTCGGCGACCCGCGCGCCCCCCTGAGCGGCGACGTCGGTCCGATCGAATGACCCGGGAGCCCTTTCACGCGACAGGCCGGCTAGCGTAGGGCCAGTGCACGAATTGCGCCATGGCCCCCGTCCGGGGCGCGCGCACGTGGCAAGAAACCAACCTAGCCAGGCCGCGTACCCGGCCTGCATGCGATTCGCCGCACGCGTCGCGGGCCCGCCGCGGGCGCGCGGCGCGCTTCAGCGCGGGCGGAGCCGGAAGCGGATCGGCACATCGAGGAGGGCCGCGACCGGCTGTCCCGCGCGCCGCGCGGGCTCGAAGGTCCACTGCGCGACGGCCTCCAGCGCGGCGTCGTCGAGCAGCGCATGGCCGGAGGTCTCCTGGATCGCGGCCGAATCGACCGTTCCGTCTGCGAGCACTTGCAGGCGCACCACCACCAGCCCCTCCTCGCCGCGGCGCCGCGCGAGCATCGGGTACTCGGGCGCCAGGTTGGAGCCGCTCGGCACCGGCACGAGGCCGACGCCCTCCGCGCTGCCGCCGGGTCCTGCACCCACACCCTCACCGGCGCCACCACCCGACCCGCCGCCGGATCCGCCTTCGGCGGAGGCACCGGCGTCCGCGCGTCCGAGGAAGCTCTGCGCCGGCACGCCCGCGTTGCCCGCATCAGCCGCGACGAGGCCTCCGGACGGCGGCGGCCCCTGCCACTCACCCGCGCGGGCCACGAACGCCGCCGGCGGCGGCTCGCTCGCCGCGCGCGGAGCCGCGCCAGCCCCCGCGACCTCCAGCGGGACGTCGGCCGGCGCCACCTCGACCTCGTCGCCCAGGACGGTGGGCGCGGATTCCTGCACCGACGCGAGCGCGACCGGCTCCGGCTCCGCGCGTGTCTCGGGTTCGACGTCGTCCTCCGGCAGCGCCGATTCGGGTGCCGGCGCGTCGGGCCCCGAGGCCGCGTCGGCCAGCTCGTCACCCTGGGACTCGCCGCCGCCCGCCGCGGGCGCGAAGCGCAGCTGGATCGGAATCGGCGGCGTGTCCGCCTCGACCGGCTGCACCGGCTGCAGGACGATGAGCGCCATGGCTCCGGCCGCGGCGACGTGCAGGGCCAGGGACAGCGCCAGCGCGAGCAGCAGCGCACGGGCCGGTCCTCGCGGCGGCGCGGCGGAGCGTTGCGGTTCCATCGCGGCCATTCTGGCTCGTCACCAGCGTGCGGCGCGGCTCGTTCTCGCCGGAGCCGCGGGGGCGTCGGCCGCGCGCGGAGCCCGCGGCAGGTCCGCAGTCATAGCGCGGCGGGCCATCCGGCGGTTCACTCGGTCGAGCGGCCGGAGTCCTCACCCAGCGACGCCGCCAGCAGGGACACCGAGGCCACGTACAGCTGGCCCAGCGCGGGCTGGCGCGGCACGGCCTGCGGCGAAAGCGCCGCGCGGCGCAGCCGGTCGCGGTCCACCGGGCCGCCCAGCGCCGCCAGCAGGCGGCCGTGCGCGCGGGCCTCGGCCGCGGCCGCGCCGCGCAGGCCGGCCTCGCGCGCCGTGAGCAGGGCCTCGAGGGACCACGCCGCCGCGACCTCGCTCCCCCTGCCGCCCCAAGCCTCGCGCTGGAGCAGGTTGCGGTGCGCGCGCTCGGCGCCCTCGCGCAGCTCCGGCTCGCACGTCGCGCGCCAGGCTTCCACGAGCGCCAGCGTGCCCAGCGCCTGATCAGCGTCGGCCTCGGCGAGGGCACCGTCAGCGGCCTGTTGCTGAAGCAGCCAGTCGGACGCGCGTGCCAGCGGCTCGCGCGAGCCGTCTGCCGCGTCGCCGCGCACGAGCGCCAGCAGCGCCAGGCTGTGCAAGCCCACCTCGGAGACGGGCGTTTCGCTCTCGCCAGCGAAGCGGCCGTCGGGCCCGACGCGCTGGGCGAGCCAGAGCGCGTCGGGGCGCAGCGCGGCTGACGGCGCCTCCTCCGCCAGCGAGAGCTGCCACGCCAGCAGGGCCAGAGGCAGGCCGAGCAGCGCCGCGAGCGCCGAGAGCGTGCGTCGCCGGGCGCGCCGCGCGAAGCCGTCCAGCGCGGGCGCCGCCTCGCGCGCGATGCGCCCGGGCAGCGAGACGGGGGCCGGCTCCTCGCTGCGGCTCGTCGGCTCGTCGCAGTGCGTCATGGCTCCAGTGCCTCCCGCAGCCGCCGCAGCGCATGGTGCAGCCGCGACTTCACCGTGCCCTCGGGGATCTCCAGCCGCTCCGCCACCTCCGCGTGCGAGAGGCCCTCGAAGACCGAGAGGTGCACCACGTCGCGCATCTTCCACGACAGCCGCGCGACGGCCGCGCGCACGTCCAGCGGCGGCTCGCGCGGGCCGCCGTCGGGGCGTTCCACCAGCGCCGGGTCGCTCGGGTCGCGCAGCGAGACCGCGCCGTCCCTGCGCCGCCGCGTCCAGTCCACGAGCGCGTTGCGCGCCAGCCGCCGCAGGAAGCCGCGGAAGGGCGCGGCGGCGCGGTAGGCCGGCGCCGCCCGCAGGAGGCGCATGAACGTGTCCTGCACGCAGTCCTCGGCCGCGTGAGCGTCGAGTCCCAGCCGCCGGAAGAGGCGCCAGAGCGCGACGTGGTGCCGCTCGACCAGCTCGGCGAAGGCCGCGGCGTCGCCGCGTGCGACGCGGCGCATGAGGGCGGGCTCGGGCTCCGTCTGCCAGGCGGTCATGGCGCGGGAGGATGTCACGCGGCGGCGGCTAGCGCCAGAGGTCAGGGCGGCAACGGGATCTCGAGCTCGGCGGTCTCGCCGACCACGATCACGACCTCCTTCGTCGCAAGGGGCGGCGCGCTGGAGGACAGGGCCGAGTTCCGCAGCTCGCAGCGCCAGCGCCCCGGCAGCAGGCCGTCGCGCTCGAAGCGCCCGGCTCCGTCCACCTGCGCACTCAGGCGATCGGTGGTGCCGTCCTGCCACTCGAGCCGCACGTGCAGGTTGTCCGGAAGCTCCGCGCCCGGCATGGCAGGCTTCACCACGCCCTCCAGCGCGCCCGCCGCCTGCAGCACCACGCGCACGTCCGGTGGCGCCGCACCTTCGAGGACTTTCGTGGCCGGCAGCTTCGCGCGCACGTAGCTTGGCGCCGTGACCGAAACCACGTAGTCGCCGTCCGACAGGCGCGTGAAGTGGAAGGCGCCCCGCTCGTCGCTGGCCTGCTTTCGGGCGGCGCCACCGAGGTCCTGGAGCTTGCCGGGTTCGCTCGCCACTTGCATCTGCAGGCGAACGATCGCGCCGGCAACGGGCTCGTCCGTGGCCACCGCGACGACCACTCCCTGGAGCGCGCCGCCGCCGAAGCGCAGGTCGACCCACTGGACGTCGTCCCAGGTCACGTCGAGATCTACGCCCGGCGTGCTGGCGTCCTGCTGGCGCGCGGCGACGCGCACCTGACCCGGCTCGAAGAGCTCCAGGTCGAAGAGGCCGTCGAGGCCGGTGATCGCCGAGCCTCCACCCTCGAGAAAGCCGCCGAGCGGACCGATGAGGAGATCGGCGCCGACGGTCGCGCCCGCCACAGGACCGATCGCGTCGAACACGCGGCCGCGCACACGCGGCCGGCCGCGCGCGAGGAGCGTCACGTCGGTCGTCTCTCCGGCGGCCACCTGCGCCTGCAACGGCACGCCCGGGGGCCCGGTCAGCTCGTACACGTCGGGCGGCAGGCCTTCGATCCGGAAGCGGCCGGCCGTGTCCGACCGCGACGTCCAGACCACGGCCTCCGGCTTGTCCTTCACCGCCAGCTTGCCGCCGCCGGCCACTTCGGCCGCGCGCTGGGCCTGGGCGGCGGCGAGGCTCCGGGCAGCCACCTCGATGCCTGCCGACGGCGCGGGGCCGGCCAGCACGATCCCGGTGATCACCCCGCCGCGCTGCAGCACGAACTCCTCCTCGACGGCCGGCGCGCTCAGGCGCAGCTTCACGAGTCGCGACGTGCTCGTGATGAAGCCCTCCGCCGAGGCCGTCACGTCCCAGTCGCCGTGCATCAGGCCCGCGAAGCGGAAGCGGCCGTCGGTGTCCGTCCTCTCGCTGCGGTCGGGCAGCTTGACGCGCAGGTCCTCGGGCGGATGCAGGTTCACCTTCGCGCGCGCGATCGGCCGGCCCTCGTCATCGAGCACCCGCCCGCCGTAACCCACCTCGCGCAGCATCTTGACCGTCTGCGCAGCGCGCTCGGGCGCCACGACCGTGGGCAGGATGGCGCCGCGCGTCGCGTGGCCCGGCGCGGTGATGATGGCCGTGTTGCGGTGCGAGCCCGCCGGCGAGAGCACGAACACGCCCGCATGCGGCTCGGGCACGCCCAGGCCGCGCAGCGCGGCCGAATCCGAGATCACGTCGAGCTTCGTGGACGACCAGTCCTTGTCGTCGGCGTGGCGCCTGGCTTCGACCGTCGCGTCGACGATGGGCTCGCCGCTGTCGGCGTCGACGACGGTGAGGATGATGAGGCCGGCGGGCCCGAGCGTGATGTTCAGCGGCTCGCCGTCCAGCTGGATGGCTGGCAACTTCACGGGCTCGTAGCCAGCCGCACCGGCCAGGACGTCGAGGCCAGGGGCCGGATCCAGGCCACTGAGTCGGAAGCGGCCCTGCTCGTCCGCCAGCGTGTCACGGTCCAGGATGACCTCGCCGTCGCCCACGGTGGAAGTGAAGGCCCAGGCCACGGAATCGGGGCCGGCGAAGAGCCCGGCGCCCATGGGAGGCCGCGCGAGGACGCGTGCACGCGGCACCGGCAGACCGGACTGCGCATCGAAGACGGAGCCCTCGAGCTTGCCGCCTTCCGCGAGGATCACATCGCCGAGGTCCACGACGTCGCCGGCCTTCAGTTCCAGCCTTCGCAAGGACGCCATGCGGCCCGGTGCGCGGAACTGCAGCGTCATCTTGCCGCTCCACAGGCCATCGAGACGCACGCGACCGTCCCCGTCGCTGGCGGAGAGGAGCACCGTTTTGACCGCCTCCCAGTCGCCCGGACGGTCGTAGCGATCGAAGCTTGGCGCGGGTGCGACGACCACATCAGGATGAGCGCGGCCGTCCTCGTCCACGGTGCGCGCCGTGATCGAGGCGCCAACACCCAGCACGATGTCGCCGGCGGCGTAGGGCCCGCCCATCCAGCCGAGGCACGTGCTCGCGGTGGCCTCGAAGGCCGGATGGCTGACGAGCAGCACGGGCCAGTCGACCTCGGCCCCCGCGGTGTTCTTGCCGACCGACTCGGTGGAGGCCGCATCCGGCGGCACGTCGCGGCCGTCGAGCACGAAGGTGCCGTCCGGTCCCGAGACCGTCGCGACGAGCTGCTCCCGGGTCAGCCGCGGCTCGAAGGGACGGAACGGCACCTTCATCAGTTCGATCTGCCGGCCGCTGGGCAGCAGTCGCACGGTGGCCTCGGGCACGGGGCGGCCAGCGCCGTCCACGACGCGGCCGGACAGGCGCAAGGGCTGGCCCGGCTCCTGCGGCACCTCGGTCTCGACGACGGCATCGTCGGACGCCGGAGCGATGGGCTCGGGCAAGGTGGGAGCCGTCCCCGCGGCCTGGTCCATGGGCGAAAGAGCCGGCATCTCGGCTTGCAACGGGACCGCGGCCTGAGCGTCGGGGCCGGTCCGCGCGCGGTCGTGCTCGTCGGCCGGGCCTCCCCGTGCCAGCCACAGCAGTGTCGCTCCGGCGGCGAGCAGCGCGACCAGCGCCACGCTTCCGACTCCGCGTCCGCCCTTGCCCATGGCGTCCTCCGGCGCGGCCGGCCCGTGGCCGCGCGGGACACCCTAAACGACGGCGCCCCCGGACGGTTTCGTCCCGGCCGGGGGCGCCGTGGACGCCGGCTCGCGATCAGCGCTGGTCGTCGCCGTCCCGGATGTAGCCCAGCGCCTTCAGCAGCTTGATCTGCTCCTCGGTGAGCTGCTGCGGCGGCATGCCCTGCAGGTCCCGCGCCGACCTCGACAGCCGCACGAACTCGGCGCGCCGGCCGTCCGGGTCGGCGCCGCGGGCGGCATCGGCGAGCGCGATGAGCTGCGTCCACAACCAGTTGCGATCGGCGGTGACCTGGTCGCTGCCGCGCAGCAGCAGCCCGAAGGCCGCGACCGCCGCGCTGAACTTCACGTCCGGCCGCGCCGAAGCCAGCGTGCCGCCGCCGTCGCGCACGGACACGGCGGTCTCGGTCGAGGTCGCGGCCGCCGGCTCCTTCCAGCGCAGCTTCACGGTGAGCAGCTCGTCGCTCGACACCAGCTCGGGGCGCGGCGCGTCGGCCGGCTTCTGGTAGCGCGGCGGGTCCACGCCGGGCGCGCCGGCGCCGGGCGGCACCAGCTCGTAGAGCGCCACGACCGAGTGGCCCGCGCCAATGTCGCCCGCGTCCTTGCGGTCGTCCTTGAAGTCCTGCGGCGCGAGCGCGCGGTTCTCGTAGCCCACGAGCCGGTAGGCCTCGACCTGCGCCGGGTTGAACTCCACCTGCAGCTTCACGTCCTTGGCGATGGTCAGCAGCGTGCCGGCCATCTGCTGCACCATGACGCGCCGGCCCTCGTCGAGCGAGTCGATGTAGCAGTACTGGCCGTTGCCCTTGTCCGCCAGGAGCTCGGCCGTGCCGTCCTTGAGGTTGCCCTCGCCGAAGCCGAGCACGGTGAGGAAGACGCCGGTCCGCGCCGACTGCTCGATGAGGTCCTGCAGCTGCGTGCGGTCCGTGATGCCCACGTTGAAATCGCCGTCCGTGGCCAGGATCACGCGGTTGGTGCCGCCGGTGCGGAAGTTGCCCGCCGCGACCTGGTACGCGAGCTGGATGCCGGCCGCGCCCGCGGTGCTGCCGCCGGCCGAGAGCCGGTCGAGCGCGTCGAGCACCCGCCGCCGCCCGGCGTCGTCGCAGGTGGTGCTGTCCAGCACCAGGCCCGCGGCGCCAGCGTAGGTGACGATGGCCACGCGGTCCCGCTCGTCGAGCTGCTGCGTGAACAGCTTCATGCTCGCCACGAGCAGCGGCAGCTTGTCCTGATCGCTCATGCTGCCCGACACGTCCAGCAGGAACACGAGGTTGCTCGAGGTGCGCTGCGCCACGGGCACCTCGCGGCCCTTGAGCGCCACACGCGCGAGCCGGTGGCCGGGAGCCCACGGGCAGTCGGTCACGTCCACCGTCACGCCGAACGGGCACTCCGCGCCGGGCGCGGGGCCGGGGTCGTCGTAGCGGAAGTAGTTGACCAGCTCCTCGAGGCGCACCGCGTCGACCGGCGGCAGCTGGCCGTTGTTGAGGAAGCGGCGCACGTTGCTGTAGCTGGCCGTGTCCACGTCCACGCCAAACGTGGAGAAGGGCGCGGCCCACGGCGACTGGAAGCCCTGCTCGACGATGGGCACGTAGAGCTCGGTGCCGGGCGTGCCCGGCGAGACGCGCAGGTAGCGGAAGACGGGCGCGGCGCGGTCGTCCGCGGATTCGGCCATGGCGAGAGGCTCACCGAGCGCCGACGCAAAGACAGCTTCCTCCTCGAGCCGCGTGCGCCTTGCCAACGTCGCGGAAGGCGCCGACGAGAGAGGGCCTGCGGCGGCGGCCGCGCCCGTCGTCGGGGCTCCCGCGCCACCGGGGTTGGCGCGAGGCGCGGCCGCGCCTCCGCCTCCGCCTTCCATGTAGCCAAGCGCCGAAAGCAAGTCCTGCATCTCGGGGGGCAGCTCACCCTGTTCCGCTTCCAACGCTGACACGACCGAGTCAGCGGGCGGCGAGACGGGGGCCTCGGCCGCTGGGTGGTGGCCGGCACCACTGTTGACTTCGGGCTCCACGTCCATGCGCACGGGAAGAGACTCGGCCGAGTCGGGCGCGACAGCGGTCTCCTCCCGGGCCGTGCTCCCGAGGTAGGGAAGCTGTGCCAGCCGATCGACCTCCGCCGACCGGGCCGCGGGCTCCTGACCGGACTCGTCCTTCGCGACGGGCGCGTCGGCCGCCAGCCGCGGCCGGCCCGCCAGCTCCGCGCGGTTGTCCCACACGACCCAGGCCAGCAGTCCGGCCGCGGCCGCGGCGGGCCACAGCCACACCAGCGCCGCACGCCGCACGGCGCGCACCGGCTCGACCGGCCCGACTCGCGCCGCGCTCTCGATCATCGCACGCTGCGCCGGCGTGAGCGCCGGCACCGACTCGCCAGCCGCCTGGACCGCAAACTCGGCGCGCAGCGCGTCCGCCGTCTCGCGCACGGCAGCCACCTCGGCGCGCGCGTCGGCGTCGCGCAGGAGCAGCGCCTCGACCTCGGCGCGCTCGGCCTCGTCCAGCTCGCCCAGCGCATAGGCCGTCAGCCGCGGATCACCGTCAGGCTGCATCTCGTGCTCGTCTCGGGTGTTCGTCATGGCGTCCTCCTTCAGGCCCCGGGGGCCAGGCGCGGCTCGATGCGCGCGCGCAGCGACTTCAGCCCGTTGTGGATGAGCACGCCCACGTGGCTGACCGTGAGCTGCATGACGCCGGCAATCTCCTTGTAGGAGAGGCCTTCCTGGAAGCGCAGCCGCAGCACCTCCTGAGTGCGCGGCGGCAGCGTGCCGAGCGCGACGCGCAGGCGGCCGGCGTCCTCGCGGCGCTCGGACACGGCGCGCGGGTCGGGCTCGGCGGAGCGCGCGCCGTCCGGCGCGTCGTGGATCAGGGGCGTCGGGTTCATGCGGTTCTCCTTGCGCAGCACGTCCAGCGCGCGGTGGCGGCAGACGGTGAAGAGCCACTCGGCGAGATGCCCGTCGACCGCCTCCCGTGGCTGCGCGCACAGGCGCAGGAAGGTGTCCTGCACCACGTCGCGCGCGGCCTCGGCGTCGCCGAGCAGCCGTTGGCTGAAGCGCAGCAGCGGCGCCTCGTACTGCGCCACGGCCTCCCTCACCCACTCGGCTGGCGATGCCTCGGGCACGATGGTCTCCGGGGGTCCCCGCGTCGGACTCCGGCCCCCACTACGGCCGGGTCGCCTGGTTCTTACGAAACATGCCCGCTGGCCGACAGGGTCAGGAAGCCGGGCGGCCGGAGCGCCGCCACGGCGACCGCCCGGCGGCCGGGGAGACGGCCAGCCGCGCTACTGCCCGAACACGACGAACGCGTTGCTCGCCGCCGGTTGCGGCCCCGGCAGCCAGGCTTGCAGGTAGACCGGCATGCCGGACGGATGGTCCGCCGGCCAGCGCGCTTCCAGCGGCTGGGAGGCGAGGAGGGGCAGGATCACCTCCGGCGCTGGCACGAGCGTGCCGCCCAGCACCGCCAGGTGCGCGGGCTGCAGGCCCAGCACCAGCAGTGCCGGCGTGCCGAAGGCCGGCCCCAGCAACTCGCAGCTCATGGGTTGACGTGGCAGCGGCTCGCCGCTCACGACCAGCGTGGGTCCGGC
>Ga0209382_10005336_pt1 | contig 16773 bp, 12 predicted proteins | sample SoiMetdeltSBSDD5_FD_187599 | JGI IMG/M metagenome (GOLD analysis project Ga0209382, IMG submission 187599) | Bulk soil microbial communities from a Populus tree surrounding site in Tennessee, USA - Soil MetaG P. deltoides SBSDD5 (SPAdes) (version 2) | ecosystem: Environmental > Terrestrial >...
GATCCTCTTCGGCAGCGGGATGAGCGAGGCGAACATACATTCCCGGCTCAATATCCCCACGCTGCTGGTCGGTGGTCGCGGCGTCGGCTTCAAGGGCAACCGTCACATCAAGACCGCGGCGGAGACACCGTTTGCGAACTGCCTGTTGACGCTCGCCAACACCTACGGGTGCGACCTCGAGCGCTTCGGCACGCTGAGCACGGGCGAGCTGTCGCTCTGAACGAGGGCGCTATGAAACGCGCGACCTCAATCTGGATCGTCATCGTCGCGGCTATGGCAAGTCTCAGTGCCGCGGCGAACAACCTCCCTCTGATCGATGCCGTCAAGGCTGGCAACGTCGAGGCCGTGCGCACGCTGCTCAAGCAGCGTGTCGACGTCAACGCCGCACTGCCGGATGGCACGACTGCGCTGCACTGGGCCGCCCACGCGAACTCCACAGAGCTTGCGCGCCTGTTGCTTGCAGCCGGTGCCAATGCCAACGCCGCCAATCGCTACGGTGTGACCCCGCTGACTCTCGCCGCCGAGAGTGGCAATGCCGCGTTGGCCGAAGCGCTGCTCAAGGCCGGCGCCGATCCGAAGGTGACCGTCGGCGAGGGCGAGACGATCCTCATGTCCGCCGCGCGGGCGGGAAACGTCGGGACGATCAAGGCGCTCGTGGCCCATGGCGCCGACGTGAACGCCGCCGAGCAGTGGCAGGGACAGACGGCGCTCGTCTATGCGGCCACCCAGAATCACGCCGACGCCGTGAAGGTGCTCGTGGAACTGGGCGCGAACGTCAACGCGCGATCGAAGCGGCTGGTCTTCCCTGATTTCGTTTTCAAGACGGCCGGCATGATCTACGCGGTGCAGCCCGTGGGGGACTGGACGCCCCTGATGTTCGCCGCACGCGACGGCGCGATCGGTGCCGTGCGCGCGCTGGTCGATGGCGGGGCTGATATGAACCTCGTCGACCCCGATGGCACGACCGCGCTGACGCTGGCTATCCTCAACGGCCACTTCGATGCGGCGGTCGCGCTGCTGGAGAAGGGCGCCAATCCGAACATCCCCGACAAGAACGGCATGACGGCGCTCTATGCGGCGGTCGACATGAACACCATTCAGACCGTGTGGGGCCGCCCGATGCCGCTGCTCGAGGACGCGACGGATCCCGTCGAAATGGTGCAGGCGCTGCTTTCGCACAAAGCGGATCCCAACATACAGCTCAAGCGCCCGATCATCGGCCGGCACACGCGCAACACAGGTGACGCGTCACTCAGCGAGGGCACCACGGCGCTCGCGCGTGCGGCCAAGAGCGGTGACGCAAAGTTAATGAAAGTGCTGCTCGAGGGCGGCGCCAATCCACATCTGACGCAGGCCGATCTGACGACGGTGGCTATGATTGCGGCTGGCGGCGGCGGGCAGCGCGTCTATCCTGGATCGGCGTCGGTGAGCACGCCGGCGACGGAAGAGGATTCGCTCGCGGCCCTGGCGCTGGTCGCAAATGCGGGCGTCGATCTCGACGCCTTCAACCTGAGCGGGGACACGGCCATCCACCGCGCCGCTGCTCGCGGTGCCGACTCGATCGTGACCTATCTGGCTGAGCGCGGGGTCAGACTCGATACCCTGGATCGTCGCGGTCGCACGCCGCTCGATGTGGCACTCGGCGTGGGCGGCGGTGGCAGGGGAGGAGCCCCTCCTCGCGTGCAGAAGAGCACAGCGGAGAAGCTCCGTCAGTTGATGCAGTCGCGGGGCTTGAAGGTGCCGGCCACGGCGCCCGCGCCGGCGACCGATAACGTCGCGTCCGGCGTGCGGCCGTAGAGAGCGTCATCCGCAACTCCCAACTCCCAACTTCCAACCTCCAACTCCCAAAGAGCTGTATTTGGGAATTGGGAGTTGACTAGTTTTTCAGCAGCTGCGTTCACCGGCTCGCTGAGCACGTATCTGCGAGCGTCTCCAGTGCAGTGAGGTTCAGTCGAGAATCGCCGGGCTGCAGGTAGAGCAGTCCTTTGGCGGTGACCTTGTGGCCCCTGCGAGTGGCGGGTTCGAAAGGCGTCGCGCTGACGAGCGTGTAGGTATCCTTACCCAGCGAGCGCGTCTGCGCGCGTTCGAGCTCGGTGGCTGAGACACCGCGCTCGCGCGACCCTGGCCGGGCGCTCGAGTTCGTCAGCACCCACCGATTGCCGGGACCCGGCTCCAGGCATCCGACGACTTGCACGAACGACAGGTTCTGCAGCCCTGGTGCCGCGCCCTTGCGAAGGACTTGTACCATCTCGAGCTTGCCGGTGTCCGGTGGCAGCTCGGTCTTGCCCGTCGGATAGTTGTTGCGTTGCAGGATGTAGGCAAGCACGTCGGCCTTGCCTGCGTCGTTCACGATGTTGGCGCTGCCCTGCGGCATTTGGTCCCTTATGAAGCTGAATAGCGCTTCGAGGTTGCCGTCCAACCAGCTCGCGAGGAACTTGTCACCGACGAGCGTCGGCCCGCGGTCCGACCCGGTCAGGTCCGAGTTGTGACAGCGGGAGCAACTGAGATCGAAGGTGGCCTTGCCGCGCTCGGCTTGTCCGGCGGTGTACACGCCGTCCCAGATGGTGACGATCGTGTCGCTGTCCTGCGCCTCGAGGAGAGAGGCCGTCATCGAGGTGGCCAGCGCGACCAATGCGAAACAGGTGAACAGCGTTCTCGGCACGTTGGGCCTGCCTGCTCTAATGAACGGGGTTGGCAGCGTATCACATGTCCTATGCCGCTCCGCAAAAACCAAACCGCGAGACGTTCTAGGCTGCAGTGGTGGAGAGAGCACCTAGAGGCGAGCGGATAATCCGACGGTCTTACAAATTCATGCCATTGACCTCGCCGCGACCGAACGATCGCGATTCGGGCGCGTTTGTTAGCATACGGATGGTGTTCGTCTACGGGTGGTCCCAGGAAGGATCCTCTCGCCATGGAATCCTGAGAGGCCGATGTTGTTCGTACAGTCTTAAATCACTGGCCATGCTCCTCGCCAAATCGATCCTGCCAAGTTCTTGTGCGGCGGCGATCGCTTCCTGTGCCTACTGAAAAAACGAAATGCGGACGCCGCACTCCCTTCTAAGTCCATAACCAACGTCTCGGTTCTCTTCGTACGCCAGACGATGCTCTCTAAAGACCGCGGACATCGCCAGTAATTCACGGCCAACACAAGGGCGTTGAGCAGGCTGGTGGTAAGTAGCCTGAAGTTAGGCTCGACGTTGCACAACGGCTACGCGGCGATGCCGTAGTGTCTGAAAACTCGGGCGACACATTGGCGTAGACTCATCTCGTGTTTCCGCCCTGTGGCTATCGAAAAGTCGATGGGGCCTCAGATTTAAGGCCTATCCAGGCACAGATGGTTTCTCGCTGTGCGCGCAGACGATGCGTTCGGGGATGGAACGTCCGCAGCACCTTACCGCAATGCAGGAAGTGTTCAACGATCAAGTGAAGGGGACTTGGCTATAGCAGGGACCGACGTCGTGCAACAGCTATACGGCGATGGTGTAGATCGCCGACTTCTGGTGTGGCGACAATGCGTCCGGCCGACAACGGTGAGACCGGACGCGTGATCGGTGTGTCTTGCCCAGGGCGAGATGTGTGCGCGAGCGCACGTAGTACACGATGTAGTCCGCAGCACGCACGCGGTGAAGGCTCTTTGTGTTCACCACGATCACGTGAGCGAGGCACTCGCGTCGAATTGATCCGATGACGCGCTCCTGCAGCATGCGGTTGGGTCGGCTCTGTTCCGGGGCCCCAGTGCTACCCGATGCTAACCTGCTGTCACTTCCTTTCCTGCGTTTGGGCCTCGCGCTAACACTGTCTGCCAGAAGAAGCCGGCCTGAAAGGCGAAGAGCAGCACGACGAAAAGCCCCGCGTCGTTCAATTGTGCCTGCAGCGTTGGAATGAAGGTGAGAAATGCCATCGGTGACACGAGCACTGCTGCCAAGCACTTTCGAACCTGGCGGCGATCGAATGTGCCTTCGCCATTTAGCGTATCGAACCCCACCTTCGCAGTGATTCCGAGCAGCAGTGCTAGAAATGAAAATCCGTACAGCTGAAGCCTTGCACGGCGGTTCTGATCTTCAACATCAGGAGATCCTGTCCCATCAGCATCGCCAGGGGTTGCCGGTTCAGCCGGAGGCATCGGAGGTCTCTCCATTTGGGCTCCCGCATTGACGGCTGCCGACTGCGCGAACGCCACGCTTGGCACGGAAAATCCTTGGGCAGAGTTTTGCAGCAGCTTTACCCGATTGGCCGCTACCCAACCGTAGGACCAGTTCTGTGTGCCATATGCAACTTGGTACCAACGCTGCTTTGAGAACGCAAATCCGACGGTTGTTTCTCTGCAGATAAACAGGCGGGTGTTAATTGGAATGACCCCTAATTTTTTGCCGAATACCCTGTCATTCGCCAATATTCCAACCGTCCGCGATTCCTACCACACAGTGGTTGCTATCGCCGGCCAAACGACGAGACGGCCAGCCTCTGGAGATGCTTATTCCGATCGGGGTCGGTGACGCGCAACCGTCTCACTCTCGTTACCGGTTGCCGTTTGCCCGCTTCGAACAGAAGGAATAGACCCTGGCGTGAGTCGGCTGCAGGTCTCGGCGGAGCCCGAGCGCTGCGCCCTCGCATGCGGTCGCGAAGGCGATCCTGGTTGCAAGCTACGTCAAGACTTGGCGGGCGGACCGAGACACGCCCGTCGAACAGCGCGTATCGCCGTGGCGCACGCAGCCGGTCTGGTGAAATCCCGCGACACGTACTGGAAGATGCGTCGACGAGGTCATCGCCCGACCCGTCCAGTGACAGCATTCGGGCGTTGAACTCGAACTGGCCAAGGTGATTCGCAATGAATGTGCGCCAGGTCTGTGACGGTCTCCTTGGCCGGTCTCGCAGATACCGCGACACCGTGCGTTCTGAGACGACTATTCCAAGCTTGGTCAGTTCGCCGTGAATTCGAGGTGCGCCCCACAAGCGATTCTCGTCAGCCAGACGCCTAATCAGATCGCGACACGACGAATCGATGCGCGGTCGTCCCGGACGTCGCGAACGGCGCCACCAGTGGCGACGGAACCGAGCGCGGTGCCACCGATCGACGGTGGCCGGCTGAATCAGCACCAGCGCGGTGTGCCACCGCGGCCACACCCGTCGCAAGGTCAGCCACAGGAGGCGGTCAGACCGTCGAAAGCCCCGGTTCGAACGCGTCCGGACGGCCAATTGGTGGCGTAGGGCGACGATCTCGAGCAAAAGGTCTCGACGCGTCGACAAGGCGAGTCGGAGCGCAGCGAGCGTCTCGGCGATGTGCTGCATCGCGTGTCGCACGGCCAGCTACTATGCCACGTCAGTAAAGTTTGCCGGATTGAATATTGGCGACGGACAGGCAGCTTATGTCGACAGGTACTCGGTGCGCATCTCTCATTGCGATCATCATCGGTTTCTGCGTTTTCCCAAGCCCTGCTAACGCTCAGAGCGCAATCGCCGGTGTCGTGAGGGACACAAGTGGAGCGGTATTGCCCGGCGTAACGGTCGAAGCGAGCAGCCCTGCGCTCATCGAAAAGGCGCGGACGGCCATCACGAATGAGTCGGGCCAGTACCGGATCATCGATCTCCGCCCCGGCACGTATAAAGTGACGTTCACTCTTACCGGGTTCGCGAGCGTTGTTCGCGACGGCATCCTGCTCGAGGCGCAGTTCACCGCTCCCGTCAACGTCGACATGCGTATCGGCGGGCTCGAGGAGACGATTACCGTCACCGGGGCGAGCCCTGTCGTGGACGTTCAGAGCAGCACGCGGCGCGACGTCGTTTCGCATGAGCTCATCGATTCGCTGCCCACGGCGCGTCAGTTCATGTACATGGCGAATACCGTTCCGTCGGTCAACACCGGCGGCTTCGACGTCGGTGGTTCGAGCTCGATGTGGCATGGCGGAGGCCTGACCGCGCACGGGTCGGGCAACGCCGATTCGAGAACTCTCGTTGACGGAATGGTGGCCGACGCGATGTTTCCGTCCGGGCAGTGCGCATGCATCTACGACAATGAAATGCAAACGCAGGAGATCGCCGTCTCGGTAAGCGGCGGAGCGGCCGAGAGCCAGTTGTCCGGCGTCATCGTCAATCGCATCCCGAGGTCCGGCGGCAACATCTTCAGCGGTGAAATGCTGGTGACGTTTTCGGGTAACGCTCTGCAGGGCAACAACATCAACGACGAGCTACGCGCGCGGGGCGTCACGGATCCAGCGGAAATATCCGAGCAGTACGACATCAATTACAGCCTCGGCGGGCCGCTCGTTCGGGACAAACTGTGGTTCTTCTTCACCGGCCGCGAGTGGACGTATAACAACTATGTCCTGGGCGGGAAGACCGCCGATGGAAGCCGGCTATCGACCGACAACTATGCACGAGGGTTTCCATTCCGCCTGACCTACCAGCTTTCAGGGAAGGACCGCCTCACCGGGCTCTTCAACTATTCGACGAAAGGTCAGAACAACTCCTACCTGACCGGGTGGCTCGGGCCAAGCGTCGTTGCGCCGGAAGCCACTCACATTCAGCGGCTTCCTTACGAGTTCATCACGCAGGGGAAATGGACCTCGACCCTGACGAACAAACTGCTCCTCGAGGCCGGCTACCACTACACGTACCACAAGAACGTCTACTCGTATCAGCAAGAGGTGATTCAGGCGACTTGCACGACGCCATCGAGCATGTGTGCCCCCGGAACCGATTACGGCAGCATTGCCAAGCGGGATACGCTGCTCAACTACGAGTGGAACGCACCGATCTCCGGCACTACCTCCGGTCAGGGACCGCAGTCGAATCCGGGACCGTCTCAGTACATCACCGCCTCGGTCGCATATGTCACGGGAGGACACCAGTTCAAAGTAGGCTTCCAGAATCGCTCCGGCTACAGGGGCTCGGACCGTACGATCAACGGCGACATCAATCAGTTGTACCGCAATAGCGTGCCGTTCGCCGTGGACGTGCTGAACACACCGATCACACAGCGCAGCCAGGTGAATCACGACCTCGGAGTCTTCGTACAGGACTCCTGGACGATGAAGCGGCTGACTATGAGTCCCGGCCTTCGATGGGATTACTTCAACGCGTCGATCCCCGAGCAGATGGCCCCAGCCGGCCGTTTTGTACCGGAGCGCCGCTTTGCAGCAGTGGAGAACATTCCGAACTGGCACGACGTGTCACCACGATTCGGGGTCTCCTATGACCTGACCGGACGGGGAACGACGGCCGTGAAGGGCCATTTCGGCCTGTACGTCGATTCCGCCGGAACGGCGCTCCCTGAACGCTACAACCCGATGGTCTTTTCCATCGACAATCGCACATGGACCGATGTCAACCGCGACGACATAGCCCAGGAGAACGAGCTCGGACCATCGACGAACCTGACGTTTGGCCAGAGAAGCAGTCGCAACATGGACCCCGGTCTCGAACGGCCGTACCAGATGGTATGGAATGTCGGAGTCAACCATGAGTTGCGCAGCAATCTCGCTGTGGCGGTCACATATACGCAGCGGAGCTACCGTCGACTGAACATGCTTCGCAACCTCGCGATCCCGCCGAGCGAATACACGCTCTACACAGTGCCAGACCCGCGAGGTAATGGTGAGATGCTGCCAGTCTACAGCATCAACCGTGCGGTGTTCGGATTGGTCGACCAGATCGACACCAACTCGACACAAAATTCACACGTCTACCGCGGTGTCGATGTTTCGTTCAATTGGCGCTACAGAGGCGCGTTGCTGTTCGGTGGAACTTCCACAGGCCATTCAATCGCGACGACGTGTGAAGTCGACAACCCGAACAGCCTGCGCTTCTGCGACGAGTCGCAACACGGCATTCCGCTTCTACAAGCTTCAAACTCTCCGGGACGGTCCCGCTACCGTACAAGTTTCAGCTGAGCGGCGTGTTCAAGAGCCAGCCGGGGACGGAGCTGAACATCGGTTATCAAGTGACGCGCGCGATCCTGCCACAGCTCACGCAGGCGTCGGTGACGGTACGTCTCAACGAACCGGGTTCTGAGTACATCGATCGTCTCAACCAGCTCGATCTGACAATCGCTCGCAACTTCAGGAGCGGAAGAGTGGTCATCCGTCCGGAACTGGCGATGTTCAACGCCCTGAACGCCGCCCCGGTGCTGACCCAGACGACCATCTATGGGCCCAACCTCGGCCAGATCACGAGCATTTTGAACGCGCGTCTCCTGCGATTGGGTATGACCGTGAGATTTTGAACGCGGCCAACGTGTTTGTAAGCGAGGAGGCCATGCAGCGCCGCAACTTTTCGAAATTGCTCGGTCTCGGCGTAATCGGTTTGACTCACGTCACCGAAGCCGCGCCGGGAGTAATCATGCGAAGGCGCGTGACGTCATCGGAGAAGAAGGAGTGGGCCCGCGAGCATCTGAGAGGACTCGGCAGTCTCGTCATGCCCACATTCTCGCCGGACTTCACGAGCCTTGACGAGGAGGGCGTGCGACATGACGTGCGTCACCGGATCCGGCAGGGTTTCTGCTCGACGATGGTGTCAGCGACGGGAGCCACTGCGGAGCAACGCAGGCGAATGATGGAGATCGTGCGTGATGAAGTACGGGATCGAATGCTGATCTCCGTAATTGTCGGCGGCGCTGCGGATTCCGCAATCGCCTCGCTGCAGAATGCTGCGAAAATGGGGTGCACTCACGCGCTACTGACGTTACCGGAGAGCTTACGGCCGGACACCGAAGAACAGGTCTACGCGCACTATCGAAAGGTGATCGACGCGACTTCGCTCCCGATACTGCTCTATGGATCTCCGGTCGCATCGCTGCGTCGTTTCCATCCGAGTGGAATTCCGATCAACGTGTTCGATCGTCTGGCGGATCACCCGAGTGTCGTGGGTATGAAGCTGACACACTCGATGCCGGCCGCGCTGGCCTACGAATTGTGCGAGCGTTTCGTCGGATCGGTTGCTCATGGGGCCGGTCAACCTGGATCTGTTTCCTATCCTCGGCCGCCATTACCAGCACATCCAGTGGAGCAGCCAGTGGATCTCGGACGCGGTCCAGTCTCCTGAAAAGCCGTATGGCATCGAGCTGCTGGATTTGGTGCGGCAGCGCCGAATGGAACAGGCGATGACGGTATATTGGCAAATGCAACCACTGATTCAGCTCGTCTATGACGTGCAGGCATCTCTGTTGCCGGCACACCCGTGGCAGCACATGAAGTATTACCAGTGGGTCATGGGCGGGAATGGCGGGTTGTTGCCGCTCGACGGGCGCGAGAAGGTTCCAGTTCTCGACGCAACCGCGCGCCGACGGATTCGGGACACGTGCCGACAGGTAGGCATTCATGTGGATCGGCCTGAGGAAGAGTTCATGGTGGGCAGAGTGGCGTATGCGAAGGGTGTCCGACCGTCGAACCTGGCGTCTAAACCCCTGTATACATAGCCAGCAAGCCTGTCCCCCGGAAGACAGCCGAAGGGGGTATCGCAGCGAAGGAAAGAAGCCATCTGATGGAACAGCGATGTAAATCACACCTCGGTATGGCCGGATTGCTGAGCACGTTCGTCGCGGCGGTTCTGCTGTTCCCGATTGCCGCCGCTGGTCAAACGCCCTCGAAGCAGATGCTTCCAGAGGCGAAATCGACTTGGGTTCCCCCCCGTACCGCTGATGGCCAGCCGGACTTCCAGGGAATCTGGACCAACGCAACGATTGTTCCGCTGCAGCGGCCTGCCGAATTCGCCGGCAAGCCGATGCTCACTCCGCAGGAGGCGGAGGAGCGTGTCAAGCGCACACTCCACGAGTGGGATCGAGACCGACGCGATGGGGGTGCCGCACAGGATCTGTCTCGTGCGTATGGCAGTGTCTGGTGGGATGCCGACGCAAAGTTGGCTCCCGACCGGCGGACCGCGCTCATTACCGACCCGGGGGACGGCAGGATACCGCCATTGACTCCAGAAGCGCAGGCACGACTTGCCGCGAATCAGGTTCGCACGCGACGTCCCGCGGAGACGCCGGCGGATCGCACGTACATCGAGCGCTGTCTCTGGTGGATGGCCGTCGGGCCGCCGATGCTTCCAAGTTTCGCCAACAACTCCCCCTTCAACACGCTGGTCAGCAATTACAGGTTCATCCAAGCTCCAGGATACTTTGTCATCGTCCACGAGATTCTCCATGCGACGCGGGTTATTCCACTGGATGGTCGTCCCCATGTGGGATCGACGGTCCGTTCCTGGATGGGAGATTCCCGCGGCCGCTGGGAAGGGAATACGTTGGTTGTCGAGACGACCAACTTCATCGATCGCGGCCAATTCAGGGGGGCGGGACAGAACATGCGTCTCGTCGAGCGCTTCACGCGAACCGCTCCAGACACGCTGATGTACGAATTCACCGTGACCGATCCGACGACGTTCTCGAAACCGTGGACCGCAAGCGTTCCGATGATCTCCAGTGAAGGTCCGATTTTCGAGTGGGCCTGCCACGAGCATAACTACGGTCTTGCCAACATCCTCAGTGCAGCGCGTGCGGAGGAACGCGCTGGGGCCGAGGCTACACAGAAACAACGCTGATCGTGACGGATTGGTTGCGCACAAACGGCTGCGCCGCGTGTGGCTATCACAAAGTCGACCGCGCCAGAATTCGCAAGCGTTGAGTGAACTCGTCGATCCCGTGTCGCCGGCGCGATTCGCCTCGATCACCCACGAAGAGTGCGGACGTTCACAGCGCGATGCTGTGAGCAAGCGCATTTGGGCCTCGATGTAAAGAGCCAGACTGCCAGGGATGTCGTGACTGGACGCTGCGCGACAGCTTCGGCGGCCGCGCGATCGTAGCGGTGGTGGAGCCCGCCGACGTGCGGCGTCACGACGATCCCGTAGGTGTCCCACCGACGGATCGGTGGCACTGGGGTAGCGGAGATCCGAAAACGGCGGCGCCGTTTCCTTGGGAGTCTGCGGCAGACTGCGGCCGGCTTCGATGCGCCGCTTCTTCGCCCGATTCGGCGTCGAGCGGCGGTCGATGGGAGCACCACACCATCAGAGTGAAGACACATTCGCCCCTGTGAGGGATCGGAAACTTGCGTCCGATTTGCGTCCGATAACACCCTAACACCGGCTAAAACCACCTATCACCCGGTACCAGCAGGCTAGGCGGGACAACAACATCCACAACCCGCAGAAATCTGCAAAACCTCCATCCCTGGTTCAAATCCGGGCGGCGCCTCCAAATTCACAGTTCAAATTCGATCATTTGTGCGCCAGCGGCACAAACGTACGGTTTGCGGATGGACTCCAGTGGACTACAAATCGCGCTTGCCCACCTCGCGCACTCTCGTAAATCACTGAATCCATTGGCGCGGCCGCGAGACAGATTTTGAAAGGGCGGAGGTCCAGAGAACCTCCTCCTCAGGTGCTGGCGACGTGCAGCGCGAGTGAGCCCTCGCAGAAACACGCCGCCTGCCGTCAGGCTCTCGCCCACGTGGTATCGGTCGCTGCTCTTGTGGCGGCCTGGGGCAACGTCGCCGAGCGCGGGGACCGTTCAAAACGGGCGCTGTATCCTACGAGCAGGTCATGTCTGAGCCTCGCCGCCACCATTACCTACCGCGTTCGTACCTGAGCGCATTTTGTTCGTCCGACGGCGGCCTGACTGTCCTTCGGGTTGATGGACGGCTTTTGCCCCGAGTCACGCCGAAGACGATCGCGTTCGAACGCGATCTCTAGACGCAACCAAAACCCTCGCGAGCCAAGCGCGGTACGACGCTATGTAGATCGCGTCGCCCATCGGGGGTTGGTTGGGGGCTCGCAAACCGTCTGAATTTGAAGTTCTGCTGGACCGCTGCATGAGTCGCGTCGGGCGCGAACTTAGCTCGGACTCCGTACACTGTCCTTCAACCGAGCGTCCGGATATCCTCATCCTGAGAGTGCGTCGAGGTCGTCTTCACGGAGTGACTGCCGACGAGAGCGTAATCGCAACCCGTACAAGAAGGATGTTGGGCGTGGATCGACGCGAGACTGAACGGCTCCTCGAAGTCATCCGTGAGGCGCATGCGGCCGGCGAGCTGGCGGCGCTGGCTACGGTCGTGCGCGTCAAAGGGAGCGCTTATCGACACGAAGGCACGCGTATGTTCGTGCGTCAGAACGGGACGTACGAGTGCGCGCTATCCGGCGGATGTTTGGAACCGACGGTTGCCGAGGCCGCGGCGCGTGTCATCGCCAGCGGCGAGCCGGTGATCGTGAGCTACGACCTGGCCGACGATTCGATCTGGGGCCTGGGCATTGGCTGCAGCGGCGCCGTCGACATTCTTATCGAGCGGCTTGAAGACGATGCTATGACGCGCGAGTGGTTGACGATGCTCGAGCGCGCCGAAGCGGCGGTGCTCGTCACGTCGCTCTCCGGCGTGTCGGGGCGAATGATCGTAGGTGACGCCGGCCTGATCGCCGGAGGGTTATCCGATGCCGTCGTCGAACAGCAGGCGGTGGAACGCGCCCGTTGCCGACTGCACGCGCCGGATCCCGCGTCTGGTCCGGAGTCGATCGGCAGCGCCGAAGTGTTCTTTGAAGTCGCTTCACCGCCGCCCGATCTCGTGATCTTCGGGGCCGGACCCGATGCGGACCCCGTTGCACGGATGGCCTGGACGCTCGGGTTCGCTGTGACCGTCGTGGACGTCCGCGAGGCATTCCTAGCGCCGGACCGTTTTCCCGGCGCCACGCTCGTGTGCGCGCATTTCAATGAGTTCGACGCCCGCCTGAACCCACGTGCCGGCGCCTTCATGCTTGTCATGAATCATCACGTCGAGCGCGATCAAGAGAGCCTCCGCTTCGGCTTGGAATCAGATGCCGCGTACATCGGGGTGCTTGGACCACGTTCACGCTACGAGAAGCTGCTGGTCGGTCTTGCGGCGCAAGGCTACGTGCCCGATGCTGCGAAGACCTCACGGGTGCGCAGCCCGGTAGGTCTGTCGCTTGGCGCCGAAACGCCGTACGAGGTGGCGGTGTCAGTCCTTGGGGAGATCCTGGCGATTCGTCGCGGGTTCGGAGGAGGGTTCCTCAGTGGTTCGGTTCGAAGCCTTCACAGCCCCGAGGAGAGGCGGCTCTTGGCCAACTCATAGTCGTCAGGCGTGTCGACATCCACCAGCAGATCTGGCGGAAAGTGCAGGACCATGGACCGCTCGCTGTGCCGGTGCAGGACCGAACGCGCACCGTGCTGGAGCTGGGCAAGCTCGGGGAAGAACTCACGTTCGAACAGATGTGGCGGCGCCATCACCTCGCCATACCGGACGCTGACGATCGGCGGCGTGTGCTGACGGTAGGTCTCGAGCACGGTTCGGTACTCGTTCGTTGTCACGAACGGCTGATCGGCGAGCGCGAACATGGCGGCATCGCTGTCGGCGAGATGCTCGACCGCCGTGCGGAACGAGCTGCCCATTCCGCTGGCGAACTGCATGTTGATCGCGTGTCGAAAGAGCAGACCATCAAGCGCGGCAAGCGTGGCTTCGTGCTCGCTGCCCAGCACAACCAGGACATCGTCGAAGCCGGCGGCGCAGACTTGTCGGACCGATCGTCGGATCAGGGGCTCGCCGCCGAACGGCAGAAGAAGTTTCTGAACACCCATCCTTGTTGAAGCGCCTGCGGCCAGTACCACTGCGCTCACCATAAGAGGTGTAGTGTAGGATCCTTTGCGGACGGCCGCGTGGCCTCACCACGTGCGGTACTACGAGCGGGAGGTTGGCGACGTGATTCCTGCAGCCTTCGATTACCTTCGGCCCCACACGACAGACGAGGCTTTTGCACAACTGCAGGAGTACGGGGCCGAGGCCCGTGTGCTGGCCGGTGGGCAAAGCCTGATTCCAGCGATGCGGTTTCGACTCGCGCGTCCCGCTGTCCTCGTCGACATCAACTCGCTGACCGAGCTGGCCCACCTGCGAATCAGCGATCACATGCTGGAGGTTGGCGCTATCGCGCGAGACAGCGACATCGAGCGCGCGCCGTGGATCGGCGAGCGCCGGTGGAGTCTCATCCACGACGCGTCACGCGTGGTTGCTGATCCGGTGGTGAGGCAGATGGGCACGGTCGTCGGCAGCCTGTGCCACAACGATCCCGCCGGTGACTGGACGACGGTCGCGCTCGCCTCTCGCGCCAGCGTCGTCGTTCGTGGCAAGGCCGGAATCCGCCGCGTCCCCATCGACGACTTTCTCGTGGACAGCTTCGCGACAGCAGTCGGTGACGGTGAGATGGCGCTGGGCGCGGAATTTCCGGTGCCCGACGATCGCACCGCCGGGTCGTACCAGAAGGTCGAGCGCAAGGTCGGTGACTTTGCCACTGCTGCAGCAGCCGTGCAGGTATCGCTGAACGCCGACGGCACGATCCGCGCCGCCGGCGTAGCGCTGTCGGCGGCAGGAGCGTGCGCCGTACGTGTCAACGCTGCCGAGAAGTTGCTGACCGGTCAGAAACCAAGCGCGGAGCTGATTCGCGCCGCTTCCAACGCTGCGTGGGAGCGCAGTGCACCGCAGCCGGATCTGCGCGGCACTGTCGACTACAAGAAGCACCTGGCTGGAGTACTTGTTGCGCGGGGTTTGCGTCAGGCACTCACGCGTCTGGGAGTACAGGCATGAAGGTCGAAGTCAACGTCAACGGCGTCGCGTACACACGGGACGTCGAGCCGCGAACGCTGCTCGCCTACTTCCTGCGGGAGGACTGCGGGTTGACCGGCACGCACGTCGGATGCGACACGTCGAGCTGCGGCTGTTGCGTCGTCGTGATGGACGGCTCACGGGCCGTGAAATCCTGTTCGATGTTCGCCGTGCAGGCCGACGGCCACGAGATCCTCACCGTCGAAGGGCTCGCGGCAAACGGCAAACTGCACGCGTTGCAGCAGGGCTTCTGGGATCAGCACGGCCTGCAGTGCGGCTACTGCACGCCGGGCATGTTGCTGACGTCCTATGCCCTCCTCAAGCATCAGCCCAATCCGAGCGAGGCCGACATTCGTGAGGGGCTCGCCGGAAACCTGTGCCGGTGCACCGGCTACCAGAACATTGTGAAAGCGGTGCAGCGGGCGGCCGGCACGCTCGGCCAGCCCGCCGTCACCAACGCATAGCGACGCTCACAAGGAAACGACGATGAGCATCCAGGCGAAGCCGCTCCATTCAGTGGGCGTACACATGAAGCGGAAGGAAGATCCGCGCTTCATTCAGGGCAAAGGCAACTACGTCGACGACCTCTCGTTTCCGGGCATGCTTTACCTCTCGTTGGTGCGGAGCACATACCCGCACGCCGAGATCACGAACATCGACATCAGCGAGGCGATGAAGGTGCCCGGCGTCAAGGCTGTGATCACTGGCAAAGATCTCGAGGCCGCCGGGCTCGGCTGGCTGCCGACCTTTCATGGGTTCGACAAGCAGATGGTGCTTGCGATTGGCAAGGTGCTTTTCCAGTATCAGGAAGTCGCCGCCGTCTTCGCCGAGACGCGCGCGGCGGCCGTCGACGGCGCCGAGGCGGTGCAGGTCAACTATGCGCCGCTGCCCGTCGTCGCCGATCCGTTCACGTCGAAGACCGACAAGACGCTGCTCCGGCCGGACCGCGAGAGCAAGACCAACCACATCTTTCACTGGGAAGTTGGCGATAAGGAAGGCACCGCTCGTGCGCTGGCAGCCAGCCCGAAACGGATCAAGCAACGCCTCTGGTTCCAGCGGTGTCACCCCGCGCCGCTCGAGCCGTGCGGCTGCGTCGCGTACTTCGACACGATGGGCCGGCTGCAGTTTCACGTGACGTCGCAGGCGCCGCACGTCTATCGCACCGCGCTGTCGCTCGTGACCGGCATTCCCGAAGACAAGATCCACGTGATTTCGCCGGATCTCGGCGGTGGCTTCGGCAACAAAGTGCCGGTCTATCCCGGATACGTGTGCGCGATCGTGGGCGCGCTCAAGATCGGACGACCGGTCAAGTGGATCGAGACTCGCACGGAGAACCTGACGAGCACCGGCTTCGCCCGGGATTACCACATGGACGTGGAGATTGGCGCGACCGCCGACGGCACAATCACCGCCCTGCACGTCGCCACGACGGCTGATCACGGCGCGTTCGATGCGGCTGCCGATCCGACCAAGTACCCGGCAGGAATATTCGGCATCGTCACAGGCAGCTACAGCTTTCCGGTTGCTTATGCGGAAGTCGACGCGTATTTCACGAACAAGGCGCCTGGCGGCATCGCCTACCGCTGTTCGTTCCGGGTCACCGAAGCGAGCTACGCGATTGAGCGCGGCATGGACATCCTGGCCGACGAGTTGGGCATGGATGCCGTGGAGCTGCGCAAGAAGAACTTCATCCGGAAGGATCAGTTCCCGTACCCGTCGGCGTTGGGGTTCACGTACGACAGCGGCGATTACCACAAGACGCTCGACGTCGCGCTCGAGAAGATCGGATACAAGGCGCTCCTGAAAGAGCAGGCGGAGAAGCGCGCGCGCGGCGAATTGATGGGCATCGGCTTCTCGACCTTCACCGAGGTGGTGGGCGCCGGGCCGTCGAAGCACTTCGACATCCTCGGTATCAAGATGTTCGACAGCGCCGAGATTCGCATCCATCCCACTGGCGCCGGAATCGTGCGAACTGGCACCAAGTCGCAAGGGCAGGGCCACGAAACCACGTGGGCGCAGATCGTGGCCGAAGAACTGGGTCTCGATCCCCAGACCATCATGGTGGAGGAGGGTGATACCGATACGGCGCCGTACGGCCTGGGCACGTACGCGAGCCGCAGCACGCCGGTTGCAGGCGCGGCCATCACGATGGCGGCGCGCCGCATTCGCGAGAAGGCGCGCA
>Ga0209382_10005337_pt1 | contig 16771 bp, 16 predicted proteins | sample SoiMetdeltSBSDD5_FD_187599 | JGI IMG/M metagenome (GOLD analysis project Ga0209382, IMG submission 187599) | Bulk soil microbial communities from a Populus tree surrounding site in Tennessee, USA - Soil MetaG P. deltoides SBSDD5 (SPAdes) (version 2) | ecosystem: Environmental > Terrestrial >...
CACGGCGGGTTCTCGGCACCGGCCTTGCGGGCCGACCGGAACAACGACAGACCGAACAGCCCGATGAAGGCCGCCCCGCGCACCGTGTAGCTGATGAGGTCGCGGCGGCTCGTCCCCACGGCCGCGGTCGGGACCGTCGAGTCCCGACCCCGACGGCCGAGCTCAGCGACCGGGAGCTCGTTGATGTCGATCGTGGTCATGCTCTCCTACTTTCGGGCTGCGTCGACGCTCTCCGGAACCGGACCGACGGTCGGGCTGGGCAGGCCGGTCGTCCTTCCAGCGACGAGGCCGTCGTGTACGTGCACGAAGACCGGGGTGGATCCGATGGCCAGGGAGTCGAAGGCCGCCGCGGCCTGCGGGACCATCCGGACGCCCGGTGGTGCGACGAAGTCGGGTGCCGGCTCCTCCCGGTAGAGCAGGAAGGTCGACCGGCGGACCTCCTCGGGCGACTCGCCCACCAGGGCGATCGCTTCGTCGCAGGCGGGGCAGTCGGGCGACAGGAACACGACCCGAGCCGCCTCGTGCCCCTGGGTCAGTGCGGCCAGCGCCTCGGGGACCGGGACGGGTGCGCTGGGGGCCGGGAGCGCCAGCCCGGCGACCTGCTGGGCGAACCGCTCCAGGCGGGTGATGCGCGCCAGCAGGTTGGCCATCGTGCAGGCCAGGATGAACAGCGCGGCCACCAGGGTCAGGCTGAGGGCGGTGGTGAAGGACATCGATCACTCCTCCCCGGACAGGAGCTGTGGATCCCCGACCAGGGCCGAAGCCGGTAGCAACGACACCAGCGCGCCCAGCAGACCGGCGGTCACCAGGGCCAGCCCCGTCTCGACGGCGCCGCCGGAGGCAGCGAAGGCCACATCGTCGTAGGCCCGGTCCGGGGCGAGCAGCGCGCCGGCCAGGACCAGGGATGCACCCGGCAGCAGCGAGAGCCCGGTGATCGAGGCCGTGAGCGGCGAGCAGCCGCAGTCGCCCTGGTAGCCCCGGATGAGCAGCGTGGCCACGTAGGCCAGGAAGGCGAGGCCGGACGCAGCCAGGAGCACCCCGGCCAGGCGGGTACCTGCTCCGCCGAGCAGCGCCACCCCGCACACGCCGACCACCGCCAACTCGACCACGATCAACAGGCCGGCGTAGGCGGTCGAGCCCCGTCGGCCCGACGACGTCCCGGGCAGGACCCGGTGGTGGTGGATGGTCGAGGTCAGGCGACCCGGCGCCGCGGCGTGCGCGGCCGCGGCGGGACCGAGCACGGCGAGCGCCATCACCAACAGGGCTTGCCGGTTCAGGTCCATCGTCCCGGCCGCGGGTCACTCACCCCAGGTGACGGAGATGGAGGCGGCCAGCTCCACGTGCTCGTCGCTGCGTCCCAGGGGTGAGGCGTAGACCGCGGCCGTCGGGGTCACGAGCAGGACGTCCCGGGAGGCTTCGGTCCGGCGGAACACCTCGCCGTTCTCCACCCGGTGGCCGGGTTGCCGCGGAAGGGTGCGGGTCACCTGCCGGCTGAGCGGCCGGACCTCGAGCAGGGTGGCTCCGACCTCCTTGAGACAGCGGAGGGGGCGGATCGTCTCGTCGACCGGAGATTCGACCGCGACACCGGTGGCGATCTCGCGGAACCGCAGCCGTTCGAACAGGCCTTCCATGTCCGACTCGTCGCCCCTCACCGACGTGGTGATGGAGGCGACCGACCCCTCCCAGACGCCGTAGATGAACTCGCGATGCCCGCCCGTCACCACCGGCCGCCGCACCCGCGCCTTTCGGAGGACCCCGCCCTTGGTCTCGACCTCGCCGAGCAGGGTGTACTCGATCTCGGGATGGGCTTCCGGCAGCGCGGCGAGCACCCGCTCGGACTTCCCCGCCGGGAACACGTTGAGGGGTTGCGAACGACGCCACCCTCGGGGGCGCACGAACCCGAAGGCCGTCATGGGGGTGGAGAGATCGGCCTCCGCCGTGAACGAGACCCTCGAACCGTCAAGGGCCGCATGCTGCGCCGTCGCCATGGCCGCCTCCTCTAGATCCCGGTCGAGCCCGTTGCCGCGCAACCTAGCCGCGCCGTCGCGGCGGCTGGTCGCGGGAAACGCCGTGCTCGCGCCGAGCGCCGAGCTCGGATGGGCGAGGATGGGGGCATGGACCGTGGGGTGACGAGCCTCGTCTCGGAGGAACCGGTGCGGCTCACCGAGTTGACCGCGTGCGGTGGATGTGCAGCGAAGTGGGGGGCGTCGCTGCTCGGCGAGCTCGTCGCCGCGGCGCAGGTCGGGGGCGAGAACGCCGGCTTGCTGGTGGGGCTCGCGCCGTCCGACGACGCCGCCGTCGTGCAGCTGACCGACGACGTCGCCCTGGTGTCGACCACCGACTTCTTCCCGCCGCTGGTCGACGATCCGTCGGACTTCGGCGCCGTCGCCGCTGCCAACGCCTGCAGCGACATCTTCGCCATGGGTGCCGACGTGGTCGTCGCGCTCAACATCGCGGCGTTCCCCGAGACGCTGCCGACCACGACCATCCAGGCCATCTTCCGGGGTGCGGCCGAGGTCGTGGCCGATGCGGGGGGCGTCGTGGCCGGTGGCCACACCATCCGGTCGTCCGAGCCGATCTTCGGCTTGGCCGTGCAGGGCGTCGTGAAGCCGGGCGAGCAGTTCACGAAGGGTGGGGCGCGCCCCGGCGATGCGCTGGTGCTCTCCAAGCCGCTGGGGACAGGGCTCGCGCTCGCGTCCGGCGATCCGGCCGTCATGGCAGGTGCGACCGCCAGCATGCGGCAGCTCAACCGCTCGGCGGCGGCGGTGTTGCGTGAGCATCGGGCGTCGGTGCACGCGGTGACCGACGTGACCGGGTTCGGGTTGCTCGGGCATGGCTGGGAGATGGCCGACCGGTCGGGCGTCCACCTGGTGTTCGAGGCGACGGCGCTGCCGGTGCTCGACGGTGTCCGGGAGGCGGCCGACGCGGGTGTCCGCACGGGCGGCGATCCCCGCAACCGGGACTATGTCGCCGGCCATGTCGCGCTCCAGGCCGGCTCGGCGACGCTGGAGGCGATCGCCTTCGATCCGCAGACGTCGGGCGGGCTGCTCGCTGCGGTCGATCCGACCGGGGTCGACGACCTGGCCGCCGCCGGCTTCGTCCCGGTCGGTCACGTGACCGAGCGACGGGGGGCGGTGGCGGTGACGCTGCGTTGAGCTCGTCGGCGGTCCGCGGCGACGGGGATCCGGACGTCCGGCGGCCGCCATCGGTCGATGCGCTGGCCCGGTCGCTCGCCGGGTCGGGCCTCCCTCATCCATTGCTGGTCGACGCGGCCCGGGCGGCGATCGCGGCGGGCGACCCGGACGCCGCGGCAGGCGAGGCCGAGCGCCTTCGGGCGGCACTGCTCCAGCCGGTCATCAACGCGACCGGAGTGCTGCTGCACACCAATCTCGGGCGGTCGCCGCTGGCCGTCCAGCAGGCGGCGACCTACGTGAACCTCGAGCTCAGCCTGGCCACCGGCCGGCGTGGCTCCCGGCAGCAGCACGTCGGGGGGCTGCTGGCCCGGGCCTGCGGCGCGGAGGCGGCGCTCGTGGTGAACAACGGTGCCGGCGCCGTGCTGCTCGCGCTGGCCGCGCTGGCCGCAGGACGGCCGGTGGTGGTGTCCCGGGGGGAGCTGGTCGAGATCGGCGGCGGGTTCCGGATCCCGGAGATCATGGCGCTGTCGAGCGCGCGGCTGGTCGAGGTGGGGACGACCAACCGGACGCGCCTCGCGGACTACCACCGGGCTGCGGCGCCCGCCGCCGATGGCGCCACGCCTGCACTCCTGCTCAAGGTGCATGCCTCCAACTACCGGATCGAGGGCTTCACCAGCTCGGTCGACGTCGCAGCGCTGGCCGGGGTGGGACCGCCGGTCATGGCCGACCTGGGTTCCGGATTGCTCGACGCCGCGTGCCCGTGGCTCCCTGGAGGGCCGCCGGCCTGGCTGACCGGCGAGCCCGCGGTGCGCCAGGCCCTCGAGGCCGGCGCATCGCTGGTCACCTTCTCGGGAGACAAGCTCCTCGGCGGCCCCCAGGCCGGGATCATCGCGGGGCGGTCGTCGCTGGTCGCGGAGTGCGCCCGGCATCCGCTGTACCGGGTGACGCGGCCGGGGACGCTCGTCCTGGCGGGACTGCAGGAGGTCGCGCTCGCCTACCTCGACCGGCGGGCCGATCAGCTGCCGTTCTGGCGCATGGCGACGACGCCGGTGGAGGTGTTGCGCGAGCGGGCGGACAAGATCGCCGCGAGCGTCGAAGGCGCGGTCTCCGAGGCGTGCTCGTCAGCGGCGGGAGGCGGAGCCCTGCCGGGTGTCGAGATCCCGTCCTGGGGGTTGCGGCTGCCCGGCGCGCGGGCCGCGGCGCTGCGCAGCTGGCGGCCGCGGCCGGTCATCGCCCGGATCCACCGCGACGACACGTTCCTCGACCTGCGCACGGTGGCCGAGGACGACGACCCGGCGGTCACGGCTGCGATGCAGGCGACGTCGCCATGAGCGCCGGCGCTCGGAGGGCGGCCGCCGAACGCACCGGGCAGCCCATGCACGTGGTCGCCACCGCCGGGCACGTCGATCACGGCAAGTCGACGCTGGTCCGGGCCCTGACCGGTACCGACCCCGACCGGTTCGCCGAGGAGCAGGAGCGGGGCCTCACCATCGACCTGGGCTTCGCCTGGATGACGTTGCCCGAGGCCGGGCCGGTGGCGTTCGTCGACGTGCCGGGGCACGTCCGGTTCATCGCGAACATGCTGGCCGGAGTGGCCGTGGTCGAGGCAGGCCTGCTCTGCATCGACGCCCGGGAGGGGTGGCGGGCCCAGACCGAGGAGCATCTGCGGATCCTCGATCTCGTCGGCCTGCCGGCGGGAGTGGTCGCGGTGACCAAGGCGGGATCGGTCGACGAGCCGCGCCTCGCCGAGGTGCGCGACGAGGTGGCCCGACGGACCGCGGGGACCGTGCTGGCCGACGCGCCGGTGGTCGCCTGCGACGCGATCGAGGGGACCGGGCTCGACGAGTTGCGGGCCCGGCTCAGCACGGTGCTGACGGCGAGAGCGGCCGTGCGGACTGCTCGACCGGAGCACGATCGGCCCCGGATGTGGGTCGACCGATCGTTCACCATCGCCGGAGCAGGCACGGTGGTGACCGGTGGCGTCGGTCACGGCACGTTCGTGACCGGAGATCGGGTGGTCGTCGTCGGCGCGCGCGGCGACGGCGGCGGGCGGGTGCGGGGCATCGAAGCGCTGGGGCAGCGGGTCGGTGCCGCGCCAGCAGGCACGCGGGCCGCGCTCAACCTCGCGGGGATCGATCGCCGGGCGGTCCGCCGCGGCGACGCCGTCGTCCACCCCGGCGAGTGGCATCGCACAGCGGAGGTGGAAGCCACGCTCACCGTGCTCGATGCGCTCGACCACGAGGTCAGCCGCCGAGGCGCGTACCTCGCCTACGTGGGCAGCGGCGAGCACGCGATCCGGCTGCGGCTGACGGAGACGTCTGCGCTGCTCCCCGGCGACACCGGGCCGGCCCGGCTCACCTTGGAGCACGCGCTGCCACTGGTGCCGGGGGACCGCTACGTGCTCCGCGAGACCGGGCGGGGGGAGATCGTGGGCGGCGGCGAGGTGATCGACGTCGAGCCCGCGCTGGACCGCGGTCGGCCGCGACGGGCGTCGTCGGCGAGTCCCTCTGCGCCGTCGCCGTCGTCGTCGCCCACGCCGTCGGCAGTGTCATCGGCAGCTTCGTCGACCTCCGCGCGGCCGTTGGTCGCCGAGGGCGAGTGGGTGCGGGTCGACGAGCTCGAGCGGCGCCTCGGGGTGACCGTCGAGCCGGTGGTCGGTGGGTGGGTCGTAGCTCCGGCCACGCTGGCGGCCGCTCGGACGGGCCTGCTGGAACGGCTCGAGCGAGCACGGCCCATCGGCCTGGACGTCGCTCGGCTCGACCAGCGCGACCAGGTCGTGATCAGCCTGCTCGAGCAGCAGCGGGAGGTGGTGGTCGTCGCCGGGTACGCCGTCGCCCCCGCGTGGCAGGACGAGCTCGGCCAGCACCCGCTGGTGCGCCGCCTGGAGGAGGAGCTGTTCACGCCGCCGACGCCCACGACTGCCCACCTGCCGCCCGAGGAACTGCGCGCCCTGGCGCGTCGGGGGTACGTGATCGGCAGGGACGGCATCTACTTCGCCGCCCGCGCCCGGGCCGCCGCCGCGGCCACCTTGGCCGAGTTGACCCGTGACCGCCCGGACGGGTTCAGCGTCGGCGAGGCCCGAGAGGCCTTGGGCACCACGAGGAAGTGGGCCGTCCCGCTGCTGGAGCTGCTGGACGAGGCGGGGATGACGGTCCGCCAGGGTGACCGGCGAGTGGTCCGCTCCGTGCGGTCGTCCTCCGGAGGGGTCGACCACCCGTAAGCTCGCCTACGGAGGTGTCCGAGCGCCTGGTGGGCTCCACCGCCTTCAAAGCGGCTGGTCGTGGTGATCCCACGACGGCGGGTTCGATTCCCGTCCACCTCCGCCATCCATCAGCTCGCCGTCTCGTCCGTCAGCTACTCGTCTCAGGGCTGGGGCGGGAGGCTGCCGCCCTCGTGACGGGATTGGCGACCCTCGGCCAGACCACGTCGGAACTGCTCGATGATCCCGATGTGGTGATGTCCCCGCTGGCGGTCGGGACCGCGACTCTGGCCGATTCGCAACGACCGGGGGGTCAGCTCCCGCCATGCCGGGAGCTCCTTGAACCACCATGTGGCCGCACTCAGGCCCAGCAGCAGCCACCACGCGGCGCCGAGCGCCACCCACGGATCGAGGTCGACGACAGCGCGAACGGCAAGAACGACCGCGCCGGTCAGCATCACCAGCGAGAACACTCCGGCGACCACCATTGCCGGCGCCCACAACGCCATCGGAGCCCACCAGGGAAGTCGTCCCGCCAGCCATTCCCGCATGTGATGACAGGGTAGGTCTGCTGGGGACTGATGACCTGTCGCTGTCGGCGTCGCCTGGAGACGGACCCCCTGTAGGCGGGCGGTTCCACGCCGTCTCCCGGGGTCAACATCCAGCCGCCGTTGACGACGGTGTGGTGCACGGGAGCGTCCCCGGACTCTATGTGGGTGTTGGGAGACCGTGAGTTTGGCTCGGTACGTCGCTGGAGGTGCATCTCCATACGGATGCCCCATCGACAGGTCGAACGCCGAGCTCGGCGCGCGGTCCAGGGGGCAGTCGGTGGCCGGTACGGACCTCCGTGCTCCTATCGACGAAAGGGAAGCAATGAGAGAACGAAGATTGGGGGTTGCCTTAGTGCTGTTCATAGCCACAGCACTAGGCGCCGTCGGGTGGTTCGCGTCCCCCGCTGGGGCCGAGGACGCCGGTACTGCGGCCTGCGTGTATCACAGCTCCAGGTACCTGAACTCAGGGGTCTCGAGCGCGCAGGTCCACCTGGAATGGTGCGACGGTGCTGCCTACCTCTACGGAACGATCTGGGATGACGTGTGTGATGGGCGCGCCGCCGAACTCGAGATGTGGACATACAACACGATCCGTAGGACTGGCCAGGAGACCAGGAAGGCACCGAACGGCTGCGGAACCTCCGCGACTTTCCGCGTGTACGTCAGAACGGACTTCGACTACGCCAGCCTCTGGGCTCGGGCATGCAACTTCACGCCCTTCACGCAGTGCAGCGACGCCGACTACGACGAGATCTGGTAGTTCGGCTCTTCAGCCATAGCTGAGCGAACCTCGCATCGGGTTGTGGGAGTTGACACCGAGATGACTCCCACAACTCGGTCTCACCATTCGGCGACTCATTGCTTGACCAGCTCGGGCTTACCGGCCTGTGCGGCCGTGCGCTCTGCTCCGTGCCGTGGCCTGCGCATCGAGACCTGAGCACTTCATCTCCAGTGTGAGGTGTTGACAGCGGAGGGATCCGACCAGCGTGGTGCGCTCGAGATCATGACGGCAGGCAGTCGGCCAGCAGTCGTTCCAGTGCCCGGTGGGCGTTGCCGTCGGCGTGGACGTCGATGCGCACCGGATCGTCGTCGCCGAGCTGGACCCGCACCGTCAGGAAGTAGGTGCGCTTGTACTCGATGATGGCGTGGGGATCGCAGCGCGCGGCGTAGACGGTGACCGGGACGCTGGCCGACGACCGGCCGTCACTCACGTCGACCCAGGGATCCGACGGATCGGCCGTGCTCACCGTGAAGATCACGTTGCCGAGCACCTCGTTGACCGACGCGGTCACGCCAGGGTGCCGTTGAGTGAGCTCGAGCGTCCCCTCGGCTGTGCGGGGTGCCGGATGCTCCCAATGGTCGCCGAGGTGGACGTCGACCTCGTCCAGCACGGCCAAGGCCTCGCACTCGCCTGCTTGCAGGTCGGCCAGCACCCCGGAGGGGAGCTCGTGGATCGTGACGTGGACCTCCTCGCCATCTATCTCGGTCACCAGTTGCGCCGAGCCGTCGGTCTCCTCGTCGCAGCGCGGCTCGCCGTAGGGCAGCGGCATGGTGACCCCGGCGCTACCGCCGCGGATGACACCGTCCCGCTGCACCGCCTCGGCTGGTTCGAACAGCGGTGAGTCGAGCTGGACCGAACTGAACTCGAGGTCGTGGTCGCCCTCGTAGCGCAGGCCGAGCTGCAGCGCCCGCTGGTTCTGGAAGGCCGAGGCCTGTTGCAGGGTGACGTGCAGGCCTGGGAGTTCGGAGCCGGTCGCGGCGGTCTGTGACTCGCCCGCGTCCCCCGAGCAACTCACGGCCATCGTGCCCAGGGCCGCGACTGCGATCGCAGCCAGGCGGCGCAACGTCGTCATCGTGCTCCCAGATGTCTAACCAGTGTTCAGATTATGCTGGTCAGACAGGAGTGGTCAACCACGACATGGACGAGCACGAGAAGCGACAGGTCGGCGAGCAGGTCGAACCCGGCGGACGTCCCAAGGCGCCGGGGCGACTCCAGCTGCTCCAGCGGTTCATCAACACCTGGAACCACGACTTCCCCCCGCACTGGGACCGCCTCGGCACCCCGAGGAAGGCGAGCACCTGGCTCCGGCAGAAGGGACTCATCGCCGCCGGCAGGCACATCTCCGCGGCAGACGCGGTCCGCCTGCGCGAGCTTCGCGAAGCCATCCGATCACTCGTCGTCGCCAACCTTGGGCCTCCCGACCCCACAGCAGTCGAGATCCTCCGCGCCGCGTCGCGCACCGCGGGCGTGATCGTCACCGCCGACGACGACGGCCACACCCATCTCGAACCGCAACGCGCGGGCATCGACGGCGCAGTCGCGACGCTGCTCAGCATCATGCACGAGGCGCAGCTCACCGCTGACTGGCGCCGGCTCAAGGCCTGCCGGCAATGCCGCTACGCCTTCTACGATCGCTCCAAGAACCGGTCCGCAGCATGGTGCGCCATGGCGATCTGCGGGAACCGCGCCAAGAACCGCGCCCACTACCAGCGCCGACACCGGCCATGACCCGCCCAGGGCCGACGGGTCTCTGCCTGTCAGGGTTGCGGTGGGGACGCCTGTCGCATCGCCGTGATGACGTCCTGCAACGCGGCGATCACCGGCATGAGCTCATGGTTGGCACGCCCCCAGAACGCATCCTCGGGGACATCGCGATGGCGATCTCCGGCGGGCGACAGGACGTGCAAGCGCGCCTGGCCAGGCGGAGGCAGCGCCTTGTCGTCGCGTTGCCCGAACAGGCCGAGATGGGCCTGGACGACGGCGAGGAGGCGCTGCGTGACCTCGGCTACCTGCTGATGCTCACCCGCGCCGATCACGCCGCCACCAGCGCTCGTGTACAAGCTGGTGGTGTTGTCGGTGAGCGCCACGACGGTCACGCACCCGTCGGGCCGCGAGATGTCCGCGACAACCCCGGAGACGTCCGGATGCTCGGGTGTCGGGGTCAGTTGGCCACCGGCCTGACCCAGCACCATCGACCGTAGGCCCTCGTACACCTCGGCCGGGCTCCCCCCGCCGCCGCTGCGCTCGTCCCCCTCCGGCATCGCCGAATCCTGCCCGCTGCGGGCCACCGATGCTCGTCGCAACGACGCCCAGGATCTCGATGGCCCATGACGGTACGCGGCCCCTCACTCCCTGTACCGCTGCACGTTCTGTCCGTGTGAGTACTACGTTGCGGAAGGCCACATAGACCGGGCTGGGAGTACCACACCAGCTCACTGGCATCGCACGGTTGGGGGATCGTTTCGTTGCCTGCCGTCTCTGACGTCGCGCCCACGGATGCCGTAGCTACTGGGGGCCGTCCGGTCCGGTGGTGGATCGGTCTGTTGCCAGCACTTACGTTCGCGGTCGCCGCGAGTCCCATCGCGGTGGCGAGCCTCGCGCTGATCGGTGACGCCTGGTTCCCGATCGGCGACTTCTCCAGCATCCTGTTCCGGGTATCGCAGGTCGGCACCCCGGAAACGCCGCTCATCGGCGCGTACACGGTGAAGGGCTGGGCTCACCCTGGTCCGCTCCTCTTCTGGTTGGCGACGCCGCTCTACCGCCTCACAGGTGGCGACCCCCGTGCGCTCCTCTGGACGGCGTCCATCGTCAACGCGGGAGCGGTCGCTGGCATTGCCGCGGTGGCCTGGCGGCGAGGCCGGTGGCCGCTGCTGCTCGGCGCGATGATCCTCGTGGCCGTCCTCGCCTTCGGGATCGGCCCCGAGCTCACGGCGAACCTCTGGAACCCCTACCTTCCTCTGCTCCCATTCCTGCTGACGGTGTTCCTCGTCTGGGACGCTGCGCTGGGACGCCGCCGGGCAGTGATCGAGGCGGCGGTGCCGGCCTGCCTCGCTGCGCAGTCGCATCTGGCTTTCGTCTCGCTCGTCGGGCTGCTGACGTTGTGGTTGCTCTGCTGGTGCATCTGGTGGCGCAAGGTGGTCCCCCTCGAGGCACCGGGCACCGAGGAGCTGCCCAGTCCCCCGTGGTCCCCGTGGCTCAGGTCCTTGTGGCTGGGGCTCCTGGTCGTGGGGGTGCTGTGGCTCGCGCCGGTCTTCGACGCTCTCTTCGACATCCACAACCCGCTCAACATCGCGAGGGCGCTCGTCCACGCACCCGAGACGGTCGGGCCCGTCGAGGCCGTCGGTCTGGTGGGGAGGTACGTCCGCCCGGACGGGCCGTGGATGGGCGGCCCCGAACCCGCCTGGTTCTCCTCCATCCAAGGCTCGGGACCAGCGCCTCTCGTGCTGGCGCTCGCCGTCCTGCTCATCTGCATTCGCCTTGGCCGACGACGACAGCTGAGCGATGTCATCGCCCTATCGACGTTGGCCCTGACACTCACCGTCGGCGCCATCCTGGCCGCGTCCCAGATCGTTCTCCCCGCGTACTTCTACCTGACGCAGTGGTTGAAGATCGTCGGTGGCCTGGTCTGGTTCGCTGCCGCCTGGACGGCGTGGCGTCTAGCCGAACCTTGGGTGCGCTCCGTCAGGTGGCGCGAGGTGGCCGCCCGAACCTTGGCCCCTCTCGTCCTGGTCGGGGTAGCCGCCTGCAGCTGGAACGGAGCGAGCAACTACGACCTGCCCGGGGAGCCGTACAGCTCCGCGGTGCAGGATCTCCGAGCTCAACTCGACGCGGAGCTGCCCCGCGACCAAACCTTCCGGGTCGAGCACCGGCGCGACGTCCACGGCATCGGCCCTGGGGTCATCTACTGGCTCATCCACGATGGCTATCAGGTCCTGACCACCGACGGCAGCGCCGGGCTGAAATGGGGTCACGCCCATCGATGGCAGGTCCATGAGCCCTACGACCAGGTGCTCACGGTGGCGATCAATCAAGCCAACGATCAGTGCGCCAGCGACGGATCGGCGCGATCGATCGCGAGCTTCGACGGCCTGAGCCCGGACGACCGCGCCTGGTTGAACGAAGTCCTGCTCCGACGACTGGCCGGTCGAGATGCGATAACTGCGCAAGAGGCTCGCCGCGCCAGACGGCTGCAGCGACAGAACCTGCGGATCGGCGTCTTCGCCGGACCCCGGCCCTGCGCCGACAACCCGCCCAACGAGGTTTCGAGACCACCCGGCGACAGCATCCGACCGACGGTCGGCCTCGCAACACTGGTTCTCGCTGTCGCAGCTACATCGTTCTTCCTGCGACGACGAGTCCGGTCGTGACCCCCACGGTCCCCCACGGCTTCACGCAGACGTCGCCCTCAGCCATGACGTGGCCCGGACCGGGCCTCGAGGTCAGATGCGGGCAGGTTCGCCGGCCGGCGCTGCCAGACCGAGGCGGCGCAGCTTGTGCCAGCGCAGCCGCGTGCCGGTGAGGGCGGTGACCGCCGATTGGATCACGACCAGGTACATGAGCTGCCGGTAGAAGATCTGCTGTAGCGGAGCCGCCCAGAGCGGCCCCAGCCGCTCGTGGTCGAGACGGAAGACGACGACGCCTTGGATCGCGTGGACGGCAGTGAAGGCCAGCCACGCCAGCACGACTTCGGTGTTGCCGGTTGCCAGGCCGTAGAGGGCGGCGACGTCCACGACGGGGCCGAGGAGAGACAGGGCGAACTGGTAGGTGATCGCGTAGGGCAGCCCTATGAGGCCGATGGGACGACATTCGAGCATGGCTCGCCGGTGCTTCCAAGCGGCCTGCATCGTTCCGTAGCACCATCGGTAGCGTTGCCGCCAGAGGTCGCCGACGGTGGAGGGCGCTTCTGTCCACGCGATCGCTCGATCGCAGTAGACCACTCGCCAGCCGTGCCGGGCCACGGCGATCGTCACGTCGGTGTCCTCGGCCAACGTGTCGTGATCGATGCCACCCACCCGGCGCAGGGCGGCGGTCCGAAAGGCTCCCACCGCGCCAGGGATCGTCGTCATGGCGCCACAGACAGCCAGCATCCGGCGGTCGAGGTTGAACCCCATCACGTACTCGATGTGCTGCCAGCGGCCGATGAGCCGACGACGGTTGAGCACCTTGGCGTTGCCGCTCACCGCACCGACCCGTGGATCGGCCAACGGACCGACCAGCTCGGCGATCGTGCCCCGCTCGAAGACGGTGTCGGCATCGACCATCACGACGACCTCCGTTCGAGTCGCGGCAAGTCCGCGGTTGAGCGCGGCGGCCTTTCCGGCGTTGGGTTGTCGGATCAGCGTCACGCCCGGCAGCCGCAGATGGTCGACCACCTCAGCGGTCCCGTCGGTCGAGCCGTCGTCGACGACGATCACCCACAGCGGGTAGGGCCAGCGCGAGCGGATGAGCGACCGCAACGTGGCCTCGATACCCCCAGCCTCGTTGTACGCCGGAACGATGATGGTCACGGGTCCCGACCAGCCGGACCTGGGGCGACGACGCGCGTGGACCAGCGCCAACGAGCCGGTGACGACCGCACGGAGCCCGAGCAGGACGATGGACGGCCAGAACAGCGCCTCGACCATCCAGGTGATCACCTGCCCGACCTCCATCGACGCGAGCACTGCCCATCCGTTCGCCCGCGCCAAGGTGCCCGCCGCCGGGTTGAGAGCCCGGTGATCCATGCCGACCAGCTCGGACACCGGGGTCGGGCGGATGCCCGCTGCGCCCAACCTTGCGAGGAGGGCAGTTAGCCTTCCGGCCGCTCGATCGTCGAGTGGGATCACCGCGACGTCACCGGCCGCGGCGTGCTCGGGGTCAACCCCCAGGACCAGCCCATAGCCCTGCTGGGCCGCCGTCCGAGCGGCCCGCAAGGCCGCCCCGTCCATTCGCGCCGCGGAAGGCGCGGCGGGAAGGAGCAAGAGTGGAGCGGTGATCGACTCCCGTGCCGCCAGCACGGCCTGAGTGGCCGACAGCTCCAGCCGGATCCGCCAGCCCGGCAAGGCGGCGAGGTCCCCGCCAGTGAAGCCGGTGACGCCGATCTCGCTGCCCGTCGACCGGACCGCATCGACCACCGACGGCCGATCGAGGACGGTGCGTCCGGCGACGAACCAAGTCGCACTGAGACCGCCGCCCTCCAGCACCGAAGCCGCGTCGACGAACGGCTCGACCGCACCGGTATCGACAAGGGCGACGCCAACCATGCCCGGTTCCACCCGTGCTGATCGCAACGATGAGCCCGACACGGCGACCAACGGACCGAGCGATCCCGGATCCGCCAAGACGGGCGGGCCGGACTCGCGAACGGGTCTGGCTGGTGCCAACAGGTCCTGACTGGCCAGCGACGCCACGAGCCCGGTGAGCAACACCGCCAGCAGAGCCCACGGCGTCGCCGGACGCCGCCGGCGATGTGCCTCAGGCCGCGACGCCGAACGCGTCACGTGTGGCCAGGCGGCGTGATCGGTGGCCCGCCATTGCCCGAACGAGACGGAACGGTCGAGCTCGGCGAGGGCTCCGTGGTCGTCGAACCTCCGCCGGGGCTGGTCGTTGTCGACGACGACGTCGTCGAAGTCGGTGACACGGTCGTCGGGGACGTGGCAGCCACCTGGTCGGGAGCCTGGGAGGTCGAATCGCCCGCCACGACTTGCACCGGGCGCACTACAGGGTCAGCACCCACCGTCGCGCTGTCGGCCCGGGCGGGACGGGCCAGGTCGGCCAGGCCCGGCAGCACCAGGGTTCCAAGACCCGGTACGCCTGAGAGGGCCGACGCGACGATGCCCACGTAGCTGACGGTGATGACCGCGAGAGCAACGCCCACCGCTCGAGCCATCCGGTGCCGCCGCCCCGAGTCGTCCACGAAGACCGGACGCACGTCGACGCGAGTCCCTCGACTCGGCCGGGCACGCGCCTCGGCGCGCGGTGATCGGAGCACGGGGTGGGCCGGCCGACTCCACCGGCTCCCCCAGTCGCCGCTCGCCATCCCGGCGCGTGCCCGGGCAGCAGGTGGCCCACCACCTCGATTGGGAGTTCGGTCCGCCCGCGGGAACGACCGACCGAGCTCACCCGGCCCCGCCTTCCGGCCAGCAGCCGTCGTCATCGGCGCCGGCCAGTTCCCTCGTGCAAGGTCCGCTCAGCGCTGAACCACCACCTCGACGTCGGATCGCTCAATCGCCCGCCCCCTCCGGCTCCCGACCGGTCCTCCCCATCGCGTCGACACCTCGACGACGTCCCGGCCAGCGGGCGCACGCGAGCTGCCGTCGCCGTGCGAGGTCCAGCGCACCGCCGCACCAGGAAGCCTCGCCAGGGAGGCGTGCGCGCGGTGCGCCCAACCGCTCATCGGGACGGGCCTGGGACCAGCCGTCCTGTCGTCATCGCCGATACCGGATGAAGGGGTACGCCATCACCGCCCGTCTCAGCTGACCTCGGCGAATGCGCCGCCCTCGGTCGTGATCGGCGCCGTCGCGCCCGTCACCCTTCAACCTCGACCTCAACCTCCGGGCGCTGGTTCGAGGACCATCACATGGATCTGCCTGTGATCGATCCAGCGGGCGTACGCCTGGTAGCCGGCGTAGATCTGGCAGCCGCGCTCCCACGCGGCCTCGCGCTCGTCTCCGTCGGCTTCTCTGGCGACGACAGACACCGTCCTGCCTCGATAGCCGAGCTCGGCCCGAGGTTCGGCTCGCAGGTTGAAGTACCAACTGGGGGTTCGGGGCTGCCCGAAACGAGTGCCGATGACCGCGATCTCGTCGCCACAGGGCACACCGACCAGTGGCACCTCCCGCCGCTGCTTGGTGCGCGCTCCTGTCGTTGCCAGAGTGATCACAGGGAGGCCAGCGAGGACCCCTGGCACCGTCGCGCGGCCCCGGCTGAGCCGGAGCATGAGCCGGTCGACGTGATGGAGCGTCTTGGAGAAGAGCCAGGCACCCGGCCGCGACGAAGACACCTTCCAGACCAGTCTCTGGAACCGGTTGGCCTCGGGTAAGCGGTAATCGAGCTGATCGATCAGTCCCACGACGACCATTGTCGTCGGCCGCCAACCACCGCTCCACCACTCCACCACGGACCTGCGGCGGGCGGGCCGCCAGGTGACGGCACAACGCCGCTGCGTCCAACAGCACCGTTCAACACCTAGCTGCGGGGTAACATCGCGGTCCTGGCGGCGGCCCGGGAGTAGAGCTCATGACGGTGGTCCGGCGGACGATTCTGGTTCTGGTGATCATCTGGGCTGCGACGGTGGGCGCCGCCGCCGTAGTCGCGGCTGACGCCGGCTTGACGGTGACGGCGACCGATGCGGGGCTCGGCCCGCATCGCACGAGCGTGGTCCTGCGAGGGACCTATTCGTGCGGTCCGTTCGCATCCGGTCTTCCGGACCGGGGTGTCATCGATCTCAGCGTCGAACAGGTGCGTCGCGGACACACGGCGACGGCAGTCGGCTACCTCGAGCCATCGGTCTGCGACGGGACCCCGCAGTCGTTCGACGTGACGCTCACCGGCACGGGCGGACAACGGTTCCGGGCCGGCGCGGCGACATGGGCCGGCTCCGGCTACGTGGAAGGCGACACGGGCTTGCAACACGTCCAGGTCGCCCCCACGCCGATCACGCTCACGAAATAGCTGCCTCGCGTCTCCGGCCGCTCTGGTCAAACGACGGTGAGCACGACGTCGATGTTGCCGCGGGTGGCGTTGGAGTAGGGACAGACGTTGTGGGCGTCGGCCACGAGGGTTTCGGCGACCGGCCGATCGAGGTTGGGGACATGGACATCGAGCTCGACGGTCAGTCCGAAGCCGCCGCCTGGAAGGACGCCGATCCCGACGCTGGCCGAGACCTCGGAGCCACTGACATCGAGGCCGGTCCGTTGCGCGACCACCTTGAGCGCCGAGTGGAAGCAGGCCGCGTAGCCGACGGCGAAGAGTTGCTCGGGATTCGTCGCACCCCCCGGGCCGCCCATCTCCGTAGGTATGCGCAGGTCGAGGTCCAGGCGGCCGTCATCGGTGGTGGCGTGGCCGTTGCGGCCGTCCCCTGTGGCGTGGGCCGTGGCGGTGTAGAGCACGTTCATCTCGGTCATGC
>Ga0209382_10005339_pt1 | contig 16765 bp, 17 predicted proteins | sample SoiMetdeltSBSDD5_FD_187599 | JGI IMG/M metagenome (GOLD analysis project Ga0209382, IMG submission 187599) | Bulk soil microbial communities from a Populus tree surrounding site in Tennessee, USA - Soil MetaG P. deltoides SBSDD5 (SPAdes) (version 2) | ecosystem: Environmental > Terrestrial >...
GGCCGCTGGTGACGGCGGAGCGCGAGATCCGCGGCTCCTCCTACGGAAGCGCCCGCACGCGCGAGGACCTGCCCACGATGGTGCGGCTCTATCTCGCCGGTCGGCTCCGCATCGACGAGCTCATCAACCGGCGCTACGGGCTCGACGAGGCCAACGAGGCCTTCCGGGCCCTTGCCAGCGGCGAGCTGGCTCGCGGCCTCATCGTCTTCTAGGCGGATGCGCGAGATCGTCTTCGCCCTCGAGTTCCGCGGCCGGGCGGGAGCCGAGCCCGGCGCTCCGCACCTTCGCCGCGCGCGCAGCGCCGCCCCCAGCCAGGCCCTGCGCGCCGTGCTCGGCCCGGGCGGCGTCGCCGCCACGATGGAGCCACTCGCCGGCGAGGCCGCCGTGCTCGACTCGCGCGTCGAGCGCTTCCCCGACGGGACGTTCGTGGAAGACGGCACCATCAACTACGGGAGCGCCGGCGCCATCTCGTTCGTCACGATAGGCCGCGGCCATGTCGGACCGAGCCCGCGAGCGGGATGGGCGCATGGGGCGGTGATCTGGGAGGTGACCGGCGGAGACGGCCGCTTCACAGGCGCGCGCGGCCTCGTCACGTCGTCGTTCACGGTGGGGCCCGACGGCGACGTGATTGACCATCACGTCTCCCGACTTTACATACAAGACTTACCTGAAGACTTGGATATCTCGAACTCTTAGTTCTCTAATAAATTATTAACACTGATAGACGGCTGTTATCTAGATGACACCACGAGTGTCAGATCTTGTTCTATTCTCGACCGAAACTGTATCCGTTGCGTCACGTAAGCAGCGATCAGGCTTGACGGTCGCCGATTAGAAGCTACTGGCCCGCGGTTTGCTGTTCCCCCCGCGATGTGCCCTCAACTCTCCTCCCGCTCCACCAAGCGGTAAGTGCATTCAAGCGCCAGCTGATCATCGACGCCCTTTCGAGATTCAACGGCAATCGCAGTCGCGCGGCGGCCGCCCTCGGCATCGAGCGCACCTCACTGCTGCGACTCATTCGCGACCTCGAGCTCGAGGCCGTTCCGCGTGGGCAACGCGGCCGTCCCGCGCGATCGGGGGCGCGCCCGCATCCGTTCTCGAAAACGTGCCGCAGATGTCACATTGACGCCCTCAGAGTCAAGATCCTAGAGTCCCTCGCGTCCGAGGGAAGGCTCTATGATGAAGGCGCGATTGACTCTCGCGCTGGCGCACCAGCGACCTCGCGGCCCATGCCTGTGCCGCATCTCCCCGTCTCGACCATGAGGAGCAGGATCTGCTGACCTTCCTGCGATCACTTTGACCAAACGTGACGAGCTGCCGTCCCTTTCCGCTGAAGACATGCCGGCGACAGCGCCCCTCATCAAGGCGCTGTCGCCGCAGTACCTCCGCCAGTACGTGGCATGTCCGGTCGCGGTCGAGGGCACCACCGTCACGGTAGCCTGCGCCGACCCGACCGACCCGCTCCTCGTCGACGACCTCCGGCTGTTCCTCGGCAGCGACGTCCGGCTGTGCCGGGCGCCGGCGGAGGCCATCCTCGAGGCCATCACACGAACCTACGAGGGCGGAACGGCCCTACAGAAGATCGTGGACGGCATCGGCCCCGCCGACCCCGCCGGCGAGCCGGCGGTCGAGGCCGCCCCCGACGACGTCACCCTCCTGCGCGACATGGCCCTCGAGGCGCCCGTGGTGCGCCTCGTGAACCTGCTCATCGACGAGGCGGTGGGCGCGGACGCTTCCGACATCCATGTGGAGCCGTTCGAGGAGACCCTCCGGGTACGCTATCGAATTGACGGGCTCCTCTATGACCAGGAGGCGCCGCCGCGACGCCTTCAGGCCGCGGTGACCTCGCGCATCAAGATCATGGCCGAGATGAACATCGCCGAGCGGCGCCTGCCCCAGGACGGCCGCATCCGTCTCACCGCGCGGGGGCGCCGGGTGGATATCCGCGTCTCGACGGTGCCGACCATCCACGGCGAGTCGATCGTGATGCGGCTCCTGGACCGATCGTCCATGTTCCTGACGTTCGACCGGCTGGGGCTGGCCCGCGGGCCCGCGGAGGCGCTCGAGAGCCTCATCCGCCGGCCCCACGGCATGGTGCTCGTCACCGGCCCCACCGGCAGCGGCAAGACCACCACGCTCTACGCGGCGCTGGACAAGATCAACGCGCCGGAGCGCAAGATCATCACCGTCGAGGACCCGGTCGAGTACCAGCTCAAGGGCGTGAACCAGATCCCCGTGCACCCCGCCATCGGGCTCACGTTCGCGAGCGGCCTCCGCCACATCGTGCGCCAGGATCCGGACGTCATCCTCGTGGGCGAGATCCGCGACCGCGAGACGGCGGAGATCGCCATCCAGGCCGCGCTCACCGGGCATCTCGTCCTGTCCACCCTCCATACCAACGACGCCGCCGGCGCGGTGACCCGGCTCCAGGAGATGGGCTGCGAGCCCTACCTCGTATGCTCGGCCCTGGTCGGGGTGCTCGCCCAGCGGCTCGTGCGCCGCATCTGCCCCGCCTGCCGGGTTTCCGACCACCCCGATCCCGCCGATCTTCTCGCCCTCGGCATCACGGACACGGGGGGGATCCAGTTCTCGCGCGGCGCCGGTTGCGACGAGTGCCGCGGCACCGGCTATCGCGGCCGCACCGGCATCTATGAGCTGCTCAGGCTCACCGAGGATACACGCGAGCTGATTCTGGCGCGGGCGGCGGCGGGCGCGCTCCGGCGGCACGCGATCGCGCGCGGCATGGCCACGCTGCGCGAGGACGCCTGGGCCAAGGCCGGCGCCGGAGTCACGACGGTGGCGGAGATCGTCCGCGTCACCCAGGAGGACGACCTGGCATGACGACCTTCGCCTACCGTGCGGCGGACCGGCAGGGCCGTACCCGCGACGGCGTCATGGAAGCCCCCGATGCCCGCACCGTCGTCGAGCGGCTCCGCCAGGACGCCTGTTATCCCATCCGCGTGGTGCCCAGTGACGCCGCCCCGCGGCGGCTGCGCCTCGTCCTGCCCGCGCTCGCCTCGCGCCGGGTGCGCAGCCGCGACCTCGTCGCGTTCACCCAGGAGCTGGCGACGCTCGTGGAGGCAGGCCTCCCGCTCGACCGGGCGCTCGCCGTGCTGGGCGAGCTGACGCCTTCCGCCCCGCTGCGCGCGATCACCGGTGCCCTCCTCGAATCGGTGCGGGGCGGGGCCTCGCTGGGCGACGCGCTCGCCCAGCATCAGCCACGTCCCTTCTCGCGCCTGTACGTGAACATGGTGCGGGCGGGCGAGCGCGGCGGCATGCTCGACACGACGCTCAAGCGCCTGGCCGAGCATCTCGAGGAAGCCCAGGCGCTTCGCGAGGCCCTCGCCTCCGCGCTCATCTATCCCGCCCTCCTCGCCACCGTGGGCGCGGGCGCGGTGGTCTTCCTCATGACCTTCGTCATCCCTCGCTTCGCCGACATCTTCCGCGACCTGGGCGGCGCCATGCCCGTGCCCACCCAGATCCTGCTCGGGGCGAGCGCGGGCCTGCAGCAGTACTGGTGGGTGCTGGGCCTCGCCGCGCTGGCCCTGGCCCTCGGCGCGCGCGCCGCCCTCGCCACGCCCCGGGCGCGCCTGGCCGCCGACCGCCTTGTCTTGAAGCTCCCGCTCGTCGGAGAGGTCGTGCGGAAGTCCGAGTCGGCGCGCTTCGCGCGGGTGCTGGGCACGCTCCTGCGGAGCGGCGTGCCCCTCATCGGCGCGCTCGCGGTGGTGAAGGAGACGCTCTCCAGCCGACCCCTCGTCCGGGCCGCCGATGCGCTCGCCGACGGCGTCAAGGGCGGCGCGGGGCTGCACCGTCCGATGGCAGCCGCCGCCGTGTTCCCCGCGCTCGCGGTACACATGGTGCGCGTCGGCGAGGAAACGGGCCGGCTCGAGGAGATGCTCCTCAAGGTGGGCGCCGTCCTCGAAGCCGACACGCGACGGCGTCTGACCCGGCTCGTCGCGCTCGCGGAGCCCGCCATCATCCTGGTGATGGGGCTCCTCGTGGGCTTCATCGTGCTGGCCATGCTGCTGGCGATCTTCTCGATCAGCGAGCTGCCGCTATGAGGACCCGCTCCTTTCGCGCCGCCCTCCGATGCTCGCGCGGCTTCACCCTCGTCGAGCTCCTAGTGGTCATCATCATCCTGGGCCTCCTCGCCGGGCTCGTGGGCCCGCGGCTCTTCGGCCGCGTCGGCCAGTCGCGGCAGGCCACCGCCCGCGCGCAGATCGAGCTCCTCGGCGCCGCCCTGGACCAGTACCGGCTCGACATCGGCTCCTATCCGGCCGCGGCGCTGGGGCTTGGGGCGCTCGTGCGCAACCCGAACGTCCCCAACTGGAGCGGCCCTTACCTCAAGAAGAGCGAGGTGCCGTCCGACCCCTGGGGCCGGCCGTACCAGTACAAGTGCTGCCCCGGCGATCACGGCGATTACGACATCTGGACGACGGGGGCCGACGGCGGGCAGGGCGGCGAGGGCGAGCAAGCCGACATCACCTCTTGGGAGAGCAAGTGATCGACCGGCGCGGCTTCACGCTGCTCGAGCTGGCGGTGGTCATGCTCGTACTCGCGCTGGCGGCGGGCCTGGCCGCGCCGTCGGTGTGGCGGGGCGTCGAGGCCATACAGCTCCGTGCCGAGGTGGCGGGTGTGGCCTCGTTCCTGCGCGCGGCGCGAGAACGGGCCATCGCACGCCGGGATGCTCTCGAGGTGGCCGCCGACGCGGACGGTCGCGGCCTCGTGCTGCGGTCGGGCGTCGGCGGAGCGATCCAGTCGGCGCGCCGTCTCGCCCCCGCGCTCCGCATCGCGGCCGACCCGCCCCGGGGCCCCGCCGTCGCCTTTCTCGCCTACGGCGCGTCCACGGGTGGCCGCTTCCGGCTCGAGGCGCCGGGCCCCGTGTTCTACACGGTGACGGTGGAGCCCTTGTCCGGCCGCGTGACCGCGCAGCGGAGCGCGTCATGAAGAGCCAGCGGGGCTTCACCCTCCTCGAGGTGCTCGTCGCCCTGACCATCCTGGGCCTCGGGGCCGTCGCGCTCATTCAGCTGAGCGCGCAAGGGCTGCGCCTGGTTCAGCGCTCGGATGACCATCAGGCCGCGGTGCTCCTCGCCGACCGGCTCGCGAAGGAGACGCCCCTGCTCGGCGTGGGCATCGAGCAAGGTCGGGAGGGATCGCTCGCGTGGGAGCGGCGCATCGAGCGCGTGAACACGCCGGACGCCCTCCAGCCTCCGGGCGGGCCGACCCCGCGCCTGCTCGCGCTCACGGTGACGGTGCGCGGGAGCCGCGGCTCCTCCCTCACCCTCGCGACCTTGCGAACGGCGCACGGCCCATGACCGCCCCCAGAGACCGCGGCTTCACCTTGATCGAGGTCGTGATCGCCCTCAGCATCATCGGCGCCACTCTCGGCATCGCGGTGGGCGCCCTCCGCGTCGGCCTCGCCGCCTCGCGCCAAGGCGAGGCGCGTGCCGCCGGCCTCCAGCACACGCGCAGCCTGAGCGCGCTGCTCGATCACGTCGTGGGCGGGGCCTATCCCTACCGCGCGGGCGCGGCGGACGGGGGAAGCATCGTCTTCGAGGGCGAACCGGAGCGCCTGGGCTTCGTCACGGCGACACCGGCGGTTCCCCCCGCCGCACCCGTCGCCTTCGCCGCCACGCGCCTGACGCGCGAGGAGGAGGGCCTCGCAGTACGGCAGGGCACGCTCCCCGCGCGCGACGTCTTCGAGGGCATCGCCCCCGTCATACGGGACCGCGAGGTGGCCGCGCTCCGCTTCCGCTATCTCCGGGGCGCGGATCGCACCTGGCACGATCGCTGGAGCGGTAAGGACCAGGGCGCGCTCCCGGCGGCGGTGGAGGTGACCCTGACCGTATCGCGCGGGGGCCGGCCCATCGAGGCGCGCCCGCTCATGATCCCCATCCGGACGGTGACGCCGTGACGAGCGAGCGCGGCTTCGCCCTGCTCGCCGTCATGCTCGCGCTGTCCCTGCTCACCGTCGTGGTCCTCGAATTCGCGTTCGCGATGCGGCTCGAAGCCTCCGCCGCCCACTCGTTCAAGGAGGAGCGGCTCGCCGCGCACCTGGCCGAGGCCGCCGTGCAGCAGGCCCTCGTCGAGCTGGCCAGCCAGGCGCCGATCGCCGCGGTGGGCGCCTCGGGCCGCCTCGTGTTCCACCGGCCGGCGGCGGGCTCGACCTTGCCCACGGCGCTGCCGGTGCTGGAGCGGACGCGGGTGCCCCTGGGCGCGGGCGCCTTCGCCTATCGCATCTCCGACGAGGAAGGCCGCCTCGACCTGAACCTGGCGCCGCCCGAGCAGGTGCGGCGTCTGCTCGAGGCGCTGGGCGCCGACCGGCAGACGCGCGACACCGTGGTGGACTCGCTGGAAGACTGGAAGGACCCCGACGAGGGCCATCGGGCCAGCGGCGCGGAGAGCGACGACCACTATCTGCGCCTCCCCTTCCCCTATCGCGCCCGGAACGGGCGGCTTCAGGACGTGGCCGAGCTGCGCCAGATCCGCGGCGTCACCGCCGCTCTCTACGAGGGCACGACGGAGCGGCCGGGCTTGGCCGCCCTCACCACCGTTCACGGGCGCACCACCGTGAACGTGAACGCCGCGCCCCCGCCCGTCCTGGCCGCGCTGGGACTGGCCGACGCCGCGATTGCCGACATCGTCCAATCGCGCGTGCGCGCGCCGTACACGGTGGTGCCGGGCCAGCTCGGCGGCCGCGGGTTCGGCGTGACCAGCAACACGTTCCGCATCGAGGCCGAGGGCTGGGTGACGGAGGGCCGGAAGGCCCGCATCGTGGCGGTGGTAAAGCGGCGGTCGCCGCAGTCGTCGAGCGCGGAAGCGGACCCGCTCACCGCGCTCGGCCTCGCCATTCTGTCCTGGCGCATGGGGGAGGCGCGATGAAGCAGACGCGGATCGGACTTGTCGTCGAGGAGCATCACATCGCGGTGGCGGCCATCCGCAAGGGCGGGAAGGTGGACTACTTCCGCCTCGAGGCCGATCCGAGCCTGCCCGAGCGACTCTCCGCCCAGCTCCGGGCCCGCCGCCTCGGCGCGCGCCGCGTCCGCATCGGGCTCGACCGGAGCCGCGTGGTGGTGAAGTCGCTCACGCTCCCGCGCATCTCGAGCGCCAATCAGCGCTCGATGGTCGCCTTCGAGCTCGAGCGCCACCTGCCCTTCACCGCGGAGGACACGCGCTTCGACTGGACACCGCTCCCCGAGAGATCGGACGGGCTGGGCCGCGTGCTGGTAGCGGCCACGGAGGCGCGGACGGTCGACGGCGCTCTTCGCCTCGTCGAAGCGACCCGGCGCCAGCCGCGATCGGTGACGGTGGCCTGTCACGCGCTGCCCATCCTGCTCGATCAGCGCCGGCCGCCCCACCGAGTCGTGTGGGTGCACGGGCGCGGGGAGCGCGTGATCCTGCTCTTCCTCGAGCGCGGCCAGGTAAGCCTCAGCCGGAGCGTGCCCGCGGCCACCGGCGCCGAGCTCGCCGCGGAGATCAAGCGCACGCTGCCACTCGCCGGCTGGCCGAAGTGCGAGATGGTGTGGGTGTCGGGCGACGAGGCGCCGGACTTCCGCGCGACCTTCCGGCGGGGCGAGCTCGGCGTCGCCATCGCGGCGCCACCCCTCGGGCGCACCGCCGCGCGGCTCGTCAACCGTCTGCCCCTCGAGCAGCGCGGCAGTGCCCTCCTCGCCCTGGCGGTGGCGGCCGGCAGGCGCCGGCCGCCCCTCGACCTCGTGCCCGCGCGGCTCCGGGCGCGCGCGCTCTCGTGGGTGCAGGCCTTCACGGCCGGCATGGCGGTGGCCGCGGGCGGGCTCGGCCTCGCCCTGCTGCTGGCACAGGCGCACACGCAGAGCCGCCACCTCGAGCGGGTCTCGGCGGAGATACGCCGGCTCGAGCCGGAGGCGAAGGCGGTGGAGCAGCTCGGGGCTGACGTGCACCTCCGGCGCCAGCTGCTGGGGGTACTGCAGGCCATCGAGGCGGGCGGCCTCCGGCCCCTGCCCGTGCTCAAGGATCTCACCGAGCTGGTGCCCGTGGACGCCTGGCTTCACTCCGTCAGCATGGATCGCCAGGGGATCGAGCTCACTGGCCAGGCCACGGCGGCGAGCTCGCTCGTTCCTTTGCTCGAGGGCTCGCCCTGGCTCGAGCGCGTCGAGTTCACGGCGCCCGTCACGCGCGCCCAGGCCAAGGAGCAGTTCCGCATCCGCGCCGACTGGGAGGCGTCCGGCGACGCGCCAGGACGGAAGCGGCACTAGCATGCGGACCCTCGGCGCTCGCGAACGGATGGTGATCGGAGTGGGGCTGGGCCTCGTATTGGCGGCGGCCGGCTACTTCTACGTCGTCGAGCCCGCGCTGACGCGCCAGCGCGAGGCGGCGGAGATGATCCCGGCGCGGGAAGCGACGCTCGAGGCCCGGCGTGTGCTCATCGCGCGGCGCGACCGCCTCGCCGCCGAGCTCGATACGCTCGGCGCGGAGGTCGACACGGCCTCCGTCGGGCTCCTGCCCGGGCCCACCGCGCCGCTCGCGGCCTCCGCGCTCCAGAAGATCATGAAGGACATGGCGAACGGCGCCAGCGTGGAGGTCCGCAGCGAGCGGGTGCTGGCCGCGCAGGATCTCTCCGGGGTGCTCGAGATTCCGATCGAGCTCACCGTCGCGGGGACGATACGGCAGGTCGTGACGCTGCTCGCCCGCCTCGAGCGGGCTCCCGGCACGATCACCGTCAAGGACGTCAAGATCCGCGTCGCCGCGCCCGGGCAGCCGCGGGAGCTGCTCGCGACCCTCACCGTGGCCGGCTATCTGCGTCCGGGAACCTCCCCGCCGCCGGCGGTGGAGCGGCCGCTGTCGGGGGAGCAGACATGATCGTCGCGATCGGACGGTGGATTCCCTGCGTGGTCCTGGCGCTGCTCGCGGCCGCTGCCGGAGCCGGCCTCGTCCACGAGAGCCTGCGGGGGCGCCCGCTCCCGCCTCCGCCCATCGTGGCGGATGCGCCGCCGGCGCCGCTCATGGTCGTGGCGCGCCAGCCCCTGAGCGGACCGGTCGAGACCGCCCACTACGCCGTCATCGCCGTGCGCAATCTCTTCGCCGCCTCGCGCGGCGAATCGAACGCGGTGGCGGCGGAGGGAGCCGCGACGGGGCCCAAGCCGTTCCTGCACGGCGTGGTGCTCGACGGGCCTCAGAGCCGGGCCTATCTCGAAGACCCGGCCGGCCGACGTGTGCTAGGCTACGGGCTCGGCGACGCCGTGGGAGGAGGAAAGCTCGTGCGCATCCTGGAGGATCGTGTGGTCATCCGCCGGGCGGACGGCCCCATCGAAGTCATGCTGAAAGATCCTGCGAAGCCCGCGCCGCCGCCGCCCCTGAGCATGACGCCGGGGACCCCCGCGCCCGCACCCGTGGGCGCCCCCGCCGCGCCGGACGCTGCCGCCGCCCCCGCGCCGGCCCCGACTGCCGAGTCCGCGCCGGCGACGCCCGCACCCGCGGCGTCGGCGCCGAGGGGCACTCAATGAAGACCACTGCCCGCGTGCTCCTGCTCGTACTGCTGCTCGGCGCCTCCGCGGGGGCTGCCGATCCCCCGCGCTCGGTCGTCCTCAACTTCGACAACGCGGACATCGAGGTGGTCGTGCAGGCGGTCGCCGAGATCGTCGGCTTCAACTACGTCTTCGGCCCCAACGTACGGGGGCGGAAGGTGACGGTGCAGACCACCGGAAAGATCCCCCGGGAGGAAGTGCTCGAGTTTCTCCTGACCGTCCTGGACGTCAACGGCCTCACCGCGGTGAAGGCCGACAACGTCTACCGCATCATCACGCGCGAGGGCGCGCCCCAGACGCCGCTACGTACCGTGGTGGGGAGCGAGCCCGCACCCGGGTCGGTGGGCGGCGAGATCGTCACCCAGATCGTGCCCCTCAAGTACTTGAGCGCCACCGACGCGGTGGCGCTCCTGCGCCCGTTCGTCGCCGCGGAGGGCGCGGTGAGCGCCCATCGCGAGACGAACCTCATCATGCTCACCGATACCGCGTCCAACGTGCGCCGGCTCCTGGACATCCTGAAGGTCATGGACGTGCCGGTGGCGCTCGAGGAGGCGCAGATCATCCCGCTCCAGCACGCGGACGCCCAGGAGGTGGCCCAGCTCCTCACCCAGCTCTTCCTGAGCCGGACGCGCGGGGCCCCCGCCGCGCCCCCGCCGCCGGGCGCGCCCGTCGCTCCCGGCGCCCCCCCGCGCGCCGTGGGCGCGACGGTGGAGGTGGGCGTGGGGGAGCGGCCCCCGCTCATCGTGGCGGAGAAGCGATCCAACGCCCTCGTCGTCCACGCGCGCAAGCAGGAGCTGGACGCGATCCGCCGTCTCGTCGAGCGGCTCGACGTGAACATCCGCGGAGGCCAGCAGGTCTTCGTCCACTTCGCGGAGAATACCAAGGCGCGCGACCTGGCGACGACGCTGGATGCCATCTACGGACGCGGCGACCGTGGCCCCGCCATCACCGGTAGCCAGTCGCCGCGGGGGGGAAGCGCGATCGCGCGCGACATCAGCGGCGCGCCGATCGGCGCGCTGCCGCCACCGCCGCCCCCGCCGCCGCTGTCGCCCGGCGCGGTGCCGGTGAGCCTCCCCATCGAGGGCCTCTCGCCGCGGCCCGAGATCCGCTTCATCGCCGACGAGGTGTCGAACGCCGTCATCGTGACGACGTACCCGCGCTTGTGGAAGGAAATTCAGGAAACCATCAAGCAGCTCGACAAGATGCCGCGCCAGGTGCTCATCCAGGTGCTGGCGGTGGAGATCACCCACACCGACGACACCAAGCTCGGCATGGACTGGGTGGTGCGGAGCGGAAAGTTCACCGGCATCTCGTCGCCGACGGGCCTGGTGCCCGCGATCCCGCCGCAAAACTTCATCCCCCTCGGCGGGCCCATCCCCGCGGGGCTCAGCCTCTTCGCCTTCGCCACCGACCGGTTCCTCGCCGCTCTCAACGCGCTGGCCAGCGAGAACCGCGTGAACGTGCTCTCGAATCCCGCCATCCTCACCACCGAGAACAGGAAGGCGGTGATCAACGTCTCGACCTCGGTGCCCATCGTGACCTCGCAGCAGGTGCCGGTGGCCACCGGCGGCATCACCGGCAACTCCATCACCCAGACCGTGGAGTACCGGGACGCCGGCGTGATCCTGACCGTGACCCCGCGTATCGGGGAGCAGGGCACGGTGGCCATGGACGTCAAGCAGGAGGTCAACGAGGTGGGGGCGACGGAGCCGCCGCCCATCAACTCCCCCCGGTTCACCAAGCGGGAGGCGGAGACCTCGGTGGTGCTCATGAGCAGCCAGACCCTCGTCCTGGGCGGGCTGATCCAGAACCGGCGCACCTCGATCCGCACGGGGGTGCCGTTGCTCCACAAGATCCCCCTCCTCGGCTTCCTCTTTGGCTTCAAGGAAGAGAGGGTCGAGAAGACCGAGCTGGTCCTGGTGATTACGCCGCGGGTGGTCGGCACTGCGTTGGAGGCGGCGCGCATCACCGAGGAGATGCGCCGCGCCACCCCCGACCTCGAGGACTCTCTCCGCCGGGCCCCGCGGCCCCTCAGTCCTCCGCCCGTGATCGAGGTGCCGCCGCGGCCGTCGGGGCCCCTCGAGTAGGCTACTCGCGGAAGACGACGCGCCAGCCGCGGTCGCCGATCTCGATGCGCTCGACGCGGACGATCGCGAGCGGGCGCCAGGCGGTATTGAGGAGGGCAGCGAGCGCCGCGTTCTTCCCCGCATTCGTGGTCTCGCCGTCCGGCTCGAACAGCGAGGTTTCCACGAGCGGCGCGGCGGCGGGCGCGCCCGCGCCCGCGCCGGGTGCCCCCGCGGCCGCCGGCGCCCTTTTCTTCTTGGGCTTTCCCATTCGCCTATCCCTCCACGCCGGCCAGGTACACCTTGGCCCGGGTCAGCAAGGTGCCGTGCTGCTGAAGCTGCTCGTCGAGCGCCTTCAGCGCCGCCTCGTTGGCCGCGAGCTGCTCGCGGAGATGGCGGTCGGTCTCCGCGCCGCGCGCCGGAAAGCCCGCCACCGCGGTCGCGGGATTGGCCTGCGCCCGCTTGATCGCCGCGATGGAGGTGTAGAGCTGCCCGCGGTACGTGGTAACGCGCTCGAAGCCGGTCCCGACCTCGAGCGGCCGCCCCGCGGCCCGGATCGTTTCGAGCGGGCCGCCGGGATTGCGGACGCCGAGAAGATTGCAGGGATAGGCGGCGGGGACGATGGGAGCCAGGCCGTCCAGCTGGGCGACGAGATCCTTCGCCCCGTCGTCGTTCCGTCGGGCGAGCGCCCGGAGGGCCTCGTACTCGCTCGCCATGGCCGCGGTGGAGGACAGGCGCACTCCGAGGTCGCCGCGCAGCGCCGGGCTGATCCCGCGCTCGAGCACCGCGTGAGTCGGAATGGGCGGCCCGAGCGCGCCGCCGGGGCCGATGGCCATGTCGAAGCCCAGGTAGCCGATCACCAGCGGTCGCGCGAAGTCCTCGGCGAGCGAGATGCTGCTGGACGACGCGGAAACCACCTTCACCGTGCCGCCGGGGGCGAGATTGCTGCCGCCCACCCGCTCCATGGCCGCCGCGATCATGGCGTTGAGCTTCTCGATGTTGCTCGTGTAGGCCTCGAGCGTGTTCTTCGACGGGTCCGTGCCCGCGTTCGGGACCACCAGGTCCACCGGCTTGGTGGCGCCCCCGGTCAGCGTGGCTCCCGAGCTGCGCGAGCCCTGAAGCGAGACATTGATGCGGCCGGTGATGTACACGCGCGACACCACCCGCACGTAGTTGGTGCGCTCGCCGCCGCCGAAGAACTGGAGAAAGGCGCGGTTGGCCTCGGCCCACGCGCGGACGTCGTGGTAGAGCGAGATGGTGTCCACCCCGTAGGTGCGCGCCTCCGCGATGGTGATCGTGCCCTGGGTGGCATCGCCTCCCAGCAGGCTCAGCCCCACCGGGATGCCCTGCACGGGGAGCGCCACGTTGAAGCCGCCGCCCCGCCGGGCGGAGAAGGCGTAGGTGGGGAAGCTCGCGTTCGGCGCCAGCGTCCACGAGGCCGGCTTGCCCGGCTCGAGCCAGTGCTTGGGCAAGGGGTGCTGGGCACCACCCGCCTCGAAGGACTGCCGGTAGAAGGTCTCGTAGCCCTTCGGGTCGAGCCGGTGGATGAGGTTGTCGAGCGGGAGAAAGCCGCGCTCGCGATAGGTCTTGGCCTGCTCGTCGACGGTCACCTGGACGAGGAAGATGTCGCCGGGCTGGAGATCCTCGGTCAGGGGGTAGACGGGCAGAATCTGGCTCGCGCGGATCACCATCGACCAGTCGCGGGCCACGCGCTGCAGCTCGCGATCGCTCACCGCCCGCGCGCACCCCGATGCCGCAAGCGCCACCAGCATCCAGACGATCAGCCGCATGCGCCCCTCCACACGCGCGCGTCCGGCGCGCTCAGGCCTCGCCCACCGCAACGGCGCGCAGCTTCTTCACCGTGCCCGCATCGAAGGCTTCGCGCACCGGCAGCCCCTGGCGCTCCTGGAACATCCGGAGCGCGGAGCGCGTGAACCGCCCCACCACCCCGTCCACCGGACCGGGGTTGTAGCCGAGATACACGAGGTACGCCTGGATGGCGCGCACGTTGAGATCGGGCAGCGTGCCCGTCATGTACTTCTGGTGCGCTCCGCGCAGGCGCTCGTCGTAGGAGTTCTGCGCGTAGGCGGGGCCGTTGTAGGCGGCGGCGAAGGCCGGCCAGTTGTGGGCGCGCAGGTGCCGGTCCGCCCCGATGGCGGCGATGAAGCGCGCCATGCCCCCGAGCTGCGCGTTCTCCGACTCTACGAAGGCGGCCACCATGGGCTCGATGTCCGCGTACCCGGCCGCCTTGAAGTTGTCGCCCATCACCTGCCCGAGGCCCCACGAGGCGCTGCGCAGGGCGGCCGCGCGGTCGAGCTTCACCGCCCGTCCGAGGCGGTCGTACTCGAGGGTGCCGCCGGAGTAGCCGCCCCACTGCCGGTGGCTGAGGTCGGGCGCGCTGGCGTCGAACTTCCGCTTCGTCAGCCGGCTGAAGTAGTGCCGCTCGAAGAGGATGAGGGGGCGGCGATCGGGCAGGAAGCCGCAGCCGCGCGTCTCCACGGTGAGGACGGCCCAGAGCTCGGCGGCGTGCACGTGGAGGGTATCGCACGCGGCGGCGATCCCGCCGGAGTCCAGCACCTGCCCAGCGCCCTGAAAGGCCGGCATGACCTACCGCGGGGCGCGGGCCTCCGCCTCCGCGAGCCAGCGCGCGTCACGGGCGGACGCCCGGCGTGCCAGCCGCCGCCGCAGCAGGCGCGCGGCGTCCTCGTGGCGGCCCAGGCGCAGGTAGGCGACCACCATGGTCTCCTCGAAGATTTCCCACTGGGCGTGGCTGCCGCCCATGCGGTGAATCTCGGGCTCGACGGGCTCGAAGTGGCGGAGCGCGCCGGCGAAGTCGCCGGCCGCGAAGGCGCCGACCCCTTCGACGAGAGGGAGGCCCACCTCCGCGGCGAGATGGCCCGTGGCGGCGAGCGCGCGAAGGCTGTCGACGAGCGCGGTCAGCGCCCGCGTGTTGCCGGTGGCGGCATAGGCGAGGGCGGCATGGATGTCGCCGAACACGAAGCCCGGGCGCGCGACGCGCGCGGCGAGGTCGGCGAGCGGCGTCCAGCGCGCGGGGCTGTCGTCCAGCCCGTAGAGGCGGAGACGCCAGAGGGTGGCCGGCCCGTCCATCACCGCCAGCCGGGGATTGGTTGCGGGCTGTATGTCCCGATCGAAGATCTCGAGCACGCGCTCCACGTTGCCCCGGTGCAGCTCGAAGAGGGCCAGATGCCAGATGAGATGGCAGTGGAACGGCGCGCCGCGGTCGTAGCCCGTCAGCCAGTCCTCGAGAAACGCGACGCCGCCGTCGTGGTCGAGCGTCTCGAAGAAGACGTGAGCCACGTTGTGGCTCGCGTTCGCGTTGCCGGGATACTGGGCGAGCGATCGTTCGGAGAGACGGCGGGACTCGGCCATGCGCCCCACCTCGTGGTAGACGAAGCCCAGCTCCGACTGATGCCACCAGTCGTCGCCGTAGGCGGGGGCGAGGCGCTCGAGGAGGGCGGTGCGGTAGGCCTCGCGATCGGGCCGGCCGCTGAAGCCGATCGCGCTGCTCGCCTGCTTCACGAGGAGCGCGTCCCGTGGGAACTCGCGCAGGTGCTCCTCGATCAGCGCGAGGCCGCGCGCGGTGTCCCCGCCCACCACGGCCGTGAGCGCCTCCACGTGCTGGCGCTCGCGCCGGCTCGCTCCACCGACCCGCTCCCGCGCGCGCCCCACCGCGGCGCGGGCGGCCGGCCCGTCGGCCATGAACAGCGCCACCAGCCCGCGGCCGGCGTGGGCGAGCGCGAAGCCGTCGTCCGCGGCGGCGGCGGCGGCAAAGGCGGCATCGGCCCCAGGCCCATAGGCGAGGAGGCGATCCATGCCGAGCCCGTACTGCTCGAGGGCGGCGGCAGACGACGTGGACAGGGGCAGGCCGTAGCGATCGGTGTGGGTCATCGTGAGTCCAGTCTTGACGGAATCGGTGGGAAAGATCAACAGGTCACTTCCCGGCGGCGAGGAGGTCGTCCTGCACCATACGCAGCCACAGCTTCTGCGCGATCGCGTCGAGAGGAACCGCCCGCCCCGGGTTCAAGAGCTCGCTCGCCGCGACGATCTCCCCGGCCGACTCCCATACGAGGCGGCCGGAGCGCGTGTCCCAGAGCTGCAGCCACAGCCGGAGCGCGGTGACGCGATTCCTGACCAGCTTGAAGCCGCTGAACTCGAACCGGTCCAGCAGCGCCTGATCGACCGCGGCGAGGCCGGGCAGGAGCACGTAGCGCGAGCCGAGCGTGGCGCCGATCCGGCCCAGCCGCTCGCGCTCCAGGATGCCACTGCGGCCGAAGCCCGCGAGCATCTCCGCGTATTCCGCGGCCAGCCCCTTCTCGTTCAGGGCGCTCACCGAGTCGACAGGCGCCATGCCGCGAATGGGTGGCGAGGCTTCCGCCAGCGCTCGGACCAGGGACTGGGACACCGACGGCGCGAAGCCCGCCAGCGCGGCGGGGGTCACCAGACCGAGCGTCGCCACCGATTGCTGCGACAGCGATGCCACATCCACCGACGCCTGCGGCGTCGCGGTCGTGTGCGAGTCCCACGTATAGAGGGGAGAAGTGCATCCGCCGAGGAGCGCCGCCGCCAGCGCGAGCACCACGCGCCGGTCCCGCCACGCCGCCGATCGGTCGCACATGAAGGACTCCCTGTCCTTCTTACCACGGCTTGGCAAGACCCCCCGTTCCGGGCGAGGATGGCCCGGAGGGGGACCGCGCCATGATCACCAAGTTCTCAAATGTGTACGCCGGGCACGTGGATCTGGGCGACATGGGCCAGGACGCCACCCCCGCCAACGAGCGCCGCTATGCCAACGCGCACCTGGCTTCTGTCTTCGAAAAGACCGAGGCCATCGCGCGAGTCATGGACGATCACGGCTACCACACCCTGTGGCTCGCCGAGCATCACTTCCAGCACGAGGGCTATGAGGTCATCCCGAACATCCTGATGGCGGCGGTGCACCTCGCGCACCTCACCTCGCGCCTCCGCGTCGGCTGCGGCTTCAACATCACCCCCATGTGGCACCCGCTGCGGCTGGCCGAGGACTTCGCCACCGCCGACATCCTCACCCGCGGGCGGACGGTGTTCGGGGTGGGACGCGGCTATCACACGCGAGAGGTCGAGACCTTCGGCGCGCCCATGCTGGACGGCGAGGCCAACCGCGAGCTCTTCGAGGAGCAGGTCGAGATCATCATGAAGGCC
>Ga0209382_10005341_pt1 | contig 16763 bp, 11 predicted proteins | sample SoiMetdeltSBSDD5_FD_187599 | JGI IMG/M metagenome (GOLD analysis project Ga0209382, IMG submission 187599) | Bulk soil microbial communities from a Populus tree surrounding site in Tennessee, USA - Soil MetaG P. deltoides SBSDD5 (SPAdes) (version 2) | ecosystem: Environmental > Terrestrial >...
TTTAAGCTATCCTGTGTGTATGCGTCAATGGAGCTTCATCACCAACCACGCCAGGGTGTTGCTGTTGCTCGCCGGCGACCCCGACGCCCGGCTGCGGGATCTCGCCGCCGCGATGGACATCACCGAACGCACCGCCTACGGCATCGTCACCGATCTGGTCGAGGCGGGCTACCTCATCAAGCACCGCGGCGGGCGCCGCAACCGCTACCACATCCAGGAGCACCTGCCGCTGCCCGATCCCATCGGACGCGAACGCACCATCGGTGAGGTGCTCGAACTCCTGGCAGCGCGGCACGTCCCGTCCATCGAAGGGCTGAGGTTTTCGCGCGTGGAGTTCGTCCCCGCCGTCCGGCGAACCGCGACAGTCGGTTGTGACCAGGCCGCAGAGACGGATCCTGGATGACTCTCACCTTGAACGCAACGCTTGCTGTTGCTGACACGTCGCCGCACGGTGGCCAGGCCCCGGTCCCGCTGCCGCGGCTCCGGGCGGTCTTGGCCCATATCTCCCGGAGCCTGTTGGTCGCCTGCTTCATCCCGGCCCTGCTGTTCTTCGTCTGTCTGGCGACGATCAACCTGTGGGCCGCCTTGATCGCGGCGCTCGCCTGGTGCTACAGCGTCAGCGCATGGCGGATGGCGACCAAACGCCAGCGGTCCGGCCTGCTCGTACTGACCATGGCCGTGCTGACTGCCCGGACCGCGTTCGCCTTCGCCAGCGGGGACACCTTTCTCTACTTCCTGCAGCCGGCCGTCACCGACGTCTTGGTGGCGACCGTCTTTTTCGCGTCGCTCGCCACCGCCCGTCCGGTCGTCGCACGGCTGGCTTCGGACTTCTTCCCCATGAACGCGGACGTGGCGATGCGGCCGCGGATCCGACGGCTCTTTTGGTACCTCACGCTGCTCTGGGGGATGGTCCTCCTCGGCAAGGCCTCGGTGACGGTGTCGCTTCTGGTGTCCCAGTCGACGATGACGTTCGTCGTCATCAAGAGCATCTGCCTCTTCACGCTCACAGTCTTGGCGGTCACGACCACCGTCCTAGCCGCCCTCCGGGTCTGCCGCAAGGAAGGCCTCCTAGCGACAGCATGACCGCCGGTCTGCGTCCGACTAAAGGTCACGGTTGAGTCTGTAGACCCGCGATTGGGACGAAACCGGCGTTTAGATGGGCAGTTAGCCCGACGATATTCGCGCTGGTCTCCGGGCCGCTGGGGGATCAGTCCGCTCCCACCGCTTCGTTTCAGCCGTGATCCGGTGGAGCAAGGTCGCGCTGGTCGGCGATGCGGTCGCGCTCGTCGGCGTCGGCGGCACAGATGTGGTCTGACCTGGGGTGTTGGGTGGTGGAGCTGAGGGGATTTGAACCCTGACCCCCTCGTTGCGAACGTGGCTGATCATCAGCGAGCGGCGACTCGGGCGGTCGCACTGACCGAGAATTGCCGCTGGTTGACTCTCGTTGGAGCGTGTCCCGGCGCGTGCTCGTCTCCCAATCGTCTCCCACCACCCCGCCGAGAAGTGATGAGCGCGCCGCCGTCGACTGGGGCTGCTATCAGGGGTTGGTCGCGTCACCGGGCATTCGTCTGTAGACAAGAATCGTGATGACGATGGACAGCGCGGCGCACAGGTACAAGACCACGGCGGCGACGGTGAATAAGGCACGCTCGGCGCCGGAGGTTTGACCGGCCACCATGGCGAACAGGGTTCCGAACGCGAGCTGGACGATGGCGAAGCCACCGACGCCACGGACAAACTTGCGGCGGCCCATCTGGGTGGGATCACCCGAGCGTTCCCGGTCGGGTGAAAGGTTCCGGATGAGGAGCCAGACGCCAACTAGCGTGAAGATCGCAAACCACACGCTGCCGGTGGTGTTGCCGTTGAGCAGATTCACGAGGAAACCCACGGCGGCGAGCGCGATGCACACCACAGTGATCCAGGTTCTGATCGGAGGGCGCATCAAAGGGTGGCGCGGGCATGGCTAGATGATGTCGTACGTCGGCGTGCGTGCGTGGTCGGGCTGACAGGATTTGAACCTGCGACCCCTTCGTCCCGAACGCGATTCCTCGTTGCTGGCCTTTGCTGCGTGGAGCGCAACTCGCCTTGTTCACGCGGGAGATTCGGTCATCGCTGCGGTCGATCGGGTCTCAGTGAGGATGTTCCCGATGCCTTTCTGCTGCTTCGGGACGGCCTCGTGCTGTCGCACCCGGTCGGGCGGGCCGCTGTCTGCTACTCGGGAAGTTGTGGCGACCACTCCTGGAGGATCTCGCGGGCGCGTTGCGGGATGTTTTCGGCACCCTGCTCCTCCGCCAGGCTCAGCAGCAGCATCATCATGCTGAGATTCAGAAGGCCGGGGATGACGTTGTTTCCGGGCTGTCAGGGTCGTACTGAAGCCGCAAGATGTGCTCGACTGCGTCCACCCGGGCTTCGGGTCCCGGCTCCATCCGCAGGGTCAGGCATTCGACGGCGACCCGAATCGCCTCGGTCTTGGGATTCGGCGGGTCCATGCGCTACCTCCAGAACGCCTGGACGGAAATGGCCCAGGGTGCTCCGGCCCGAGAGCAGTTGCAGACGACCCCCGGCTGACTCGGGACAGACCGAGGGCCGCCATTCTCATACCGATCGCCGGCGGCCTAGGTGTTACTGAGCGGCCCGTCGCGTCGGAGACCCGCGTGAAGAGCCGGCATGGAAACCACCAGCTAAGACCTGAGTCACACTGCGGCTTGCCGGTGTTAGAGCCCAGCTCCACGGGTACGGACAGGACAGGCCGCGGCTTCGGAGCGCTACGAAGCCTCGGCCGAGGCTCCGGTCGTTTAGTCACGAGCGATCCGGGGCCGTTTCTTTCCGTCATGCCGGGCATCGCACGGGCGCTCTTGTCGGGGTTTAGACGTCTGCGGAGCCAGGTACCGTCATACGCTCGCGCCAGGGCGTGATTCCCCTCGTTGCGAACACCGTCCATCGCTATCAGTGTGTGTCAACCAATGGTGTAGCCGGCTCATCTACGAAGGGCGATTGTCGATCGTTGCCGATCGGCCGTCCACGATATGGGGCATGCTGCTGACCTTCTGCTGATGTCCCGAGGGGGACTCCGTCACAAACGAGCGGGTCGACGAGAGGTTACGGCGTCACTCGAAGTCGGCAAGCGCCTCGGTGAACAGCCGATGGCAGGTCGCCGCCTCGCGGTAGCTCGCGACGTCGATGCCGACCGTCCGGTCGGGGTTGGTCGCGACGATGTTGCCGGCGTCGGCGTAGAAGGCGACGGCAGACGGCTCGGTGAGGACGGTCGTGCTCGGATTCTTTGTCGCTGTCGGTGTCCATGAGTTGATCGGCGTTCGGGGTGGCCCGGGGGAGGACGCCGACTGGCAGGCGCTAGGCATAGGATTGCTCCTCCTCGGCTTCGTCGTCCTGGCCATTTACTCGATGGTCACCTATGCGCCCCAAGGGTTCACTGAATGGCTCAGACCGCTCAAGGCAGTCGCTGACTGGTTCACCTAAGGGAGTACTGGCCAGGCGGTATGTGGTGTTTGACGGCGATGGCGGCTCCTTGCCGTTGTCGAGTGTCGGAGGCTGATCGCCTCGATGCCTTCGCCATCACCAGCCCACCACTCTCCGCGCGCCCGTTTAGCCGTCGTCCCAGCCGGCAGTTAGACCGGCACTGGCGGCCTGCCCCGAACCTATGGATTTCGCCCAGACCTTGCCGACCAGTCTCCGCGGTGCACTGTACTGGGCGGTCTGACCTGCGTAGACACCCTGCCGGGCCGTCGACAACCTATGGCCAATGCTGGATGCTTCCGACCGATAGAGATCACCAAAACGACTACTTGCTCGTCGGCGCGACCCCTTCGCCCCGAATGGTGATTCTCCCACCATCGGGATCCCTCAGCGCTGCTGGCGAGCCCGGTACGCCGCGTAGGTCTGGGCATCGACCCAGCCACCGGCACCGCGGACGAAGCAGAACACGATCACCAGGATCGCCGCGATGATCCACAACAGACCTATGAGTGTTCCGGTGAGTACCGCAAGAAGACTCAGGAGGAGCGCAATCGACGACATCACGACGAGGGCGATACGCACCGGCTTGTTGCGCAGCAGCAAGACGCCCAGGACCAGGGCGGCCAGCGACATCAGCGACGCGATCAGGCTCACGATGCCGAGGACCGTGACGAGGGCGGACAAGTCAACGTCGGGGCCGCGAGCGTAGCGAGAGATGCCGCGTTCGAACTCCTCCCGATCACCGAGGATGATCAGGGTCAAGGGCCCGAAGCCGAACAGCGCGATGCTCGACATCACGATCGTGATGACTCCGGCGGCGGTCAGGGTGCTCGGCCGCTTGGTCGGCACGACCGAGGGCGGCGGGGCCGGCGCCGTCACGATGCCGATCGGGTGCGCGCCACCGGTGCCGGATAGCAGGCGGGTTCCTCCCGGTCCGGCAGCTGTCCTCACTCCGAGAGCCTGGTCGATTAGGTTCAGCCGCCAGATCACGGCATCGGATGGACCTTGAGCGGCAATGTGCTTGCGGAGGATCCGCAGCTTGACCACGGGCAGACCCGAGACCTGGTCGACATCGCCCACCATGTCGATCGTCGAGAGGTGGCTCGTCCATCGCGTCCGTTGGCTCGCCACCAGGTCGCCGGTGACCAGCACATGCCCGTTGGTGCCCGGCAGGACGGTCCAGCCACGCTCGCGAAGCTCGTCGAACAGGCTTGGGGTGACGATCAGGTCGATTCGGTCGGCCGCGATGAGTCCGCGTGCGGCCAAGGCAGCATCGCCGTAGACGGCGTACTGATCCATCGGTAGGTCATGTGCGGCGAGGCGCTCACGCAGCAGCGCCTGGTCGACAGGCATGGAGGCTCCCACTCGCTCGTTCGTTCAGCCGCCCGAGCGACGCCGGCCAACATATTGCCTGCCCGCGAGTGGCCGCTAGTACCCTCGTCAAGCAACGTCGGGTAGGGAATCGCGTCGGCGGTCGCGTGACCTCTTCGGTGTGAAGGCTGCTAGTTCGTAACAACGCGTGTCCGTGCAGTGCCGGCGCACCTTGCCGACCTGCACTTTCGTGCCGGTCAGTGTCATCGTGTGCCGCTTGGTATCGATGGCTTCCGGTGACTCCCTGGTGACCCCAGCCCTCTGGGGTTATGAGCCGACGGAGTCGCGGTCCCTGCGGTCGTTTGATACCGCCTGATAGACGTAGCCGGACGCCTACCTCCGCCCGGGGGTTCGCATGGTGTCCAGCCCGTCTCGGGCCGTCCCGTTAGCAGGTTCGTTAGCACCGGGACCCACTCGATGAGCGTTCAGGTTAACCTCACACGGGTGCCGGCACCGACTATACGACACCGGTCTGCCATCGTGCTTAGGGCCGCCGCCCAAACGCGTCGAGCAGTCGGGCCTGCGGCGAAGCCGAGGCGCCAACGTGCCGCTTGGACCCTCGCCATACGCCCCGAACGCCACCATCTCACCCAGGTGCGCCGCCAACCGGACTGAGGTCGCCGGCTGGGCTGGGGACCACCGGGACCAATCGGGGACCAGGTGGTCCCCAAAGCACCGGCGAAAGGTGCCAAACGCGAAGGGGATAGGGTTTCGGCTTCGGTGGTTGCTGTTTTCGCAGGTCGTGCGTAGCGCATGTTCCTGGGGGTCAAGAATCGCGTTGCGCCTCACCCCGCAGGGTCCAACCGTCGCGGGTCCGACAGCCCGACGTACGTCGTTGGCCATTAGTCCGTGGTAGCGAACTCCGCCGCCGAGATGGTCTGATTTCCGCTTGCCTCGACGGCCAGGACTTCCCATTCGTAGTCAGAGTCGCGCTTGAGGAAGCCGCGCGGGATTCTGAGGTGGTTGGCTGTCGGCGGCATCATGACGTCCAGCGTGATGGTGGGGAGTGCCTTGAGCTTCGTGTCGGTGGACACGATCACCTGGTAGGCGATGATCCGGCTGTGCTTGGGCGCTGGCACCTTCCGCCAGCGCAGAACCGTGGTGCGCGGGTTCTGCGGCCCGGATCCCTCGGTCGGTGACAACAGTTTCGGCCCCTTGGGCAGGTGGTGGGTGAGCCGCGCCGAGCCGACAAGGCGTTCGCCCTCCAGCCCCCGGCCGCGGAACTTGTACCTTCCGGCCGGCCAGCGATCGAGCAGCTGCGGGAGCGGAAGCTGCTTGAACGACGGCTCGGCACTTTCGAGGAACAGCTCGGTACCCCCTTGCTTGGCCATGATTCCCTTGGTCACGGTCGTGAAGATCCGGTGTCCCTTCGGGTCGTAGATCGACATCCGCTTCCATTGCTGAGCGTCGAGGAACACCTGCACGCCTCCGTCGCGATCGGTGGAGTTGATCTCGAATTTGAGACGCGCATCGGCGAGCTTCACCACCTCGTGAGTGGCCGGCCTCGAGGCATCACCAGCATGTCCGGCATCTGCGTGGCCAGTAGCTCCGAGGCTGCCGGCAAGCAGCGCGGTTGGTGCGGCAACCGCGGCAAGCACCGTCTTCATCGTCGTCCTCCTCCAGTCGACAACGCAACGGATCTGAACTCTCGCGGGGCACGCTATGCGGACAGCGCTGAATGCCTACTGAACCTGCCGGTGGTGGAGGTTGGGAAGCAGAGGTCTATCGTCGCCGGTGGGTGCCAGTCCATGCTCTGATCGGTTGCTTCACGTGGCGCGAGTGTCGACGGTTGCAGCTCGTAAGGCTCCGATTAGTGATACGCCGCCGACTTTCTGGCGACGGTGGTCACCCCGGTGGAACGGCTTGCCGCTGGGCTTCCCGCCGGGGTTGGATGCGACAGTGGTCCCACCAATCAGCTCCGTGCTCTGCGGGGCGCTGCTCGTCCTCGGGCTGCTTGGTTGCGCGTACGGTGTCCTGATCTGGGCCAGCATTCCGGACTCGGACACCTCCACGGGCACGCTGGTCGCTTTCGGTGGATGTTCGCCGGTCCAGGGCTGGTCGCGGCGAGCGTCGGTGCCTGGCTACTGCGCCGAACGCGGCCTCGCGACTAACCGGATCGATCCTCTGACCCCCATGCCATAGCTGTCCGCTTGGACCGCCTGTCGCTGGCGGTGGCGTTGCCGACGCTGCTGGTTGCGTTCGCCCGCTACAGCCAAGACAACAGTCTGACGACACGACCGACCGGTCCCTGCCACACACCCGGTCCCGCATGATCCGTCGTCCTCCGCAGGTCCCGGACGGATGGTGACCTTTGACTCTTATGCCGCAGGCGCTGACCCGTCACCATCGGCCCTGCTTGGAGGAAACCGTCGTGGGCATGACGACGACACCATCGGCGGCGATGACCGCCATATCGCGCTCGGGCTGCAGGTGTTGGTCGCGCATGAAGCCAGATCCTCACGAAAGCGACACCTCTATCGGCTTGTTGGCCATATCGGATTGTCGTTCCTCGAGCTCCCGAGGAGCTGGAGTCGTGAGCCGGAGCACCGCAGAGGTGGTCACATGATGCGTTGGGTTGTGGGATCGAGTCAGCGATTCCGTCTGATCGTTCTGGGCGTCGCGGCGGCCATGGTGGTGATTGGCGCGGTGCAGCTGCGTGAGGCCAAGGTGGACGTGTTGCCGGAGTACTCGCCAACCGTCGTACAGGTGCGGACCGAAGCGCTTGGGCTGTCTTCCGCCGAGGTCGAGCGGATGGTCACGACACCCATCGAGAAGGACATGTTCAGCGGCATCGCGTTCGTGGATGAGCTCCGCTCCGAGTCGATCACCAGCCTGTCGACGATCGATCTCGTCTTCGAGCCGGGGACAGACGTCATGGACGCCAGACAGCTGGTGCAGGAGCGGCTGGCCCTTGCGCCCGGGCTACCCAACGTGTCGCAGACGCCGGAGATGCTGCAGCCCCGGTCGTCCACGAACCGGGTCCTGATGGCCGAGCTCTCGTCGACCTCGCTCTCCCAGGTCGAGCTATCGGTCCTCGCTCGCTGGCGGATCGTGCCCGGGCTGGTGGGCGTTCCGGGAGTGGCCAACGTTGCGGTCTGGGGGAATCGTGACCGGCAGCTGCAGGTGCTGGTCGATCCGGAACGGCTGCGAGCCAACGGTGTCACCCTGGAGCAGGTCGTGGAGACCACCGCAAACGCGTTGTGGTTCTCGCCGCTGAGCTTCGTCGAGGCCTCCGTACCCGGGACTGGGGGCTTCATCGACGGCCCCAACCAGCGTCTGTCGGTCCGCCATGTGCTGCCGATCCGGACCGCGGCGGACCTGGCGGAGGTAGTCATCGAGGACACAGACGAGGCGGCGCTACGGCTCGGGGATGTGGCCGACGTGGTCGAGGACCATCAGCCGCTGATCGGCGACACGATCACCGGCAGCGGCGACCCCGGTCTGATGCTCGTGGTCGAGAAACTTCCTGGGGCCAGCACGCGGGAGGTCACCGAGGACGTCGAGACCGCACTGGAGGATTTGAGACTCGGCCTGCCGGGCGTCGAGGTCGACACAACCGTGTTCCGGCCGGCCTCGTTCGTCGACTCGGCTCTCGACAATCTCTCCCTCGCGCTGCTGTTGGGCGGCCTGCTACTTCTCGTGGTGATCGCCACGCTCTTTGTCAGCTGGCGCGCCACGGTGATCACCCTGGTATCGATCACGGTGGCGGCCGTAGCGGCAGCACTGGTCCTGCACCTGTTGGGGGCGACCTTCAACGCGGTTCTCCTGGCTGGTCTCATCATGGCACTGGTGGTCATCATCGACGAGGCAGTCGTCGGCGTCCACAGTGTGCTGCGCCGGAGAGCGGAGGCGCCAGGCGACGCCCACTCGGGCCTTGTCGAGGCGGCGCTCGCAGTCCGCGGCCCGCTCGTGTTCGCCACGTTGATCGTCGCCGCGACTGCCGCGCCGCTGTTCCTGCTTGGCGGTGCCGCCGGCGCCTTCTACCACGAGCTCGCGATGGCCTACCTGGTCGCGGTGGTTGCAGCCATGGCGGTCGGGCTGACCGTAACCCCGGCGCTGAGCGCTCTGTTGCTGTCCGGCGCGGCGATTCCAAGCGACGAGCCGTCGCTTGTGCGCTTGCTCCGGCGCGGCCATGGAGCTGCGCTGGCGCGCATGGTCAGGCGGCCGGTCGCGGCGTACGCGGCGGTCGGCCTGGTGATCGTGATCGGTGTCGCCGCGCTGCCAACACTGGGGAGCTCCACATTGCTGCCACCGTTCAAGGACCGGGACCTCCTGATCGACTGGCAAGCCGCCCCAGGTACTTCCCACCCGGAGATGATGCGGATCACCAACAACGCCGCCGACGAGTTGCGAGCGATTCCCGGGGTACGGCGCGTTGGTGCGCATGTCGGGCGAGCGGTGACCTCGGACCAGACCAGCGAGATCGACGCGGGACAGCTGTGGCTGAGCATCGATGAAGCCGCAGACTACGGGCGCACGATCGATGCCGTTCGTGCGGCGATCAACGGGTACCCCGGAATAAGTGCGGACGTGCACACCTACCCCGACAAGCTGGTGCGAGATGCCCAGTCCACGCCTGACGATCTGGTCGTACGGGTCTACGGCGACAACTTCAACGTGCTGCGCGACAAGGCGGACGAAGTGAGCGAGGCGATCGCGGACGTGGACGGGGTGTCGTCGCCAGCAGTCGGCGAGCTCGACCATGTGCCGACCCTCCAGATCGAGGTCGATCTCGTCGAGGCGGAGCGCAACAGGATCACCCCCGGCGACGTACGGCGGGCAGGGGCCACCTTGGCGCAAGGGCTCCTGGTAGGCAACCTGTTCGAGGAGCAGAAGGTGTTCGACGTGATGGTCTGGGGCGCCCCGGAGCTGCGCAACAGCGTGTCGGACATCAGCGACCTCCAGGTTGACCAGCCCGGCGGTGGTCAGGTCCGGCTCGGCGACGTGGCCGGCGTGCGGGTTGCGTCCGTGCCAAGCGTCATCCGCCATGAAGGGACCTTTCGCTACCTCGATGTCACCGCTGACATCAGCGGTCGTGATCGGGCGGCGGTCGTCGAGGATGTCCAAGCGCGGATCCAACAGATCGAGTTCCCGCTCGACTATCACGCTGCGGTGACCAGCCAGCCCGCGGCCACCTCCACCACCAGCCCGACTCAGATCCTCGGATACAGCCTTGCCGTCGCCGTCTTGGCGTTCCTCTTGCTACAGGCCGCCTTTGCGAGCTGGCGATTGACCGCGGCGCTGTTCTTGGTGCTCCCGGCGGCTGCGGCCGGCGGCGTCGTCGCGGTGGCGCTGGGGCGCGGCGCACCCACAGTTGGCATGGTCGGCGGGCTGCTGGCGGTGGTCGGCCTCACGGCCCGGTGGCTCGTGCTCCAGGTGCGCCACATCGCGAGGGTCGAGGAGGAGAGCGGGAAACACGGTGCCGATGTGGCCGCCCGCGCGGCCGGGGAACGGCTCGCGCCGGTGGCCATGACCACCCTCGGGACAATCGCGGCAATCCTCCCGCTGCTGGTCATGGGCAACGTTCCCGGCCTCGAGGTGGTACGACCGCTGGCGTTGACACTGCTCGGGGGCATCGTCACCGCGGCCGCGCTCATCCTGTTCGTCGTCCCAACCCTGTGTGCGCGGTACGGGGCCAGCCACGAGGACGTCGGGTTGGAGCCCGGCGGCCGTCCGATCGAAGGGGAGCCGAGCCATGCGTAACCAATGGGTGGTGATAGCGGTGATGTGTGCGGCTGGAGCGGCGCTGACGGCGTGTGACAGCGAGTCCGCCACCGCCGAGTCGCCGCCGGCGGCCGTGGTGGAGGAGGTCGCCGGGTCCGAGCAGCCGACCATCACGCTGACCGAGCAGGCGGCTGACCGAACCGGCCTCGAGACAGCCGAGGTCGGCTCGCAATCGACGCTGGCCGTTCCGTACAGCGCTCTGCTTTATGACCCGAACGGCGACACCTGGGTGTATGTCAGCACCGAGCCGCTGACCTACACCCGTTACTCGGTGACGGTCGACGATATCGACAGGGGCGTGGTGACGCTGACCGACGGACCCCCGCCCGGGACCGAGGTCGTCACCGTTGGAGTCGTCGAACTGTGGGGCGCAGAGAACGGCATCGGGTAGTAACCGGGAGAAACGAGCCAGCCCATGATGCGGTGGATAATCGAATCGAGCTTGAGGTTCCGGATGCTGGTCCTCGCCTTGGCGGCAGGGATGATGCTCATCGGCGTTGGTCAGCTCAGCTCCGCCAAGGTGGACGTCTTCCCGGAGTTTGCGCCGCCCCGGGTGCAGGTGGAGACCCCCGCCTTCGGCCTCTCCGCGACCGAGACCGAAGAGCTGGTCACCGTCCCGATCGAGCAGACCCTGCAGAGCGTTCCCAACCTCGACGAGCTGCGCTCCAAGTCGATCCCTCAGCTGTCCACGATCGAGATGATCTTCGAGCCGGGGACCGATCTACTGACCGCGCGTCAGCAGGTGCAGGAACGACTCCAAGGGATCGCCGCCACGTTGCCGGCCTGGGCACTGAGCCCGAAGATGCTCCAGCCGCTGTCCGCGACCAGCCGGGTCATGAAGATCGGTCTCAGCTCGGAGACGCACTCGCTTATGGACCTGTCGATGACCGCGTTCTGGAACCTCAGGACCCAGCTGTTGAAGGTGGAAGGTGTAGCCAACGTACCGATCTGGGGCGAGCGCCTGAAGATGATGCAGGTGCAGGTCGACCCGAAGCGGATGGCTGCCAACGATATCTCCCTGAACCAGGTGCTCGAGACCACCTCCAACGCCCTGGACACGGGGTTGCTGACCTTCGCCGATGGCGCGGTCACCGGCACGGGTGGGTACCTCGACACCCCTAACCAGCGGCTCGCGATCCAACACGTCATGCCACTCAACTCGCCGGATGCGATGTCCCAGGTGGTGATCGAGAAGGGGCCGGAAGGGCCGGTGGCGCTTGGTGACGTCGCCGAGCTTCGGTACGACCACCAGCCGCTGCTGGGCGACGCGGTCATCAACGACGGTCCTGGGCTGATGCTGATCGTCGAGAAGCTGCCCTGGGCCAACACCCTGGAGGTGACGCGTGGCGTCGAGGAGGTTCTCGACGAGCTGGCCCCGGGCCTACCCGGCGTTGAGATCGACAGCGAGATCTTCCGCCCAGCCACCTTTATCGAGATGGCCATCGACAATCTCACCGATGCACTGCTGCTCGGGACCCTTCTGGTCATCCTGGTGCTGGGGCTGTTCCTGTTCCAGTGGCGGACGGCGCTGATCAGCATCGTTGCCATCCCGCTCTCGTTGACCGCCGCCTGGCTCGTGCTCCATTGGCAGGACGTCACGGTCAATACGATGGTTCTGGCCGGTTTCGTCATAGCGATCGGCGTCGTCGTGGACGACGCCATCATCGACATCGAGAACATCGTCCGGCGGATTCGGGAGTCTCGGCGGGCGGGAAGCACGAGGTCCACGGCACGGATCATCGTGGACGCGTCGCTCGAGGTCCGCGCGCCCATCGTCTACGCCACCTTGATCATCATCGCGGCGGTAGCCCCGGTCTTCTTCCTGACCGGGTTGAGCGGTTCGTTCTTCCGTCCGTTGGTGGCCGCGTACGCGCTCGCCGTACTCGCCTCGTTGCTGGTCGCGTTGACCGTCATCCCGGCACTGGCGCTGATCCTGCTCCGCAAGGCGCCGCTGGAACGTCGGGACCCACCGCTGATCGCCTGGCTGCAGCGCGGCTACCGGGTCGTGCTCGTCAGGGTCATCAATCGGCCGTGGCGCGGGTATGCCGTCGGCGCATTGGTCATGGTCGCTGGCCTGGCGGTGCTTCCCGGTCTCGGTCAGGCGCTACTTCCCGACTTCAAAGAGCGCGACTTCCTGATGCACTGGGTGACCGATCCATCCACATCCCACCCCGAGATGATCCGGATCACTGAGGCGGCCAGCCGTGAGCTGCGTGCGATCGATGGCGTACGGAACTTCGGCGCGCACGTCGGCCAGGCCCTGGAAGGCGACGAGCCGTACGGCATCTACTTCACCGAGAACTGGATCAGTATTGACCCCAGTGCGGACTATGACCAGACGGTCGCGAAGATTCAGGAGGTTGTCGACGGCTATCCGGGGCTTCGCCGGGATGTGCAGACCTACCTGGAGGAGCGGATCCGCGAAGTACTGACCGGCACGGGGGAGGCGGCGATCGTCGCTCGGGTGTACGGCGAGGAGATGGACGACCTGCGTGCACAGGCGGACGAGGTCCGGGACGTGCTGGCCGGGATCGACGGGGTCGTCGAGGCGCAGGTGCAGCTCATCGTCGATGTCCCGCAGATCGACGTAGAGGTCGATCTCGTCGCGGCTCGGGAACATGGCCTCAAGCCCGGCGACGTCCGGCGTGCGGCGGCCGCCATGGTAAGCCAGGAGGAGGTCGGCGACTTCTTCCTGGCCGGCCGCACCCACGACGTCGTCGTGACCGGGACGCCTGAGACCAGCGGGAACCTGACCGCGATCCAGAACCTGCCGATAGACACCCCGAGCGGTGACCGTGTGTTGCTGCGGGACGTGGCGGACGTAGCGGTCAACGCCACTCCCAACGAGATCGAGCACGACGGCACACTGCGAAAGATCGACGTCACCGCCAACGTCCGCGGTCGGGATCTGGGCTCGGCGGTGCAGGAGTTCGAGGAGCGGCTCGACGAGATGGAGTTCCGTAGGGGCTATTACGTGAGCTTGCTCGGCGAGTTCGCCGAGCGGCAGCAGGCGCAGAACCGGCTGCTCTTGCTCGGGGTCGGCGCCGGTGTCGCGATCCTTCTCCTGCTCCGGCAGTCGTTCGGTGGCTGGCGGCTGGCCATAATGTCATTCGTGCTGCTGCCCTCGGCGCTTGTGGGCGGCCTGCTGGCGGCGTACCTCGGTGGCGGCATCATCTCGCTGGGATCGTTGGTGGGTTTCTTCACGATCTTCGGTATCGCCGCGCGCAATGGAATTTTGATGATCAACCACTTCCAGCATCTGGAACGGGAGGAGGGCGAGCTCTTCGGGCCGGCCCTCGTGCTCCGAGGCGCGCGGGAGCGACTGGCGCCGATTCTGATGACCACGCTGGCTACAGCGCTTGCGCTGGTGCCCATGGTCATCTTGGGCGAGGTCCCGGGCAACGAGATCGAGCATCCGATGGCCCTCGTCATCCTCGGCGGGCTAGCCACCTCCACGCTGCTCAACCTGTTTGTGGTGCCCGCACTGTATCTGCGGATCGCCAAACCGATGCCGGCTGGTGCGGCATCGTCCTGAACGATCCGCACAGCTGTCGACGCGACTTAGCCCGGATCCACCGATCGACGTGACCACCACCTGATGCGTGGGCAGCGACTTGAGCGCGGATAGCGGACCGCAACTAGAGCGCTGTGCGTTCGTGCACGGCTCCCACGGTCCGGACGGCACCGAAGGGTGACTGAGCACGGACATTACCGGCATCACGAATCCCCTGCAATGCAGGTCAACCTCCGGCTCTCGGGCGATACGAGACGAGGGATCCGGTCACGGCCGCTTAATCTGGGGGAGAGGGGGCGGTTTTCCGCTTCGGTTGTGGCGGTTTTCGCAGGTGGTGCGTGGCGCATAGTTCTGGGGGTCAAGGGGTCGCCGGTTCGAATCCGGCCAGCCCGACTAATCTGACCAGCAGAAACGTCACTAAGTAAAGTTTCACTGGCGTTGCGTGGCATGCAACGTGGCATGAACTGTGTATGGTGACGGCCTGTGGGGCATCGACTCGCCGGCGCAAACGCCCACGAGGGAGCATCGAGGAGCTGCCCTCTGGGGCTCTGCGAGTTCTTGTGTACGGGGGCGTGGACCCGCTGACGAAGCGACCGATCTAGCTTCGGGAGACCATTGCCCCGGGGCCGCGGGTGCAGGGCGACGCGGAAACCGACTGCAACGACTGCTGTCTGAACTCCTGCCCGGGCAGGCGAAGGAGGACATCACCGCCCTGCAGGCAAAGGCAATGCTCGCTGGCGTGCGTCCGCGGGACCTGGCCGGGAGACCCGCCGCCGGCTCGCCGCCGAGCAGCTCACCGACTTGGTCGCGATCGACAAGAAGATCAAGGCCTCGACCAAGGAACTCAAGGCCATGGTCCAAGCCCGCGGTTCGACCCTGATGGACCTGCCCGGCATCGGCCCCGTCGTGGCCGCCCGGATCCTCGCCGACGTCGGCGACGTCGCCCGGTTCGCCGACCGGAACCGGTTCGCGTCCTGGACCGGCACCGCACCCCTAGACGCCTCCTCCGGCGAGCAGATCCGACACCGGCTGTCTCGGGCCGGGAACCGGAAGATCAACCACATGCTCCACATCGCCGCAGCCACCCAAGCCCGCTTCGACACCGAAGGCCGTGCCTATTACCGGCGCAAACTCGCCGTGGGCAAGACCCGCATGGAGGCCATGCGCTGCCTCAAGCGACGCATCTCCGACGCCGTCTACCGCCAGCTTCTCGCCGACGCCCGCGCCGCTAACGCCGTGGCAGTCGACACGGGCCCGGGAGGGCACTGCGGGGCGACTCATCAATCCAGCGCGGCCGACCTTCTCCCGCATATCGACACTTCGGATCAGCCACTTCCCGGACCCGCGACACCGACGCTACAACCCGCCTCGAGCAGCAGAAAAACCACCAAGGCCCACGTGCACTCTGCCGCCTCTTGACAACAGAGGGGAGCCGGAAAGACGCGGCCCCTCGCTGGTGATTGCCCGGGTCGACCTGCGGGTCGGCGGGGTCGAGCGTGACCCGGATCTGCCGACCGAGGAAGGCTGCGGCGCCGACCGCTTCGACATCGGGGAGCAGGAGTCGGCGGGAGCGGGAATGGTCCGGCCCTCGGTGTACAGCTGGGGCGCGCCCGCGCGGAGTTCGGCGTCGAGCATCGGGGCCATGGTTCGCACGTAGCTGTCGGTGAGGTGGTCGTTGCGGTAGACGAGGACGTTACCGACCACCAGCGGGCACGGCTTCGCCGGGCAGATCCACGGCGTCATGTCGATGGTGTGGAACATTGTCGGGGATTTGCCGACCGGCGTCGGCATCTGGTCGGCGACGGGAGCCACCGGGCAGGCGGTCGCGTCGGGTCCGTGGCGGTCGATGCAGTCGAGCACGTCGTCGGCGGCGCGCGGGTTGTCGCGGAGCCCGATCACCGCGATCCCGGCCGCATCGAGCTCCCGCCAGGCGCGCACCTGACCGGGGTTGACGTATTCGATGGGCTTTCCGGCCTCGGCGCGGGTGTCGGTCGCCTCGACGATGACGGCGTCCGGGTCGGCGCCGAGCAGGTGTTCCATCACGGCCCGGCCCCAACGGGGGCAGTCGCCGGACTTCTCAACGTACTGCAGCCGGCAGCCTGGCTTGGAGATGACCTGGAGGTGCCAGCCCTGGGCGCGTGCGGACGCGAGGAACGCGGACTCCCACTGGCTCATGTGCGAGGCGCCGACCAGGATCACGGTCCGGGTGGGGTTATCGGGCACGTGCGCGTCGCACACCGCGACGTTGGCGCCCCGGCGGGCCTGGCTGGCGCACTCAGCCCGGACCGATGGGCTCTTGTCGAGGTTGGCGACGAACGGCGACGGCACGAACGGCGTGTCGAAGGAGGTCGGCCCGTCGTACCCCTTGGCGAGGACGGCGGCGCCCGGGTGCTGCTCACCGAGCGACTGCAGCGCCGCCTGCTCGGCCTTCTGGTCGCGTTCGGTGTCGACGACCCACACGTGGGCCGCAACCGCGGCTATCGCGGTGAGCGCGACTCCGCCGACCAGGATCGGCGGCGCGCCGTGCCGGATCCGAATCCGGGTGATCGGGTGGGCGACGAGCTTGTTAGTCGCCCAGGCGAGCACCAGCGCGGCGGCCATCAGGCTCGCGGCGCCGTGCCATCGGATCACGTCACGATCGAGGACGAAGAGGTAGAAGATCAGCAACGGCCAGTGCCAC
>Ga0209382_10005342_pt1 | contig 16763 bp, 14 predicted proteins | sample SoiMetdeltSBSDD5_FD_187599 | JGI IMG/M metagenome (GOLD analysis project Ga0209382, IMG submission 187599) | Bulk soil microbial communities from a Populus tree surrounding site in Tennessee, USA - Soil MetaG P. deltoides SBSDD5 (SPAdes) (version 2) | ecosystem: Environmental > Terrestrial >...
CCGATAGCGGCCCGCCGCACCTTCGGGTCGGGGTCCTTCCAGCCGGGATGCGGCCGGAGGCGTTCTAAGAGGCCCATCGCGTCATGCTCCGAGGAAAGTGAATTGTACGCCATCCCGGCCACGGAAGGCAGCGTTCAGTAGGAGGCTTGTGCCGTTCAGAGGATGCGCTGTCCCAGGGCGGAGAGGATGAGCTCGGCGCCGACCTCGGCCGAATGGTTCCTGATATCCAGGGTCGGGTTCAGCTCCGCCACGTCCATGCCGACGAGCCGGCCGCTCTCCGCCACCGTCTCGCACAGGAGGTGGGCCTCCCTGTAGGACAACCCGCCCCGGACGGGGGTCCCGACCCCGGGGGCCACCTCCGGGTCGAGCCCGTCGAGATCGAGGCTGAGGTGGATCCCTCCGGTGATGCCGGCGAAGGCCGACAGCAGCTCCTCGACGATCGGGCCGATGCCGCGGCGGTCGATGTGCGACATGGTGTAGGCGCGGACGCCGCTCCGGCCGACCAGCCCCTTTTCCCGCTCGTCCAGGTTGCGGATGCCGACGAGGGCGACGTGCCCCGGCTCGACGCAGGCCCCCCCCGTGAAGGCCACGAGCTCGGCGGGGTCCTGCCCCAGGCAGGCGGCGAGCGGCATGCCGTGGACATTGCCGGACGGGCTGGTCCCGGGGGTGTTCATGTCGGCGTGGGCGTCCACCCAGACCACGGCGAGCTGCTTCCCGCGCGAGCGGAGCGCGCCCGCCACGCCGGCGATCGATCCGGCCGCCAGCGAGTGATCCCCTCCGAGGCAGATGGGAATCCTCCCGGCCGAGGCCGCTTCGGAGGTCAGCTCGGCCACCCGCCTGCAGGCGGCCGCGATCGGGCCGATGTAACGTTTGGTGGGATCTCCCGGGTCGAGCTCCTCGGGGTTCGGCACCGGAACGTTGCCGCGATCGCGCACGTCGAATCCGAGCGCGCGGATGCGCCCTGCGAGCCCGGTCAGGCGGAAGGCCGAGGGCCCCATGTCGACGCCGCGCCTGCCGGCCCCGAGGTCGAGCGGCACGCCGATGAGGTCCACCCCGCGGGCAGGTCCCGCGCGCTCGTTCCCGGCTCGCATCCGTCCATGATACATAATCGGGTCGATGCAGTCGCGCCGGCTCGTCTTCGTCGCGGGATTCGCCGTGGCGATGGCCTACCTCGAGGCCGCCGTCGTGGTGTACCTGCGGCGCATCTACGGCATCACCGATCTGATCCGGGACATTGCCGCCTACGATCCGTCCCTGGCGGCGCTGGAGGCGGGGCGGGAGGCGGCTACTCTCGTCATGCTCCTCGCCCTGGGGGTCGCGGCGGGTCGATCGGCCCAGTCCCGGCTCGGAATCGCCCTGTTCGCGTTCGGTGCGTGGGACATCCTGTACTACGCCTGGCTCCGCGTCTTCATCGGCTGGCCGAGGACGCTCCTGGATCCCGATCTCCTTTTCCTGATTCCGCTTCCCTGGTGGGGGCCCGTCCTCTCCCCGGTCCTCATCGCGAGCCTTGCGATCGCGGCCGGATGGACGATGGTGGCGCGCGACGACCTGGGGATCCGCCTCCGCCCGGGGCCGGTCGGCTGGACCGCCCTGGCCGCGGGGATCCTGGCCGCCCTGTACGCCTTCATGGCCGACTCGCTCCGGGCCCTCCCGGCGAGCCCGGAGGCCCTCAGCCGCCTCAGGCCCGGGCCTTTTCCGTGGTCCGCCTATTCGGCCGGGCTCCTGCTGATGGCCTTCGCGCTCTGGCGCTCCGCGCGCTTTACACCCCGCCACTCCGCCCGCTAGACTGGCAGAATGACCACAGGGCGCGCGCCGCGGATCATTCTGTTCGACATCGACGGGACGCTCCTGACGACCGCGGGCGCGGCGCGCGAGGCGTTCACCCGGGCCCTGACCGAGGCCGCCGGGCAGGCGATCCACCCGGACGGCTATTCGTTTTCCGGCCGGACCGACCCGCAGATTGCGCGCGACATCCTGACGGGAAACGGGGTCTCGGGGGCCCGGCTGGAGGCCGCGATCCCGGAATCGATCCGTCTCTACCTGCGCTACTTCGGGGAACAGGGAAGCATCGGGAAGGCCAAGCTGCTGCCGGGCGTGCCGCAGCTGCTGGATGCCCTGGCGGATCGGACGGACGTCCGGACCGCGCTCCTGACCGGCAACGTCGAGGAGGGGGCCCGACTGAAGCTCGGCCTCTTCGACATCACGCGCTATTTCGATTTCTCGATCAGCTGCTTCGGCAGCGACGATGCCGATCGATACCGTCTGCCGGCCCTGGCGCTCGAGCGCGCGCGCCGCGCCCTGGATCCGGCCATCGAGGGAAGCCAGCTGGTCGTGGTAGGGGACAGCGAGCACGACGTCCTGTGCGGCAGGTCGATCCGCGCCCGCGCCGTCGCGGTCTGCACCGGATGGACGTCGGTGACCGTCCTGCGGGCCCTCCGGCCGCACGCCCTCCTGACCGATCTGTCCGACACCGGGCGGGCCCTGGCGGCCCTCCTGGCGTGATCCCCTCCCGGCTCGAACACAAGACGGTCGAGCTCAGGCTCAGGCACGCCTGGACCATCTCCCGCAATTCGAGCCGGGAGAAGCGAAACGTCCTGACGCGACTGCGGCACGCCGGCTTCGAGGGGTGGGGCGAGGCCGCCCCGAATCCGCGCTACGGGGAGGACGCGGAGTCGGTCTCGGCGGCGCTCCAGGCTCTGGCGCCGGAGCTCCCGGACGATCCCGGACGGCTGGACGCGATCCTCGACCGTGTCGAGACGGCCCTGCCGTCCAGCCCCTCGGCCCGCGCCGCCGTCGACATCGCCCTCCACGACTGGGCGGGCAGGATGTCGGGCCAGCCGCTCTACCGCCTGCTCGGAACCGATCCCGGCAGGACGCCCGCCACGGCCCAGTCGATCGGCATCGACGCCATTCCGGTGATGCAGGAGAAAGTCCGCGAGGCGGGAGACGTCCCGGTTCTCAAGATCAAGGTCGGACTGAAGGACGACCGTGCGATCCTGGAAGGGATCCGGGCGGTCACCGGGAAACCGCTCTGGGTGGACGCCAACGAGGGCTGGGCCGACCCGGAGCAGGCGGTCGAGATGATCCGGTGGATGCAGGGGATGGGGGTCGTGCTCGTCGAGCAGCCGATGCCGGCCGCCGACCTGGAAGGGGCGCGCCTGGTGCGCGGGCGCGTGGATCTTCCCCTCTTCGCCGACGAGGCCGCGGTGAGCCCGGCTGACGTGCCGCGCCTTCTGGGGGCGTACGACGGGATCAACGTGAAGCTGCAGAAGTCGGGGGGGCTGCGCGCCGCGCGGAGGATGATCGACGCGGCCCGGGAGTCCGGCCTGAAAGTCATGCTCGGCTGCATGATCGAGACCTCGATCGGAATCACGGCGGCGGCGCACCTGTCCCCCCTGGCGGACCTCGCCGATCTGGACGGGCATCTTCTGATCGAGAACGATCCGTTCGACGGCGTGCAGGTGCGGGACGGGCTCATCATCCTCCCCGATCGGCCGGGGCTGGGCGTGGCGGGGGAGTGGTGATGCAGCGAGTGTGCGGCACGGCCCTGGTGGCGCTGCTTGTGTGGGGCGGCTCCGTCGCGCGCGCCGCGGCGCCGGGATCGGGCGATCCGAAGCGGAGCGAGCTGCGCGGCAGGATGGAGGAGAGGCTGGCGCGCCTCGCCTCGGGCCTGGACGGCGCTTCCGGCTACTTCCTGCGCGACCTCGAGACCGGGGAGACGTTCGAGAAGAACGCCGACGTCGTGTTCCCCGCCGCCTCGACCATCAAGGTGGCGATCCTTCTCGAGCTGTTCAAGCGGTCGGAGGAGGGGAGCCTCGATCTGACGCAGCCGGTCCGCGTCGATCCGGACCAGCGGGTCGAAGGGGGCGGCGTGCTGGAGAAATGGAGCGCGCCGTACCCGTCCCTGACGGCGCTCCAGCTCTCCGTCCTGATGATGGACTTTTCGGACAACTTCGCGACCAACCTGCTCATCGATCGGGTCGGCATGGACGCGGTCGGGCGGCGGCTGTCGGGCTGGGGCCTGAAGGAGACGCGCCTCAGGCGCAAGATGATGGACGTGGCGGCGGCGCGCGCCGGCCGCGAGAACGTCACGACGCCGCGCGAGCTGGGGGCGCTCCTCGAGAGGCTCCACGCAGGACGTCTCCTCGGCCCCGCGAACACGCACCAGGCGATCGAGATCATGAAGCGCAACGAAGGGACGCCGATCAAGAGGGGGCTTCCGGCGGGGGTCCCCTCCGCGGACAAGAGCGGCGAGCTCGAGGGGGTGCGGGCGTGCGCCGGAATCGTCTTCGTGCCGAAGGAGGGCTCCCAAGCCCGGCCCCTTCTGATTTCCGTCATGACAGCCTATCTCGGGAACGACCAGGCGGGGGAGGTCTTCATCAGCGAGGTGGCGCGGGCGGGGTACGAATATGTCGGCCGTCTCGCCCGCTCGTTGGAGCACGGGCGCCTGATCGGGCCGTGATCAGCGGGAGCCGGCGGACGACTCGTCGGCGCCGTGCCCGGCGTGCGGGCCCGGGAGAGGGACGCCCCCCGAGCGCAGGTACGGCGTGGGATCGACGGGATGGCCGTCGCGGCGCACCTCGAAATGCAGGTGGGAGCCGTGGGCGTTGCCGGTCGCGCCGACCTCGGCGATCGCCTCCCCCTGCTCGACGCGGTCCCCTTCGTCCACCAGGAGACGGCTGGCGTGGGCGTACAGGGTGGTGAGACCGCTGCCGTGATCGATCACGACCGTCTTGCCGTATTTCCCCTCGCTCCCCGAGACCGTGACGATCCCGGCCGCCACCGCCTGGACCTCCTCGCCGGTCACGCCGTCGATGTCGACCCCCGCATGGTGCCGGTGCCGGCCGCGCAGGCCGAAGCCCGCGGTGATCCGCCCCATCAAAGGCCAGGCGATGCCGAGCATGGCGGGGGCCTCGTCCGCGTCGTCGCGTGGCTTGACGGCGTGGGGGCGCGCCCGCGCGGTCCTGTCGGGGCGCGCGGGCGCCGCCGGCCCGGGTGAATCGGGAATGACGATCTTCGTCCCCACGGGAATGCTCGTCGGGTCGCTGATCTCGTTCGCCTGCAGGAGGCTCGTGAGCGAGACCTTGTAGGCGCGCGCCAGGGAATACAGGGTCATGCCGGGCTCGAGGCTGACCTCGATACCGCCGTGCGCGGGCGGGAGGTCCGCCTCGTCGGACGCCCCGGCCCCCTCGTCCGCGTCCTGGTCTTTCACCACGTCTTTCACCACGGGCGGCCGGTCGAGACGAACGGCCGGCACGGCATCGCTCATCCGGGAGGGGCGCTTCCACTCGGAAACCTTCGGCTCCGGAGTCGTGACCGGGCGGGCGGATCCATTCCCGCCGCATCCCACCGCGGCGAGCGAAACGGCCATAAGAACGGAAACGAAATCCACTCTGCTCGGCACGGGCAATCCTCGTTTCATCTCCATACTAATATGATGGAGAGGGCGGGACGAGTCCACCCCGTGAAATGGCCGTGATCACAGGCATTTGAGGGAGAAGGCCCCGGGTGGCCGCGTCGGGCGCGCTGTCTGCGCGATGACGAAATTGCAAGCCTCGGCCCCGGTCGTTCTTGATCGGCGCTCCGGCGGATGCTAGAGTCCGCCACCATGCCGGATCGTTGCGAGTCCCGCGGAACCCGGGGAAGGCCCGACCTCCCGGCGCTCCTGGCGCTGGCCGGAAGCCTCGTCCTCGCCTGCCGGGCCGAGCGTCCGCCGGCCGGGGCTGCGATGGGACCGGGCGGCGGGGGGCCGTCGGCGGCCGCGCCGTCCCGGACCGTCCCCGCGGGTGGCACCGCCCCGTCCGCCTGCTTCCCCAACCTGACGGTCGAGAGGAACGTGCCGGTGCCGATGCGCGATGGAGTCGTGCTGCGCGCCGACGTCTACCGGCCGGAGGCGCCGGGACGATACCCGACGCTCGTCTACCGCACGCCGTACGGCAAGGATGAGCTGTTCGAAACGGGGGACGAGCCGACGATCGGCCGGGCGGCGCACTCCGGCTACGCCGTGGTCGTCCAGGACGTGCGCGGCCGGTACCATTCGGACGGCGAGTTCCGGCCGTACCACCAGGAAGGCAAGGACGGTTTCGACACCATCGAGTGGGCCGCGGCGCAGCCCTGGAGCAACGGGCGCGTCGGTACCTTCGGGCTGTCCTATCCCGGCGCCGTCCAGTGGCTGGCGGCGATGGAGGCGCCGCCGCACCTGATGTCGATCTTCCCGGCGATGACCTTCGCCACGGGCCGTCACTTCTTCTATTTCCGCGGCGCGTTCAATCACGACTGGATGCGCTGGATCGAGATGTACATCGCCCCCGACGTGCGGGTGAAGAAGGGATTGCGCGGCGCGACGACCGAGAAGGAGGCCACGGCCGGGTGGAACCGCCTGAAGTGGCAGTGGGAATACTTCCTGCCGATCCGCGATTTCCCCGTGCTCAAGGACGTCGCCCCCTGGTACTACGACTGGCTGGCCCACTCCGACGATTCCGACTACTGGGCGTTCGCGGACGTCGTCGCGGCGCACCCGAAGATCGCCGTGCCGGCCCTCAATTTCTCCGCCTGGTACGACAGCAACTACGGGCCGCTCGGGGCGACGGCCAACTGGAACGGCATGCGCCAGAACGGGGCGACCGAGGTGGCGCGCCGCGGCCAGCGGCTGATCCTGGGCCCGTGGGACCACGGCGATCCGTCCGAGAACGAGACGCGGGTGGGGGAGCTCGATTTCGGGCCGAGCATGACGCTCGACTACTACGGCCTCGTGATCCGCTGGCACGATCGCTGGCTCAAGGGAATCCGGAACGGCATCGACGAGGGGCCGCCGGTGCGCCTGTTCGTGATGGGAGAGAACCGCTGGCGGGACGAGAACGAGTGGCCCCTGGCCCGCACCGTCTACACGCCGTACTACCTGCGCAGCCAGGGACACGCCAACACGGCCGACGGGGACGGTCGCCTGGCCAAGGACCCGCCGGCCGCAGCGGCGGCGCCCGGAGTCACGCCCGGGCCGGGGGGAGCGCCGGCTTCCGAGCCGCCCGACCGGTACCTGTACGATCCCCGCCGTCCGGTGGTCATCGAGAACTTCGAGGTGATGGGGCCGTACGACCGCTCGAAGCTCCAGTCGCGCCAGGATGTCCTGGTCTACACGACCGAGCCCCTGATCGAGGACGTCGAGGTCACGGGGCCGATCACCGCGCACCTGTGGGCCGCCTCGAGCGCCGTCGACACCGACTTCTGCGTCATGCTCTACGACGTGCACCCGGACGGCCACGCCTACAACCTGATGCCGAACGAAGCGGGAGTCGTGCGCGCCCGGTACCGTGCGTCCGAATCGGCCCCCACCCTCCTGACTCCCGACGAGCCGGTGGAGTACGCCATCGATCAGATGGTCACGAGCAACGTCTTCAAGAAAGGGCACCGCATCCGGATCGACGTGACCAGCAGCCGATTTCCCTCCTTCGATCGCAACCCGAACACGGGGGAGCCGTTCGGCACCTCGGACCGCATGACCACGGCGCGCCAGACCGTCCTGCACGACGCCGCGCATCCGTCGCGCGTCATCCTGCCGATCATCCCGCGCACGGGCGATCGGTAGGCTCCCAGGCCGGAGCCCGGGGCGACCCTGGGCCGCGTCCATCTCCGGGGCTCAGGCCCGGCGGGCCGCGAGGATCGGTCCGGCCCCCAGCAGGAGGCCCAGGACCATCACCCCCAGCCCGAAGAGCCCGTAGAGCACGCACCCGACCGATCCGGCCAGTGCGGCGATCAGGCAGGCGGTGACGAAGGGGATGCCGCGCGCCTCCCGCGGGTGCGGCGCCAGGACGCCGAGGGCGATCCCGCCGGCGAGGCCCGCCAGCCCGCAGACCGAGGGGAACAGCAGGCAGCGGCCCGGCCCGCACAGGTGCCCGACCGCCTGGACGACAACCGGCAGCACAAGCGGTACTACGCCGGCGACCAGGCCGGGCCGGACGCCGCGGCGGAATTCCTGGCCGCGCCACAGGCAGAAGGTGACGACCGCGAACAGACCCGCGCCGCCCGCGAGGATGGCCCCGGGGCTGGGGCAGCAGAGGGAGGCCGCCCCGAGCACCGGAAGCAGCAGGACGCTGCGCCGCGCGGCGCCCGCGAGGCGTCCCCATTCGTAGGAGCGGCGGGCCCGCTCCTTCAGCCCGGTCTCAGGGTCGTCCATCGGTCGTCCTCCAGACGGCGCGCAGCCGGGCCAGGGCCCGCTCGACCCGCTTCCGGAACGTCGCGGCGGCGATCGGCGCCCGATCGCCACGCGCGTACAGCCGCAGCGTCTCGGCGTCCTCCGGGCGCAGGTCTCCCAGTGCCTCCTCGAGCGTCGCCTCGAGGTCCCGGGCCATCGCCTCCGCCTCGGGGGTCGGCGCCGTGTCGCCCGCGGCTTCGGGAATCCCTTCCGGCGGGGAGACCTCCCGGCGGCGCTGCCGTCTCCGGCGCGCCGTCCGGATCTCGAACGCGGCGATCCCGAGGGCCCACGCCAGGGCGTTCCGGGACCGGTCGAACTCGGAGGCGCGGAAGAAGACCTTCACCAGCGCCTCCTGCGCCGCATCCTCCCCCTCGTCGGGGCCCAGGCTCCGTGTCGCCAGGCGGCGGAGCACGGGCCACAGCGCGGCGAAGACCGGATGGAACGAGGCGCGGTCTCCATCGGCGAGCCGTTCCATGTGGCGCTGCAGCTCGGAGACGGTTGCTCGATCCATCCGGTCTTCAGTCGATCCGGCCCCGATTCAGGGGCAGCACAGAGGGCAGCAGCAACACGCCGCGGCGAGAGCCTTGTCGGCTGCCCAGGCGGCCGCCGGAATGGCCATCAGCGCCACGACGGGCAGCAGACGATGAAGCATGCGGTTCATTTCTATCACCTCCTTCTCGTCGGACCCAGACTTCACGAGGAATAGGCGGGACCCTGCCCTGGCGTGACAGGGGGGCCGCGGGTCGGCAGCCGCCGGTTGACCCGGGGCCACCACAGGGGTATATACGAGTCATCTGGAGCAGCGCTGTTGGAGGGCACCCCGTGAAGGTTCCGCGTGGCCTGATGGCCGTGGCGCTCGGGTTCCTCGTTGTTCTACCGGCACCCGCCCTGGCGGCCGTCTCAATCCAGACCTTCTCCCTCGAGCCGGCCAACCCGGACACCGGGGACCCGATCGTCCTGACGGCGTCGATCCAGTCCACATCGTCCTGCGATTTCCGCGGCGCCTCGATGGTCTGGGGGCCGCAGCCCGAGCTGGGCGGCCAGCCGGGCTGGGGGATCGACATCCGGTTCCAGGACGGCCCCCTTCCGGTCGTCAGCACCTGCCCGGTCGAAGCGAACTTCGGGACGCTCGTCGTGGCCTCGGGGCAGGGGGTCGTGCGCGCCCGCAGCAACGGTACTGTGACCGACACCGCCTTCTTCGCGCTCGATGTCCACCCGGGCCCGGTCGCGGGGTGGGAGGAGCCGGCCTGGCACGGCGGCTACCTGCGCACGACGCAGAGCGCCGCGCTGACGGCGCTGCCGGGGCGCCTGGCGATGAGCGATCTGCTGCGCCGCATGATCGTCTTCATCGATCCCAAGACCGGGGACGAGCTGTCGGGGTTCTTCGCTCCCGGGACCGGCGACGTCCGGGGGCTGGCGTACGACGGGACCAACCTGTTCGCCTCGGTGCGCGACACGATCGCACCGCGGATCTACAAGATCGATCTCCTCGGGCGCGTCCTGGACTCCTTCCCGAGCCCGATCATCACCCCCGGCAGCGCTCCCCTGGAAGGTCTGGCCTGGAAGAACGGCGTCCTGTACGGTACCTACGAGAGCCCCCCGACACTCTTCGCGATCGATCCGACCACGCACCTGAAGCTGTGGCAGAGGTCCCTGCCCGGGCGGATCCTGGGGCTCGACGCGGCTCCCGAGGGGCTCCTCGGAGTCGAGGCGACCGGAGTCTTCTATTTCATCGAGCCCTCGCCTTCAGGCCAGGACGTCCTACTGGCCGATCCGATCGAGACCGGCATCACCAGCTTCCCCAACCTGACAGGCCTGGCGTACGACGGGGCCGCCACCTACGTGTGGGATGCGAACACGGCCCAGATCCTGTTCATGAGGACCTTTGCGGTCTGGTGGGCCGCCGACGGCACCTTGCGCTCCTACGTGCCGGAGCCGGATCAGGCGGTGGACGTGATCCGCGGCTACCTCGATGACATCGCGCAGCTGGCCGGATACCTCGATCTGTCCTTCCGCGCCCCGGCGACCTGCCTGGAGAATCGCGGCCCGGGCGGCGTTGTGGCCGAGTCGGAGAACCCGGCCGCGGGCCACGCCTTCTTCTACGTGGCGCGGTTCATCGACGCCAACGGGAACCCGTCCTCGTACGGGCGGACCACCGACGGCTTCCGGCGCCTCGATTCGCGCGAGGCCTGCCCCTGAAAAAATCTTTCCTTGGGCCGTCCGGGGCTGGCGTATCCTGTCGCTCCGGCGGCGGCGCCTGCCCCGCTCTTCAGCGGACGGTACCCCGGCGAGGAGATTCTTGGCCAGCAAGTACCTGCGCGACCCGGTCCACGGATCGATCGGCTTCGACAAGGATCGGGAAAAGCTCGTCATCGATCTGATCAACACGCGGGAGTTCCAGCGCCTGCGCCGCATCCGCCAGCTCGGCGCGCTGTTCCTGACCTTCCACGGCGCCGAGCACACGCGCTTCACCCACTCGCTCGGCGTCGCGTACATGGCCCGGCGGATCTTCGATGCGCTGCTCGCTGCGGGACAGGTGCAGCAGAAGGGGCGCGCCCTGGAGCGCACGCGGCTGGTGGCGATCGTGGCCGCGCTGCTGCACGACCTGGGGCACGGTCCGTTCTCCCATCTTTATGAGAAGGTGTTCAACGATCGCCGGCACGAGGAGTGGACCGGCCTGATCATCAAGCACGGGCGCGGCGAGGTCGGCCGCCTGCTGCGGCGGGCCGGTATGGTGGAGGAGGTCCTGGGCGTGTACGGCCGCACCTACCGGCCGGCGTTCGTGTCGGACCTCGTCTCATCCCAGCTCGACGCCGATCGGCTCGACTACCTGCTGCGCGATTCGTTCATGACCGGGGTGGCGTACGGCAAGTACGACCTGGAGTGGATCCTGACCAACCTGAGGCTGGCGCGGCGCGGGGGACGGGACGCCGAGCTGCGGCTGGCGATCAACGGCCTGAAGGGGTACCACGCCGCCGAGCAGTTCGTGATCGGGCGGTACCTCATGTATCAACAAGTGTACTACCACAAGACGAGCCGGTCGGCGGAGCAGATGATCCGCACCGCGCTGCAGCGGCTGGTGGATGCGCATGGCGAGACCGGCCGGTTTCCCGACCCCTGCCCGGCGTCCATACGGCGCCTGATCGAGACCCGCGGCAACCTCCCGGTCGAGGACTACCTGAGGCTGGACGACTGGCTCTTCCTGTCGGCCTTCCAGGAATGGGCCCTGGCCCCGCAGGGGAAGGTCGACCCGATCCTGCGCGACCTGTGCGACCGGATCACCCGGCGGCACCTGTTCAAGACGGTGCGACTGACCGCCGACACGCGGCACAAGGCGTTCGGCCAGGCGATCGAGGAGCTCAATGGACAGTTCCGCCGGAAGGGTTTCGACCCCCGCTACTACCTGCTGGAGGATGACGCCAGCGACCTGCCGTACCGCGACCTGGCCTACTCCGACCGGATGGGCACCGCCCCGGAGGACATCGGCCTGGCGGTCCGCGGGCGCATCGTCGGGTACATGTCCGAGCGCGGCGTCTCGCCGCTCATCGACTCGATCCGGAACGAGCCGCGCAAGCTCCAGCGTCTGTGCTTCCCCTCGGCGATGCGCTCCACGGTCGAGCGCCGCCTCAAGGCCTTCATCGCGAGCGAGCGCCAGTGAGCGCCACCCGGAAACCGGTGACCGGCGCGGGGGACGGGACGCTTGACGCGCAGGATTCGGCAGGATACCGTCTGCATCCCGCCGTTCTCGGGACGGCGGGAGCGAGGTCGAGAACGTGAGCCATTGGAATCGCGGACGGATCGGGCTTCACCTGGGATGGATGGCGGCCTGCCTGCTTCTCATGGCGTGCGCGCCGCTCGCCGCGCAGGATCCCTCCTCCACGCCGTCCTTCCCGGGCGGCGAGGCGGCGGAAACGCCGGAGCCCGCGGCGGACGAGGAGGGGGCGCCGGCGGTCGAGGACCCGACGCAGACGGCCGGCGGGGCGCTGCGGCTCTTCATGGGGTCGCGCGACTACCGGATGCTGCGGCGGCTGAAGAGCGTGATGACCGACAATCTCCAGGCGCGGTTCGACCACAATTCCGCGCCGTTCAACGGCAAGAGGAACAACCGGCTCGTCGCCTTCGATTTCACCGAGAAAAACCTGAAGCCGTCCCGTCCGGCGGGCGCCAAGCCCGCGGGCGCGGCCGCTCCGGCCGCTCCGCGCTACATCGCCACTGTGCGCAGCCTGTGGGCCGAGCAGGGGGAGGCGTCGGAGATCCGTACCGAGTCGATCACGCTGTCCGGCCGCGAGGACGGTCTGTGGCGCGTCGGGGACCTGGCGCAGGCGTCGTCCGAGAACCTGCGGTTCGGCGGGACCGTCGACGGCGTCACGTCGCTGCGCATGGTGCTGCGCGCCTGGATCCGGGGAGAGGCGGCGGGCGCGCGGAGCAGCCTGAGCGACGCCTTCCTGAAGCGATACGCCGGCCGCGACGAGGCGCTGGAGGCCCTGTTCGCTCCCCCGAACGGCAAGGGCCACGCCGCGTACCAGATCGTCGAGATGACTCCCCAGGGAACGACGGGCGCCGTGGCCCGTGTGCGGTTTTACGATACGGTGATCGGGGAGCCCGCGCCGATCGAAGGCAGGGTGCGCATCCTCAAGCTGGTCCGCAAGGGCTCGCGCTGGCTCGTGGACGCCTGGGAGTAGGAGAGTCCCCGTCGGTCGCGGCGCCCCGGGGCCCGCTGCCGGACGGCCGCGTCGTCCCTCATCCGAAGTATAATGATCGCTCAGGAGGACCGGTTGGCCCAGACCCCCCGAACGGTTCGCTCGGAAGACGACGATCGATTCCACGATGAATGCGGCGTGTTCGGCGTCTTCCACCACCCCGAAGCCGCGAACCTGACCTACCTCGGGCTCCACGGCCTGCAGCACCGCGGGCAGGAGTCGGCCGGCATCGTTTCGTCGAGCGGCGACCGTCTCTACGAGGAGAAGGGGATGGGGCAGGTCGCGCGCATCTTCAAGAAGAATCAGCTGCGGCGGCTGAAGGGGAACCTGGCGATCGGCCACGTCCGCTACTCCACGGCCGGAAAGAGCAGCCTGGCGAACGCCCAGCCGCTGCTCATCGACTCCTGCAAGGGGGAGATCGCGATCGCCCACAACGGCAACCTGGTCAACGCGTACTCGCTGCGCGACGCCCTCGAGAAGGACGGATCGATCTTCCGGACGAACAGCGACACCGAAGTCGTCCTGCACCTGATCGCCCGCTCGCGGCAGGCCGATCTCGAGGCCGCCATCGTGGACGCCCTGAAGCAGGTGCAGGGAGCGTACTCGCTGGTCTTCATCGCGCGGGACCGGATCATCGGGGTGCGCGACCCGCGCGGCTTCCGGCCCCTGTCCCTCGGGCGGCTGGGGGAGGCGCACATCCTCAGCTCGGAATCGAGCGCCTTCGACCTCATCGACGCCGACTTCGTGCGCGACGTCGAGCCGGGCGAGATGGTGGTCCTCAGCGCCGCCGGCGTGAAATCGTACCGGCCGTTCCCGGCGCAGCCCGTATCGCAGTGCATCTTCGAGTACGTCTACTTCTCGCGCCCCGACTCCCGCGTGTTCGGCCGCGCCGTGCACGAGGTCCGCAAGCGGCTCGGGCGCGAGCTGGCCCGCGAGCAGCCTCTCGAGGCGGACGTGGTGGTCCCGGTGCCGGACTCGGGGATGTATGCCGGGCTGGGGTTCTCCGAGGAGTCGCGCATCCCCCTGGAGTTCGGGCTGGTGCGCAACCATTACGTCGGGCGCACGTTCATCGAGCCGCGCCAGGCCATCCGCAACTTCGGGGTGAAGCTGAAGCTCAACCCGGTGCGCGCGCTGATCGAAGGGAAGCGGGTCGTGCTGATCGACGATTCGATCGTGCGCGGCACGACCAGCCGCAAGATCGTGTCGATGGTCCGATCGGCGGGGGCGCGCGAGGTGCACATGCGCATCTCGTCGGCGCCGACCGTCGGCCCGTGCCACTACGGCGTCGACACGCCGAGGCGATCCGAGCTGATCGCCTCGTCCCACACGGTGGACGAGATCAAGAGATACATCAGGGCCGACTCGCTCGGCTACCTGTCCCTGGAGGGGATGTACCGGGCGGTCGGCGAGAGCCAATCGTTCTGCACTGCCTGCTACACGAACAGTTATCCTGTCCCGTTTCCCAAGGAGGAAGAGGCACACGGGATGGTCTCGGGTCGTAGGTAGTGCCTCTTTCATTTCCACGAAAGGTGACGACACCATGACCACGCAAGCGACTTCGAACGCGTCCGGCGGTCACGCGCCGGCGCGGCCCTACGTCCCGGCGCGGCCGACCATCCCGCTCGACGGCGATCTGCTGGCGGACCGATTCGTCAAGTTCGAGATGGGGGCCCGCAAGATCCGCTGGGACGACCAGGGGCCCGTGCAGATCGACTGGTCGATCTACGACCGCAGCAAGCTGACGCTCGACAACCTCCTGGTCGTCAAGCTGGTGACCTTCGTCGAGTCCTACGCCGACGTGTACACCTCGCTCCTCCTCGATAATTTCTGCGTCAACGACACGATGGCGACCTTCTTCCAGCTCTGGGAGCGGGAGGAGTCGAACCACGCCGAGAAGCTCGTCCGGTACCTCGAGACGGTCGGGCTGGACAGGGAGGATCTGCGCGTGGCCCTGCAGCGGCCCCGCTCGCGGCAGTTCACCGTGCCGTACATCCAGTCCCCCCTGCAGGCCAACTGCTTCACGTATTGCCAGGAGCTCCTGACCGCGTTCTTCTACCAGATGTTCCGGCGCACCGTGCAGGAGCCTCTGCTGAACGAGATCCTGGTCAAGATCATCGCGGACGAGTGGCGCCACTTCCACTGGTACGAGAACGTCCTGAAGATGCACCTCGAGACCGACCGGAAGAAGACGATCGAGGAGTGCATCCCGGTGTTCGAGAACTTCGCCATGCCGGGCAACCAGATCCTCGGGGCCGAGTACGAGATCCTGACCGACGAGATCATCAAGAGGATGCGTTTCTCGACGTCGGAGATCTTCCAGATCGGCAAGACGATCACCTCGACCTTCGGCCTGATCGAAGGCGGCCGGATGATCGCCCGCTCCTCCTATGCGCGCAACATGAAGGACGTGGTGATGCGCAAGAAGGTGCCCGAGCCGAACCACGACGAGATCGTCCGCTCGTTCACCGCCGACCTCGAGAAGGCCCTTGGAGCGAGTCCGGCCTAGCGCGCAAGCCCCGGAGCCCGTCACCATGCCGCCCGCGCACGCACGCGAGGACATCGCGCGCCTGGCGATCAACACGATCAAGACCCTCGCCATCGACGCCGTCGAGCAGGCGAAGTCCGGCCACCCGGGGATGCCGATGGGGGCCGCGGACTACGCGTTCTTCCTCTGGACGCGGCACCTGCGCTTCGACCCCAGGGACCCCGGCTGGGCCGATCGGGACCGCTTCGTCCTGTCGGCCGGCCACGGCTCGATGCTCCTGTACGCCCTCCTGCACCTGAGCGGCTACGACCTGCCGCTCGAGGAGATCAGGAAATTCCGCCAGTGGGAGAGCCGGACCCCGGGACACCCGGAGCACGGGTGCGCTCCCGGCGTCGAGACCACCACCGGGCCGCTGGGCCAGGGGTTCGGCAACGCCGTCGGCATGGCCATCGCCGCGAGGATGGCCGCGGCGCGCTTCAACACGCCCGATCACCCCGTCGTCTCGCACCGCACCTGGGTCATCGCCAGCGACGGCGACCTGATGGAAGGGGTGGCCTCCGAGGCGGCGTCGATCGCCGGGCACCTCGCCCTCGGGAACCTGACGGTCCTCTACGACGACAACCGCATCACCATCGAGGGGGAGACCGGGCTGACGTTCTCCGAGGACGTCGGCCGGCGCTTCGAGGCGTACGGCTGGTCGGTGCAGCGCATCGACGGCCACGACCACGCGGCGATCACAGCGGCCCTCGCGAAGGCCGCGGGCGAGACCTCGAAGCCGGGGCTGATCGTCGCCCGCACGCACATCGCGCACGGCAGCCCCGGCAAGCACGACAGCGCCGATTCGCACGGGTCGCCGCTCGGGCCGGAGGAGGCGGCGGCGACCAAGAAGGCGCTCGGCTGGCCGGCCGCGCCGCCGTTCCTGGTGCCGGACGAGGTGCGCGCATTGTTCGCGGCGCGCGCCGAGGAGGGGGGCCGGGCGCGCCAGGACTGGCAGAAGCGCTTCGAGGCCTGGGGCAGGGCCCATCCCGAGAAGCGGGCCCTCTGGGACCGCTGCCATGCACGCGCCGTGCCCGATGACCTGTTCGATCGCCTGCTGCCGATGGTGACTCCCGCGGCGGGGGCAGCGCAGCCGCCCGGGGCGGTGCCTGCCGTCGGCAAGCCCGAGGCGACGCGCGTCACGTCCGGCCGGATCCTGCAGAAGATCGCGGAGCTCGTGCCGTCCCTGTGCGGCGGCAGCGCCGACCTGGAGCCATCCACGAAGACATTCATCAAGGGGAGCCCGTCGATCGGCCCCGCGTCGTTCGAGGGACGCAACTTCCATTTCGGCGTCCGCGAGCACGGCATGGGGGCCGTGCTGAATGGTCTGGCGCTTCACGGCGGGACGATTCCG
>Ga0209382_10005344_pt1 | contig 16760 bp, 11 predicted proteins | sample SoiMetdeltSBSDD5_FD_187599 | JGI IMG/M metagenome (GOLD analysis project Ga0209382, IMG submission 187599) | Bulk soil microbial communities from a Populus tree surrounding site in Tennessee, USA - Soil MetaG P. deltoides SBSDD5 (SPAdes) (version 2) | ecosystem: Environmental > Terrestrial >...
GGGTGGGCGGAACCGCGGGCCGGTCGAGCACCAGCGTGGCCAAGGTGCCGAGCTCGTCGGGGCCCAGGGGGTCGAGCCACAGGCGTCGCAGGATGCCTTCCTGCTCCAGCCGGAACACGACCTGCTTGGCGACCGACAGGCCCCCGAGCTCGCCCGGGCGGACACAACCCAGCACCAGCACGCGGGCGTCACCCAGGTTGTGGGCCAGGTAGTCGAGCGCCTCCCAGGACGACGTGTCGGCCAGGTGCAGGTCGTCGAGCAGCACCACGACCGGCCGGCGCCGCGCCAGGTTGCGCAGCAGCACCGCCAAGGCCTCCCGCAGGCGGACCGCCGACGGGTCGCAGTCGCCGCGGCCCCCGGCCGCCCGGGCGCTACGGAGGATCGCGGCCAGCTCGTCGAGGGCGTCCCCACAGATCTCGGCCACAGTGGCCGGCGGCAGGTCGCGCAAGTAGCCGTCGAACGCCTCGGCCCACAGCCCGAACGACGACGCCGCCCCCAGCGGGTAGCCCCGGGCCGCCAGCGTCGTGGCGGACTGGCCCTCGGCGTCCGCCGCCTCCGACGCCAGGCGCGTCTTGCCGATGCCGGGCTCACCTTCGAGGATCACGCACCGGAGCTCGCCACGGCGCGACCGCGCCAACTCGGATCCGAGATCGCCGATCTCGGATTCCCGCCCTACGAAGCGATATCTCAACGGGGCGCCGCCACTCGCCACGGCCACCACGGTAGCGCCGGAGCCGGCGCTATCCGTAGCGCGCTCCGTACTTCTACGGAAGGCAGGGTCGCCCGGGTTCCATAACGTGTCCAAACCGTCTCTCGCGACTCGAACCGCCCCCGGTCCAGAGAGCCGCTCCGCCGCCGAGTTTCACGGAACCGACTGCGCAGCCGGCGCTGGCCCGCCGGGCGAGAGGAGTAGCGAGATGGACACGTTCACCTCCGAGGCCGACCTCGACGACTGGCTCGACGAGGAAGCGCAGTACGACGACGAGCTCGACGACGAGGACGGCTGGCTCGACGACGAGGAGGACGACGAGTTCATCGACCTCGGCGACGCCTTCCGCCGGATCCTGCACCGCGACTACGCCGACCTCAGCCCCGAGGACACCGACGAGGTGCTCCTCGACATGGTCGAGTCCCTGCCCGTCGACGAGGCGTTCAACTTCGTGAAGGCGCTGGGCGACATCGCCAAGCCGGTCGCCCGCGCCGTCCGCAGCCCCGAGCTCAGCCAGGTCCTGAGCGTGGCCGCCCCGCTCGCCGGCACGGCGCTGGGCGGCCCGGCCGGTGCGGCCATCGGCCGGTCGCTGGCCCAGGCGGCCGGTTCCGCCCTGGCCCGCAACCCCAAGGTCCCGGCCCTGCCGGCCGCGGCCTTGCCGGCGATGGCGACGGCGGCCCCCACGGTGCTGGCGCAGCTGCCCGCGGCGGCGCAGGCGACCCAGGCCGCCACCCTGGCAGCCAACGCCGTCAAGGCGTTCGACTTCGCCTCGCTGGCCCCCGTGAAGGAGGCCCTGCTCGCCAAGGCCATCCAGCCCTACGGGAAGCAGGAGATCGGCGGGATCCCGGTGGACCAGCTGGTCGGGACGCTGGCCACCCTGCTGGCCGGGAGCGTCCCCGGCGGGGTCCCGGGCACCGGGCCGAGCGCCGTCCCGGGTGCGGCGGTGACCGAGGCGATCGACGACAGCGACGAGGTCCCGGTGGAGCTGTTCGGCGACGAGGCCTGGGCCGTCGACGAGGAGACCGCCGGCGCCATCTACGAGACGCTGGTCGCGCAGCACCGGCAGGACCTGGCCGACGCGGCCGGCTGAGGGCGGGTGCCGTGATGGATCTCAGTGCACTGATCGGCGGCGGCGGGTCCGTCGACTTCTTCTCGCTGCTCGAGCGGGCCTTCGACCAGATGGCCCGCGAGCTGGCCCGGTACGAGGGCGTGCCCGGCCTCGGCCAGCAACCTCCCGAGGAGCTCCTGGCCACCGCCGTCGGCAACCGCCTGGCCCGCATGATCGTGGCCGAGCGGACGCCGCGGGCGCTACCGCCCGGCGCGTGGGATGCCGGCGGCGCCCTGGCCAACAGCCATGAGGACCCACCCCGGTCCGGTCACGAGCCGTGGCGCCCGAACGGCTCGTCACCCGACCACATCGTCGAGGTCGTCGGCGCCCCCCGCGCGGGCGCCGAGGCGGGCGATGTCGCCGACGACGAGGCCGCCGAGCGGATCCTGGCGCTGGCCGAGGCGCTCGGCGCCTGCGACTGCTGGGGCCAGGACCCCCGCTGCCAGATCTGCGAGGGCGAGGGCGGCCCCGGCTGGATCCTCCCCGACCGCCAGATGTTCGCCACGTACGTGCAGCCGGCCATCCGCGCCATCCGGGCGCAGGCCGCCGCCGACCACCGCACCCCAACCAACGAACCAAAGGAGAATGGCAATGCCGGACATCCTCGATGAGCTCTCCCTGGACAGCTGGGGCGGAGGAGAAGAAGAGGAAGAGGGGTACTTCGACGAGGAGTACATCCCCGAGAGCTGGACGGACGAGGACTACGACGAGGCGTCCGACAGCGAGAGGCGGCGGCGTGCTGCCGCCCGGGCCCGCAGGTCGCGGCGCCAGCGCCAGCTGCGGGCCGCCCGCCAGCGGCGCCAGCGCCCGGCCCGTCCGGCCCGGACGGCCAAGGCGGCCATCAGCAAGACGCGAGACGACCTCAAGGAGGTCGCCCTCGAGAACGAGGTGAAGTCCGAGGCCATCGGCGGGGCGTTGAAGGGCCTGGCCCGGCGCACCGGCGGCCTCGAGAACGGGGCCGTCGCCACCCCGGCGGTCCGCCTGGCCCAGGACCGGATCGATGACTTCCTGCCCGGCCTCGACGCGGGCGCCCAGGCGCTCGTCAAGGGTGCGCTGGAGTACGCACCGGCCGTCTTCCTGAAGGCCGGCCGCAAGCAGCTCATCGGTCTGGCGGCCGGGGCGGCGGTGCTCGTCAGTGCCGAGATCGCCAAGCGGTTGCAGAGCAACGGCGGTGGCGGCGGGACCGGCATCATCACCGAGCGCTCTGCCTCACTCGCCGTGGGCACCTCGCTGCAGCTGCACACCGGCAGGACCGGTTCGGTCGTGTGGACGAGCACTGACGCCAAGGTCGCCACGGTCGACGCCGCCACCGGTCTGGTCACCGGCGTCAAGGCGGGTCCCTGCTCCATCCAGGCCACCCTCGGCACCGAGTCCGACACCGTGCCGGTGACGGTCACCGCGTGAGCCGGCGCCGGACGGCGTGACGAGGTGGTGGCGGCGACATGGACCCGGCCCTGTGGGAGCTGCTCGAGAGCCGCGAGGTCCCCGACGACGAGGAGGTCGAGTGCATCATCCGCCTCGACCGCCCCGACGTCGACGTGGCCGGGGTGCGCCTGGTGGCGTGCTTCGGCCACGTCGCCACCTGCCGGGTCCGGCGGGACGACGTCCTGGCCGTGCGCGGCCACCCGAACGTCCTGAGCCTGAAGGCGTCCCGCCCGCTCCAGCCCGAGCCGGAGCCGCTGGGGGAGGTCGACGTGCCGCCCGGCACCGAGCTGCCCCTGCACGTCGTGCCGGGCGACGACCGCCGGCCACCGGGCCTGACGGCGACCGGTGAGGGCGTGCTGGTCGGCTTCGTCGACACCGGCCTCGACTTCGACCACCCCGGCCTCAAGGGGCTCGACGGCCGCACCCGGGTCGTGGCCTTGTGGGACCAGCGCGACGGCGGGACCGGTCCCACACCATCGCCCTACGGCTACGGCCACGTCCATGAGCGCCAGGCCATCGACGCCGCGCTGCGGACCTCCGCGCCGTACGAGACGCTGGGCTACCACCCCGCCGATGCCGACCGCACCGGCCGGGGGGCGCACGGCCAGCACGTCTGCGACATCGCCGTCGGCAACGGCGGGGGCGGCGGACTGGTGGGCCTCGCCCCCGAGGCCGCCGTCGCTCTCGTCCACCTGAACCAGAAGGGCACCGGTGGCCTGGCCACCCTGGGGGACTCGTGCCGGCTGCTAGAAGCGATCCACTGGCTGTTCAGCCTGGCCGGCGACCGTCCCTGCGTCGTCAATTGCAGCCTCGGCCGCCACGGCGGGCCCCACGACAGCACCAGCCTGCTCGAGATGGCGCTCGACGAGATGCTGGGCGGCACCACCGGCCGCGGCGTCGTGCTCAGCGGGGGCAACTACTTCGCCAAGCCCGTCCACGCCCGCCACCAGCTCGGTCGGGGCGACACCGCCGTCCTGCGCATGGTCGTCGACGAGGAGGACCGCACCGGCAACGAGCTGGAGGTGTGGTACGGCGGCGACGACGAGCTCGCCGTACAGGTCGAGTCGCCGGCCGGCGAGACGTCCCCCTGGATCGCCCTGGGCGAACGCCTCGACCTGGAGGAGGACGGCCGGGTCGTCGGCCGGATCTACCACCGCGAGTGTGACCCGAACAACTGCGACAACCAGGTCGATCTGTTCCTCTACCCGTCGGCATCGGCGGGGTCCTGGCGGGTGACCCTGCTGGCCCGGCGAGTCGGCGGCGACGGCGTCGTCCACGCCTGGATCGAGCGCGACCAGGCCTGCGACCCGTGCCAGGCCCTGTTCCCCAGGGCCGAATCCGACCCCAGCAGCACCATCGGCACCATCGCCACCGGCCACCTCCCGCTGGTGGTGGGCGCCTACGACGCCCACGACCCTGCCCGGCCCATGGCGCCTTTCTCCAGCGCGGGCCCCACCCGGGACGGGCGCTGCAAGCCCGACATCGCGGCCCCCGGCTATCAGATCCTCGCCGCCCGCTCGGCGCCGGCCGGCACCACGCGCAGCCCCAACCTGCAGGTCCGCAAGTCCGGCACCAGCATGGCCGCGCCCGTGGTCACCGGGGCGGTCGCGCTGTGCCTCTCCGTCGCCCCCCGCCCGCTCGGCATGCGGGAGATCCGCGACCTCGTGGTGAGCACGGCCACCCCCCCACCGATTGGTTCCGACGCCTGTCCGCGGCTCGGCCACGGCTACCTCGACGTGGAGCGGCTCGTGGCCGCGGCGCGCGCCCTGCCCCCGGCGCGCCCGGCCCCGGGCGCCCAGCACGACCCGAAGGGATTCGACATGACCTCCTGGACGCCCTCCGACGACCTCGAAGACGAGCTCACCGCCTCGGAGCTCTCGGTGTGGCGCCCGTTCGTGCAGGTGTCGATCGCCGGCGGGCTGCGGGACCGCGACCACCTGACCAACCTCGTCTTCTTCGCCCGCCACCCCCGGCGCGAGGGTCGCCCGCTGCGCCGCGACGAGCCCGACTTCGGCCCCCTCAGCCGCGAGTGGCTGCAGATCCGGGACGCCGTGGTCGTCCCGGCTCTGGGCAGGACGGCCGTGACGCCGCCGGCGACCGGAACCGCCGCTCCGGCCCCGGCGGCGTCACCCGGCCCGGGCGGGCCGTTCGCCATCGTCGCCACTCCCCTGCCCTGGGGCCGCACCGGCAGGCGCTATGGGGTGCCCGAGACGATCCAGGCCCTCGAGGCCATCCACGACCGCTGGACCACGCGCCACCCCAAGGCCGAGGCCGAGCTGGTGGTCACCGACATCAGCCAGCGGGGAGGTGGTCGCGTCTACCCACCGCACAAGAGCCACCGCATCGGGCTGGACGTGGATCTGCACCTGCGGATCGACGGCAAGGGGCTCGACCACAGGGCCGCCGACTACCGGACGGGGCAACGGCCCCTGGTGCTGGAGCTGGTGGACCTGATCCGTCACAACGGCGTCCTCCCCGTCAAGGCCATCGGCTTCCTCGACGACACCATCCCCGGTGTCAGCCCCTGGACGGGCCATGGCAAGCACCTCCACGTCCGCTTCTGCATGCCGGCGCACCGCGTCGCCGCCCTCCCGCTGGACGTGGCCTACGCCGGCGAGCAGGCCCGGGCCGACTACACCTGCCGCGGCACCGGCACCGCCGACACCGACAGCGTGGGGGACCTCGACGACCTCGACCAGGAGCCCGACGAGGAGGCCTACCTGGACGATCTCGACGATGACACGGTCGAGGACAGCCTCGACGATGACACGCTCGAGGACGCGGTACGGCCGCCGTGCGGCTGCGGGTCGGCCGGCCCGGCCGGCGAGACCGAGGGCGACGACGAAGCCGGGCCGTTCGGGTTCCCGTTCCGGGGCGCCGGCCTCCAGCCCGGTCCCGAGGTCGCCGTCATCGCGCCCAAGCCCCCGCCCGAGCGGGTCGTGTTCCTGCCCGGCGTGCTGGGGACGACGCTGCTCGACGGCAGCCTCACCCCCGCCGAGGCCGCCCGGCTGTGCCGGGAGAACCTGGGCACCGTGCGGGGGAACCTGCTCAAGGGCACGGAGTTCTACCCCTGCGAGCCCCCGGAGCGACGACCCGAGGCGCTGTGGGGCGAGATCGGCATGCTGCACTGGCTCTACGCCCCGAAGGCGTGGGAGAAGCGGATCAAGAGCGGCGACGGGCGGCGGGAGCCGGGCAACGTGCGACCCGGCCGGCTGCTGGAGATCGACATCGACAGCGCCCTCAAGCGGGTCGAGGTCAAGCCGTACACCGCGTTCCTGAAGGCACTGCGAGCCGAAGGTCTCGACGTCCTCGAGTTCCCCTACGACTGGCGGCTGTCGGCGTACGCGAACCTCCCGAAGCTCAACAAGGCCATCGTCGACCGCTGGTTCGACGGCCACTACCCGCCGGCGGAGCGGACGCTCGCCCCCGGGGAGCGCGTCACGATCATCGGCCACAGCCTCGGCGGGCTGCTCGCCCGAACGTTCGTCGAGGACTACCACGGCTACCGCCTCGCCAAGCGCGTGATCACGATCGGCACACCGCAACAGGGGGCGCCGCTGGCCTACCTCCACCTGGCCGGCCGGATGCTGCCCTTCGGGGAAGCGCCGCTGTCCCGAGCAGCGCGGACGCTGTTCCAGACGCTCGTCGACGTGAACCTGCCGGCGGCCGGCGCGGCGGCCCGGGCGCTGCTCCCCGCCCAGGAGCTCGTGCCCCGCGACGTTCAGGTGGCCGTCGTCCGGTACATGGCGTCGTCGTTCGAGCTGCTGCCGGTCTACGACTTCGTCGAGACCCGCGGCGGCCGGGAGGCGTTCAAGGACTCCTACAAGGGCCTCACCCACGGCGGGACCGGCACGCCCGGCTTCGAGATGGTGCAGGACTTCCGCACCCTGCTCCGCTCGCCGGACGTGCTCGACGGCTGGCTGGACCAGCCGGACCGGCAGGTCGACTACCACTTCGTCGCCACTTCGGGCTACAGCACCGTCTCCGGCTACCACCGCGGCCGGGACGAGGTGCTGACGACCAAGGACGGCGACGGCACCGTGCCGCTGGCCAGCGCCCACCCGCTCAAGGCCGGCGGCCGGCGCGTCACCCAGAAGTTGCTCCCCAAGGGCCGCCTCGGCCACCAGTCCCTGTGCGAGCGAGCCGACGTGCTGGCGTACGTGCTCGAGCAGATCGGCCGGCCGACGGCGAGGGCTGCCGCCCTGCAACGTGAGCTCTCGATCGACGAGCTCGTCGAGGCCGCCGACAAGATCCTGCGCCTGGCCGAGGAGGCGAACGAGAGCCTGAAGGACCGCAAGGTGGGGATCGTGCTGTCGGTGACGTCGCTGGAGGCCCAGCCCGGCGACACGAAGCCGCTGGTCGACCCGACCACCGAGCCGACCAGGAACGGCCGCCGGCTGGTCAACCCCCCGGCCCACCTGTTGAGCAGCGACGTGTACACCGTCGCCACCGACCGCTCGTCGCTCGACTACGTCTGGCTCCAGGCCCGCAGGAGCGGCTGGCCGATGGGCGGGGTGCTGTTCCTCCCCCAGCCCGACGAGCGCCAGGTCCACCTCGTGACCTGGAACGCCGGTCCGCTGGCCGTCGTCCGCCGGGAAGAGTGCACCAACGCCCACCACGCCGAGATCCAGCTCCAGGACTTCCTGCTGGCCCAGAAGCCGGACTGGCGCCGGCGTCTGGCCCGCCTCGACGTCGTGAACCGGTCCCGTCCCCGCAAGCCGGGCGGCAACCGGGGCTACAGCCCGTGCTGCGCCTGCTGCGACGACATCCAGGACCTGCCGGGCAAGCTCGGCGACCCCACCCGCAAGGAGCCGTTCGCGGCCACCTTGAGCTGGCGGGAGGTCTACCAGGGCGGGAAGATCTGCGGGCATCCGACCACCCGCCACTGCCTCGGGCTGCTGGAGGCCGGCAAGTGGAGGCTCAACCCGGACCCGGCTCCGCGATCACCGGGGAGGCCGGGGCCGGGGCCCGACAATCTCGCCCCCAGCGATGTCGACGAAGCCGCCGGGGCGCTCGCGATCCCGCCTTCGTTGGAGCCCAAGGACTGGCCCGGGCACACGGCGGAAGAGACCGCCTTCATGAGGGCTGTGTACTTCAAGCACCGCCAGAACGCCCGCGGCGACTTCGTCATGGACCTCCCCGAGTCCGCGCTGGGCGACGTCTCGGGGTTCAAGGCCAGGAAGGACGCCGCCGATGCCATGAGGTCGTTGCTGGAGGACGCTCAGAAGGCGCTCGGCGTGAGCCATCCCGGCGTGCGCATCGGGATCGTCAGCGCCTACCGGTCGGCCACCAGGCAGTTGGAGATCTGGAAGGGTCGCGACCCCAGCGGCCGGGACGCCGGAAGCGGCTTCCCCCACTACTACCGCGAAGCGATCAGACGGGGCATCGTCCGCGCCGGCGACCTCAGCGACAGCGCCGCCGCCAAAGTGGCCCGCTTCCTCGGGGGCTACATCGCCTCCCCGGGCTACAGCAACCATCAGGACGGGCTCGCGTTCGACCTCGGGATCGCGGCCGGCAAGGACCCGCTCGGCAAGCTCTCGGACCGATCGGCGTTCTGGAAGTGGCTGGACACGCACGCCAAGGGCAATCCGCATCGCTTCTACCCGCTTGCCACCGAGCCGTGGCACTGGGTCTACCGCCCGCCGGGAGGCGCGACCGAGGCGCGGGCCCGCGGGGCGACGGATGGCGCGGGCACCACGACGGCGACCGCGGTGGCGGCCAACCGGATCGAGGTGGCCCAGGTCCCGTTGCTGGCGCACCATCGCGGGACCCGGCCCGATCTCGTCCTCCGGTGGAACGTGTCCTCCGTGCCCGAGGAGATCGACGTCGCCGTGCACCTGCACGGGTTCTGGTACGCAGGCATGAGGCTGCCGCGCGACATCGAGCCGGTGAGCGGGCTCGATCTCACGCCGGTGGGCGGCGCCGCCGGAGCCGGGCGCGCCCGGCCGACGCTCACCGTGTTGCCCCGCGGGCATGACACCGGCGTGAAGCAGAAGCACGGGTCGTACAACATCTACACGTTCCCTGCGCTCACCACGAGGGACGGGCTGACCCAGCTCATCCAGCTCTCACTCGAGCGCTTCGCGTCCCTGTACGGCGCATCGCCGCCTCGCATCGGACGGCTGATCCTCACCGCCCACTCCGGGGGCGGCCGGGCGCTGCTCGACATCCTGCGCTTCCACGATCCGCACCAGGTGCACGTCTTCGACGCGCTCTACTGGACGCCCGACACCCTCATCGCGTGGGCGCAGCAACGCATCCGCCGCGACCGCGCCTCGCAGAGCGCGGACGGTGGCCTCCGGGTCTTCTACCAGGGCCGCTACCAACGCGGCACCAGACCCAACAGCCTGGCCGTGAGCCGTGCCCTGGCCGGTGACCTTTCGCCCGAGGTCGCCCGGCGCTACCGGGTCGAGGCGAGCACCTACGACCACTTCCAGATTCCCAAGCTCTACGGATGGCGCGTCCTGGCCGATGTCGCCGCCGATGTTCCCGACGCCTACGTCGAGCCCGCCGCCACGCGATCGGCCGAGGACTACGACAACGCCGGGGAGGACTTCGAACACCTCGGCGAAGGAATCGCGACGGGTGAAGCGGACGCGGCGTTCGAGGACGACGGCATCGAAGACCCCGAGGTCGAGGCGGGCGAGGCGGAAGCTCTCTCGGGGCCGCAGACCCCGGCCACCGTCACGTTCCCGGGTGGTGCGACGCTCAGCGTCGTCACCGGGGCGACGGGCTCCGGCGAGGAGCACTTCGACCCGCACCGGACGGGCAACCCGCTGTTGGACACGGGCTCGGCGGCGCGCTCGCAGCGGCTGTCCCGCAACTTCACGGTGGGCGAGCTGGTTCACAGCGGGGGCCACACGTTCGACCGGGCCCGGATCGACCCCGAGCTGGTCCGCTGCCTCCAGCTGCTGCGCGACCACACCGGCAAGCCAGTGCAGGTCACGTCCGGATACCGGCCCTACGGCTACAACGTCGAGCTCTACACGAAGACCTACAACCGCCAGCCCACGCTCAGCCGGCACTCGAGCGGGCAGGCCGCCGACGTGCGGGTCGACGGCTTGACCGGCATGGCGATCGCCAGGGCGGCCATGGAGGCCTACGGCACCGACATCGGCGTCGGCGTCGCGGACAGCTACGCCCACATCGACGTGCGGGGGACGTGGGCGCGCTGGACGTATTTCACCGACAAGGCCCGCAACGAGCGCGCCATCGCCGAGCTCGACGGCTACCGGCGGCAGCGGGTGGCGGGTGGTGCCGCCCCGGCGGGACCGTCGACGCCGGGGCCCAGCACACCACCACCACCAGCGCCGGAGGTGCGCCTGCGCCGGGTGAGGGACCGCGGCTATGCCGCGTACGGCGGCGGAAGGCTGACCGACGCCCTGCGCCGGCTGGGACTCGGGATCAGCGGGCGCGACCTCGACACGCTCCAGCGCATCGCGGACGTCGAGTCGAGCGGGCTGGCCAACGCGGTGAACTCGTGGGACAGCGCCATCATGAGCGCGGCGTTCAAGCAGTGGACCCTGCGCTGGGGCGAGCTCCAGGACCTGATCGGCAGAGCGCCCGAGGCGTTCGCCCGCCATGGCATCCGGCTCGCCCCGTCGCTGACCTACAGCTTCCGCTCGAAGGGCGGGAAGTCGAAGCCATTCCCGGCGATCGACGGTGTGCCCGACCCGGAGGCGCTGCGCAGCGAGGACTGGGCCCGGCGCTTCTACCTCGCCGCCCTCGAACCCGAAGCGCTGGCCGCGGCCGCCCGGAAGGCGCTCGAGGACATCGCCGGTCTCGAGCAGCGAGTCCGCCAGCAGTACGGCTGGTCGCCCCACCTCGACTCACCGCGCGGGCGCGCCCTCCTGGCGGAGCTCGACAACAACCGCCCGGCGTACGTGAAGGCCGTGGTCCAGCAGACGCTCGCGCGGGCCCGGGAGCGGCCGGACATCGACGAGAACGGGTTCCTCGGACTCTTCGTGGCGCAGATCGTCGCCGCCTATGAGCGCAACGAGAAGGATGCCGAGAAGGGGCGGCGCTGGACCGGCAAGATCGTGCGGTCATGATCAGTCGGATGCCAGGGAGATGAGCGCGTCCACCCCGCCGCCGGGTGCCGGCTGCAGATGGAGCGCGCCGCCGCCGGCGCGCGCCAGCTGGGCGGCGATCGGCAGCCCCAGCCCGGTCCCTGCCCGCTCCCCTCGCCCGCCCTGCCAGAAGCGGTCGAAGGCCCGGTCCATCGCGTCGGGCGACATGCCCGCGCCTTCGTCGACGACGTGGACCTCGACCGTCGGGGATCCGGCCCGCACGACCAGTGTGACCGCCCGGCCCGCCGGCGTAGCCCCGATGGCGTTGTCGATGAGGTTGTCGAGGATCTGCTCGAGATGCCCGTCGACCAGCGAGGCCGGCACCGGGTGCCCGGGCACGTCGGCCCGCAGGTCGACACCGTGCTCCTCGGCGTAGGCCGACCAGGCGGCCCGGCGGCCGGCCACGACCTCGACCACGTCCGCCCGGCGGCGCTGGGGCCGTGACCCCTCGGCCTGGGCCAGCGCGAGCAGGCCGTCGATGACCCGGGACAGGCGCAGTGTCTCGGCGACGGCCGCGTCGATGTCGGCCTGGGCGGTCTCGGGATCGTCGGTGTCGAGGGCGTCGAGCCGGAGGCGCAGCGCGGCGAGCGGGCTGCGGAGCTGGTGGGACGCGTCGGCCACGAACCGGCGCTGTGCCCCGACCAGCTCCTCGAGCCGCGCCGCCATGGCGTTGAAGCTGCGGACCAGCTCGACCACCTCCGGCGGCCCCGCGGCCTCGTCCGCGCGCGCGCCGAGGTCGCCGCGTCCCAGGGCCGCGGCCCGCTCGGCCAGGTCGCGCAGCGGACCCGTCGCCCAGCGGGCGAGGCGATCCCCGAGTAGCCAGGCAACGCCGAGCGCCGCGAGCGCGATGACGCCGAGCGCGAGCCAGAGCTGGCGGATGCGCCGTTCCGTCGCCGCACCGTCGTGCACGACGAGGACAGCTCCGTGGATCTCGCCCGCCGCGCCGACCGGCTCGGCGGCGTACGCCCGATGCCGCAGCCGACCGGCCGACAGGACGCCCGCCCGCGCCTGGTCCAGGGCGTCGCGCAGAGGCTCCGGCAGCCCGGCAGGAGGGGCCACGGCCGGGTCGATCGGCCGCCCGCTGGCGTCGACGACGACCGCGGTCCCGCCGTCGTCGGCCCCGCGGAAGCGTCGGGCGAGGCCCGAGACGTCGTGCTCGGCGGGATCCTCCATCACCTCCTCGGTCAGCGTCGCCAGCGACGCGGCGTCCCTCCCGACGTCGTCGGCGAGCGCCTCGCGCTCGCGCCGCGCGAAGGTCACCGCCAGCGGCACCTCCAAGAGCACCAAGACCGTCGCCACCAGCAGCAGCTGGGCGAGAACGATCCGCCGCCTCACGGCACGGTCCCGAGGCGGAACCCCACCCCGCGCACGGTCTCGATCCAGCGTGGGTCACCGAGCTTGCGGCGCAGCGAAGCCACGTGGACATCCAGCGTCTTGGTCGGCCCGTACCAGTGGGGGTCCCACACCTCCTCCATGATCTGGTTCCGGCTCACGACTGCGCCCGCATCGTCCGCCAGCAAGGCGAGGAGCTCGTACTCCTTGGGGGCGAGCGCCAGCTCGCGGCCTGCGACCGAGACGCGTCGGGTTCGCCGGTCGATCTCCAGGGCGCCGACCCGCTGGGGCCCGGCCGGCTCGACGACCGCCCGGCGGAACACGGCCCGCACCCGGGCCACCAGCTCCCGGATGCCGAACGGCTTGACCACGTAGTCGTCGGCCCCCAGCTCGAGGCCGAGGACGCGGTCGCCCTCGTCGCCCCGGGCGGTGACCACGATGATCGGGACGCCGGACGCGGCCCGCAGTCGCCGGCAGACCTCGTAGCCGTCGAGGTCAGGCAGGCCGAGGTCGAGCAGCACCAGATCGACGCCGTCCACGTCCAGCGCCTCGCGGCCGGTCGCCACCCGCGTGACCTCGTAGCCGGACCGTTCGAGGCCACGGACCAACGGCACGGCGATCGCCTCGTCGTCCTCGACGACCAGCAGGTGCACCGCCCCAGCATGGCGGCCGGATCGTGGTGGCGTCGCGATGCTTGCCAAGTCTTTACCTGGCGCTGGCCAGGGCCTGGAACCGGGCTCCCTACCGTCACTCCCATGGCCGCGCTCGCCCGACCGTTCCCCTCGCACCGGTCACGCCCCCGGCCGGGCCCGGGCGGGCGCCGCCGCTCCTGGCCGCTGTGGACCAGCGGGTGGGCGCTGCTCCCCCTGCGGCTCTTCCTCGGGATCACGTTCCTCTTCGCCGGGATCCAGAAGCTCGCCGACCCGCACTTCCTCCGGGCGGGCGCACCCGGCTCCATCCAGGCCCAGCTCGATGCCGCCGTCCGCACCAGCCCGATCGGTAGCCACCTCGGCGTGCTCGCATCCCACGCCGCCGTCGTCGGGGTGGCGATCGCGCTGGCCGAGGTGGCCGTCGGGGTCGGGGCCCTGGCCGGGCTGTGGACGCGGGTGGCCGCCGCCGGCGGCCTGGCGCTGTCGCTCGGCTTCCTGCTCACGGTGAGCTGGCACAGCCACCCCTACTACCTCGGCCCCGACATCGTCTTCGCCGCCGCCTGGGTGCCGCTCGTGCTGGCCGGCGCGGGCGAGGATCCCCGGCTGTCGCTCGACGGCCTGACGCGGCGCCGCGCCGAGCGGGAGCTGGGCCTGCCGTCGACGGCCACCGTCCCGATGGCGTTTGCCCGCGTCCAGGCGCTGTGCGGCGGCTACGACGCCGGCCGCTGCCGCTACCGCCGAGGGGCCTCCTGCCGGCCCGACGCCTGCCCGGTGCTGGCCGCGCCGCCGGTCGCCGGCCCGGAGGCGGGCGAGACGCTCGACCGCCGGACCTTCCTCCGCCGGGCACAGATCGCGGGGCTCGTCGTCGCCGGCGGGCTGGGAGCCTCGGCCGTCACCGCCTGGGCCGGGCGGCTGCTGTCCGCGAGCGGCGGCGGGGCCGGGACCGTCGCCTCCCTGCCCCCGCCCGGCCGCGGGCCGGGGGGCGGGACGGCCACGACCAGGCCGCGGGATGGCTCGCCCGCCACCGGGAACCCCGGCGGGGTCGCCATCGGGCCCGCCAGTGCGGTCCCCGTCGGCGGCGTGGCGGCGTTCACCGACCCGGGCGCGCGGAACCCTGCATTCGTGGTCCAGCCCACCGCCGGACGGTACGCGGCGTTCAGCGCCATCTGCCCGCACGCCGGCTGCCGGGTCCAGTACTCGGATACCCAGGGCGAGTTCGTGTGCCCTTGCCACGGCGCCCGCTTCGACCAGACCGGCTCCGTGCTCCGGGGCCCGGCCACCCGCTCCCTCAGCCCCATCACCGTGGCCGAGGGCTCCGACGGGCAGCTCTACGTCGACCGCTGAGCCCTACATAGCAGTTGATCTATATAGCTAGAGGCGTATAAATTGGCGGCGTGAGCACCTTTGCGGCGTTGGCCGATCCGACCCGGATGCGGATCGTGGAAGCGCTCGCCGATCAGGCACTGTCGGTCAACGAGGTCGTCGCGATGTTCACCGTCAGCCAGCCGACGATCTCACGGCATCTCCGCGTGCTCCGAGACGCAGGCCTCGTCTCGGTCGAACCACGCGGCTCGTCGCGGCTGTATCGACTCGAGCCGGCACCACTGCGTGAGATCGATCGCTGGCTGAACCGGTATCGGCGCTTCTGGAGCGACAAGCTCGACGCCCTCGAGGGACACATGGACTCGACGGAGGGGACGACATGAAGGATCTGGGCACGGTCGACACCACCTACACGGTCAGGTTCACCAGGCGATCGAAGCACTCAGCCGCCCGGGTCTGGCGCGCCATCACCGAGCCCGCCGAGATCGAAGCGTGGATGGACTTCCCTGTCACCTCGGCCGACATGCGACAAGGCGGCCACCTCTGCATCGACTTCAGCCGCACCGCATCGGGCCGCCCGTCGGCCGACGCACAGGACGGCACCGGCCTCGACGCCATCGTCGTGTACGCCGAGCCCGACCGCGCCCTGGCGCTCGCCTGGGGCCCGAGACCGCTGCCGACCGGGACCGGCCCCGAGCGCGCCATCGCGGGACTGAGGCACGCCCGGTGGGAGGTGATCGAGTGGACGATCGAACCGCGCGAGGACGGGTCGACCTACACCCTGGCCCACCACGGCCTGGCCGCGCCGACCATGGAGCGCGAGAGCATCGCGTGGGGCTGGCACGGCTTCCTCGACCGGCTGGACGGGCACCTCGACGGCACGTTCTCCGCCGGCCGGTTCGCGGGCATGACCGACGAAGCCCAGCGCACCCTCTACGAACACGAGCTCAAGACCGTCTACCAGCGCCACCTCGACACTCTCCTACGGAGATGACCGCCGATCGCACCCTCGGCGAGGGAGGCCGGTCGGCGGGGGTGCTATCCGCCCGTGAGGCAGTCCTGGAGGAGATCGAGGTGACCGGCGTGGCGAGCGGTCTCGTCGATCATGTGGACGAGGATCCACCGGAGGTTGACCGGGCCGATCCCGAACGAGGGCACCGCGGCGACGTGGTCGAGCGAGTCACAGCGGGCGAGCGCGGAGTGGCTTCGGCTGCACGCCGACGTGTAGAGCCGAACGATGCCGGCGACGGTGTCGTCCGAGGCCAGTCGCATCGCCTGATCGGGGTCGTCGGCGCCGGGGGCATCCCATGGTGAGGGCATCGGCACGCCGAGCAGCCGGCCCTGGAACCAGCGATCCTCGGCCCACGCCAGATGCCTGACGATGCCCGCGATCGTCAGATCCGTCGCGGGCAGCAGGCGAGTCGACGCCTCCTCCCACCCGAGGCCGGCGAGCGCGGCCGAGGCGATCGCACGGTAGTGATCGAGGCGCTGCACGAGCGCCGTGCGCTCGTCGCCGGGCTGGAGATCAGGATGCGGCACGTCAGCGGCTCCCACCAGGTCATCGTGGCAGGTGTGCCAACCTGAGGCGGTGGAGCCGGCCGTCGAGTGCCGAAGGCTGAGCCGGACCGAGTTGGCGCGCGTGTGCGAGATCGACCGCCGGGAACGCATCGACGTGCTCTACGACCAGCACGGCAGCCGCCTCGTCGCCCGGCATGGCAACTGGAGCGCGCCGGCTTGGGACCCGGAGGGTCACGGCGAACACTCCGTCGAGGCTCAGGTGAACGCGCTCGCGCACTACGTCGACCGCGGCGGGATCGCGGTCGGGGCGTTCGCCGGCGGCCGGTTGGTCGGCGTCGGTGTCGTCGTGCCGCACCTTCGGCCCGGGATCGCGCAGCTCGCCTACCTCCACGTCAGCGCACCGGTGCGTGCGACGGGCATCGGCAGCCGCCTGTCCGACCAGCTCGAGCAGATCGCCCGCACCGCCGGCGACTCCGACATGGTCGTGTCGGCGACGCCCTCGGAGAACACCGTGCGGTTCTACCTTGGTCGCGGCTTCCAGCCCACGGCGACGCCGTTGCCCGACCTGTTCGAGCTCGAGCCCGACGACGTGCACATGCGCAAGGTGCTCTGAGCGCGTAGCAGGG
>Ga0209382_10005349_pt1 | contig 16750 bp, 21 predicted proteins | sample SoiMetdeltSBSDD5_FD_187599 | JGI IMG/M metagenome (GOLD analysis project Ga0209382, IMG submission 187599) | Bulk soil microbial communities from a Populus tree surrounding site in Tennessee, USA - Soil MetaG P. deltoides SBSDD5 (SPAdes) (version 2) | ecosystem: Environmental > Terrestrial >...
ATGGCCGCGACCCGGGCGACCCTGGCGAGTCCGGCGAGCCCGAAGCGGCCGTGGCCGCGCTGGCGGTCAACGAACGGGGCGAGATCACCGGCTCGGTGCCCGAGGGCTGCATCGAGGAGGCGCTGGTGGCCGAGGCGCTCCAGGTCCTCGCGCAGGGTCACGCCAAGCTGGTGACCTTCGGTCGTCACGACCCGAGCAGCCGCTCGACCTGGGCCGCGGGACTCGCGGGCGGCGGATCCGGCACCGTGCACGTCTTCCTCGAACCCCTGCGGCCCGCCGACTAGCTGTCGACGTCGGGGGGCGGGAGTGCGGCCCGCAGCGCGGCCTCGGTGACCCGGTCCGCCGGGAAGAACGACTCGATGGCCAGCTCGGCCACGGTCACGTCCAGGGCGGTGCCGAAGCTGGCGAGGGTGCTGAAGAAGGCCAGCTCCGGCCCGGTCTCCCCGGGACCCGGACGGAGCCGGAGGGTGGTGAAGACCAGCGCCTCGGGCTGGAAGACGGTCGGCGAGGTCTCCTCCACGCCGGGGTAGGACCGCAGCTCGTCGTACAGGCTGGCCAGGCCGGCGTCCTGGGTCAGGATCGCCTGCTGGTTGAGGCGGTGCAGCAGGTGGGCGCTGTACTCCTCGAGGTTCGCGATGCGGGGCGCCAGGCCCTCGGGGTGCAAGGTCACCCGGAGCGCGTTGGCGGGCGGTGCGAGCAGTTCGGGCGCCACCCCACCGGCCATGATGCCCATGGCCGGCGCGTTCGCGGCGACCAGGTCCCAGCGGCGGTCGACGACCACCGCCGGGAAGGGCTCGTGGCCCGCCAGCACCTTGTCGAGCGCCGCCCGCACCGGGGTCATGGCCTCGTCGGCCAGGGTCCGCTCGGGGTAGAGCGGAGCGTAGCCCGCCGCCAGCAGCAGGGCGTTCCGGTCGCGCAGCGGGACGTCCAGGTGGGTGGCCAGGTGGAGCAGGAGCTCGCGGCTGGGCCGGGAGCGGCCGGTCTCGACGAAGCTGAGGTGCCGGGACGAGACCTCGGCCTCCAGGGCCAGGTCGAGCTGGCTGAGGTGGCGGCGTTGCCGCCAGTCGCGCAGCAGCTCGCCGACGCCTCGGGTGGGGGATGCGACCGGAGCCATGACCCGACCGTAACCAGGGTGGGCGCGTCCGGCGCTTACCTGTCAGGTAATCGCCCGGGGCACCGGCGCTCTCCACAGTGGCCGGCATGACCAACGACACCGTCACCGCCAACCCCGCCGAGGCCCGATCCGAGGTCACCGACGTGACCGACCTCGTCGACGCCTACGTGGCGAGCTGGAACGAGAGCGACGCCGCTGTGCGGACCCGCCTGGTCGAGCAGGCCTGGGCCGAGCAGGGCCGCTACCTGGACCCGTTGCTCGACCTCACCGGGCACGAGGCCCTGGCCACGCTGGCCCCGGTCCTCGAGCAGCACTACCCGGGGCACCGGATCGGCCGCACCGGCGACGTCGACCAGCACCACAACGTGTTCCGCTTCACCTGGGAGCTGACCGGCCCGGACGGGGCGGTCGTCATCGCCGGCGTCGACGTCGGCGTGCTCGCCGACGACGGCCGCATCTCGGCCATCGCCGGCTTCTTCGATCAGTGAGCCGCAGCCCGGGGCACAAGGTCCCGTTCTGCCGACGCCGAGGCGATGGGTCCCGGGGGCGGGACCCATCGCCTCGGGCTCGGCGAACGGGGACCTAGTGCCCCGGGCTCGGCGAACGGGGACCTATTACCCCGGGTCGGGGTCCGCGAGGTCCCGGAGGGCGTCCTCGACGCCGCGGTGGAAGGTCGGGTAGGCGTAGATCATCTGGCGCAGCCGTTCGACGGGCACCTCGGCATGGATGGCCAGGGTCAGCAGCCCGACCACTTCGCCGCCGTTCGGACCAGCGACCGTCGCCCCGACCAGCCGGCCCCGGGCCCGGTCCTCGACCAGCTCGACGAAGCCGTCGTTGCCCACGGCGTGGATCCACCCCCGCGCCGTGCTCGGCATCTCGGTGCAACCGACCTGGACGGCGATGCCGGCCTGCCGGGCCTGGTCGGGGGTGAGGCCGACGGCGCCGATCTCCGGGTCGGTGAACGTCACCCGAGGGAGCGCCCGGTAGTCCGCCGGAGCGTGCGGTTGGCCCAGGATGTCCGCGGCGGCGATCCGGCCCTGGTGCACCCCGAGGTGGGTGAACTGGCCCTTGCCGGTCACGTCCCCGACGGCCCACACGCCCTCGGTCACCCGGAGGTGCTCGTCGACCGGCAGCCAGCGTTCGTCCTGGTCGATGCCGATCGCCGCGACACCGAGCGCCCCGAGGTCGCTGCGCCGGCCGGTCGCCACCAGCAGCCGGTCGGCGGTCACCGCCGGGGCGCCCTCGACCTCGAGCGCCACGCCGTCGCCCTCCGTGCGGACGGTCCGGACCTTCACACCGGTGCGGACGGTGATGCCCTCCTCGGCGAAGACCCGCGCGACGACCTCCCCTGCGGCCGGCGTCTCGCCGGCGAGCAGGCGCTGGTCGAGCTCGACCAGCGTGACCCGCACACCGAACCGGGCGAACACCTGGGCCAGCTCGCAGCCGATGGCACCGCCGCCCAGGACCGCCAAGGAACCGGGCAGGCGCTCGGCCCGGAGGGCGTCGCGGTTGGTCCACCAGTCGACGGTGTCCAGGCCGTCGATCGGCGGCGCGGCCGGCTCGGTCCCCGTGGCCAGGACGATGGCCCGGTCCGCCCGGAACCTGCCGCCGCCACCGGTCCGGCCGGACGGGGTCACCTCCACCGTCCGTCGGTCGACCAGGCGCGCGGTACCGCGGAGGAAGGTGCCGCCGCGCTGCTCGAAGCGGTCCACGGCCGCCTGGTCGTTCCAGTCGTCGGTCGCGTCGCGGAGGCGGGCGGCCACCGGGGACCAGTCCGGCTGCACGGTTGCCGTCCCCGCCATCCCGTCGACCCGGCGGGCCTCGGCGAGCAGGTTCCCGGCCCGGATGGCCATCTTGGACGGCACGCAACCCCAGTAGGGGCACTCGCCGCCGACGAGGCGGGCCTCCACGCCCAGCACCGACCAGCCGGCGTCGACCAACCGCCCGGCGACCTCCTCGCCGGCGACCCCGAGGCCGACGACGATGGAATCGAACCGGTCCTCTGGGCCGTCCCGGTCGTCCTGGTCGTCGGTGGCGGTGGTGGTGGAGGAGGAGGTGGCGTCGGTCATGGCCATGACGTTTCCCCGGGAGGGGTCACCACGAGCTCGCGGACTTCGGTTCCGCGGGGCGACGACAGCGCGAACACCACGGCCTCGGCCACCGCGTCCGGCGAGCTGAGCTTCAGGTCGGGTGGCGGGAAGCCGTCGGGTGAGGCCTGGCGATCGAGCACCGTGACCTTCGATCCACTGCGACTGGCCGCCCCGGCGACGGCGGCGCCGAGGCCCGAAGCTCCGCCGGTCACGAGGACGTGCTCACCGAGGTTCGCGTTGTGTGCCACGAGCCGGTTCTACCCCCACCCCCGCCGGAGGCAGTCGGCCGCGAGGTTTCTTGTTTCGTCCCCGGGCGGGGGTGGAAGTGATCGGAACAGGGCGGTGAATCAGCCCCGTAGTGCACCGGATGGGACCTTCGAGCTGGCCCGCCCTCCCCCCTGGCTCGGGTCCCACTCCGGTGCGAATCCGTCCTGAGACCGAACCACCCCCGGACTTCCGCACCCGGGGGTGGTTTGGTTTTGGGTTCAATCCCGGGGCGGAGGGAAGGAACTGTGACGAGCCCTCGAGAGGGAGGAACCATGTTCGGTCGCCGCAAGAACCGTACGTTGCTCGATGAGGTGCGCGAGCAGGCCAGCAACACCGCGACCCAGGCGCGCCGGGTGACCGCCGCCGGGCTGTCCGGTGCGGCCAACGCTGTGGACCCCGCTGCCCAGGAGACTGGGAAGAAGCGGCGTCGGCGCCTGCCGATCCTGCTGTCCGCCATCGCCGGCGGCATCGCGGCCGTGAAGCTGGCCCGCCGTCGGAGCCAGGCCCGTGACGATGCCGAGGCCAGCGAGAGCGGGCCCCGGACCGGCGAGACGGTCACGGCTCCCAGCGCGCCCAGCCGGTCGAGCACGTCGACGACATCGAGCTCGACCAAGTCGGGCACACCCACCCGTTCCAACACCGCCGCCAGCACGTCCACCCGTAGCTGACGGCAAGCTCACCGAGCCCCCGTGGGTCCAGCGCCCACGGGGGCTCGGCGCGCCTGGGGGAGTACCTGGGGGAGTACGGGACCAGCGAACTGCGGGTGTCTCGGCGTCTACGGCTCGCCAGCTCCAGCGGCGGTCTCCGCGGCCATGCGCAGGTCGCCAGCCAGTGCTTCGACCGCCCGCTCGCGTTCATCGCTGTCCCGCAACCGCACGATCGATGCGGGGTGGATGGTCACCACGGCAGGCACACCGAAGCGGCACTGCTGCACCCGGCCCCGCAGCCGGGAGATGGTGGACCGCCCCACGAACAGCGACTGCACGGCGGTCGCGCCCATCGCCACCACCACTCGCGGCTGCACCAGCGCGATCTCGTGCTCCAGCCAGTGGGCACACGCATCCACCTGCTCGGCGTTGGGCCGCTGATGGATGCGGCGCTTGCCGCGCTCCGTCCACCGGAAGTGCTTCACCGCGTTGGTGATGTAGACCTCCTGCCGGTCGAGCTCGGCGGCGGCCAGCGCGGCATCGAGGATGCGGCCGGCCGGTCCGACGAACGGGCGGCCAGCCCGGTCCTCCCGGTCCCCGGGCTGCTCGCCGACCAGCATCAGGCCGGCCGGGACCGGCCCCTCGCCGAACACCGTCTGGGTGGCCCGACGGTAGAGCTCGCACCGCGTGCACGATGCGGCCTCCTCCGCGACCTGCCGTAGAGCGTCGGCGGCCTGGGACGTCGTCACCACCGCCGCTTACCCGTCGTCCCGGTCCGCAAACGGCGTCGGGCCCGGTATCGGCCGGGGACCAAGGGGTAAGCGACGGCAATGATCCCCCAGGCTGTGCTCTGCGATCGGGACGGCACGCTCATCGTCGACGTGCCCTACAACGGTGATCCGGCTCAGGTGGAGGCCATGCGGACCGTGCCCGAGGGCCTCGCTCGGCTGCGGGCGGCCGGCATCCGGGTCGGGGTGGTCTCCAACCAGAGTGGCGTCGCCCGGGGCGATCTGACACCGGACGACGTGGCGGGCGTCATGCGCCGCCTCGAGGAGCTGCTCGGACCGTTCGACGCCATCGTGTGGTGCCCGCACGGGCCCGAAGACGGCTGTGATTGCCGCAAGCCGGGGCCCGGCCTGGTGCAGCGGGCCGCCGGGCTGCTCGGCGTGCCGACCGCGCGGTGCGCCGTGATCGGTGACACCGGGGCGGATGTCGACGCGGCGGCGGCCGCCGGAGCGCGGCCGGTCCTGGTGCCCAACCATCGCACGCTGCTGCCCGAGATCACCGCCGCACCGGCAGTCGCGCCGACCTTCGCCGCGGCGGTCGAGCTCCTCCTCGGCCCCGCGAGATGAGCGGCCGGGGCCGCTCGCCGGCTCCTGTCCTGGTCACCCGGTTGGACAACCTGGGCGACGTGTTGCTGGCCGGCCCGACGATCCGGGCCGCGCGGGAGGCGGGCCATCCGGTCCACCTGCTGTGTGGGCCGCGCGGACGGGCCGCGGCCGTGCTGCATCCGTTCGTCGTGCGCCGCGACCGGCGGGCGACGCCGTCAGCGCCGGCGCTCTAGAGCCGGCGGGCCTGCGGGACGCCGGGGGTGAGCAGCCAGGTCGAGTCGGTCGCGAGGCCCGAGTCGGCTCGCACGACGTCGTCCAGGACCCGGAAGCGGGCCGCGAGGCGCTCCCGTTCGATCTCGAGGACCAGGTAGCCGTTCCGCAGCACCTGGTGGCGGATCTGAGGGTTCGGGCCCCGGGGCGCCTCGTAGACCGTCGAGGAGATGGCCGGGGTCACGAGCTCGGTGGCGACGACCTCGGTGCCGTGGTCCTCGGGATCGAGGTGGACGTCGTTCACCATCCCGGCGTGCCAGTCGCCTGTCAGGACGACCGGGTTGGCGACCCGGTCGTCGGCGAGGTGGCCGACGAAGCGCCGGCGGGCGGCGGGGTAGCCGTCCCAGGTGTCGAGGTAGTAGCGGGCCGTGGCCCCGTCGCCCAGGTTGACGCCGGCCAGGACCGTGGGGTTCCCCACGAGGTTCCAGGTCGCGCGGCCCCCGACCAGCGCCCCATCGAGCCAGCGGTCCTGGGCCTCGCCCAGGTACTCGCGGTCGTCGTCGCGGCCCGGGCAGTTGCCGAGGTCGTTGGCGGAGGTGTCACGGCAGGGCGGCTCCGCTGCGTACTGCCGCTCGTCGAGCAGGTACAGGCGGACCAGGTCGCCGAACGTCAGCGCTCGGTACAAGGTGGCGTCGGGCCCGTCGGGTGGCGCGAGGCGCAGGGGAAGGTGCTCCCAGTAGGCGCGGTAGGCCGCGGCCCGGCGAGCTAGGACGCTGGCCGCGGTCGCCGTGGGGTCGGGCTCGGTGTCGCCTGCGTAGTTGTCGGTCACCTCGTGGTCGTCCCACATGCAGGTGAACGGGTAGCGGGCGTGGGCCGCGCGGAGGTCGGGGTCCGAGCGGTAGCTCGCGTGGCGCAACCGGTAGTCGTCGAGGCCGGTGGGGACGGCCGCCGGCAGCACCGGCCGCTCGGCCAGGCCGAGCGGCAGCTCGTAGATGTAGTCGCCGAGGTGGACGACGAGATCGAGGTCCTCACGGAGCAGGTGCCGGTAGGCCGCGTAGCGGCCGGCGCCGAAGTTCTGGCAGCAGACGATGCCCAGCCGGAGGCGACGGAGGGCCGCGCTGGCGTCGGGGGCCGTCCGGGTGCGCCCGATGGGGCTGGTCCACTCGCCGACCGTGAACCGGTAGAGGTAGGTCCGGCTCGGCTCGAGACCGGCGGCATCGACGTGCACGGCGTGCGCGTACGCGGGCTCTGCGGTCGTGGTGCCCTCAGCCACGACGCGGGTGAAGCGCTCGTCGGTCGCTACCTGCCAGATCACGTCGACCCGGTCGTCCGGCATCCCGCCCCGGCCGCCGGTCAGTGGGGCCGGCGCCAGGCGGGTCCACAGCACCACCCGATCGGGCAGCGGATCTCCCGAGGCCACGCCGAGGGCGAACGGATCGCCGGCCAGGCGGGCCGTGTGCAGCGTGGTCGGGACGCCGGACCGGAGTGCGTCCCCGTCGCCGGGACCGTTGCAGCCCACCGCGCCGATCCCGGCCACGACGCCGGTGGCCAGCGATGCCGCCCCGCCCGCCAGCACCTCGCGGCGGCCGATCCGGGGCGTACCGGCCACGCCCGCAGGCTAACGCGAGGCTCGCTGACCAGGGACGATGGTCCGGGAGCCGAGGCGGCCCCGCGAGGATCTCTCCTCAGCGGGGTCGCTGTGCCGTGCCGCCGGTCGGCGGAAGATGCCTAGGGAGCTACTGGTTCGGGGCGGCGGCCGAGATGTCCGCCAGGGCGGACTGCGGGTCCTCCGCTACCGCCAGGTCGCCGATGGACACGATGCCCACCAGCTGGTCGCCGTCGACGACCGGAAGGCGCCGCAGGGCCTGCTGCCGCATGATCTCCACGGCGCTGGTCACTGGATCGTCGGCGCTCACGGTGTAGATGTTCGGGCTGCACACATCGCCGGCGAAGGTGGCCGCCGGGTGGCGGCCCATGGCCACGGCGCGCACGACGATGTCGCGGTCGGTCAGGATGCCCTTCAGCCGTCCGTTCTCGGTCACCAGGACGTCGCCGATGTCGTTGGCCCGCATGACCTGGGCCGCTCCTTCGATCGACGTCTGGGTGTTGACGGTGAGCGGGTTGGGCATCATCACGTCTCGGATCGTGTCGGCCATGCCTGCTCCTGTGGTCTCGTCGTCTCCTCCGTACGCGTCTTCCCCGCGGTGCAGGGCCACAACCGTGTTCGGGGTGACGCGGCTCGTGCCGGCGCTCAGAGGCCGACGATGTGGCGGCGCAGGCGGCGGATGGCCCGGGCCAGCAGCCGCGACACCTGCATCTGGCTACAGCCGATCTGCTCGGCGATCTCGCTCTGGGTCGACTCCTCCAGGAAGTACCGGCGCAGCAGGTCCCGGTCCTCCGCGGGCATGAGCTCCAGCGACTGGCGCAGCGCCGTGCGGTTCTCGATGGTGGCGAACCCCGCGTCGGGCTTCCCCACCACCTGCTCGGTCTGGAGCTTGGCCGTCGGGTCGATGGCGTCGAGCGAGTTCGGCATGCGCACCTCCTCGGCCGACATGACGTCGAGCACCTCGGACTCCTCGATGCCGATGAAGTCGGCCACTTCGGCGCTCGACGGCTCGCGGCCGAAGTCCTGGCTCAGGAGCTCTCGGGCCTCGCGGACCGGACCCGCCAGCTCGTGTACGCGCCGCGGCACCCGGATCGACCACCCGGTGTCCCGGAAGTGCCGGCGGATCATGCCGGAGATGGTCGGCTTGGCGAAGGCCAAGAACGGTCGGCGCCGGGTCGGGTCGAAGCGCTGCAGGGCCAGGAGGAGCGCTTCCAGGGCGACCTGGGTCAGGTCCTCGATGGGCTCCCCGTGCCGGAAGTGCCGCCGGGCCTGCGACTCGGCGTGCGGGCGGTAGTAGGCGACCAGGTGCTCGAGCGCCGCGGGGTCGCGGTGCCGGGTGTACCGGACGTGCTGCAGCCACAGGTCCTCGTCGACCGCGGGGAGGACCCGACTGGCGGTCAACCAGTTGTAGGACGCGGGCATGGTGGGAACAGTCCTCGCCGCCAAGGCTGCGTCGCGGGCTGCCGCGAGGCGTTCGAGCGACCGCTGCACAGGCGCGATCCGTCCCGCTGGCGGCATGGTCGGATACCTTCCCCTTGCAGATGGGCGCCATACCCGGCCCCGCAAGGAGTGGATCGCCCGGCAAGGACCCGGGTAGACCCTCGGAAGGGAGTCGTAGGCCAGTCTGACGAGTGGGCGGGGGAGGGAGGCGCGAACGGCGTGGTAGCCGACGGCAAGACAGAGCACGGGGACCGCACCCTGGAAGAGGTGCGCCAGGAGCTGGTGGACGCGGCCGACGACCTGGAGAGGATGACGGCCGAGTTGCGGTCCCGCACCCGTCTCGTCGAACGGCTGGAGGCCCTCGCCGACACCCTCCTTGATATCGTCGCCGTGCCGGTGGTGGTGGTCGACACCGAGGGCCGCATCGCGGCCGTCAGCCGCTGTGGCGCCTCGGAGCTGCCCGGGCTGGCCGACAGCCTCGGTAAGCCGGTGAGTGCTGTGCTGCCCGAGCCCCTGGCGGGCGAGATCGCAGCCTTCGTGACGGCCGGCTCGACACCCCTCGACCTGACCGACGCCCCCGCCTCGCCGCGGAACGGCACGCGCCTGGTCGCGCTACCCGACGGATACGCGGTGGTGGTCTGGTGACGGAGGCTTGCGTGTACCGCTGCGGACCGGCGGGTAGCGGACGCGTGAGGCGAAAGTAGGACACGGTGGACCTGTTACGGACGACACCGATCGAACTAGCGGTACCGGGCGACAGCCGCTACATGCGCCTGGCTCGACTGGTCGCCAGCGGCGTCGCGACGACCTGCGGTCTCCCCCTGGAGGAGGTCGAGGACTTCCGTGTGGCGGTCGACGAGGTCTGTGCGACGCTCATCGAGGCTGGTGGTGGCCAGCCGGTGCGCTTGATATTCAGCCTGGACGACGGGCGCCTGGTGGTCACCGGGAGCACCGTCGACGCCGACCACAAGGGCCCCGACGAGGACCGCTTGGCGCTCAGTCGGCAGATCCTGGATGTGATCGCCGAGACCCACAGGTTCTCGCGGAGCGACGGTCAGGCGACGTTCGTCGTCGTGACCCGGCTGCGCGGTGCGGGCGTCGGTTGACGCGGCCGCAGCGGCGGCTGAGCTGAGGCGGTAGCGAGGGCAGTCGCCGGGTGCCCCCGGCAGTCAGCCGGTCAGCAGGACGTCGGTGAGGCCCGCCATCTCGATCACCCGCTCGACCGGGGCCGAGACCGCGATCACCGCAAAGGTCATCCCCGTGGTCTGGGTGTCGTCGCGGGCCTTGAGCACCGCCCGCAGCCCGGCGGAGTCGGCGAACGTCAGGTCGGAGGCGTCGATCTCGACCCGCTCTACTCCGTCAGCTTCGCGCAACACGCGTTGCACCTCGGCGGTGAGCCGCTCGGACCCGTGGAGATCGAGTTCGCCGCCCAGCGCGACCACTGCTCGGTTGCCGTCGCGCCGGCTCGAGATGACGAGGATCTCGCTGGCGGTCGGTTCTCGGTCTGTGGTCATCGCTCCCCAGTCTCGCACAACCAACGGCGACACCACCCTTCCCTCGGTTGACCGAGTTCACTCGCGGGAAGGCACTGGGCGGTGGAGCGACGGGGACCTCAGGAACTCTGCGGCATGCACTTCGACGTAGTCATCCCCACCGTCGGGCGCCCGTCGCGACCGGTGGTGGTGGGAGCGCTTGCTCGGACGTTGCCCCCGGCCACTCGGCTGATCGTGGTGGACGACCGCCCCGCGGGGGCGGCGTCTCATGCGCCATCCGGTGCGGCCGGCACCGTGGTGGGTCAGCGTGCGGCTGCAACGGGGCAACGCCGATGACGTCCTGATCGAGGCGCTCCACGGCAGGGGCTGGCGGGCCCGGCTCGGCGTGGCGCCGGGGGCCTTCGCCGCCCATCGGGTCACGGTCCTGTCCGGGCTGGCGGCCCTGGTGGCCGGGGCGGCCCGCCGGCGGCGGCTGGCGGCGCTGGCCGGTGCCTGGTGGCTGGCTCGCACCGCTCGGTTCGCGTGGCGGCGCATCGGACCGGGCCCCCGCGACGTCCGGGAGGTCCTGGCGATGACGGCCACCAGCGTGCTGATTCCCCCGACGGCGGTGTTCCACCGCCTACGTGGCTACCTCCGGCGGTACGCCACGTGGCTCGGCTCCCTCAGCGCCCGGCCCTCCGTTCCTCGACGAGGAGGATGAGCTGGTTCTCGCCCGACGAGAACTGGTAGCAGATACCCGTCGGCGCGTCGTGCGCCTCGACCTTGAGCACCGTGCCCTTGTCCTCCCAGCGGCCGACGACCGCTTCGAGCTCTGCTTGCCCGTCGCGCAGCGGCTCGTAGTCGAACCCGAGCGAGAGTGGAGTTCCCGCCGGGAGGTGTTCGACGCCTCGCTCGCAGGGCTCGAGCGTGACGAGATCGATGAGGGTTCCGTGATCCAGCCGGTCGACGTGCATGATCTGACACGCCACCTGTAGCTGGCCCAACGTCTTCACGCCAAAGGGATCTTTCACTGGTTGCACCACCGTGTCGGGGAGGGTCCCTCTCTGGCTTACCCCCTGCCCCGTGGACCGAACACCGAAACCGACTCGCTACGTGATCGTCATGTGTGGCGCGGGTATCGGGCTGGAGGAGGCGGGGCACACCAGAGCGTGACCACTCGGCTCCAGCGCATCGCGGTCCTGCGAGCGTTGCCCGGACTCGGTGATCTGCTCTGCGCCGTGCCGGCCCTTCGTGCCCTGCGGGTCGCGCATCCCGAAGCGAGCATCACCCTCGTCGGCTTGGCCCGAGCCGGATGGTTCGTCGCCCGCTTCAGCCACCTCGTCGACCACCTGCTGGTGCTGGAGGGGGTGTCCGGCCTGCCCGAGATCACACCCGATCCGGAGGCGTGCCGGCGCTTCGTGGTCCGGGCCCGCGCCCGCCAGTTCGACCTTGCCGTGCAGCTGCACGGCAGTGGCGTGGCCTCCAACGCCGTGCTTGAGCTGCTCGGCGCCCGGCGGCAGGGGGGCGCTCACCTCCCCGGCCAGGCGGTTCCCCGGGGGACCTCGGTTCCGTACCCGCCCGGTGTCCCCGAGATCCACCGTCTCCTGGCCGTGGTCGCCGCCGTGGGGTGCCCTCCCCAGGGCGACGAGCTCGAGCTCCCCCTGGAGCCAGTGGAGGAGCGGATCGCCGCCCGAATGACCGCCGGGGCGCTGGCCGCGACGGGTGGCTACACCTGCCTCCATCCCGGGGCGTCGCGGCCTGGGCGCTGCTGGTCGCCGCGCGGCTTCGCCGCCGTCGCCGACCACCTCGTGGGGCTCGGTCGGCCGGTGCTGCTCACCGGCAGCGTCGGCGACCGGGAGCAGGTCGCCGCGATGCGGCGGGCGATGACGGCGGAGCCCGAGCTGCAGCAGCGGCTGCTGTGCGACGTCACCGGATGCACCAGCGTCGGTGTCCTCGGCGCGCTGTACGGAGGCGCCGATCTGGTGGTCACCAACCACACGGGCGCCTCCCACGTGGCGGTGGCCGTGAAGGCGCGCAGTGTCGTGGTCGGGGGCTTCCACGAGCCGGGCCGCTGGGAGCCGCTGGATCGGGAGCGGCACCGCGCCATCGCCGTCGGGAACGCCGAGGACGTCATGCGGGTGCTGGGCGCGGTGGACGAGCAGCTGAACCGGGGCCGGGCACTCGACGCGCTGGTATGAGACCGCTGCGGATCCTGACCTGGCACGTCCACGGGACCTACCTCTGGGCGCTGGCGCATCTCCACCACGAGCTGTACCTGCCGGTGCGCCCGCACCGCCCGCCCGGCTACGGAGGCCGGTGCGGGGCTTGGCCGTGGCCCGGGAACGTCCACGAGGTGCCGGTGGACGACGTGGCGGATCTCCCGCTCGACGCGGTGCTCTACCAGATCGGCGCCGCCGGCCGTGACCTGGCCCGGGACCGCTTTAATGTCAACCGCTTCGTGCGGGACTGGGACGCGCTGCTGGGCGAGCTGTGCGGAACGGCGTGGAGCAGCGGCCGCCGTACCGCCTAAGCCTGCGCGCAATTATGCAATTTCTTAGACTCCGGTTTTTGGGTCTATGCGAGCACTTCCGTCATTAGACATTGATAATCAGTGTCGCGGTGCCTACCGTTGGTAAACAAAAGGTAGACCAACCGTTTGCGGTCCAAGGGGGAGGGGGATGGAGCGCAACGTGAGGCTCCCGACTCTACGCCGCCGTACCGGTGGTCTCGTCCGTCGTCTGGTTCAGCTCGGCGAACGCTGGTGTGCCGTCCTGGACCCGGCCGAGATACCGGAGCACGAGATCCGCGTGGAATGGGGAGATGACGACCATGTGCTGGTCTTCGGGGACCTGGTTCTCGACCTGCGCACCCACGAGGCCCGCCGGGCCGGCCGAACGATCGAGCTGACCCGCACCGAGTTCCGCCTGCTGGAGCTGTTCCTTCGCAATCCTCGCCAAGTCCTGACCCGCGAGCTCATCTTCGACCGGGTCTGGGGCTTCGACTTCGGCCCGACGTCGAACACGCTGAGCGTTTACGTCGGCTACCTACGGCGCAAGCTCGAGGTCGGAGGCGGTCGCCGCCTGATCCATACGGTGCGTGGCGTGGGCTACATGCTGCGCGAATGAGTCTCCTGTCGCAGACAAATCCGGGCGACGAGGACCTCATTCTGGCAACACCGCGCGAGTCGATTCTTCGGTGACTCTCATCCGTTTCTCACCTTGTTCTGCCTGAATGTCCTGACTGGGTAGCGGGTGAGAGGGCCGAGGGGGCCCCGCGGTGCCCAGGCCGAGGGAGGGCACATGTCAACCAAACCACCGCGGGGTCGGCGACGCGCGGCCGGCCTCGCTAGGGGCGCGTCGCGCCTCGTGCTGCTCATTGCTCTGGTAGTGGTGACGGCGACGAGCGCCGACGCTCAAACAAGCTTCAGCTTCACCCCGCGCACCCTGGACGGAAGCAACAACAACCCGTTCTTCCCGAACTTCGGACGGGCCAACGTCCAGTACCGCCGGAACGCGAATGCCCGGTATGCGGACGGCATCGCCCGGCCGGTGACCGGGGTGTCACCACGCTTCGTCAGCAACCGCGTGTTCAACGACACATCGCAGAACCTGTTCTCCGAGAACAACGTCACCCAGTGGGGCTTCGCGTGGGGGCAGTTCATGGACCACACCTTCGGTCTACGGCAGACCGCCAACGGTGAGTCTCAGCCGTTGCCGTTCAACGCGAACGATCCGCTCGAGGACTTCCGAAACGACTTCGGGGTCATCGACTTCACGCGGACACCCGCGGCACCGGGCACCGGGGTCAACAACACCCGCCAACAGATCAACACCGTCGACTCGTTCATCGACGGTTCGTCGGTCTACGGCAACTCGGCCGCCCGGCTGGACTGGCTGCGCCAAGGGTCGCTCGACGGGAACCCCGCCAACAACAGCGCACTGCTGTTGCTGCCGGGTGGCTTCCTGCCGACCGTCGGTGCCCGAGGCAACCCGGCCAACGCTCCAGCGATGGACGCCGAGGGCCGGTTGCGGGGGAATCCGAGCCGCACCCAGGTGGCCGGCGACGTGCGCGCCAACGAGAACATCGCGCTGACGGGTACGCACACGCTGTTCGCCCTGGAGCACAACCGGATCGTCCAGGCCCTGCCGACCAGCCTGTCCCAGGAGCTGAGGTTCCAGATCGCTCGCCGAGTGGTCGGTGCCGAGCAGCAGTTCATCACCTACAACGAGTTCCTGCCCGCGCTGGGTGTCCAGCTGCCGAGCTACCGGGGCTACAACCCGTTCGTCAACCCCACGCTGTCGAACGAGTTCGCGGTCGTCGGCTATCGGGCTCACAGCATGATCCACGGCGAGTTGGAGCCCTTTGGCGAGGCCGCGGACTTCACCGCCGACGAGCTGGAGGCGATCGAGGCCCAAGGGGTCGAGGTCGAGATAGCCGGTGACGAGATCGAGTTCGTCGTCCCGCTCAACGTCGCTTTCTTCAACCCTGACCTGCTGACGCAGATCGGGCTGGGTCCGGTCATGGCCGGGCTGGGCGGCGAGCCGCAGTACAAGAACGACGAGCAGATCGACAACCAACTCCGCAGCGTGCTGTTCCAAGTGCCCGTAGCGGGCAACCCGGAGTGCCTGGACGGCCCGACACTGCCCGAGTGCTTCAACGGAGTGGTGGACCTGGGTGCGGTCGACATCGAGCGCGGCCGGGACCACGGCATGCCGAGCTACAACGGGCTGCGTCAGGCTTACGGGCTGTCGGCGAGGTCGTCGTTCACCTCGATCACCGGTGAGTCGACGTCCTCGTTCCCGAACGATCCGCAGATCGATCCGCGGGACCCGATCAACGACCCCGACATACTCGACTTCGTCCAGTTGCGGGACATTGACGGCAACGTGATCGATCCGGCCGACGAGGAAGCGGTCGACGGCGAAGCGGTCGTCGGCATCCGGCGCACCACGCTGGCGGCCCGGCTGCGGGCCATCTACGGCTCGGTGTCCAACGTCGACGCGTTCGTCGGGATGGTGTCCGAGCGCCACGTCGCGGGGACCGAGTTCGGTGAGCTGCAGCTCGCCATCTGGCGGAACGAGTTCCAGCGGTTGCGGGACGGCGACCGCTTCTTCTACGCCAACGATCCGGTGCTCACCCAGATCCGCAACGAGTTCGGCATCGACTTCCGCCGGACCCTGTCGCAGATCATCGTGGACAACACCGACCTGGAGACCGGCGACATCGCCGCCAACGTGTTCGAGGTTGCCCCGGCGGGCTGACCATCGCCCACCCCGTTTCTGCCCGCGCTCGGCCCGCACTGCCAGGCCGAGCGTGGGCAGAACGGCGGCTTGGCGGGTCGGCGGCGGGGAAGACGCGCGACATGCGCAGACCACTCCGCCACCCATTTCGATTCATCTCCCGGCTCATCGTCCTCAAGTGGGCCTGGCGTAACCGTTACGACCTGCTCCGGTGGGGCCGCTTCGTCATGCGCCTGCCGTCGGAGGTCCGCACCCGCGACCTCGACGAGCTGGTGACCGAGGCTCGGGCCCGCATCGCCCTGTCGGTCGATCCCCGTACCCGGTACGCCACGGACCTGGACATCTGCGGCTACGAGAACGGTTCGCTGATGGTCGCGGCGCCGGGCCAGAAGCCCATCGCCCAGATCGCCCGGGACGTGCTGGCCGGCGTGTCCGGTGTCAACGACGTGCAGGTGGTGGACAACCAGCTGCCGACCGCCGATACCACCAGGACCAACAACCGGGCCGAAACCCCAGCCGTCGCCAGCTAGGCCAGCCGGTAGGTCCGGTAGCCGCTGTGACGGTCGTCCGCCGAGCCCCTTGGCCGGCGGACGGCGGACGGCGGACCAGCTACTTCTGCTTGCGCGCGATCGCCTCGGCCAGCTCGTGCTTCGACATGGGCTCGCTCGCCCTCGCCGTAGGTCTCGACGGCGGAGTCGTGGGCCTTGCTCTACGTGCGTTGGGCCTTGCGCGACGATCGCCTCAGGGTGTCGGGAAGCTCCTTGGACGCGGGCATGGCTTACCTCCTCATCGAACGTGGATGGGCGGCCACGTTCGTTGCCTTCCCGCGGTAGGAATGGGGAAACCCGGTTCCCCAACCGCGTGGCGGGAAGACTCAGGCGTGGCCTTCGGTGAGGTGGGACGGACATTGACCCAGGTCAGCCGCTCTTTTCCCCACAACGCAGGGCAGATACCGGTAGCTCGGCGCTTCGTGCGGGACGTCCTGGACAGCTGGGGGCTGCTCGATGCCGACCAGCTGGTGCAGGACACCCTCCTGGTGGCCAGTGAGCTGGTCACCAACGCCGTCCTGCATGGTAAGGGTGAGGTCGAGGTGTCGATGTCGATGCACGGCGAGGGGGTCCGGCTGGAGGTCTGTGACCAGGGCCCGCTCTGGGTGCCGCGGCGGCCGGCACCGTCCACCGTTCCGGCGCTGACTGGCCGAGGGCTACGGATCGTGGCCCTGGCGGCGTCGGCGTGGGGGACCGATCGCAGCCCGGGCGGAGGAACGATCGTGTGGGCGGAGCTGCACGGTGCGTAACCCCGGTCACCGCTGGTCACAAAGGGCACATGTCGT
>Ga0209382_10005350_pt1 | contig 16745 bp, 8 predicted proteins | sample SoiMetdeltSBSDD5_FD_187599 | JGI IMG/M metagenome (GOLD analysis project Ga0209382, IMG submission 187599) | Bulk soil microbial communities from a Populus tree surrounding site in Tennessee, USA - Soil MetaG P. deltoides SBSDD5 (SPAdes) (version 2) | ecosystem: Environmental > Terrestrial >...
CTCGAACAGGTCAACCAGGCGGCATTGCAGCTCCTCCAGGTCTGTTCATTCTTCGCACCCGAGCCGATTTCCCGCAACCTGTTCGCGGGTTCGCCGAGCGCGCCGATCACCGAGTGGCTGGACGAGACACTTCGCGACCCGATCAAGCTGGCCCGAGCAATCCGTGACATTCAGCGATACGCATTGGCGAAGTTCGATCACCGCAATAGTACGTTACAGATACATCGTCTCGTACAGGCGGTGCTGGTCGGGCGCATGGACCCCGATCGGCAGACAGTGATGCGCCGGGGTGCGCACACGCTGCTCGCCAACGGCGACCCGAACCAGCCCGCGTCACCGGAGCTCTGGTGGCGTTATCAGGCACTGCTGTCGCACATCTCGGTCTCCGGCGCGGTCGAGTCGGATGATTCCCGGGTGCAACAGCTGGTCTTCAACATGGTCAAGTTCCTCTACTACTGGGGAGACCACGACGGCTGCCGCGATCTCGCCGAACAGGTCCACGAGCAGCGCTGCGCGGATCTGGGCGAGGGGCACGAGCACACGCTGGACGTGGCCAAGTGGCGCGCGTGGATACTGTGGACGCTCGGCGCGTACGCGGAGGCGGCGCGGATCAACGCACGCTCGCTGGAGCTGTACCGCGCGGGGTTCGCCGAGACCGACGAAGGCACCCTGGACGCCATGTCGCGGGTGGCGATCGACCTGCGCACGGCCGGCGACTTCGCCGGTGCGCTGGCACTGGACCGCGAAGTGGTGGAAGGGTGCACCCGCGAGTTCACCGAAGACGACCCGGCCACCCTACGGGCGGCGTTCCACCTGGGTGTCAGCCTGAGGCAGATGGGCGCCTTCGCGGAGGCCCTGGAGCTGGACACCGAGACCCACCGGCGGCAGTCGGCGGTGCTCGGTGAGACCTACGACGAGACCATGCGGACGCTCAACTACCTCACGATGGACCAGCGCGAGGCCGGTGACTACCTCGGCGCGCGGGTCCGGCAGGAGGAGGTCTACGAGCTGTTCGTGAAGGTCATCGGTCCGGAGAACCACGCGGTGACCAGGGCGGCTCGCAACCTCGCGGTCACCCGGCGCAAGGCCGGCGACCACGACGGCGCCCGCAAGCTGGCCGAGGAGACCCTGGGCAGGTTCCGGATCCGCTACGGCGACGACTATCCGGAAGCGATAGCCGCGGCACTCAACCTCGCGGTGGACCTGCGCCAGGTCGGTGACCTGGGCCGCGCCCGCGAGCTGAGCGAGGAGGCGCTCGACCGGTACATCAGGGTCCTCGGGGATCGCCACCCGCACACCCTGTGTGCCCGGGTGAATCTGGCCATCGTGCTCCGCCTGCAGGGCGACGCCACCAGTGCCCACCGGTCGAACCTCGATACGCTGGCGGCGTTGCACGTACAGCTCGGACCGGACCACCCGATCAGCCTGGTCTGCGCCACAAATCTGGCGAGCGATCTCGATGCACTCGGCGAGCACCAGGCGGCGTACGAACACGACATCGACACGTCTGAGCGGTCCCGCCGCGCTCTCGGCGTGGCTCATCCCTCGACGCTGGCCTGCGGCCTGAACCTCGCACTCGACCTGCGCGCGCTCGGTCGCGTACAGGAGGCCGACAAGGTTCACGCCGACGTCATGGCCGGATTCCGGCGCGTTCTGGGCGATCGACACCCTGCGACGCTCAACGCACTGCAGAGCATCCGGGCGGACTGCGACATGGACCCGCTACCGCTGTAGGAGCGGCCCGGATCTGCTTCACAGACGCGAGCCGGCCAACCACCGGCTCAGGTCGAGAGGCGACGGTGGGTTCCCCCTCGTGGCAAGGCTCTGGTGGAGCGCACGGACGAGCTCGGGCCGGTTGACAAGCAGACGCCACCCTGGCACCCGGCGAGCCGCCAGCGCGAGGCCCAATCCCGTCCAGGCGTCGAAATCGGCCGCGTCGGCGCGGATCCGCGCGAGGTAGAGATCAGTGGCTGCCACGGTGTCCCCGTCGATCAGCGCGACATCGGCATCCGTCGCATCCGGTACCGCGTCCGCCGGCGGAGCGGCTGAGCCACTGCCGCAGCCGGGCGACGTGAGCCTCAGGCGGTAGAGCATCAGCCGCGGATGTGTCCAGGTTGGACCGCGAGCCACGACGTCGACCGGCAGGGGCCCCACCCGGGGCGGATCGTGACGCCCGACCCAGGCGCTGGTCGCATTCGCCACCCACCCCAGGTCCGCGCGCACGTGCCGGATCCGCCAACTTGCCTGGTGATCCGCGGTGGCGGCCCATGCCGCGTGGGCCGGCTCCCCGGCGACGGCGTCGGCCAGCCAGATCCTGAGCCGGTCGTAAAGACCGCGCACCAGCCGGCCACCCCACTCGGTGAGCCGGCCGGAGCTCATGACGGTCCGAAGCCCCATCCAGGTCTGGCGACGGGCGTACGCGAACTCGAAGTCAGCGATCCGTTTCGCGTCTCCACGCTCCACCCGCCGTTGTCTCCGCCAGAACTCCGTGATGCCGAAGAACGCGTACACGCCCTGGAGCAGGCCGGCCAGTGGCCGTGGATCCGGCCGCCACGGTGCGTAAAGATCTTCCTTCCCATCCTCGTCGTCGAGTAACGCGGTCAGCTGCAGCAATCCACCGAGTTTGATGTGTTGGAACTCGTGGACCAACGTCACCGCCATAGTCACCGGATCACGCGGAAGCGAGATCAGCGCGCCACCGAATCCGTCTCCGGTCGACGCGCTACGAACCTGCCACGAGGGGTCGTGGCCCAACGGCGCGATCGACATCATGCCCACCGCCATGGCGTCCGCTGTCCCGGGATGCCACCGGCTCAGCACGGCCCATGCCTCGTCGAGTGATCGGGCCCACGCCCGCACGGTGTCGTCGTCGAGGCGTTCCGGCAGGACCGGGTCGGCGAGGTTCCGGAACGGATCGATGTCGTCCAGGTCGACGGCGAGGGTACGGTCCCGGCACCGACAGCGAATCCGGCGAACCTGCCACCAATGCTCCGAATCGGGATCGGAGTCCGGCCGCACCACGATGTCGTGGCGGGCCGACCGCAACCGGACCATGCCCCCGGTGGTCTGCGCGTCGGCGACGGTGAACCCGTGCACGTCCGGCAAGCGGGCCAGCCCCAACGTCGGCAGCACCACGCCACCGTGCCGTACCGGCACGCGGGTGCGCAGGGCAACACCGCCTCGGACCGCCGCGGCGACGGCAACTGCGTAGACCTGACCGACCTCGACCCAGATCGGGGTCTCCCCGCCCGCATGGTTCCTGACCCGGCGAAGGGAGTGTGACAGCCACGTACCGACCTGAGGTCGCAACAGCACGGCATCCAGCGCGTCGCGTGCGCGGCGGTGCATCTCTACCAACGCATCCCAGGCCGCGCTCGCGGGCGGGAGCGGACCGAGGAGTTCCGGCGTCCGGGCCGCGACATCCAGCAACGCGCGAACCAGGTGAAGCCGCCGACTGTACTCTGCGGCCAGCAACAGGCGCACCGTGTCCGGCCCGCCTCTGCCGCTGGCGAGGGCATCGAAATGGTCAAGCGAGAGGGCGTGTTCCGTCAGTGCTGGTTGCCCTACCCCCATCAGTCAACCCGTCCCGGCGGTCCCGATTCGTTGATGTTCGCTCGCGGGCGGGCAATCCGGCGCAGGACACGATCGAGCGACGCCGCGAGAATGGAGTCCTCGCATGCCCGCAGCTCGGCCATGGAGATCCGGGTCAGGTCGATCAAAACGGTAGGGACCTGACGAGATGATTGATCCACAGTCGGGTTCCCTCCGCGGCGCATCGTGGTTGATCTGTCGGCGCATCACACCCGCTCGGGCGGTATTGCACAGGGGATGCCTCGGATCACCTCATGACAGTTTCGCAGAGGCACCCCCGTCGAGCCAATATGTGATTGACCCGCAATGGATCCCGGAACTCTCGGATGGCCAGTCATCTATGTCTGGTCCGACCCGACCGACTGAGGAGATCACCGCGGAAGCCGAAATGATATTGACGACGGAAGATTTGAGGAAGAGCGACGGAAGGTCACTTCACCTGGCCCAGCGCATTGTCGGAGCGCGGTGGTACGGCCATCCGGCAGACGGCGGGAAGGTAGCGGGCACAACGCAGAATAGTGGTCGACCCCGTTGCCGGGGTCGGTTTGATCAACCGCAGTCCACGTCCTGACCGGTATGAGGACGGCCGCGATGAGCCATGGCAGGGATGACATTCAGGTAGCCGTCGTCACCGCGCTGCCGGTGGAGCGGACCGCCGTGCAGCTACTGATCGACGATCTCGTGGACGAACACGTGCCAGGCGATCCGAACCATTACCAGTCGGGGCGTCTGCCCGGCAAAGGGCACGACCAGACGCACCGGGTGGTCGTCGCCATGCAGACCGAGGACGGTACGCGCAACGCCGCGGCGGTCGTCACGAATCTGGTCCGCAGCTTCCCCCGGCTCCGTTGCGTCGTCATGTGCGGGATCGCCGGTGGCGTACCGGCGCCCGACGCGCCGCACCGGCACGTGCGCCTGGGCGACATCGTCGTTGCCACCGATGGTGTGGTCGACTACGACCACGTGCGTACGGTCGACAGTCGCAGCCATCTGCGCCGGTCGGTCAGCGGGCTCTCCCGGGAACTCCTGCGGGCGGACCGGGAGCTGGAGGTCAAGGAGCTCGCCGATGACTGGCCGTGGCGTTCACTGTTGAGCGGCAGAGCAGGACGTCGACTGCCGGCCGGCTATTCCCGTCCACCCGACAGCACCGATGTCCTGCTGTGGCGCGGGAAGCGGACCGACCATCCACGCCGCGCCGCCTCGGGCCACGTGCCCGGGTGGCCCCGGGTCCACCGGTGCGCGATCGGCAGTGCCGATCGACTGGTCCGGGACGCGGTCAAGCGCGACGAGTTGGCGCACCGCCACGGAGTGCGCGCGGTCGAGATGGAGTCGTCCGGTTTGGCGGTAGGGGCCGACCTGCACGGAACACACTGGTTCGTGGTACGCGGCGTCGCAGACTACTGCGACGACGCCAGCAAGAACGACCGGTGGCACCGGTACGCCTCGCTGGTGGCCGCGGCCTACGTGCGTGCCCTACTCGCCGAATGCCGCCCGTTTCTCGACGATCGTGAGTGGTCCGCCACCGCCGGGCACCGGACGGGTGAAGGGAATCGTCTGACCAGCCTGGCGAGGATCGTGGACGTGCTCCTGACCGTTCCCCACATGCAAGACGACTACCACCGTCGCGCGGTCATGGCGCTCCTGCCACTGCACATCCGGACCATGATCGCGGACAACGTGAACGGGCGGTTGCACGTCATCGCCATGGTGCAGACCTGCTTTGACGCTGACGACGGCCGTCAGAGCCTGCTCGGCGCATTACGGCTGTCGCTGCCGCCGTCCACCGATCTCGAACGGGTCATCGAGACCATAGAGACCCATTGGCCCGATTGAACAACCAGCGACCCCCCGTCCGACGACCGGCCCCCGGGCCACACTGCGGCCGGCGGCAGCGCGACGACAGCGTCGCGACAGCGCGGCGTCGTCGCGCCTCGCCAGACTCCCGGCGTGGACTCGACGACGGGGATCTGGTGGGTTCCGGCGCTGCTGCTGGCCACGACGCTGCCGGTCACTCCGGCCGCCGCGGCACCCGCGCCGGCCCCGGTCACGTCGGCCGCCGCGCCGCCGCCGGTCGGTTGGCAGACCTACCGGCGGCTCGACCTGTTGCCGTACCTGACGACCGGGGCGCAGACCCGGCAGTTCTCCAGCTTCGACCGCGGCGGCGGCAACGACCATGACGGGTTCGACGGGCTGTACACCTGCCGCCGGGTGATCGTGCCGGACGGCTGCGTGCTGGCCGAGGACTCCGGGGCGGGCGAGATCACCTCGATCTGGTTCACCCGCTTCGGCGGGGACGTCAGCACCTACGGCCTTCTCCGGATCGTGCTGGACGGGCAGGTCGTGCTGAACGCGAACGTGCAGGACGTGGTCAACGGGACGCTCGGACCGCCGTTCAGCCATCCACTGGTGGCGAACGCCGCGCAGAGCTCGGGCGGCGTGTACATCAAGGTGCCGATGCCGTACCGCTCCGCCATGCGCGTCACGGTGCAGAACAACCACGGCTTCTACCACCTCACCTACCGGCACTTCGCCGACCCCACCGGGATCGCCACCTTCGATCCGGCCGACCGCGCCGACGACGTGCTCGCCACGTTGCGGGCGGCCGGCACGGCGGATCCGAAGCCGGCCCTCCCCGGCTCCGTCGCGCTGCGCACGCTGAGCCTGGCGCCGGGCCAGACCTCGACCCCGACGCAGGTCACCGGGCCGGGCGTGATCACCGCTCTGGCCGTACGCGTACCGCAGGTCGCCGGTTAGGACGCCGCCTCGGACGAGGCGCTGGCCCTGACCCGGCTACGCATCTCGTTCGACGGCCGGCGCACGGTCGACGCCCCGCTCGGCGAGTTCTTCGGCTCCGGGCTCGGCGAATACCCGGTGCGGTCCCTGCTGTTCGCCATGGACCCGGCGGTCAACGGCTGGTACCGGGCCTGGTGGCCGATGCCGTTCGCGACGGGCGCGGCGGTCACGCTGTACAACGGCGGCTCGCGCCAACTGTCCACTGTCGACCTGTCGGTCAGCTACGCGGGCGATCCGCAGTGGACGGCCGCCCTGGCGCCGGGCGGCGATGCCGGATACTTCACCGCGCTGTCCCGGCGCGCCGACACCGCGGCGGGCGACGACTGGCTCTTCGCCGACGTGACCGGACGCGGCAAGTTCGTCGGCGTCTCGCACACGATGAACGGCCTGGACCCCGGCGGGTGGAGCCGAACCTACCTGGAGGGCGACGAGCGGGTGTACACCGACGGCGCGCTCAGTCCACAGTGGTACGGCACCGGCACCGAGGACTTCTACGAGGCCGGCTGGTACTTCGTCAACGGGCCGTTCAGCGCGCCGGTGACCGGGCACAGCGCGCACGAGGTGCTTGCGGACGGCTGCCAGTACGAGTGCGACGCCGCGTACCGCCTGACGCTCGCCGACGCGGTCGGCTACCGCACGTCGCTGCGGTTCGGCATCGAGCACGGCGGCACGAACATGGCGCCGGCGAGCTACGGCTCCACCGCGTTCCTGTACGCCCAACCGTCCCGGTCGGCCCGGGTGACGGACCTGGTGGACGTCGGCGACCCGCAGAGCCGCGCCGCGCACGGCTACGCCGAGTCCGGCACCGCCAGCCAGGCGGACCTCACCGGGGTGTTCGAGGGCGACAACGACCTCGCCACCACGATCGACCAGGTCCGGTCCACGACGGCCCCGGTCAGCTTCCGCCTGGCGATCGATCCGGCCAACCGCGGCGTGACCCTGCGGCGCATCGGCGACCAGGACCGCGGGTACCAGACCGCGCGGGTGTTCGTCGACGGCGCGAACGCAGGCACCTGGCTGCAGCCGCTGGGCAACCCGCACCAGCGCTGGCTGGAGGACGCCTTCCCGCTGCCGCCCGGCCTGACGGCCGGCAAGGCCGGCATCACCGTGCGGCTGGAGCCGCAGCCGGGCGCGCCGGCGTGGACGGCGGCCAGCTACGCGGCGCTGGCCGCCGGCCCGCCGGTACCCGAGCGCTCCGGCGGCCGGACCGACGTCGACGGCGACGGCCGCGACGACCTCGTCGCGTTCACCCAGGATGCCGACGCCGACGTCTTCGTGGCCCGGTCCACCGGCTCGGCGTTCGGGCCGCGGACGCGCTGGCACGACGCCTTCGCGCCGGCCGGCCGGTACCCGCTCACCGGTGACGTCGACGGCGACGGCCGCGACGACATCGTCGCCTTCACCCGCGCCGACCAGATGGCGGACGTGCAGGTCGCGCTCTCCACCGGTACGTCGTTCGGCCCGGCCGCACGCTGGCACGACAACTTCGCCCCGGCCGGCTCGGTACCCGCGATCGGCGACCTCAACGGCGACGGCCGCGACGACATCGTGGTCTTCACCCAGGCCAGCCCGTGGGCGGTGGTGAACGTCGCGCTGTCCACCGGTACCTCCTTCGGGCCGGTCGTCCGCTGGCACGACTACTTCTCCGCCGCCGGCGAGACCCCGGCCGTCGGCGACGTCAACGGCGACGGCCGCGACGATGCGATCACGTTCACCCATGGTTCGCCCTGGGCGGTGGTGTACGTCGCGCTCTCCACCGGTGCCTCGTTCGGCCCCGGCCAGCAGTGGCACCCGTACTTCAGCGCGGCCGGGCAGACCCCGCGCGTCGGTGACGTCGACGGCGACGGGCTGGCCGACCTCGTGAACTTCACCGGGGGCACCGAGGCCGATGTCCACGTGGCGCTCTCCACCGGCACCGGGTTCGGCCCGGCCGCGTACTGGCACGGCTACTTCGCCCCGACCGGCGAGCTGCCCTACGCCCGCGACGTCGACGGCAACGGCCGCGACGACATCGTCACCTTCACCCGCAACGCCGCCGCCGACGTGTACGCCGCCGTCTCGACCGGGTGGGCGTTCGGCTGGGGCTACCTGTGGCACGACACCTTCGGCTTCCCGGGAGAGACGCTGCTATGACCGCATATCCGAATCGGGACCACCGGTACCGGCGCACGCTTGCCGTCCTGTCCACCTGTGCGCTGCTCACCGGGTTCGTGGCGGTGCTGTCGGTCGCATCCACGCCGCCCCCGGCGGCCGCGGCACCGCCACCCGGCGGGATGACCGCCGAGCAGGTCCGCGACATGTTCCGCGGGTACGGGGACGCGGGCGGGCACTGGACCGGCGGCGACAGCACGGTCTCGGTGCTCCTGCCGGACGGGCGGGTGGCGTGGCTGTTCTCGGACACGTTCCTGGGCACGGTCAACGCCGACGGCACCCGGCCGCGCGACGCACCGATGGTGAACAACACGATCGTGGTCCAGGACGGCACCGCGCTGGTCGACACCAGGCACGGTGGCACCGTCGACTGGCCGGAGGCGCTGGCGCGGCCGAACCAGGTCGGCGAGTTCTTCTGGGTGGGTGACGCGGTCGTCGAGTCGGGCGCGTTGAAGGTGCTCTGCAACCGGTACGGCCGGTTCGGCACCGGGGACCTGGACGTCGAGCTCAAGGGCACCTCGCTGGTGACGTTCGCGCTGCCGGAGCTGACGGTGAGCTCGGTGGTGGACCTGCCGGTCGGGTCCACCACCACGTGGGGGTCCGCGCTGCTGGTCGACGGGGGCTACACGTACGTCTACGGGTCGTCGGCGGCGCCGGGCGGGCTGCGGTTCGGTCACGTCGCCCGCGCTCCGGTCGGTGCGCTCGGTGGCGCCTGGCAGTACTGGACCGGCTCGGCGTGGTCGGGCACCGAGGCGGAGGCCGGGCGGTTGCTCAGCGGCGTCGGCACGGCGTACGCGGTGCAGCGGGTCGGCACCGGGTACGTGCTGGTCACCCAGGAGGCGAACCTGCTCTTCGACCCGCAGTTCGCCGCGTACACCTCGGCCTCGCCGACCGGTCCGTTCACCGGGCCGGCGTACCTGCTGGCCGCGCCCGAGCAGCAGCCGGGCACCAACCGGATCGTGTACCACGCCCGGCTGCACCCCGATCTGGCCCGGCCGGGCACGCTGCTGCTCTCGTACGACGTGAACAGCCTCGACAGCGACGACACGTACGCCGATGCCCGGCTCTACCGGCCGCGATTCGTCGAGATCGACTGGCCGCGCCCGGCACCCGGCCCGGTGCCCGCCGCACCCGGCGGGTTCACCGTCACCACCGATGCGGCGGGCGTGGCGCACCTGGGCTGGACCGCGGTGAGCGGGGCGACCGGTTACCGGATCTGGCGGCGCGACGTGACCGGTGGGCAGACCCACTTCGTGCGCCAGCTGTGGCCGGTGACCACCACGACCGCCGACGTGACCGGGCTGATCACCGGCCACCGGTACGAGTTCAGGGTGACCGCCGCGAACGCGGCCGGCGAGAGCGCGTTCTCCCCCACCATCGCGGTCACCTCGCGGATCGTGCGGGACGCCAGCGTCATCCACCTGGCGAACACGCCGGAGGCCGTGCCGAGCTCGTACCTGGTGCGGTTCAAGGAGACGCCGCACGCGCGCGGGGACGGCGTCGAAACCTTCGCCCGGCAGCTCGTGACGCAGGTGGGCGGCACCCTCAAGACCGTGTACGACGTGATCGTCGGCGGCTTCTCCGCCACCCTCACCGAGGCCCAGGCGATCGACCTCGCCGGCCACCCCGACGTCCTCGACGTGGAGCAGGACCAGGTGGTCCGGGGAGCGGCCGAGCAGCACGACCCGCCGTCGTGGGGACTGGACCGCGTCGACCAGCGGACCCCGTCGCTGGACGACCTCTACCGCTACCCCAATGCCGGCGCCGGTGTCACCGCCTACGTCGTGGACAGCGGCATCCGGATCACGCACCCCTCGTTCGGCGGCCGGGCCGTGCACGGCACGAACACCGTCGACCCGCGACCCGTCGGGCAGCCGGCGCCCACCGCGGACGACTGCCACGGCCACGGCACCGAGGTCGCCGGGACCATCGGTGGGTACGACTACGGGGTCGCCAAAGGCATCCAGCTCGTCGCGGTCAAGGCGTTGGACTGCGCCATGCGTGGGACCAACGACTCCATCATGGACGGAGTGAGGTGGGCCGTGGCCGAGGCGATCGAACCGGAGAACCGCGACTCCCGCGCGATCATCAACCTCAGCCTCACCATGGAGCGGGTCTCGCGCTACCTCGACGAGGCGGTTCACGACGCGGTCGCCAAGAAGATCACCGTGGTGGTGGCCGCCGGGAACCACAACAGCGACGCCCGGTCGTACTCGCCCTCACGGTCGCCCGAAGCCATCGTGGTCGGCGCGACCGGCGTGAACGACGCACGGTGGACCGAGCCGGACCGCGGCAGCAACTACGGCCCGGCCGTCGACCTGTTCGCGCCGGGGGTCAACATCAATACGGCCGGGATCGCCGATGACCCGCACGCGCCGGTCGGGGTCACCGCGACCGGTACCTCCATCGCCGCCCCGCACGTCTCGGGTGCGGCCGCGATGGTGCTGGCGGTGCACCCGTCGTTCACCCCGGCCCAGGTGGAGCGGGTACTCGTCGACGCGTCGACGAAGGACGCGGTGCTGAACCCGGGGGCCGGATCGCCGAACCGGTTGCTGTTCGTCGAACGGCCACCGACCCAGGCACCGGTCGGCCTGACCGCGAGCGCCAACGCCGACGGTACGATCGGCCTGTCGTGGTCGGCCGCGCCGGCCCACACCGGGCACTACCTCGTCTCCCAACGTGACGTCACCGCGGGCGAGGATCGCTTCACCCGGTGGACCGACCCCGTCTTCGGCACGACCACCGCGACCGCCCGGGGACTGCAGGAGGGCCACCGGTACGAGTTCACCGTCGCGCCGTCCAACGGTGCCGGCACCGGCCCGGAGTCCAATGTGGCCAGTGCGACCGGGCACACGGACCCGCCGGCCGCGCCGACCGGCCTGTCCGCGACCGCCAACACCAACGGCACCATCACGCTGCGGTGGACGGCACCGGGCCCCGGCCTCTGGTACTGGGTGTACCAGCGCAACGTGAGCAGGAACGAGGCCGACCCGACCAGGCTGCCGTTCCCGTTGACCACGTGCTGCACGTTCACGGCGGGCCTGCTCGACCACGACAACGAGTACGAGTTCACCGTCTCCGCGGTGAACATCGGCGGCGAAGGTCCACGGTCGGGCCCGGCCCGGGCCCGCGCGCGCTACCCGGTGACCGCGGCGCCGAGCGGCCTGTCCGCGACCGCCGGCAACGGCGAGGTCACCTTGCGCTGGACCGCGAGCCCCACCCCGAACGTGTGGTACTGGATCTACCAGCGCAACGTCAGCGACGAGGAGCCCGACTTCACCAGGCTGCCCCTTCCGATCACCACCTGTTGCACGATGACCGCCGGCTTGCTGACCAACGACGACGAGTACGAGTTCACGGTGACCGCGGTTGGCCCGGGTCCCGAGTCCGGCGCCTCGAACACGGTCCGTGCCACGCCGCAGCGGCCCGTGCCGGGACAGGTGACCGGGTTGACCGCGACCCCGAACGCGGACGGCACCATCACCCTGCGCTGGACCGAGCCGTCGACCGGCGGCCCGTTCTGGTTCGACGTCTACCAGCGCAACGTCACCAGGGGCGAAAGCCTGGCCCGGCTTCCGCTGCCGGTGACCGCCTGCTGCACGTTCACCGCGGGCCTGCTCGAGCACAACGAGGTGTACGAGTTCACCGTCGCGGCCACCAACGGGCGGGCCGGCCCGCAGTCCGAGCCGGCCCGTGCCACCGCGGCCCAGGCGCGGCCCGGCGCACCCGTCGCTCTGCGCGGCACGACCGCCGGCAGCGGCTACGTCGACCTGACCTGGAACGCCCCCGGACCCGGCGGCTTCTTCTACTGGGTGTACCACCGCAACGTGACCGCGAACCAGCAGACCTTCACCAGGAGCGCGCTGCCCACCGACCGGACCCTCGCGTCGATCGGCCCGCTGGTGCACAACAACGTCTACGAGTTCAGGGTGACGGCGGAGAACCGGGGCGGCGAGGGTCCGGCATCCAGCACGATCCAGGTCACCTCGCTCGGCGGGCTCCCCGCTGCGCCGTCCAACCTCGTCGCCACGGCCGGCGACGCCCGGGTGACGCTCACCTGGACCGCGAGCCCGAGCCCGAACGTCTGGTACTGGATCGAGTACCGGCCGGCCGGCGGCGCCTGGCAGGACCGGCTGCTGGACACCACCTGCTGCGACTTCACGGTCCTGCCGCTGGCCAACGGCACCACGTACGAGTTCCGGGTCCGGTCCACCAACGCGTCCGGCGACAGCAGTTCGGCGACGGCGATCGTCGCCGCCCGGCCGATGCCGCCGCGACCGCTCGCACCGAGCGGGCTGTCCGCGACCGCCGGGGACGGGCGGGTGACCCTGACCTGGACGGCCAGCCCGAGCCCGAACGTCTGGTACTGGATCGAGTACCGGCCGGCCGGCGGCGCCTGGCAGGACCGGCTGCTGGACACCACCTGCTGCGACTTCACGGTCCTGCCGCTGGCCAACGGCACCACGTACGAGTTCCAGGTCCGCGCCACCAACCTGGCCGGGGACTCGGTGCTGCCGACGAACGCGGTCCTCGCCAGGCCGATGCCACCCACTCCGCAGCCGCCCAGCGGACTGACCGCGAGCCCGGGCGACCGATCGGTGACGTTGCGGTGGAGCGCCAGCCCCACGCCGAGCGTCTACTACTGGATCGAGTACCGGTGGTCCGGTGTGGACTGGCAGCGGGCGCAGTACCCGCTCTCGACCTGCTGCGCCTTCACGCTCTCCTACCTCATCAACGGCAGGGCGTACGAGTTCCGGCTGCGCGCGGCGAACCTGACCGGCACGTCAATACCGTCCAATGTGGCCGGTGCCACGCCGGCCATCCCGCCCGGGTCCTGCCGGGCGAGCGCCTTCCGGCCCTCGTTCATCGGGTACAAGGACTTGGACCTACCACCGCTGCAGTTCATGGTGACGCAGGGCGTGGCGTACGCGACCTGCACGGGCCCGGTCCACTCGGTGACCATCCGGGCGCGCCTGCACTCCATCGACGACGGCAGGGTGGTCGGGAACTCGATCACCTGGGGCTACGTCGGCGGGTTCCGGGACGGCTGGATCGACGGTACCGACACCGCCGTCGGTCCGCCGGTCGTGTACTGCCGGTCGTACGTGACGGAGGCGCGGGTGGACTGGACCACGCCGAGCGGCAGCCTACGCTCGTCGATCCAGTACTCGCCGGTGGTCGTGGTCGGTGACCGGTGCGGCCAGGCATGACCGGCTGGGCCGGTGACCGGCACGGATGGCCGCCGACCTGGGTACGGTCGAGGTATGAGCAGGTGGATGGATGACGCGGTCGAGCAGTACCTGACCGACCTGGCCGAGGTGGAACACCACGACCCGGTGCTGGAGGAGATGGAGGCGCGGGCGCGGGAGCACCGCTTCCCCATCATCGGCCGCGCGACCGGCCGCTACCTCGAGCTGGCGGCCCGGTCGGTCGGTGCCAGGCGGGTCATGGAGCTCGGTTCGGGCTACGGGTACTCGGCCTACTGGTTCGCCCGCGCGGTCGGGCCGGACGGCGAGGTGGTCTGTACCGACGGGGATCCGGCCAACGCCGAACTGGCCGGGGACTACCTCCGCACGGCGGGTGTCTGGGACCGGGTCCGGTTCCGCGTCGGTGACGCGGTCGAGTGCCTGGCCGCGGAGTCCGGCGAGTTCGATGTCGTCTACTGCGACGTCGACAAACACGGGTACCCGCAGGCCTGGCTCGCCGCCCGCGAACGGATCCGGGTCGGAGGGCTGTGGCTGTGCGACAACGTCATCTGGAGCGGGCACGTCGCCACCGGCACCGACCGCGAGGGTCTCGAGGGCTGGACGGCCGCGATCCGCGAGCACAACCGATTGGTGGCCGAGGACGATCGCTTCGTCGGCAGCATCGTCCCGATCCGCGACGGCGTGACGGTCGCGTTGCGAGTCGCTTAGCGTACCGCCCCGGCGGCCTGAGCCTGTTTCGCCAGAAGAGATCTCCACTCCGCCAGCAGGGCAGCGTGTTGGTCGAGCCAGGTCGACTGGGCGACCGCCAGCCTCGCATAAGCGGTGGTCAGGTAATCGGTGTCGCCCTTGCACCGGATGTCGGCCCGCGCCGCGAAATGGTTTCTGAGGACCGTACCGCGAGGAATACCACTCAACAGCGAGACCGGATCGTTCTGTTCGAATCCGCGGCGGTGCATGCATTGCCGCCAGCGTTCGTTCGCCTCGCGGAACACGGCGTCGCCTTCCAGCTGCTCCCTGGCTTCCCGTTCCCCATCGGCGACGTGGATGCGCACCTCGAGCCAGCGCAACCGATCGTCGCCGAGCAGGCGCTCCTCCGCCTCTGCCAGACAGCCGTTGGCGGGCCGACTGACCTGGACGTACCTCCCCTTGGCTCGAATGCGCTTGTTGGGATCGCCGTGGAGGGCCCGCATGAATGCCGTACCCTGGCGCTCTTCCGCGGGCGGCTGGTCGGGTTCGGGCGGCGTGCGCAACGACTCCAGGCCGAACGGCATCGGGCGGCTGGTGCTGGCTGCCGGCGCACCATCGGGGGCGGGCTCGTAGCGGAAACCCCGGCTCGCCATGCAGGCGATGGTCAGCCTCTCCTCGGTGCTGCGGATGAGCGACCGTGACTCGGAGGGTACGTAGAGCAGCTGGAAGAACGGAAGCTGTCGGTACGGTCCGGAGTCCTCGCCGGTCGCCTCGCCGGTCGCGGGGGCGTCCGGGCCGGCACGGCCGGTGTACGTCCATGCGGCGACACCGGCCGTCAGCGCAAGCGCCACCGTCGCCACGCACCAGGTTCGGAAGCGGGATCTGAACGGCTTCACCGTCGTCGTCGCCTTTCGAGTCGGCAGGCCGCTTGCGGGCCGGCGCAGCCGCGGGGTTGACGACCGCCCCGCCGGTCGCCAACCCCGTGTCGCAGCTCAGTAGCAGGGAGGCCAGTAGTTGTGGCTCAGCACGAAGGAGCTGGCCAGGTCCCGTTGCCCGTCGGGCAGGTTCTCCACCTGGCTGCCCGGCGCTATGCAGAACAGTGTCCGCCCCTGCAACTCAGGGTGCTCGTACCAGTAGCTGAAGTACCCCCTGCTGGAGGAGTTGCTGGCGGACCAGACCTCGTCATTGACGATCCAGTTCCGGCCCGTCACGCCACCTTCGTCGAAGCGGTCATTCCTGAAGTCCCGGTCGCCGTCGTAGAAGGAGTGCCTGGCGGAACTGAAGCCCAGGTAGAAGACGCAGTGGAAGCCACCGTTGCAGTTGGTGCCGGCCGACGCTGGGGAGGGGATGGCCAGCGTGGCGGCACTGATGAGGGTGGCCAGCCCGAGGGCGGTAGTAAGCCTTCTGCGCATGTCGATTTGCTTCCTCCCCGTGTGTGACGTGGCTTTTCGGGCTCCCGCAGGCAGCGCGGATGAGGCCGGCGATGTGTCAGGTGCCGGAAGCTGTTCGGCCCCTGAGCCCGTCCGTGCCGTAGCGTGCCAGGGCCCGCCCCTTCCCGCACCAACCTTCGAGCTACGTGAAAAGTGCCTGGTTACCGCGGTGGCTGTCGGTTGCCACGGTTTTCGGCCGGCAGTCGCGACAAGGCAATTTCAACGTAGCCCGAAGGTTGGTGCGGGAAGCGGGCAGGCCTGGCACGCTACGGCATGCCGGTACCCGGGGGGCCGGAACGCGACATCGTCTCGTTGTGCCAGCAGGTAGCGGAAGGGAAGGAACGAGTGAGAGAACACGCCATCACGGGGGTCGTTCGGCTGGGCAGAACGATCACTCGTCGGTCGGGCAGGATTGCCGTCGCGGTTGTTGTCGCCACCGTGGCCACCTTCTCGGTGGCGGCACCCGTGGCGGCGGCCGCCGACATCAGTGGAGAACCGGTGACCCTGGCAAAGCCGGGTCCGACCAAGCCGACCGGGCCAGACTCCGTTGGGACACAATCGGTTCTGAGTACCCACGTGACTTCTACGGGAGTCAATATCAGACCGTGCGCGTCGACCTCGTGCCCGAGTGTTGGCAAGGCCAACCCTACTGACAGTCTGCTGTCGTTCTGTTACCGGGGTGGAGACAGCATCAACGGGAACCCGCACTGGGACGTCATCTTCGATCAGGACACCGGGATCGGTGGCTTCGTCACCGAGTATTACCTGACCAACACCTCACAATCAGACCATTGCGCGATGCTCGAGGGCGGACTGGTAACCGGCGCCACCCAATCGGGCGTCAACATGCGCGCGTGCGCGTCGACATCCTGCACCATCATCGGAA
>Ga0209382_10005351_pt1 | contig 16744 bp, 17 predicted proteins | sample SoiMetdeltSBSDD5_FD_187599 | JGI IMG/M metagenome (GOLD analysis project Ga0209382, IMG submission 187599) | Bulk soil microbial communities from a Populus tree surrounding site in Tennessee, USA - Soil MetaG P. deltoides SBSDD5 (SPAdes) (version 2) | ecosystem: Environmental > Terrestrial >...
TTGGCGAGGATCGGCATCGTCTGCCTGCGCTCGACCACACCAATCACTGCCTGCAAGGGGGCGAGGATCGTTTCCCGCTCTGCGCTGAACTTCATCTTTCCACCTGTCCGACTTCTTAATTAGATAGATATTTAAGAATTGTAATGACTATGAGCAGCCCGGTTTGCTGTGCATAAGTGACTTTTCGGCAATCCCTTCAACACACTTACGGACAGGACGATCGACGGAGCAACGCTGTCGGTACATGTCCTAAAGCTGTTAGCTTTTTGTGGATCGATCGGGTCCTCAGGTCCTACACACTATATCCACAGTCAACCAGCCAGGGTTCTCAACAGGTTTGAGTAGTCCTCGCTGGTACGCGTGTTCGACTCGCGCAGCTCCTTGATCACGCGGCAAGCATGCAGCACCGTCGTGTGGTCGCGCCCACCGAAAGCATCGCCGATCTCCGGCAAGCTGTGACTCGTGAGCTCCTTCGCGAGCGCCATCGCGACCTGGCGTGGGCGCGCAATCGAGCGACTGCGTCGCTTCGACAGCAGATCGGCGACGCGAATTTTGTAGTACTCCGCGACGGTCTTCTGGATGTTCTCGATCGTGACGAGGCGATCCTGCAGCGCCAGCAGATCGCGCAACGCTTCTTTCGCGAAGTCCATCGTGATCGCGCGGCCCGTGAACTGCGAGTTCGCGACGACGCGGCGTAGCGCACCTTCGAGCTCGCGCACGTTGGAGCGAATGCGCTTGGCGATGAAAAAAGCTACTTCTTCGGGCAAATCCACGCGTGTCGATGCGGCCTTGCTCATGAGAATCGCGACGCAGGTTTCCAGCTCCGGCGGCTCGATCGCGACCGTGAGGCCCCAGCCGAAGCGCGATTTCAACCGTTCTTCCAGGCCTTCGACCTCTTTCGGATAGCGGTCGCACGTCAGGATGATCTGCTGCTGGCCTTCGAACAGCGCGTTGAACGTGTGGAAGAACTCTTCCTGCGAGCGGTCCTTGCCGGCGAAGAACTGGATGTCGTCGATCATCAGCGCATCGAGGGAGCGATACGCGGTTTTGAAATCGTTGATCGTGTTGTGCTGAAGCGCTTTCACCATGTCACCGACGAAGCGCTCGGAGTGAACGTACGCGACGCGTGCGCGCTCGTTCCGGCTGCGGATCATGTTGCCGACGGCGTGCATCAGGTGCGTCTTGCCCAGGCCGACGCCGCCGTAGATGAACAGCGGGTTGTATGCGCGACCCGGATTCTCGGCGACCTGCATCGCCGCTGCGCGCGCGAGCTGATTGCTCTTGCCCTCGACGAAGCTCGTGAACGTGAAGTCCGGGTTCAGTCGGCTGCCGAGCAGCGAGGGCAGGTCCTTGGGCAGCGGCCGTCCGATCTGCGGAGTGACGACTGTGGCCGGCGTCGCGGGGAGGGCGCGCGAGCCGACTTCGAGCACGACCGCCGGGACCGGCTCGGAACCGACGGCGTCGACCAGCTCGGAAATCCGGCCGACGACGTTCTCATTCACCCAATCGACGACGAACCGGTTCGGGGCCAGCAGGCGCAGCGTGCGCCCATCCTCCACGGCCTGCAGCGGGCGAATCCAGGTGTTGAATTGCGCCTCCGGCAGTTCCGCCTCGAGTTGCGTCAGACAGCGCCGCCATAACGAACCCTGCACGGTTTCGTCCCCTAGTTGTTCAAGCCAAGCCAAAGAATTGTTCTGCGCGGGCTACGCGGAAGGAGGGCGAGTCTATATCCATTGACGCGGGGTTATCCACAGCCAAAGCGCGCGATCTTTCTGACGGTCGCAGCCTGCCTTGTGCTTGACACTGCGGGACTCGCTGCGTACCCTTGCCGCCCTTCTTTTGCGCCCACCATGTGCTTGTTTTGGCGCAATTTTCCAGGTGAGAGCGGCATGAAGCGTACATACCAACCCAGCAATCTGCACCGTCAGCGCACTCACGGCTTTCGCGCCCGCATGGCCACCCGAGCGGGTCGTCAGGTTCTTGCACGGCGCCGCGCGAAAGGTCGCAAGCGTCTCACTGTCTGAGCGGCAAGCGCGCCGATCACGCTGCGCTGCCGGCTCGCTCACACTTGCTCGACTTCAGCGCTTGTCTTCCGCCCGGCCGTTCAAACCCGCGCAACGCCTCCGACAAAAATCCGAATTCGATCGCGTGTATCGGGATGCGCGCCGCTCGGCCGACGCTTTGTTCGCGATATTTGCGCGTAACACCGGCGCGCCGGTGCCCCGCCTTGGATTGGCGATCGCCGCCCGCATCGTCGGGAATGCAGTCCGCCGCAATCGCATCAAGCGGCTCGTCCGGGAATCGTTTCGCCAGCATCAGCATGAGTTGCCCGCAGTGGATTTGGTCGTCAATGCGCGCGCCGGCGCGCGCGGCGCCGACAACGCAGCGATCACGCGCAGCCTCGAGCGGCACTGGCGAACGGTAGTGAAGCAATGCGCGCCGTCCTGAAAGGCCTGATTCGTGTGTATCGCTATTGCGTGAGCCCGTTGCTCGGGCCGAACTGCCGTTTTTATCCGAGCTGCTCCTGCTACGCCGAAGAAGCAATTCAGAATCACGGCGTCGTGCGCGGCAGCTTTCTCGCTGCTCGTCGCATCCTGCGCTGTCATCCGTGGCATCCAGGCGGTTACGACCCGGTGCCGCCACCTCCTTCGATAAAGCCTGCGTCACATGGATAACCAACGCATATTCGTCTGGGCCGCGCTGGCCCTCGTGCTGTGGCTGAACTACACCACGTGGCAGCGCGACTACGCGCCGCAGGCTGCGCCGGTCGCTCCGTCGCAGACACAGTCAGCGACGCCAAGCACGCCGCCTGCTGAGACGCTGCCGGAACTGCCCTCCGACACCTCGACGACGGCGCCGCAAGCGAAGACGACGCCGGCACCTGAGCAAGCGGTAGAGACCGCAGAGGGCAATGCGGGCAGCGTGCGCGTCATCACCGACGTGCTCTCGGTCGACATCACCAAGCGCGGTGGCGATCTGGCGCGCGCGGATCTGCTCAAGTATGCGCAAGTGAAGAATCGCCCCGACCTGCCGGTGCGCCTGTTCAGCCCGGAGAATCCGCGTTACGTCGCGCAGTCGGGACTGCGCGCGGCAGACAAGCGTCCCGAGCCGAATCATCTCGCGGTCTACCGGACTGACGCGGAGGAGTATCGGTTGAAGGCGGGTGAGTCGAAGCTCGTCGTGCCGCTGACCTGGAGCGAAGGCGGCATCAGCGTCACGAAGACCTACACGTTCTATCCCGGGACGTATCGCATCGACCTGACCTACGACGTCAAGAACGACAGCGGCAGCGATTGGAAAGCCGCGTCGTACGTGCAGATCGTGCGGCACTACGAGCACGTCGAACGCTCGTATTTCAAAGTCGAGACGTACGCGTATCGCGGCCCCGCGATCTCCGACGGCAAAGGCTATCGCCGGCTCGACGTCGAAGACGACGAAGATCGCGTGTTCAAGGGGAACATCCAGAACGGCTGGATCGCAGCGCTTCAGCATCACTTCGTTGCCGCAGCCGTGCCGCCGGCGAACGAAGCTGTCCAGTATCAGCTCGGCTTGAACGCGCGCAACGACTTCACGCTCTCGTATATCGAGCCGCCCAAGACGGTGCCGAACGGCGGCACGCAGGCCTTCAAGGAGACACTGTTCGTCGGGCCGAAGCTGCAGGAGCAGCTCAAGGAGACTGCGCCGCTGCTCGATCACGTCACCGACTACGGCTGGCTCACGCCGATCGCGCAGCCGTTGTTCTGGCTGCTCGAAAAAGTTTACGACCTGGTGCGCAACTGGGGCTGGGCGATCATCATCGTCACGTTCCTGATCAAGCTGGCGTTCTACAAGCTGACCGCGGCGAGCGGCCGCTCGATGGCGAAGATGCGCAACGTCGCGCCGCGCATCAAAGCGATCCAGGAGCGTTACAAGGAGGATCGCGAGCAGCTCGGCCGCCAGATGATGGAGCTGTACAAGCGCGAGAAGATCAATCCGCTCGCGGGCTGCCTGCCGATCCTGATCCAGATTCCGTTCTTCTTTGCGTTCTATCGCGTGCTGCTCGAAAGCGTCGAGATGCGGCAGGCGCCGTTCCTCGGCTGGATCAACGACCTCAGCTCGCGCGATCCGTTCTTCATCCTGCCGATCCTGATGGGCGCCGCGATGTTCGCGCAGTTCAAGCTGCAGCCGATGCCGAGCACCGATCCCATGCAGGCGAAGGTGTTTGCGTTCATGCCGGTGATCATGTCGGTGACGATGGCGTGGTTCCCGGCAGGTTTGGTGCTCTACTGGCTGACTAACACGCTGCTGTCGATTGCGCAGCAATGGCGCATCAACAAGCTGGTGGCAGCGGAGCAGACGAAGACGTAGGTGCCGTGAACGCGACGCGCGCTACGATCGCCGCGCTCGCTACGCCGCCCGGGCGTGGCGGCATCGGGGTGATCCGCATTTCCGGTCCGCTCGCCGCGACGATCGCGCGCGAGATTCTTGGCGAAATGCCGCGGCCGCGACGCGCCGTGCTTCGAGCTTTCCGCGACGCCGACGGACACGCGCTCGACAACGGCCTGGCTTTGTACTTCGCAGCGCCGGCCTCCTTCACCGGCGAAGATGTTCTCGAGCTGCACGGTCACGGCGGTCCCGTCGTGATGGACATGCTGCTCGCTCGCATCCTGCAACTCGGCGCTCGCATTGCCGAGGCGGGCGAGTTCTCGCGCCGCGCCTTCCTCAACGACAAGCTGGATCTCGCACAAGCGGAGGCCATCGCGGATCTCATCGACAGCGGCTCGGTCGAGGCCGCTCGTGCCGCGCTGCGTTCGATGCAGGGCGAGTTTTCCATCGCTGTGAATTCGTTGACCGAGGCCGTGACGGAAACGCGCATGCACGTCGAGGCGGCCATCGATTTTCCGGAGGAGGAGATCGACTTCCTTGCAGATGCCGCGCTGCGTGCTCGCATCGATGGAGCGATCGAGCTGTGTGCGCAGATCGCGGCCAAGGCGCGCCAGGGAGCGTTGTTGCGCGAAGGAATGACGGTCGTGATTGCTGGCCGCCCGAATGCTGGCAAGTCGAGTCTGCTCAATCGGCTCGCGGGCTACGACGCTGCGATCGTCACCGCAATTCCCGGAACGACGCGCGACGTGCTCCGCGAGCGGATTGCGATCGACGGGATGCCGCTGCACGTTGCGGACACGGCCGGCCTGCGTGAGGAAGCTGACGTCGTCGAAGCCGAAGGCATTCGCCGCGCCCACCAGGAAATGACTCGCGCGGATCGCATCTTGTATGTGGTCGATGGACAGCGCGGCGCGGAGCCAGGCGACATCGAGCGAGAGCTCGCGAGTCTGCCCACGGACGTTCCCGTGACCGTCGTCATCAACAAGATCGATCTCCTCGCGATGACATCGCGCTACGAACAATCGCAGCCGCCGCGGCTGTACGTCTCCGCGATCACCGGCGAAGGCATGGACCTGCTGCGCGAGCATCTGAAGGAGTGCATGGGATTTCAGGGCGCCGACGCGGGAACGATCTCAGCCCGACGTCGGCATCTCGACGCACTCACGCGCGCCGATCGCCATCTGCAGGAAGCGCGGCGGCAACTCCTCGAGCAGCGCGCCGGCGAATTGATGGCGGAAGAGCTGCGGCAGGCGCAGCGGGCGCTCGCGGAGATCACGGGCGAGTTCACGTCGGATGACCTGCTGGGCCGGATCTTCTCCAGCTTCTGCATCGGCAAGTGAGCTCCCAGCCACCCCCCGAACCCCTCCGCACCGCCTTGCACGAAATCTTCGGCGAGCCCGTCGACCACGTGCGCGTCATCGAGCATTCCTTCTACGCCCGCCTGCACTTCGGCGCGCGCGCTACGACGCGGCGCAACCGCATTCTGCTGCGCGATTCAGCCGCCGCTTTCTGGCGCGATCCGGACCTGGTCCTGCACGAATACTTCCATGTCCTGCGGCAGTGGCAGCCACGACGCCTGACCATCTGGCGCTACCTGGTCGAGTCATTCCGGCGGGGTTACTGGCTGAACCGGTATGAGATCGAGGCGCGGCAGTTCGCTGCGACGCATGTCTCGAAACTGCAAAAACTGCTCGGCCGGCCGGGCTTGTCCTAAAGGGCCGCTCCCTCGCCGCCGTGCGCGCTGCTAGCATGCGCGCCAGCTTCGATCATCGGAACTCAACCGGAGGATGACTCTCATGGGGAATGCTTTCCGATCGCATCTGCTCGCGTGCTGCGTCGCCGGCGTGCTGGTCAGCGCCGCGGCCAGTGCCGACGTGACGATGCAGGAACAGATGTCGCTCAGCGGCGCCGGCATGATGAAGATGGCCAACATGAGCGGGACGACGACGACCGTGATTTCCCGCGATCGCGCCCGCACGGAGAGCAACTTGACGTTCGAGTCCGCGATGATGAGGACCTTCGCGGGTGGCGCCGGCAACCACGTCGAGATCGTGCGGCTCGACCAGGACAAGATCTACTCGCTCAATCCGAAGAAGAAAACCTACAGCGAGACGACCTTCGAGGAGATGCGGGCGAAGATGCAGCAGGCGATGGAGCAGATGAACAAAGCCCAGGCCTCGCAGCAGCAGAGCACGTCCGGCGTCGACGAATCCGAATGCGAATGGTCCGAGCCGAAGTCCGACGTGAAGCGCACCGGCGAGAAGGTGCTGATCGCGGGCTTCCAGGCGGAGCGCATTACAGTCACTGCGTCGCAGTCGTGCACGAACAAAAAGGACGGCTCGGTCTGCGATTTCGGCCTCGCGATGGACCAGTGGATCGCGCCAGGCTTCGAGGCGTCCGCGGAGGCGACGACGTATCAGCGCGCCTATGCGGAAAAGCTCGGGCTCGGCACCGCCTCGTCGCGTGACTTCGCAGAGCGCGCCCAGTCGATGTTCGGTCGCTACAAGGGAATCTGGACCGAGCTTGGCAAGAAGCTGGCCGATATGCCTGTGAAGGGCTACGCGGTGAAGTCCGGCTTCGCGCTTGGCGTGGGCGGCCCGCAATGCAAGGCTGCGCAGCAGACGCAGGCGCAGGGCGGCCCGCAAGCTCCGCCCAGCATTGGCGGAGCACTGGGCGGTGCGCTCGGCGGCATGTTCAAGAAGAAAGACGCGCAGCCGGCCGCGGCAGCAGCGCCGCCCCCGACGATGGCGGGCGGGCTGATGCCGTTGATGAGCATGAGCAACGAGCTCGTCTCCATCAGCCGCGACGCGGTCAACCCGCAGACGTTCGAACTGCCTGCGGACTACAAGAAGACCAAGGACTGAGCTGCCTCGAAGGCCGGGCCCGATGAACGTCGGGCCCGCACCTTCTGCACGCGAACGTCCGTCGGCCCTTTCCAGTAGAGCTGCCGTTTGCCCGGCGCGAGCACGCCGGCGAGCGTGCCGTTCTTGTAGACGACACCCACCTCGCTCTCGCCGAGCTCGACGATCTGGAAATGACGCTCCAGCGTCGTGCGCGCCTGCGCCAGCAGCTCATCCAAGCGCGGGTGCTCGAATTCCGGCACGCGCAGGTCGTAGAGCTGCACCGCGATGTACGCGAACGGCTGCACGACCCAGCGGACGCCAGGCTCGAGAATGCCCACGAAGCGCCCCCGTCTCCACAGGAGAGCTCGCTCGGACTGCGCGATAAACAGACGCGTAGCCATGTTCGGATCCTCCAAAACGCAAAAACCCCGATCGGCATGCCGACCAGGGTTCTTGGCTGGACTCCTGGAAGGCACGCAGGCCTTCCAGCGATGTCGCTGAAGGCTAGCTGCTCGTGTTCACACCTGCGACAACGACGCGCAGTCGCATGCACAGGGCGCGCGCGCAGTCGTTCGGCTTGTGGATGAAGATGTACGTCATAGGGATGGGAGTTTATTGACGGGATTTGCGCTGTCAACTCGAATCAGCAGCCGTTTGAGCGCAGCGAGCAGGTCCCGCGGGTTGTCTTCCTGGATGTTGTGACCCGCTTCGTCGATCCGCGTCCACTCGCCTTGCACGAACAGCGCTGCGCAGCGGGCAGCGGCCTCATCGCTGAAGATCCGGCTCCGCGCGCCGCGTGCGACGAGCACTGGACATGTGATCCGTGCAGCCAGCGCGGGCAGCTCGGCAAGCTTGCCGAGAATGTGGTCGTAGTCATGCGGCCGGCGCCGGTCGACCTTCCACCGATAGCGGCCCTCGGCCGTCCGCTGCATCGAGTGCTGCAAGCGATACACCAGCTTGTCGCGGTCCGCATGCGGATTCACCAGCAGCGCCGCGGCGACGATCGTCTCGAAGTCGGGGATGTCCTGCGTGTCTTCGACGAAATTGCGCAGCGAGCGCGACGCGCCGAAGTCGACGCCTGGACCGACGTCGACCAGCGTCAGGCTGGCCGCTCGTTCCGGATGCGCGCCAGCGAAATGCGCCGCGATGTTTCCGCCGAGTGACATGCCGACGACATGGCAACGTGCGACGCCGAGCGTTGCGACCAGGGCGGCCACATCCTCGGTTGCAGTCTCGATGCGATAGTCGTCAGACGACCCGCTGTCGCCATGTCCGCGCAGGTCGAGAGCGATGCATCGATGCGTGTCGCGCAAGCCGATGCAAACAAGATCCCAGGTGTGCGCCGTCAACGCGCCGCCGTGGAGGAATACGATGGGCTCGCCGCTTCCGCCCCAATCGAGATAGCTCAGGCGCACGCCGTCCGGCGCGCTGCACTCGCGACGCACGGGATCGGTGGAATCGATGAAGTCGATGCCGCAGCGGCGCGCGAGCGCGGGGAGTGCGACGGACCTATTCGCGCGCTCGCCCATGCCGGCCCGCGCCCTTCGCGAAGTCGCTTGCGCCCGCCGCGCTCTCGCCGCTGGCCATCGTCACGGTGCCGTGCCGGAATTCGTTGCGCATCGCTGCGTCTTCTTCCATTCCCCACTGCTCGATTGCCGACAGCCGATCGTTGCGCATGCAGGTCCGCGGGAACGACGCGATCTGGCGTGCGAGCTCGATCGCTGCATTCAGCGCTTCGCCGGCGGGCACGAGCCGATTCGCGAGGCCGATGTCCAGCGCTTCCTGCGCGCGCACTTCGCGCCCGGTGAGGATCAGGTCCATCGCGCGACTGTGCCCGATGAGGCGCGGCAAGCGAATCGTACCGAGGTCGATCAGCGGCACGCCGAAGCGCCGGCAGAAGATGCCGAAGATCGCGGTCTGCGACGCCACCCGCAAGTCGCACCACAACGCGAGCTCGCAGCCGCCGGCGACCGCGTAGCCTTCCACCGCCGCAATCACGGGCTTCGACAAGCGCATGCGTGTCGGGCCCATCGGGCCATCGCCTTCCTCGGTCACTTTGCGACGATCGCCGCGCGCGTACGCTTTCAAATCCGCGCCGCCGCAGAAGTGGCCGCCGGCGCCGGTCAGAATCGCAACGTCGCTGCGCTCGTCCGCGTCGAACTCGCGAAAAGCATCTGCGAGGCTGCGTGCAGTGGCTGCGTCGACAGCATTGCGCACCTCGGGCCGCTCGATCTGCACGACGTAGATGTTGTCGATCTGGCGGCGCGAGACTGTCATGGCGCGAACTCGCTCAGTTGGTTTTCGGGCGTGCGTCCGGACGCGGCACGGACAACGGCTGTTTGTCGACGGCGCCGGCGTAGAACACGACGAGCTTGATCGGTGTCTTGCCGATGTTGCGACCGTTGTGGGCAGTCGCGATGACTTCGGCGAGCGCTTCGCCAGCCTTGAGCACTTTCTTCTTGCCGTCCGCCAGGCTCACTTCGAGCGTGCCTTCGAGCAGGTAGCCGAACGAAGGCACCGGGTGCTCGTGCCAGTGGGTCTCGCCGCCCGGCGCAATCTCGACCAGCAGGCTGCTGATCTCGGCCTGGCCTTCCGGATACTTGATCGGTGCGCCGTTCCAGCTCGTCGTGGTCTTGAGGAGCGGCGTGACCCTGACGGTCTGGCTGGGCTCGATCCCCTGCGCCGCGAATGGCAGCACGGCGGCAACGACGCAGATCAACACAATGCGAGAGCGTGGGAGCAGATTCACGGGCGGCCTCGTGGGAACAGGCGGGACGCGCCTATGATGCCGCGGGGAGAGAGGGCTGCCAACGGCCGGGGTCGGAGAGCCGGGGATCGAAACTCCACATGTTTTCCGACCGCGGCAGCCGGTGGGCATCATCGACGCGGCGCTGCCGGCAAGGTACTCACGCAAGGTCGAAGGCCGCTCTGACTTTCGACATGTCCATCGCTAAAGCACCCCACGAAATCGCGCTGAGCTCGGCAGGCTTTGTTGTCTCGGAGGGGCGATTTCGCGGGGAACCCCGCTAAACTCGCCACCCGATGTCTGCGTTGCTGCTGCTGGTCGCCTGCCTCGTTCTCGGCGTGCTCGTCGCGCGCATCGCCCATCCGCCTGCGACGTTGCCGCAAGGCTTGAACTGGTGGGTCATCAACGTCGCGTTGTCTGCGCTCGTCCTGCACCTGATTCCGACGTTGCGCTTCGATTGGCAGTTCTGGTTCCTCAGCGCCTCGCAATGGATCGTGTTTCTCGGCGCATGGACCTTGTTCGCGACGCTCGGCCGCGCATTACATTGGTCGCGTGCGCGCATCGGTGCACTGACGCTCGTGTGCGGGCTCGGCAATACGGCTTTCATCGGCTTCCCGATGATCGAAGCGTTGCACGGTCGCGAGGGCCTGAAGCTTGCGCTCGTTGCCGACCAGCTCGGATGCTTCCTGGCTCTCGCCATCGGGGGAACGATCGTGGCCGCGCTCTATTCCGGAAGGAGCGCGAGCGCGAAGGCGGTCACGCGCAGGGTCCTGACGTTTCCGCCGTTCGTGGCGCTCGTAGTCGGTATTGCGGTTGGCGTGCTCGGCGGCTGGCCGCAGGCGGTCGACGCCATCTTCGATCGGCTTGGAGCGACGCTCGTGCCGATCGCGCTGTTCTCGGTCGGCTTGCAGTTCCGCCTGCAGTTTCAGCGCGGGCAAGCTGCGGCGGTGCTCCTCGCGCTGGGCTGGAAGCTCGCGCTCGCCCCGCTCCTGGTCTGGCTCGCCGGCCTTGCAATCGGCGTCTCGGACGCCATCCTGACGATTGCTGTCCTCGAATCCGCCATGGCGCCGATGATCTCCGCAGCCATCCTCGCCGAGCAGAATGACCTGGAGCCGCAGCTCGCCAACACGGTGCTCGGCATCGGGATCGTGCTGTCGCTGCTGACCGTGCCGCTGGCGGACCACCTCCTCAGGCCCTGAATTCCTAAGACTTCTCATGCGTCGATTGGACCGCAAGACTCGGAGTTCGGCGCGCCGCCCGATCGCGACAATGGCAGGCACATCATCGAGGAGCCCTGCCATGTCCACGCAGCCCGAAACGAAGCTCTGGAACGCTGTAGTCAACCGCGACCCGTCCGGCACGGGCGAGTTCGTCTACGCGGTTAAGACGACGGGCGTTTACTGCCGCCCGACCTGCTCTTCGCGACGCCCGCTGCGCAAGAACGTGGAGTTCTTCGCGACCACCGCCGAGGCGCGGGAGCACGGCTATCGCGCGTGCAAGCGCTGCCGTCCGGATGACGTCGCTGGCATTCGCAGCGCGAGCCCGATCAACGCAGTCGTGCACGAGCTCGCGCGCCAGATCGATGCGAATCCGGAGCACCCGTTCCGGCTCGCGCAGCTCGCGCAACGCGCCGGCTACAGCCCCTTCCACCTGCAGCGCAATTTCAAAGCGATCATCGGCAGCACGCCGAAGGAATATCAGACAGCCGCGCGCCTGCGCACGCTGAAGCAGGAGCTGCGCAAGGACGCGCCGGTTTCCGATGCGATCTACCAGGCCGGCTTCGGCTCCGGCAGTCGCGTGTACGAGAAGACCGACGGCCAGCTCGGCATGACGCCGAGCGAGTATCGCAGCGGCGGCAAGGGACTGACGATTTCGTACGCGAGCGGCCGCACGCCGCTCGGTCTGCTGATGATCGGTGCGACCGATCGCGGCATCTGCTTCCTGCAGTTCGGCGACAGCGACCGCGCGTTGCAGTCGGAGCTGCGGCGACAGTTTCCAGCAGCGGCGGTGCAGCCGATGCCGGCGACGCACGAAGAGCAGTTCGAATCGTGGATGGCAGCGCTCAATCGTCACCTGCGTGGCATCGAGCCGCGGCTCGATCTGCCGCTGGATGTGCGCGGCACGGCGTTTCAGCTCATTGTCTGGCGCTATCTGCAGAAACTGCCGTACGGCGAGGTGCGTTCGTATTCGGAGGTCGCCGAGGCGATCGGCAAGCCCAGCGCCGCACGCGCCGTAGCCCGTGCGTGCGCATCGAACAGCGTCGCTCTGTTGATCCCGTGTCATCGCGTCGTGCGCGGGACTGGCGAGCTCGGCGGATATCGCTGGGGTGTGCAGCGCAAGCGTGTGCTGCTCGATACGGAACGCGCCGCGAGCAATCGCTCCAGTACCTGACATGACGCTGCATCATCAGCCGCTCGCAGCGTTCAACTGGAAGAGCGTCGCGAGCGACGTCACCGAGCACGGCGCCGCAGTTCTGCGCAATCTCCTGCCGCCGGCGAGTTGCGAAAGTGTCGCGGAGCTCTACGACCGACCGGAAGGCTTTCGCTCGCACGTTCAGATGGCGCGCCACAATTTCGGCAAGGGCGAGTATCGCTACTTCGCATATCCGTTGCCGTCGTGGCTGGGGAAGTTGCGCAGCGATCTCTATGCGCGCCTGGCGCCGGTCGCGAACCAATGGGCGACGGACCTTCAATACGAGCACAGCTATCCTGCTTCGCATCGCGAATACATCGAGCAGTGTCACGCGGCTGATCAGCGTCGGCCGACGCCGTTACTGCTGCGCTATGTAGCGGGCGACTACAACTGCCTGCACCAGGATCTGTACGGCGCCGAATGGTTCCCGCTGCAAGTGATCGTGCTGCTGAACGCGCCGGAGCAGGATTTCCAGGGCGGCGAGCTGCTGATCGTCGAGCAGCGGCCGCGCGCGCAATCGAAAGGCAGCGTGATCTCGCTACAGCAAGGCGACGCTGCGGTGATCGCGGTGAATCACCGCCCACGCCGCAGCGCGCGCGGGTTTGCCCGCGTCACGCTGCGACATGGAGTGAGCCCGCTGACGCGTGGCCGGCGGCATACGTTGGGCATCATCTTTCACGACGCCGCGTAGCGACTATTTCTGCACGACCACCGCGCCGTGCTTCATCACGAACACCGGCTGCTCGGTGACCGCGATGTCCTTGAGTACGTTGCCGCGGACCGCCACGACGTCCGCCATCTTGCCTGCCTCGAGCGTTCCGACCTCTGCATCGACGCCCAAGAGCTTCGCTGCTTCGCGCGTGCCGCTCAGCAACGCTGCCTCGGGCGCCATGCCTTGCTCGACCATCAGCGCGAACTCATGCGCGTTCATGCCGTGCGGATAAACACCGGCGTCCGTACCGAACGCGATCGGCACGCCGAGCTTGATCGCCATCTTCAACATCGCTCCGTGCGCTGCCGCCGCGGCACGCGCTTTCTCCTGGATCTTCGGCGGATACGTCGCCGCCTCTCTCTCGATCCAGTACACGGCCATGCGTGTCGGCACCAGATAGACGCCTTTCTGCTTCATCAGCTTCAGCGTCGCTTCGGTGAGGAAGCTGCCATGCTCGATCGAATCGACGCCGGCTTCGATTGCCAGCTTCGCCGCGAGATCGCCGTGCGAGTGTGCCGCCACCTTGCGCTTCCACGCGTGGGCTTCCGACATGATGGCGCTCAGCTCGGCAGGCGTGAGCTGCGGCACGTCGACCGGATCCGCCTCCGACAGCACGCCGCCCGATGCGCAGATCTTGATCACGTCCGCGCCCCACTTCATCTGGTCGCGCACCGCCGTGCGGCATTCATCCGGACCGTTGCATACGCCTTCGATCGGCCCGACCGGCTTCACGACATCGGGCGGGAACGGGCTCTGATCGCAATGGCCGCCGGTCGAGCCGATGGAGTGCCCGGCCGTGATCATGCTCGGCCCGACGATCACGCCCTTGTTGATGGCGTTGCGCAAGCCGATGTCCTGCCAATCGCTGGCGCCGACGTTGCGCACGGTCGTGAATCCAGCCTCGACGGTGCGCTTTGCGTACAGCGCAGCGGTGTGCGCCTGCTCGGTGGGAAAGCGCAGCATCTGGTCGTAGAAAGACTTGTAGTAATCCTTCTCGAACTGACCGTCGAGGTGCGTGTGCGCATCGATGAAGCCGGGCAGCAGCGTCGCGTCGCCGAGATCGATCACCCGCGCGCCCGCCGGTGCCGTGCCGCCGATCGACACGATCTTGTCGCCGTCGATGACGACCGTCCCGCCCTGCGTGAGCTGGCCCGACTTGCTGTCGAACAGGTAGGCCGCTTTCAGCACGACCGGTCCGGTGCTCTGCGCACCTTGTGCAGCCATTGCGAATGTCGCTGCCATGGCAGCGACGAGCATCGACTTCAGACGCATGAATGGAATCTCCGGCGTTCGTTTTGTTGAGTCGCGCGACGATACGCGGATCGTCACCGCGCGTCACGTCCGGCGCCGCTCACAGCGGCCAGACGTACACGTCGAGCAGGCGTCCGAAGTTATCGATGCGTCCGCCGGTCCGGCGCAGGCCGCAGCGCTCGGCGACGCGCTGTGATCGCGCGTTGTTGCCGTCGATCACCGATATCACGCGACTCAGCTTGAGCACGTCGCGCGCATAGGCGAACACGCACTGCGCCGCCTCGGTTGCATAGCCGTGACCCCAGAACGTCGCGTCGAACGTGTAGCCCAGCTCACGCTCCTGGGCCACCGCGAGTCCGGCGGGGGCCAGCGCACGGCCGAACCATGCGCGCGGCGTCGCATTCGATGCGGGGTTTGACTCGATGACCAGGTCGCTCAAACCGCAGCGTCCAAGCAGCACACCGTCTGCCTTGCGCAGGACCGCGAGCTGTCCGAGCTCGTGCTCCGCGTAGCTCGCCATCGTCGAGTCCAGCCAAGCCTGCGTTTCTTCGGCGCTGCGCGGACGGCCGTGACCGATGTAGCGGACGACATCGGCGACGGAGTGGATGCGTGTGAAAAAGGGCAGGTCGCCCGGCGCCACTCTGCGCAGGACGAGTCGGGTGGATTCGATGCGATCGGTCGCGCGGGCGAGTGTCATGGCTCGCATTCTACCGCTGCATCTGCGGAGAAATCGCCCCGCCGCAGCGCTCGCGCTCGGGCTAATGTGCCTTTGAAACGATTGCATGTCAGGGACGACGATGAAGACGATTGCTCTGCGAACTGCGGAAGGACGATTCATCGCACACGAAGTGCGGATCGCATACTCGCTCGGCGCGCGCCTGCGCGCGTTGTCGCGGGAACGATCGTTGCCGACGCGAGCGGGGCTGCTGCTGACTCCAGCACGCGGCGTTCATACGCTCGGAATGCGGTTCGCGGTCGACGTGGTATTTCTCACGGCGCAAATGCGCGTGATCGGTCTCGTGCCGTGCGTCCAGCCGTGGCGCGTCTTGCTGGCACCGCGCGGCACAGGGCGAGTGCTGGAACTGGCGGCCGGACAAATCGCCGCGACCGGCCTGAAGCCGGGCGCGTTCATCGTCGTCGAATCGAATCAGTCGGAATGCCAGCGTTCGCCGATCGCCTTCTCGCTGCGACTACCGTTGCATCATGAAGATCGCACGCCGACGCAGTAGGCGAGGGCATCTTCGAGCCGGTCGTTCCCCCAGTACAGCTCGTCGCCGATCAGGAATGTCGGCGCGCCGAAAACACCGCGGGCGAATGCTTCCTCGCTGCGCGCACGCAGCCGCTCTTTCGTCTGCGTCGACGTGGCCTGTTCCAGCACGGCGTCGCCATCGGGAAGCGCCATCGATTGCAGCACGCCGCGCACGACGTCGTTGCTGGTCGTGTCGGCATCGTCGTGGAAGTTCGCGAGGTACACGCGGCGAACGAACTCGCCGATCCTCTCAGGTGAGGATTCAAGCGTCAGCGCGATGCGCGTCGCGAGCAGGCTCGGCCGCGGAAACTGGCTCGGCTTGCGGAACGGCACGCCGTGCTTCGCGCACTGCCGCTCCAGGTCCTTCCACATGTACGCGCCCTTCGCGGGATAGAGATTGAAGGGCGAATCGTTCCAGCCCTGCTGCCGGAAGATCGGCCCGAGCAGAAACGGTCGCCACACGATCGGCACGCCCGCAGCGCGGGCGACTGCTTCGATCCGCTGTGCAGCGACGTGCGAGTACGTGCTCGCGAACTCGAACCAGAATTCGACCGAAGGCGTCATGATGTGATGGATAATACGACCATGAGCGCTGCTGCAAACAAGCAATTGATGCAAGAAATCTTCGCGCGCGTCGCCGTCGGTGACGGGGCGCTGTTCGTCGAGCATCTTGCGGACGACGTGGTGCTGCGCGTGAGCGGACAGTACTCGTGGTCGCGCACGTTCAAGGGCAAGGAGTCGGTGCTGCGCGACCTGTTCGGCGTCGTGCGCGAGCGGACGACGGGCGTCAGGAAGACAATTCCACTGCGCTTCATCGCGGACGGGGACCTCGTCGTGGTCGAAGGACGCGGCGAAATGACCGCGAAGACGGGCGTGCCCTACAACAACGAGTACTGCCTGATCTACCGCCTGCGCGAAGGCAAGATCGTCGAGATCACCGAGTACAACGATTCGGCGTTGTGCGAGCGGGTGCTCGGTCCCTTTACTGCGTCTGGATGAACTCGATCAGGTAGCCGTCCGGATCGCGCACCATCGCGTAGGTCAGCTTCAGGTTCGCTACTTCCGTCGGCGGCCGCACGATCGTGACGCCGGCCTGCGTCAGCTTCTGCACCATCGCCTTGATGTCCGAGACGTGAATGATCGTGCGGCTGAAGCCGTCGCCGATC
>Ga0209382_10005352_pt1 | contig 16744 bp, 17 predicted proteins | sample SoiMetdeltSBSDD5_FD_187599 | JGI IMG/M metagenome (GOLD analysis project Ga0209382, IMG submission 187599) | Bulk soil microbial communities from a Populus tree surrounding site in Tennessee, USA - Soil MetaG P. deltoides SBSDD5 (SPAdes) (version 2) | ecosystem: Environmental > Terrestrial >...
CCGGCGGGCGAGAGGTGGATGCCGTCGTCCTGGCGCAGCACCACCGTGCCGTCGGGCTGGCAGGAGGCGGCCTCCCAGTCCTCGCACGGCAGCGAGGCGTGGAACTGCTGGTCGGGGCCGAGCTGGCCGGTCACGTCGATGATCGTGATGTCCGGGAACTCGTCCACCAGCCGCCCGTACATGGCCCGCATGGCGGCGGCGTTGGTCTCGAACCGGGCGTCCCGGATCGGCGGTGGGGGCACCACGTAGACCCGCGTTCTCGGCGAGGCGGCGCGGAAGTCGGCCAGCACGCTCTCGAAGTCGCTCTGGTACTCCTCGGCCGTCTCCTCCGCGGAGGACGGCGTGTCGGTGCGCAGCATGCAGGGCGTGATGTCGTTGCCCGCGAAGGACAGGATCAGCGTCCGCGGCGAGCGCTGTGCGATGCCGGCCAGCGCGTCGACCCGGTCGCACACGGCGATGCCGCCGTAGGCACTCACCTCGACCGTCTTCCGGTCGGTGGCGGCGTGGGCCAGGAACGAGGCCTGGGCCTGATCGGCGAACGAGTCGCCCACCAGGGCCATGTCGAGCTGGTCCTCCCGGTTGTGGGCCCGCAGCCGCAACGCGGCCGCGACCGCCAGGACCGCCAGGACCGCCGCCACGCCGGCCAGCCACAGGGGCCGGCCGCGCCGGTCAGGCATCCGGGGCTGCGGCGCCCGCGCTGCGAGCGGCGTCCACGAACGCGAGCTGGGCCTGGTTGAGGGCCTGGCGGATGGGGGTCTCGGCGTCGCCCAGGCGGGGGCCGAGGCGCTCGACCAGGGCCGCCAGGGCGTCGATGGCGAGCCGGGCGTCGTCGATGCGGGGCGGCGACTGCGACAGGTACAGGCCGGCCACGTCGAAGAACTGGAGCGCGTGCTGGCCCACGACCACCCCGGCCGGCAGCTCCAGGAGCTGGCGCCGCATGGCGTCGATCTGCTGGGCGTACTCCTCGGCCGCGGCCTGCTCCTCGGGCGTGAGGGGCTCCTCGTCGGGCGCGGGCGCAGGCTCGGGCGTGGCGTCGGGCTGGTTGCGCTCGACCGGATGCTCGCCTGAGGGTGTCCAGAGCGTGCTCATCGATGCCGACCTTAATTCCGAGGGGGTTGTGGACTGGTCCCTACCCGCTGGTACCCTAGGCGGACAACTCAATGGGAAGTGGGGCTCGTACGTACCGCAATGGCACCGACGCCCCCACCCGGCCACCTCTCCCGAGAGTGTGCGTCCGGGTCGATCGATCGCTCCGGGCCCTGCCCGTCGCGGACGTCGGCTTCCCCCGGCGTCCGTTCGTCGTTTTGGCGAGCGGCACCGGAAGCGCGAGTTCCATGAAAGCCCCTGCGTACGGAGGTGTCTGCGCATCGATGAGGAGTGATCGGCGATAGCTACGCCGGCGAACAACGAACCCCGGATCAACGACCGCATCCGCGCTCGCGAGGTGCGGCTCGTCGGACCGGATGGTCAGCAGATCGGCATCAAGCCCCTGCCCGAAGCCCTGGCCATAGCCCGCGAGAACGACCTCGACCTGGTCGAGGTGGCGGCCCAGGCGAACCCGCCTGTCTGCCGCATCATGGACTACGGCAAGTACAAGTACGAAGCGGCGCAGAAGGCGAAGGAATCACGGCGCAAGGCGAGCAACGTCTCCATCAAGGAGATGAAGTACCGCCCCAAGATCTCCAAGGGTGACTTCGACACGAAGACCCGCAAGGTCGAGCGCTTCCTTCAGGACGGGCACAAGGTCAAGGTGACGCTCACCTTCCGAGGCCGGGAGATGCACCACCCCGAGTTGGGGCGGCGCATCCTGGACGACGTGGTGAGCGCGGTCGAGCACCTGGGGAAGGTCGAGATCTTCCCCCGCCAGGACGGTCGCAACATGACCATGGTGCTGGGCCCCGATCGGAAAGCCCAGGCGGCGTTCGAGCGGTCCAAGCGCCAGGCCGAGGCCGAGGCCGAGGCCACCGGGCAGGCACCGGGCCCGGCTCCGGCCCCCGCTCCGGCTCCGGCTCCCGCCGCCGAGGCGGTGCCCGCCCCGCCGACCCCGGCCCCGCCGACCGGGACCACGCAGCAAGCACAGAGCGGCTGACCAGGCCCCCGTCCGGCCGTTCGGCCCCCACGATCAAGGAAAAGCCATGCCCAAGATGAAGACGCACAGCGGTGCGGCCAAGCGCGTCAAGGTGACGGGCAGCGGCAAGCTGCGCCGCCGCCAGATCAACATGAACCACATCCTCGAGAAGAAGCCGTCGAAGCGGACGCGCCGGCTCAACCGCGAGGAGACCTTCGCCCCCGGCGACGAGGCCCGCATCAAGCGGCTGCTCGGCCGGCGCTGACACCCTCCCCCCTCGACGAAAGGAGCTTCCCATGGCTCGGGTGAAGCGATCGGTCCACGCCAAGAAGAAGCGCCGGGTCACCCTCGAGCGCGCCAAGGGCTACTACGGCAACAAGAGCCGCTCCCGGCGCGCCGCCAACGAGCAGGTGATGCACAGCCTGAACTACGCCTTCCGCGACCGCCGCGCCCGCAAGGGCGACTTCCGGCGGCTGTGGATCCAGCGCATCAACGCCGCCTGCCGCCAGAACGGCACCAGCTACAGCGTGTTCGTCGCCGGCCTGCGCGTGGCCGGGGTCGAGGTCGACCGCAAGGTTCTGGCCGACCTCGCGGTGCGCGACGAAGCCGCGTTCGCAGCGCTGGTGACCGCCGCCCGCGAGGCGCTCGACGCCGCCGGCTCCGAGGCGACCCCCGCCTCGGCCTGACACCGGAAGCAAGGCAGGGCGAGCGATGGCCGAGCAGATCGGCGCCCGCCATCACACATTGCAGCGGCTGCGGCGCCTCTCGAGGCGCCGCGCTGCGCGTTCGAGCGAGGGCGCCTATGTCATCGACGGCCCGACGCTGCTGGCCGAGGCCCTGGACGCCGGGGTGACGGTGACCGACGTGGTGGCCGAGCCCGGCTGCCCGCCCGAGCTGTTCGACCGGGCCGCGCTGGCGGGCGCCTCGGTGTGGCGGGCCAGCGCGGGGGCGCTCGGACGGTTCGTGGAGACGGTGACGCCCCAGCGGGTGGCCGCCATCGCCCGCCTGGACGATCGCCCGCCGGCCGAGGCCGCCGCGTCCGCAGGGCCGCTGGCGCTGGTGCTGGTGGGGGTGGGCGATCCGGGCAACGCGGGCACGCTGCTGCGCTCGGCCGAGGCCGCGGGGGCGGGCGCGGTCCTGTTCTGCGACGGCTCGGTCGACCCCTACGGCCCCAAGTGCGTGCGGTCGTCGGCCGGCTCGCTGTTCCGCCTGGCGGTGACTCGGGCGGCCGACAGCGACGAGGCGCTGGCCGCGCTGGCGGCCCAGGGCTTCACCACCGTCGCCACCCGGGCCCGGGGCGCGCTCGCCTACGACCACGTCGACCTGGCCGGACCGGTGGCCCTGGTGCTCGGCAACGAGGCCCACGGCCTGCCCGAAGCGGTGGCGGCCGCGGTGGACAGCAGCGTGACGATCCCTATGGCCGGCCGCACCGAATCCCTGAACGTGGGCATGGCGGGCACGGTGCTGTGCTTCGAGGCGCTCCGCCAGCGCCGGGCGCGGGACCGGGCCTCCGACCAGGGGAATGGACTGGACGGGACGCCCCCGCAAACGGCAGGGTTCGGGACGGCATGAACGACGACGACCTCATCGGCGAGATCGGGCGGCTCGAGGACGAGGGCCGCGTGCGGCTGGACGCGGCCACCACGCTGGACGAGCTGCGGGCCGCGGAGACGGACGTGCTGGGCCGGCGCTCGCCCCTCACCGGGATGCGCAAGCGGCTCGGCAGCCTCGAGCCCGAAGCCCGGAAGACGGTGGGCAAGGTGCTGCACGCGGCCAACGAGGCGCTGGGCCGGCTCCTGGAGGAGCGCCGGGCGGTGCTGGACGCGGCGCAGCGCACCGAGCGGCTGCTGGCCGAGCGGCTCGACCTCACCGAGGTGCTGCCGGGCCTGGGCGCCGGCCACCTCCACCTGGTCACGCAGGCCATCGAGGAGCTGGAGGACGTGTTCGTGGGCCTCGGCTTCACCGTGGCCGAGGGGCCCGAGGTCGAGACCGACTGGAACAACTTCGGCGCGCTCAACTTCCCGCCCAGCCACCCCGCCCGCGACATGTACGACACGCTCCACGTCAGCTACGGCGAGCCGGGGTCCACCGTGCTGCGCACCCACACCTCACCGGTCCAGGTGCGGGTCATGACCGGCACGCCGCCGCCGTACTACTCGGTGATGCCGGGCCGCGTGTTCCGGTCCGACACGGCGGACGCCACCCACATGCCGGTGTTCCACCAGATCGAGGGCCTGGTTGTCGACCGGAACATTACGCTGGCCGACCTGGCCGGCACCATCGACGCCTTCACCAAGGCCTACTTCGGCGGCGACTTCACGTCGCGCCTGCGCCCGTCGTACTTCCCCTTCACCGAGCCCTCGGCCGAGTTCGACATCCAGCGGCCCGACGGCACCTGGCTGGAGCTGGGCGGCTGCGGCATGGTGCACCCCAACGTGCTGGCCAACTGCGGGGTCGATCCCGAGGAGTGGCAAGGCTTCGCCTTCGGCTTCGGCATCGACCGCCTGGCCGCGACCCGCCACGGGGTGGCCGACCTGCGCGAACTGTTCACCAACGACATCCGGTTCCTGACCCAGTTCTAGGGTCGGGCCGGTCGCACTTTCCCGAGGGCACCGATGAAGGTCCTGCTGTCCTGGCTCCAAGACTTCGCGCCGATCGAGGGCGATCCGGTCGCGCTCGGCGAGCAGCTGAGCGACCTGGGCATGGCGGTCGAGGAGCTCGACCTGCTGGGCCAGGGGTTGGAGGGCATCGTGGTGGCCAAGGTGCTGGCCACGCGCCCGCACCCCCGCGCCGATCGGATCCACCTGGTGGATGTCGACACGGGCGACGGCGAGGCACTGCAGATCGCCTGTGGGGCGTTCAACATGGCCCCCGGCGACCTGGTTCCCCTGGCCACCGTGGGCACGGTCATGCCGGGAGGGATGGAGATCGGCCGGCGCAAGCTGCGGGGCGAGTGGTCGAACGGGATGCTGTGCTCGGCCCGCGAGCTGGGCCTGGGCGACGACCACGCCGGCATCTACATCCTGCCCCCGGGCCTGGAGGTGGGCGCCGACTTCACCGAGGCCATGGGCATCGAGTCCGACGTCCTCTACGACCTCGAGATCAACCCCAACCGGCCCGACGCCATGTCGGTGGCGGGCGTGGCCCGCGACCTGGCCGCCCGCCTGGGCGTGCCGTTCTCGATCCCCGAGGCCCGGGTGACCGAGGTGCCGGCCGCCCACGTCCGGGACGTGAGCGTGGAGGTCGAGGCCCCGGACCTCTGCGGCCGCTTCACCGCCCGGGTGCTCACCGGGGTGACGGTGGGGCCGTCCGATCCGGCCATCGCCCGGCGCCTCACGCTGCTGGGCATGCGGCCCATCAACTCGCTGGTCGACGTGTCCAACTACGTGATGCTGGAGTTGGGCCAGCCCAACCACCCCTACGACCTGGCCAAGGTGCGGGGCGGCGGCCTGCGCGTCCGCCGGGCCCGGGCGGGCGAGACGCTGGTGACCCTGGATGACGTGGAGCGCGCGCTCATTCCCGACGACCTGCTGATCTGCGACGGCGAGGACCGCGCCATCGGCGTGGCCGGGATCATGGGCGGTGCCGACACCGAGATCGACGAGGGCACCCGCGACGTGCTGCTCGAGATGGCGTGGTTCCTGCCCATCGCCATCGCCAAGTCGTCCCGCCGGCTGAAGCTGCGCTCGGAGGCCTCGGCCCGGTTCGAGAAGGGCACCGACCCCGAGGTCATCGAGCTCGCCCACCGCCGCTTCGCCGAGCTGGTCGCCGGCTCGGGCGCCCGGCTGGAGGAGGGGATCGTCGACGTGCGCGGCGAGCTGCCCGACCGCCATCCCGTCACGGTTCGCACCAGCCGGCTCAACCGCATCCTGGGCACTGACATCAGCCCCGCCGACGTGAAGTCGCTGCTCGACCCCATCGGGTTCGCCACCCGCGAGGCAGGCGACGGCGACCTGGCGGTCACCATCCCGACCTGGCGCTACGACTCGGCCACCGAGATCGACGTGATCGAGGAGGCTGCCCGCCACTACGGCTACTCCCGGATCGGCAAGACGCTGCCGCCCTCGGCCCACGCCGGGCGGCTCTCCGGCCGCCAGCTGGAGCGGCGCCGGCTGCGGCGGCTGCTGATGGGACGCGGGCTGGCCGAGGCGATGCCGCTGCCGTTCCTGGCGCCCGGTGACCTGGAACGCGCCGGCCTGCACGACGACCCCGGCATCGAGATCACCAACCCGCTGGTGGCCGAGGAGTCGGTGCTGCGCACGTCGCTGCTGCCCGGCCTCATCAAGTCCCTCGCCACCAACGCGGCGCGCCGCAACACCGGTGTGCGGCTGTGGGAGATCGGCCACGTGTTCCGCCGCCCGCAGGATCCCGAGGCCGAGCTGCCGGACGAGCGCGAGATGCTGGGCGTGGCCCTCGGGGGGCAGGACGCGACCGCCGCGGTGCACGAGTGGCGCGCCGTGGCCGAGGTCCTGGCGGTGGCCGGCGTCACCCTGCACAACGGGGCCGTGCCGGGCCTGCACCCCACCCGCTCGGGCCGGCTGGTCGGCCCCGGGGGCGAGGCCGTCGGCGCGCTGGGCGAGGTCGACCCCGAGGTGCTGGCCGAACACGAGGTGGGCGAGCCGGTGGGCTGGCTGGAGGTCGATCTCGACACCGTGGCCGGGCTGCCCCACGACCCGCACACCTACCGCCAGGTGAGCGTCTACCCCTCCAGCGACATCGACCTGGCCTTCGAGGTGGAAGATGGCGTCCCCGCGGGCGACGTCGAGGCCACCCTGCGGGAGGCGGCGGGGGAGCGGCTGGCCTCGCTGCGCCTGTTCGACGTGTACCGCGGGCCGGGCATCGCCGAGGGCCGCCGCAGCCTGGCTTTCACTCTGCGCCTCGACGCCCCCGACCACACGCTCACCGACGCCGAGGTGGCGGAAGTGCGCACGCGCTGCATCACGGCGGTGGAGTCGGCCCACGAGGCCGGTCTGCGCGGCTGAACCTCAGGCGCGGATGGTCTGCCAGGCGGCGTTGGCCTCGCGCGTGTAATCGCGGTCGCTGTCGACGAACGCATTGTGGCCGGCGTCGTCCTCGCGGAAGAACGCGCCCGGTGCCTTGTCCTCGGGGGTCTCGGGGGCGTCGAAGTTGAAGGCGCCGTGGGCGTAGACGTCCTCGACGAACTTCGCCTGCGCCTCGACGCCGTCCAGCTGGGACCAGGGGGTGCCGGCGTTGATGCCCGGCCGCCAGTCGTACGGCTGGTAGGCGCGGTCGAACACGACGCTGTGGAGCTGGTTGAACATCGAGTTGCCGATGTACCGGTAGCGGGCGTGCTGGAACTGCCACACATGGATGCACTCGTGGACGAGGGTCTTCTCCCGGTACTTGGGCAGGTAGATGGTGAACCCCATCGTGAGGGCGCGGCCCGAGACCGTCAGGAGGCCCGCTCGGCCGTCGACGACCTCGATCAGGTCATAGGCCAGCGAGTCCCGGAAGATCGGGAACAGGAGCGCCCGTTCCTGGTCGGTGAGCCGGCGCTTGGGCGGCTGCACCCCGACGGCGGTCTGGACGGCATCGACGGCTCGCAGCGCCGCGTAGACGACGGCGCCGGTGGCGGCATCGATGCGCTCCTGGTGCTCGGTGGCTGACATGGCGTGCTGCCTTCGGATCCTTCTTTGCATGACTATGCACTGACACGTATTATCGCCCGATGACCTCGGTCGGGATCCTCGGTGCGTCGGGCTTCAGCGGCGCCGAGCTGCTGCGGCTCGCTGCCACCCATCCCCAGCTCGACGTGCGTTACGCCACGGGCGACAGCCAGGCCGGCACCCGCGCCGCGGATGTCTATCCGGCGCTCGCCGCAGCCTACGACGACCTGGCCTTCGAGAAGTACGAAGCCGAGGCCTGTGACGGCCTCGACCTGGTGTTCCTGGCCCTGCCGCACGGCGCCTCGCAGACGATCGTCCCCGAGCTGGAGGGCCGGGTGGGGGCGGTGATCGACCTGGCGGCCGACTTCCGCCTGCGGGACGCGGCCCTGTATCCCCGGTGGTACGGCGAGGAGCACGCCCACCCCGAGCTGCTCGACCGCTTCGTCTACGGGCTGCCGGAGCTGTTCCGGGACGACATCCTCGGTGCCACCCGCATTGCCGCGCCGGGGTGCTACGTGACCGCCGCGGTGCTGGCGCTGGCCCCGCTGTTGCGGCCCGGGTCGGTGGAGCCCCAGGGCATCGTGGTCGACGCGGCGAGCGGAGTGTCGGGCGCGGGGCGGGGCCTCAAGGCCAGCACGGCCTTCTGCGCGGTGGACGAGAACATGGTCGCCTACGGCGTGGGCGACCATCGCCACACGCCCGAGATCGAGCAGGGCCTCAGCCGGGTGGCCGGCACGGAGGTCCAGGTGCTGTTCACGCCGCACCTGGCCCCCATGAACCGGGGCATCCTCGCCACCTGCTACGCCCGTCCGACCGGCTCGGTCTCGACCGCCGGCCTGCTCGACCTGCTCCACGAGGCCTGGGACGCCGAGCCGTTCGTGGTCGTGACCGAGGACCCGCCGGGCACCAAGGCCACGCTGGGCGCCAACACCGTCCACGTCACCGTCCGGGCAGACGCCCGCACCGGCTGGGTGGTGGTCATCGCCGCCCTCGACAACCTGGTGAAGGGGGCCGCCGGCCAGGCCATCCAGTGCGCCAACCTGGTCCTCGGCCTGCCCGAGACGACCGGCCTGCCGATCGTGGGGATGCAGGCGTGAGTGTCGTCGCTCCCTCGGGGTTCGTGGCGTCCGGCGTGGCCTGCGGCATCAAGGCCAGGGGCGACGCCGACCTGTCCCTGGTGGCCACCGCCGACGGCTCGCCGGTGGCGGCCGCGGGGGTCTTCACCCAGAACCTGGTGGTCGCCGCTCCGGTCACCGTGTCCCGGCGCCACCTGGCCGCCACCGGGGGCCGGGCCGCGGCGGTCGTCCTGTCCAGCGGCAACGCCAACGCCGCCACCGGCCCGCAGGGCGAGTCGGACGCCATCGAGATGTGCGTCCTCACCGCCCAGGGGATCGGCTGCGCCCCGGAGGATGTGCTGGTCTGCTCGACCGGTCTCATCGGCTACCACCTGCCCATGGACGCCCTGCGGTCCGGGATCCCGGCCCTGGCCGCCGCCCGGGGAGCCGATCCGGCCCAGGGGAGCGCGGCCGCCGAGGCCATCATGACCACCGACACCCGCCGCAAGGAGACCGTGGTGCGGGGCGACGGCTTCGTGGTGGGCGGCATGGCCAAGGGCGCGGCCATGCTCGCCCCGGACATGGCCACGATGCTCGCGGTGCTCACCACCGACGCCGCCGTCGATCCGGCCGGCCTCACCGAGGTGCTGCGGGCGGGCGTGGCCGACAGCTTCAACGCCATGACCGTCGACGGCTGCACCTCCACCAACGACACCGTGCTGATCCTCGCCAGTGGCCGGGCCGGCTCGCCCGATCCCTCGGAGTTTGCCGCCGCGGTGGCCGAGGCGTGCCTCGACCTCGCCACCCAGATGGTGGGCGACGCCGAGGGCCACACCAAGGTCGTGCGGGTCCGGGTCACCGGGGCGGCCGACGATGCCCAGGCCCGCCAGGCGGCCCGCAAGGTGGCGGAGAGCCAGCTCACCAAGTGCTCGTGGTTCGGCGAGGACCCCTACTGGGGCCGCATCGCCAGCGACCTCGGCACCGCCGCGGTCAAGCTCGACCCCGGGGCCCTCACCATCGCCTACGGCGGGACCATCGTGAGCCGGGCGTGCGCCCCGGTCGACCACGACGGAGCCGCGGTCAAGGCCCACATGGCCGGGGACCAGCTCGACATCCACGCCGACCTGGGCGTGGCCGACGGCCGTGCCCAGATGCTGACCAACGACCTGACCTACGGCTACATCGACGAGAACAAGGGGACCTCTTGACCGCGGCCCCCACCACCACCCGGGAGGATGCGGCCCACCGCGCCGCGATGCTGCTGGAGGCGCTGCCCTACATCCACCGCTTCCGGGGCGCGGTCGTGGTGGTGAAATACGGCGGCAACGCCATGGTCGACCCCGCCCTGGCCCGCGGCGTGGCCGACGACATGGTTCTGCTGCGGGCCGTCGGGCTGCGGCCGGTGGTGGTCCACGGCGGCGGTCCCCAGATCAGCGCGCTCATGGCCCGGCTGGGCAAGGAGCCCGAGTTCCGCGACGGGCTGCGGGTCACCGACGCCGAGACGGTCGACATCGCCCGCATGGTGCTGGTGGGCAAGGTCAACCGGGACATCGTCTCCGCCATCAACGTGCACGGGCCGCTGGCGGTGGGGCTGTCGGGCGAGGACGCCGGGCTGATCCTCGCCGGGGCCCGCAACCCCGAGCTGGGCTACGTGGGCGACGTCGCCTCGGTCAACCCCACGATCCTGCACCGGCTGCTGGCCGAGGAGCTGATCCCGGTGGTGTCGACCATCGGGTCCGATCCGAGCGGGCAGGCGTACAACATCAACGCCGACACCGTGGCGGGTGCTCTGGCCGAGGCGCTGGCTGCGGAGAAGGCCGTGTTCCTCACCGACGTGGCCGGCCTGCTGGCCGACGTGGACGACCCCGCTTCGCTGATCAGCCGCACCACGGCGCGCGAGCTGGCGGCCATGATCGCCGACGGGCGCCTGTCGGGCGGGATGATCCCCAAGATCGCCGCCGCGCTCCATGCGGTGGAGCACGGCGTGGGCTCGGCCCACCTGCTCGACGGCCGCGTGCCCCACGTCATCCTGCTCGAGCTGTTCAGCGACGCCGGCGTCGGCACCATGATCACCGCGGGGGAGGCCCCATGACCACGGTCCCGGCCATGACGGACAGCCCGCTCATGGCTACGTACCCACCTCCGCCCGTGACCTTCGTGCGGGGCGAGGGCTCGTACCTCTACGACACCGACGGCGAGCGCTACCTCGACTGCCTGTCGGGCCTGGCCGTCACATCGCTGGGCCACGCCCACCCCGCGGTGGCGGCGGCGCTCACCGCCCAGGCGTCCACGCTGCTGCACGTGTCCAACCTGTTCGGCACCGAGGTCGGGCCCGAGGTGGCCCGCACGCTGGACCGGCTGGTGGGCGACGGCACGCCCGCGGGCGGCCGGGTGTTCTTCTGCAACTCGGGGGCCGAGGCCAACGAGTGCGCCATCAAGCTGGCCCGCCGGTTCGGCGGCCGGGGACGGCACGTGGTGGTGTCGGCCTACGGCAGCTTCCACGGGCGCACCCTGGCCACCCTGCACGCCACCGGCCAGCCCGCCAAGCACGAGCCGTTCCAGCCCCTGCCCGAGGGCTTCCGCCACGTCGAGTGGAACGACGTCGGCGCCCTGGAGGCGGCTCTGGACCCGTCGGTGGCCGCGGTCCTCCTCGAGCCGGTCCAGGGCGAGGGCGGCGTCAATCCTGCGACCGCCGAGTACTTCGCCGGCGTGCGGCGCCTGTGCGACGAGCGGGGCGTGCTGTTCATGGTGGACGAGGTCCAGACCGGCCTGGGGCGCACCGGGCGCTGGTTCGGCTTCCAGCACCTGGGCGTGCAGCCGGACGTCATCACGATGGCCAAGGCCCTGGGCAACGGCGTCCCCATCGGCGCCTGCTGGGCCCGGGGCGACGTGGCCGCGGTGTTCGAGCCCGGCGACCACGCCACCACCTTCGGGGGCCAGCCCCTGGCCACCGCTGCCGCCCGGGCCGTGCTGGCCACCATGGAGGCCGAGGAGGTCCCCGCCCGGGCCGCCCGGGCCGGCGCCCGCCTCGCTGAGCGCCTGTCGGTGTTGCCGGGTGTGGCCGGAGTGCGGGGCCAGGGCCTGCTGCTGGCGGTCGAGCTCGAGGGCCACGACGCCCGCGCCGTGAACGCGGCCCTGCTGGACGCCGGCCTCGTCGCCAACGCCGTCACCCCGACTGCCCTCCGCCTGGCGCCCTCCCTGCTCATCAGCGACGCCGAGATCGACGAGGCCGTCGCCCTCATCGCCGGAGTGCTGGCCCCGTGACCGTCCGCCACCTGCTGGAGATCGACGACCTGAGCCCCGCGGAGCTGGAGGAGGTCCTGCGCCGGGCGGCCGAGCCGCCGCCGGCGGTCCCGCCGCTGGCGGGCCGCACCGTGGGCCTGTACTTCGAGAAGCCGTCCCTGCGCACCCGCCACTCGTGCGAGGTGGCCGTGGTCCAGCTGGGCGGGCACCCGGTCACGTTCCGCCGGGACGAGGTGGGCGCGGGGGAGCGGGAGCCGGTGGGCGACATCGCCCGGGTCCTGTCCGGCTACCACGCCGCCCTCGGCGGCCGGGTCTACGACCACGCCCTGCTGGAGGAGCTGGCGGCGGCCGCCACCGTGCCGGTCGTCAACCTGCTCTCCGACCGGGGCCATCCGTGCCAGGCGCTGGCCGACCTGCTCACCATGCGCCAGCTGGGCGACCTCTCGGGCGCCACCATGGCCTGGGTGGGCGACTTCACCAACGTGGCCCGCTCGCTGGCCCTGGGCGCCACCATGCTGGGCATGAAGGTCCGGCTGGCCTGCCCGCCGGGCTATGGCCCCGACGACGCCGACCTGGACCGGCTGCGAGCGCTGGGGGCCGAGCCGGTCGTCTCGGCCCGGCCCCAGGAGGCGGTGGCGGGCGCCGCCGTGGTCCATACCGACGTGTGGGCGTCCATGGGCCAGGAGGCCGAGGCCGAGCAGCGCCTGCGGGCGTTCGAGGGCTTCCAGGTCGACGACCGGGTGATGGCGGCCGCCGCTCCCGACGCCGTGTTCATGCACTGCCTGCCCGCCCACCGGGGCGAGGAGGTCGCCGCCTCCGTTGTCGACGGCCCCCAGAGCCGCGTTATCGCCCAGGCCCACAACCGGCTGCACAGCTTCCGGGGCCTGCTGGCGTGGCTGATCGAGAAGGCGGACCGATGACCGTCGCGCCCGACGGGTTCGGCGGATCTGTTGACGCCCCCACGCCCCGCACGCTGGCCAAGCCCCAGCGCCAGCACCGGGTGGCCCGCCTGCTGGCCGACCACGCGGTGTCGAGCCAGGCCCAGCTGGTGGACCTGCTGGCGGCCGAGGGCGTGGTGTCCACCCAGGCCACGGTGTCCCGTGACCTGGAGGACCTCGGCGCCATCAAGGTTCGCATCGGCGGGGGCGACACCGTCTACGCCATCCCCGAGCTGCCGTCCGAGCAGCGCGCCCCCGAGGATCACCTCCGCCGCGTGTTCAGCGAGTGGGTCGTCGAGGTCGCCCATTCCGCCAACCTGGTCGTGCTGCGCACCCCGCCCGGCTCAGCCCACGTCGTCGCCTCCGCCCTCGACCGCGCCGGCCTGGCCGGCGTGCTCGGCACGGTGGCGGGCGACGACACCATGGTCGTGGTGGTCGCCGAGCACGTCGGCGGCGCCACCATCGCCGCCCGGCTCACCGAGCTGGCCGGGCTCTAGTCCCTGATCCCCAGATCCCGCATCTACGAAGGAAGCAGACCCATGGCGAAGCGAGTGGTCCTGGCCTACAGCGGCGGCCTCGACACGTCGGTGGCCGTGCGCTGGATGATCGACAACCTGGGCGTCGAGGTCATCGCGCTCGCCGTCGACGTCGGCCAGTCCAGCGACGACTGGGACGTCGTGCGCCAGCGCGCCCTGGGCGCCGGCGCGGTCGAGGCCATCGTGGTCGACGCCCGCGAGGAGTTCGCCCGCGACTACTGCGTGCCGGTGCTCAAGGCCAACGCCCTCTACGAGGGGCGCTACCCGCTGGTCTCGGCCCTGTCGCGGCCGGTGATCGTCAAGCACCTGGTGGCCGCGGCCCGCGAGCACGCGGCCGACGCGGTGGCGCACGGCTGCACCGGCAAGGGCAACGACCAGGTCCGCTTCGAGGTGTCGACCCGGGCGCTGGCCCCCGACCTCGACGTGCTGGCACCGGTCCGGGGATGGGGGATGAACCGCGAGGAGTGCATCCTCTACGCCTACGACCACGGCATCCCCATCACCGCGACCAAGGAGAAGGTGTACTCCATCGACGACAACCTCTGGGGCCGGGCCATCGAGTGCGGCGAGATGGAGGACCCGTGGGCCGTCCCCCCGCCCGGGGTGTGGCATCTGACCCGCCCGACCGCCACCGAGCCGACCGACGTGGTGGTGGCGTTCCACGAGGGCGTGCCGGTGGCGCTCGACGACGTCGAGCTCGCGATGCCGGACCTGGTGGCGCAGCTCAACCAGGTGGTCGGCTCGTACGGCTGGGGCCGCATCGACATGGTCGAGAACCGGCGGGTCGGCATCAAGAGCCGGGAGACCTACGAGTGCCCGGCCAGCCTCGCCCTGATGCTGGCGCACGCCGACCTGGAGTCCATCTGCCTGGAGCGCGACCTCCAGCGGGAGAAGTCCCGGCTGGAGCCCCGCTACGCCGAGCTGGTCTACGACGGCCTGTGGTTCAGCCCGCTGCGCCAGGCGCTCGACGCCTTCGTCGACGAGAGCCAGCGGTACGTGACCGGCGAGGTGCGGCTGCGGCTGGCGCCGGGCTCGTGCACGGTGACCGGGCGGCGCAGCCCGCGCAGCCTCTACAACTACGCGCTCGCCACCTACGACTCGGCCGACAACTTCCGCCACGAGGACAGCGAGGGCTTCGTGCGGCTGTGGGGCCTCGGCATCCAGACCTGGTCGGGCATCCAGGGTCCGGGGGCTGGCCAGACGTGAGCACACTCTGGCACGGACGGTTCGAGGGCGGGCCGTCCGACGAGCTGCTCGCCTTCACCGTTAGCCTCGGCTACGACCGCCGGCTGGCGGGCGACGACCTCGCCGGCAGCCGGGCCCATGTCCGGGGCCTGGCCCGCGCCGGCATCGTCACCGACGAGGAGGCCGGCATCGTGCTCGCCGCCCTCGACCGGGTGGAGGACGAGCTGCGGTCCGGCGAGTTCGCCTTCGAGCGCAGCGACGAGGACATCCACACCGCCATCGAGCGCCGGGTCACCGCCCTGGCCGGACCGCCCGGCGCCAAGCTCCACACCGGCCGCAGCCGCAACGACCAGGTCGCCACCGACCTGCGCCTCTGGGCCCGGCGCGAGTTGGGGGCGATCACCACGCGGGTGCTGGCGCTGCAACGCACGCTGCTGGAGCGTGCCCGCGACGCCGGTCCCGCCTACCTGCCCGGCTACACCCATCTGCAGCGGGCCCAGCCCGTGCTGCTGGCCCACCACCTGCTGGCCCACGGCTGGGCGCTGGCCCGCGACGTCGACCGCCTGGTCGACTGCCGCCGGCGCCTCGACGTGTCGCCGTTGGGGGCGGGCGCCCTGGCGGGATCGTCGCTGCCCCTCGACCCCGACTTCACCGCGGCCGAGCTGGGCTTCGCCGGGCGGTTCGAGAACAGCCTGGATGCGGTGAGCGACCGCGACTTCGTGGCCGAGTCCCTGTTCGCCCTGAGCCTGCTGTCGATCCACCTGTCCCGCATGGGCGAGGAGATCATCCTGTGGGCGACCGACGAGTTCGGGTTCGCCCGGCTGGACGACGCCTATTCGACCGGGTCGTCGATGATGCCCCAGAAGAAGAACCCGGACATCGCCGAGCTGGCCCGGGGCAAGTCCGGGCGGGTGATCGGCGACCTGACCGGCCTGCTGGCCACGCTCAAGGGGCTTCCGCTCAGCTACAACCGCGACCTCCAGGAGGACAAGGAGCCGCTGTTCGACGCGGCCGACCAGGTCGGGCGGGCCCTGTCCGCCATGACCGGTCTCTACGCCACGCTGGCGTTCGACGTGGAGCGCATGCAGGCAGCCGCCGACTCGCCCTACGCCGCCGCCACGGACCTGGCCGAGCTGCTGGTCGAGCGGGGCGTCCCGTTCCGTGACGCCCACGCCATGGTGGGCGCGCTCGTGCGGGACAGCCTGGAGCGCCACGTCCCCCTGGCCGAGCTGGTCGAGGCCCACCCCGACCTGGGCGCCGACGGCGCCGCCCTGCTCGAGCCGGGCCAAGCCGTCACACGCCGCACCACCCCGGGTGGTGGCGGTCCGGACGCAGTCGCGGTGCAGCTCGAGCGCTTCGCCCGGCGCCTGGACGCCGACGCCTCCCGGGTCGGGTAGAACGGCCGGCATGCCGTTCGCGGTCGTGGCCCGCCCGTTCTACGCCCGCGACCCGCGCACGGTGGCGCCGGAGCTGCTGGGCAAGCTCCTGGTCCACGACGACGCGTCCGGCGCACGCCGCTCGGGCCGCATCGTGGAGGTCGAGGCCTACTGCGGCTCGGCGGACCCCGGCAGCCACGCTTACCGCGGCGAGACCCCCCGCAACCGCACCATGTTCGGGCCCCCGGGGCACCTGTACGTGTACTTCACCTACGGCATGCACTGGTGCGCCAACGTCGTCACCGGGGATCCGGGCGAGGGCCTTGCGGTCCTTCTCCGGGCCCTCGCCCCGGTCGACGGCATCGCCGCGATGCAAGCCGCCCGCCCTCGCGCCCAGCGGGTCCGGGACCTGTGCAACGGCCCCGGGAAGCTCTGCCAGGCGCTCGGCGTCGACCGCTCGTTCGACGGCGCCGACATCGTCACCGCCGACCGGGGCGTCTGGCTCGCGGACGACGGCACACCCCCGCCCGCCACTCCGTTCCAGACCACCCGCATCGGCCTGTCGGCCGGCGCCGAGCACCCGTGGCGCTGGTGCGTGCCCGGCGACCCCCACGTCTCCGGCCCCGCCCGCCTCCGCGGCGTGCCCACCCCGGTCCCCGGCTCATGACCCCGGCCCGCCGACCTCGGCTCCGCCTGTGCTACCCGGGCGACCATGC
>Ga0209382_10005353_pt1 | contig 16743 bp, 16 predicted proteins | sample SoiMetdeltSBSDD5_FD_187599 | JGI IMG/M metagenome (GOLD analysis project Ga0209382, IMG submission 187599) | Bulk soil microbial communities from a Populus tree surrounding site in Tennessee, USA - Soil MetaG P. deltoides SBSDD5 (SPAdes) (version 2) | ecosystem: Environmental > Terrestrial >...
TTTAACTCGTCCAGGAGATACCGCTGGTAGGGCAGACTCTGCAGCCGTCGGTCCCAAAAATGGTGATGGGGGTCGCAGATCGGGAGCTCGGGTTCGAGCGTCGGTTCCTGGGTTAACGCGAGCCAGTCATTCCCGCCGTAGGGCATGATCATGCCTCCGTTCTCGTGTTGCACTGCTCGGGAATGGCACGGCGCCCGCGCTGGCCAAACCGGTGGAGAAGGCATTGTAGCGCCGGGACCGCGGGCCCACAACCCTGAGCATCGGAGCTTTTTCGCCCCGCGCTGCCGCTGAGCCTCTGGCCGCTGCGCAGCGAGCCGGTGCCGCGTGCCCGTCAGATGATGCCCCCTCTTGCAGCGTTGCGTGTGTATCAGTCCCCCTCTTCAGCGTTGGCAGCAGCCCCCCCTCCCCCTCTTCAGCCGGCGGCCCGTCCCCCACCCTCAGCCCGCAGGGCCAGCCGCCTGGCGGCCCACACTGGCGAGGCGGCCGCCGCTGGGCGCGAGCGCGCTGGGGGCACTGCTGGGGGCGGGGAGTGGACGACAGGGTGAGCGCCGTAGGCGGTGGAAAAGGCCGTTTGATTTTCCTGATTTTCCTATACTCCCGTCGCCGTGTGTGCCGCACACCGTGCACCGGCCAGCGGAGCTTGGCGTTGTCTCATGCCACTGGCACGTGCGACAGCAGCAGGCGTGGGCGCCGGCAGCGCTGCGCGTCCAGACGACCTGCGAGCTCGCCCTCGCACTCAGCGCCAACGGCGAGCCCTGTAGCACCCGGCTTACAGCAGCGCGACGAGCTTGCGCTTGGCCTCCGTATCCCCCTCGATGTAGCGTTGCGTCATGGCCAGGCTGGTATGGCCGGCGAGCTCCTGCACGTCCCGGAGACTCCCCCCGACCTGCGAGACCCTACGCGCGGCGCGGGTAATGAAGGTACGGCGCCCAGAATGCGACGAACACCCATCCATTTTCAGCGACGTATAGAGCCGATGGAACCACAAGCGCACGGTGGCGGGCGACAGCCCCCCACCCCGCTCCGAGAAGAGGATGGGCCGCTCGGGCGTGGCCATATCCCCGCGCCCGGTCTGTAACGTGACTAGGGCCGCCTGCAGGTCGGGGTGCAGGGGAATGGTGCGGCCGCCGGTCTTCCCTTTACTGGCGCGGTTGGGCACGTGGAGCACCTCCGCGACCTGCCCTTGTGCATCGGTGACCATGGCCCAAGTCAGCGACGCCATTTCTTTGGCGCGCAGGCCGGCCTTCATCGACAACAGGAACATGACGCGATCGCGCGCCGGATAACGCGTGGTGGCCAGGTACCCCAAAATCGCCCGTTCTTGGGTGGGGCTCACAATCTTCGCTTGCTTCCCTTGCATCATGGCACCCCAGTTGCAGCAGTCGTCCAACTCATACGAGAAGATCTCAATAATGCAAGAATGCTATGGGTCAACGGTCGTGTCAAGCAAAATCCGTGGTGAGACCCGCTCCACAGCTACACTGCTGCATAAAGGCTGATTTCCGTATGAGTGCCCGCGCACCCCCAACGCGGCTATGGTGCAGGGCAAGCGCATTTGGAAATTGAGAGAGTTTTCCGTTAGAGTGGTGAAATACTTTGCTATTTGAAGGCTTTGTCACCACACGGAGGACTCCTCATGGGGAGGCTCGCACCCTCAGCTTTTCAGGCCCACTTTGCCACGTTGACCGATCCCCGCTGCCCTGCTGCCCCCAATAGCCGTCATCTCCTGATGGATATCCTCATCATTGCGGTGTGTGCCGTGATCAGTGGGGCAGAGGGATGGGAGGACATTGAAGAGTACGGGAAGTCCCAAGCGGCATGGTTCGCAGAGATCCTCGACTTACCGCATGGCATTCCAGGCCATGACACCTTTCGGCGCGTCTTGTCGCAGTTGGACCACGAAGAGTTGACCCAATGCTTCATCGCGTGGACCAATGCCCTCAGCGAGGCTTCCGGAGGCGATATAGTATCAATCGATGGCAAAACCCTCCGCCATTCCTTTGATCGTGCCACCTCCACGGCAGCGATCCATATGGTGAGTGCGTGGGCCAGTGCCAACCGCTTGGTGTTAGGGCAGCTCAAAGTCGAGGAAAAGTCCAATGAAATAACGGCGATTCCCAGACTCCTCCCGTTGCTGGCCCTCACAGGGGCGGTCGTCACGATTGATGCGATGGGGTGTCAGAAAGCGATCGCCAAGACGATTACCGAACAAGGGGCGGACTATGTCTTGGCCCTCAAGGATAATCACCCCACGCTGTCTGATGAGGTGACACGGTTTCTCAACGATGCCCGCGATACGGGCTTTACGGACGTGGCCCATGCCTACTACGAAACGGTCGATGGGGATCACGGCCGCATTGAAACGCGTCGCTATTGGATCACGTCGGAGATTGCGTGGCTTGACGCGAAGGCTTCCTGGTCCAACTTGCACAGTGTGGGGATGGTCGAATCGCGTCGGGAAATTGGGGACACGGTGCAGATCGACACGCGGTATTTTTTGACGTCTCTCCCGGCACAAGGCGTGCGGTTTGCCCAGGCTGTGCGGCAACACTGGGGGATCGAGAACTCCCTGCATTGGGTCCTCGATGTCTCCTTTGATGAGGATGCCTGTCGGATTCGCAAAGACCAAGGCGCGCAGACCTTTGCAGTCCTACGCCATATTGCCTTAAATCTCTTACGGCGCGAGCCTCATCACAAACGGGGCATCAAAGCCAGACGCAAACGGGCCGGATGGGACCGCGACTATCTCTTACAAGTTTTGGCAGGGTAAGTCAAATGCGCTTGCCCTGGGCTATGGTGCCTGGCAGGGTGTTATATGTGTGGGTTTTGTCAACTTGTTGAGCCTAAAGTTCTCATTATAAGAAATTATATTTCTCTCAGTATCTTCCTACCCCTTTAGCAGCCCACTCCGTGCCCCTGACCTCGGCCCAACCCTTCAATCGTTTCCGCATCTCTTGGCGGTAGGCAGCCTCAGACAACAGATGCCGTCGTGGTCGAAAGTGTTGGGTGATAGGGCCATATGCAGCGAGAAAGCGCTGGGCATGACCCGCTGACTTCAACCCCTGCATGCGACGCTCGCGCTGACGTGTCGGTCGATGTGAATGCTCACACCAGTTGTTGAGATGACGGCTCTGGCGGTGCTCCACGTCAGGGAGGATCTCGCGCTTCGCGGCACCGTAGCTTTTGCGTTTATCGGTGATGAGCACCCGTGGTACATACAGTAAGCTCTTGAGCAACTTACGAATGGCTTCGTGGGATACGGCAACGCCACGATCGCACAGGAGTTCTTGCACGTCGCGGTGGCTCAGGTGAAGCAAGAGGAGAGCCAGACGCCGTGGCTAACGATTTCAGTAGGAAATCAGTGCTTCTTGAAACGCTCAGTGTTCAAACCGCGCCAAAGGATCCTTTACGCTGGTGCGGAATTAAATCGACTGTATCCGGGGTGTAGCATTTCGATGAGCAACCACGCTGTATCGAGGCAAAATGAGGCCGCCAACAGGTGGGAGGCCGCGTATTGATATGTCAGTACTTACGCGAATCCGACACAATCGGTTTAATTCCGCACTGAGGTAAACAATGTTCTGACGCGGTTTGCAGTGTTGGCTGGAGGAGGCATGCTTGGCTACCTATCTTGCGGTTCGATTCATCCTTGAGGGGGCATCACCGGGGGAAGTATATCATGAGAAGGACAGTCAACAAGCTACGGCCAAGTTGACAATATCGTAATTCCTCCAGCCATTCATCCATTTGATTACTTGGTCCCGGAGCCAGTTGGTGATACGTGTCATAGATATCCCCTCCTTAGAACCTTTCAACCCCGTGCTTGATATCGCCCAAAGCTTTCAGTTCCAGCATGGCAAGTTCGTGGAGTAGATCAGTGAGGTTGAATCCTTCTTCGGTCTCGATGCGATAAATATGCTCTTCAAGCCAGTTGACGTAAAAGGCTCCGAGAGGGGAGGAGTCGTAGCGTGCCGCGGCATTGTTCCAGGGATGCGACCAGAGATATATCGTCCCACCGTAACAATGGTAGTGCCCTCCAAGGTCCACATCCTCCTGGGTGGCTATGGCAAAGATAGTGAGCAGCTCTTCCTTAGTGTAACGCAGGTCAACTTGGTGCATCTGCGACTTCACGGGCTCACTCCTCCAGTTCAGGCATCTCAGGCAGACCCGGCAAGGCATCACTGGGATCACCCGCAAGGTCTGCACTTGGTGCCTTACCCGCAGGGTCGATGGTAATCCGGACCTCGTCCGTAGGCTCACCATCGAAGTCAGCTAGGAGTTCAAGCTCCCCTCCCCACGTGGCGAAGCCCTGGCCTTTCTCTGATTCTTGCCACGTCTTAGAACGGTCATCGAAGTATGCTTGCGCATCGTCGTAGACCGCTTGCGCCTCTTGCGGAAACGCTTCAGCAGCCTGACGCCAATTGGCAAGGGCTTGCTCAATAGGGCTCAGGTCGAGCTGAGAGAGAATACCTTCAAACGCCTAGGCGAAGTCTTCCCGTGTGTGCTGCAATCTCTCAAGCGCCTCTTCGAGTGCTTTCGTCTTCGGTGGTCTTGGCATGAGGAGCATCCTTTTCCTTAACACTCAAATGCCTCATTACACGGTGGGCACACAGCGACCGCAGCTCGGTAAATCCTCAGCGTCGTCCATATAGTGACAAGCTCTAGTGCATAGTCACGTTCATTTTGTCGCATACGATTTTTGCCGCAGCTCCCAAATCTGAGGGCTTTTTTGGCTGTCTATGGGAACAGAAGAAATCATCTTGACTAAGCACTAGCCCCTTATGACTACCGCTCTCACAGGTAGCCTGCTCGCACACCTCCGTGTCAAGCCCCATCCCATTGATGAGACCCCGGCTCTTTGGCGTGCCAGGGAAAGCGCCCTCGCTGACGAGTCGTTGTCGAGTTCATCCTTGGTCATCGGCATGCTCTTTTCAGCATAAGGGACACTGTAGATCGTACGCAATCTCGTATTCTCCTGCATTCTTATGGTCCACCATATATACGGCCTTAGGATAGGGATGCGCCTCAATGATGGTGAAGGTCATTGGCCTGGTGCGCCTGGTGCAATATGGGCGTTTTTCAGTCATAATACCTCCTGAGCAAAACCTTTCTTGTAATTTCGCTTGACTACCTTTACCATAGTAGCAAGCACCTGTCTTCCTGGACTACAAGGATGTATTGAGATGGCGACAAGAAAGACCGGGAATGTGACTCCGATCCCCCCTGCTCGCTTAGCGCGCTACATAGCTTTGGCCAATCACAAGGGCGGTGTTGGCAAAACCACCACGGCAATGAATCTTGCCGGAGCCTTAGTGCTCAAAGAGCGCAAGGTGCTCGTTATCGACATGGACCCGCAATGTAACGCCAGCATTGCGTTCAATATCATGATTCCCAAGAACGAGCCGGGAGTCAGACATCTTCTCAAAGAAACGCCTCTCCCCTTGTCGCAATGCATCTATGAATGTGGTCCCTATTGCGACCTCATCCCTGCCGATGTGGGATTAGCAGATCTACAGAGCGAGCTCCTTCAAGGGCCCAAAGCACGAACCCGACTCCGAGAGCGGCTGAAGACCTGCGAAGGCAAATATGACTTCATACTCATTGACTGTCCTCCCGACCTGGGAGCATTGACGCAGAGTGCACTGGTAGCCGCAACCGAAGTTATTGTGCCCATCGATATCGGGTTCTTCAGCGTCGCAGGGTTGGCTAGGATGATGGAAATCATTGAGGAGGTTAGAGAAACCTACAATCCAGAACTACGCATGACCGGTGTGCTATTGACGAAATACGACAACCGGACCACGCTCTCCTCAGATACTTTAGATTCTATCGAAGAACAGAGACTCCCGCTTTTTAACACAAAAATTCGTATCTGCGTGGATATCATTCGCGCACAAATTGCCAGGTTACCGGTGAATCTCTATGCCCCAGAGAGCCATGCTGCGGAAGACTATGCAGCGTTGGCAGAAGAACTCCTTCCAGCGAAAGTCATCCCACTGCGGCAAGTTCGGCGCAAAGTGGCCCAAAAATAAGAGGGCCGTATGGCAGAGTCAAGAAAGGAACGGCAAAAACGCGAGGCTAAAGAAGCCTATGCCAGTGTATGGAAACGCCCGGAGCGTAAATCTCCAGTCACCGAAGAAGGAGAACGCGCAGAGAGCGTGGGACCTTCTCACCTCGCCAGCTCGCTCAATGTCAGAGTTACGCATCCTGTCTTTGAGATGGTGCGCGACGCTCTTAGACGCGATGGCTTTACACATCCCGAGCAAGGACAGTTCATCATGCTCCCTCGCGAGTTCGAGGCACTTCTTGCTCTTGAAAATAAAGCCGTGGTGCAGGTGGTATTTCTCATTCTTCGTGAAACTATCGGCTGGACTGACGAGAATGGACGTCATAGACGTCGGGAGTGGGTCCAGCTTGGACAAAAGCATTTTGAGGTTACCTGCGGGTCGAAGTCGCAAGGATTTTATGGCGTAAAGACAGCGATTCAGAAGGGGTATATCCTTCGCCGACCCTACAAGAATACGTTCGAGTATTCGATACGGTGGAAAGAGAAGGAAGAATAGCAACTTTTTCCATCCGTCCTATGTGACACTTCTCAATTTCACCTATTCTTTTTTCTGGTTTGTAGTTTCGTATAAACCTCTCGTCTCCAGAGTACTCTTTTCCCGAGTACTCTTATCCCGGGTACCCCCTAGCCGACCTCTCCCTAAACGACCACTGCGTACACGGGTACTCTTTTAGAGAGTGGTCTGGAAACGGGTAGTCTTCACACGAGAACTCTACTCCCGACTACTCGTTAAACAGGCGCTCCTTTCCCGAGTACTCGCCTGCCGACTACTCTTTTGCGAAGGTCACCTCTGGAGCCGAGAGGTTTTTCTTGACAAAACTACTCTGGAGCCGAGAGGGCAAACTACTCTGGAGCCGGGTAGTTTCCTACCTTATTAAAGAAATGCAAAGAAATTAGATCTGAAAGAAATGGGGAACCCTGGGGAAAACTTCTCTTTTCATGTCAGGATGGGAACCATGAAAACCAAAACCAACTGAGTTTATCCCTGTGTGGCCAAAAAACCCAAATGTCCCTTTTTCCCTTCATTTATGGGTCTCCCCACCTGAGTTTCTCGGGGATTGTCTCATGCCGTAACTTCTTGAGTTGACAGTTTTTGCTCTAACTCTTCTGGGGCCATCTGGAGGAGTTGCCACCAATTTGAGCTGGGCAAGTGCAACCCGAGCAGATCGTACGGACGCTGCCCTTTGCGCTTACCCTCGCGAAAGACATGACAATTCCAGTACAAGCGCTTGAGATCGAGGAGGCCCTGGCTCACATGACGATGGCGACCCTGATGCATCCGCACCACACTTGAGTTTATCCCGATTAAATCATGGGCAGCCAGGGGTTCAGGCGCACCCGGAAATTGTGCAGAGCACAGCAGAGCTCCATCACGAGATCCCGGATGCCCGCCTTCCACAGGCGCATCCGGTCTTTCACAAGGCGACACCGCTTGACGCTGCTGTTGACGTGCTCGATCCGCAGCCGCCGCTGGTTGAGTCCCTGGTTGGTCAGGTGTTGCTCCAGGGTCAGCTCCGCACCGCGGGGCTTCTTCGTCGGCATGAGGATCTCCACCTCGGGGAGCGTGAAGGACAGAAAGCCCAGATCCTGCAATAACCCACTCCCCGCCGGGGAGATGTCTCACAGGTGTTGATGTGCTACTCTCCATGAGTGTCTCTGCAATCGACTACCTCCAACGTGATCGAGTGGCATCATGATTCTCCAGGTCTTGCACTGTCCTCACTGTCACGGGACCGACATTGTGCGCCATGGCCAGACCCGGCAAGGCAAGCAACGGTACCGGTGCCGAGAAAAACGCTGTGCGGGGCGTACGTTCCTGTTGGAGTATAGCTACCCGGGGCAATCGCCTGCAGTCAAACAACAGATCGTCGACATGGCGATGAATGCCAGTGGGATTCGCGACACGGCGCGCGTCTTGCACGTTAGTACGAACACAGTTATGACGGAATTAAAAAAAAGGCACCTGCGCTCCAGCACGTGAACGAGCCACTGTTACAGGTGCTGCATCCCGAGCAGGTGGAGGTGGAGGTCTGCCGCTCTGAGGAACTGGATCGCCGTCGGGGGCTCACCTCAGAGTTGGATGAAATGTGGAGTTACGTACGCTGCAAAGTGAACCCGCGCTGGTTGTGGCACGCCATTGATCATCACACAGGCAAGGTCCTGGCGTATGTGTTCGGACGGCGCAAGGACGACGTCTTCCTGAAGCTCCAACAGCTGTTGGCACCGTTTGGCATCACGAAGTTTTACACTGACGGCTGGGGAGCCTACGAGCGGCATCTCGATGCTGAGCAGCATCAGGTAGGCAAGGAGAACACCCAGAAAATTGAGAGCAAACATATCAATCTGCGGACCCGGATCAAGCGCCTCGTCCGCCGCACGCTGTGCTTCTCCAAGACGGAGCACATGCACGATCTCGTGATTGGACTCTTCATCAATCGCTACGAATTTGGACAACCTCTTTGAGCTGGAATCAACACCTGTGAGACATCTTCTACACATCCTACACAGGGTAGGAAATCAACACCTGTGAAACACCCTCGTTTGTGCGATGTGTCCCAGCAAGTGCCTTCCTTGCTATTGCCCGACTGGAATGAGCAACTTTCCGCCATGGAGTAATAGCACATGAATCTGTTACGCTTCCATCTGACACTGCTACAGCCATGCGGCCAAGGCATAGAGATCAGCCGTAAACGCCCCAAAGCGCTGCACCGGCTGCGCATCCCGATCTGCGGGCACGGCGACCCAATGCTCCGTCGCCCCGACATCAATCCCGGCGGCATTGAGGTTCATCTGCGCTCACGGCGCTGAGCGTGCCCGACTGGAGCGACGCTTGTGGTGTTGGCTCTCACCTTGACGACGTGCGGCACGTGCCATCGCGACCTCCTCCCTGGTTACGATTCCTGAAGCATCGGGTGCGGGGGGAGCCCTCAAGGCATTCTTCCAAACGGGAGCCCACGCGCCAGGCGTGTGTCACCATTGTTGTCGTCGCATCCCCCGTGACCATGCTTGCAAACGGGCACAAAGCACCACTGTTTTGACGGCCTTTGACACCCCGATGCCTTTGTCTTGAAGGTATGCGAAAGGGTACGGCACGACAAGTTACTTCCCGTTGTCCGCGATCACCGATCGCTTCAATGCTTGCAACCAGTTAGAAATCAACAGCTCTGAAACACCTTCCGAACCCCGCCCGGCGGCTGCATAGGGGAGATTTTCAAGGGAATCGGGTGGAATGTGGACAATGCCAACGCAATTATCCGCAGCGTAGAGGTATACGGCCCGGCCTCAAAAGTACACCGCAACCGAAGCCTCTTCCCCATCTTGCAGCTGTTTGACCAAGGTCTTGAAGTGCTGCAGCTGACCTTGCATGCGCTCATGCGGATCAAAGGCATACCAATCACGCCTATCCTGACGTCGATAGCCCAGCGCGTCCAGCGAGAGTAGATCGTACATATTGCGCCATGCGCCTTCAGCCCAGACGGCGAGCTGAGGGTTGATGATGTAGTGCCCGTGCTTGAGGCGGCGAAACAGCTTGCGGTTGTAGGGGGCGTCCCGATGGACTTCGTTTTTCGCTAGAATACTGGAGATATAGGCCCGTTGTTTGCGTCGCGCCGGCACCAGCGCATCGGGAAAGTGGCGCAGCACCTCCACAAAATCCCCACTGCTGAACGCGCCCCCCCCAAAGCGCACGATGTTGTCGCCCAAGCGGGTGTAGAACATGGCCATCATGAGGTTGAGCAGGAGAAATTCCATCAACCGGTTGTCCAGCTTCACCAGACGTCCGTCCACCTGGATCACCATGTCCAGCGGTGCCAATTTTTCATACACGCCAGCGAGTTTCCGGGCCGCGTAGTGGGCATCGATGCACGCCTGCTCCAGAGCGATGTGAAAGGCATTGAAGCCCACGTTGTTGATCAAACCCGTATCGGCCCCCAGTTCCACCAGTCTGGCCACCTGGTCGTCGTTGCCCAGACGGGCGGCGATCATCAGCGGCGTCTGGTTGAAGGGGTTACGAAAATCCACGCCGTACTGGTCGACCTGGCGCAACATGGCATCGGGTTTTTTCACATCGTATGGCAGAAAATACTTCTGGTTTAAGGGCTTGATGCCCTTTTCCGGCTGTGTGGCCGGTCGAAACCCTCTCTCTGCCAGTGCATGCATGCGGTTGCGGTCCTGATAGACCAGGGCGTATTCAAACAGCAGCAACTTGGTCTTCTTATCATCTTTTTCGAAGGCCTGCCGTTCCAGGGTTCTCAGGGACTCGCCGTGCAACACCTCCCAGGGCACGGGCTTGAGCTTGAGGATCTGGGTACGGATCTCGTCGGCCTGCTCCTGCTTCCCTTGCAGTTCCAGCCGGCGCGCTTCTTGGCGCCATTCCTCCAAGCTCGAGCCTTGGTCGGCAAGATCAAGCCGATCCTCCCAGAGCTTCAGGCCCAGCACCTCGAACAGGCGCTGGCCGGGATGGGCCTCAATGAGATAGAGGTTTTCCACCGCGCGGGTGATCGCGACATACAGGGCATTGATATGAAACTTGTAGATTTCCAGCGACTTGTCGCTTTTCTCCCGCGCCCGCGCATACCTCAGGTCATCCTCAAACACGTCCTCCGCACTGATGCCACGGGTGATTTCCCGAAAGCGCTCTTCGTCAGCGGAGGTGAAGTTATAGAGAATAATATTGTCGTATTCTAGCCCCTTGGCTTCCTGAATGGAGAAGATCAACGGGGTCTGGAAGTGCGCTCGGGCCGCCGGTTTTTGCTCTGGGTGCATGACGACGACCGCAAAGCGTGTTGACTGGCGTGTTTTCTGATTGAGTTCGCCGGTGATGGACGCCGTGTCGGCCAGCAGCAGCACCGTCCCCGACGTCTCGGCATGGCTGCGTACCAGGTAATTACTCTCGCGGTCCACGGAGCCAAAACGGGCGTTCTTCAGTTTGAGCAGACGGTTGGCGACTTCGGTGACGTTGGCCGAGTTGCGGTAATTGTTGTGGAGGATCCGAATCAGCTCAGCCGGCGCATCGAGGCCTTCTTGCTTGTAGAAAAAACTTTTCAGCGTCGACCAGGAAAAAAAGTTGGGATGGACAATCTGGTTGGCGTCACCGCAGAGGAGAAACTGGTGCGGCTCGCACAGGGAGGTGAGAATAAGCTGGAGCTGGATCGTGGTCAAGTCTTGCACCTCGTCGACCACCACGAAATCGTAGCGGGGCTCGACCAGAGGCAGGTAGTGGTGGCTCAGGATGTTCGGGTCGTAATAGTCGTTGTCCTGCATGAACGCCAGATATTTGAGAAACAGGTCATAGACGTGCGGCCGCTCATCCTCGGCAAAGATTGATTGCCGGATGCCCAGGCCGAGGTACGCCTCCCGGCTCAGATAGGGGCTGTTCGTGGACGGCCCAGTAATGACGCCCTGGAATTCCTCAAATAACGGGTGGGGGTCTTTGAGGCGACTCGCGGCGCGATGGCGGGCGAACCACTGGGCAAAGTCATGAAACACCATCTCCCGGCCTGGCGGCACACGCAGGCTAGCCAGATATTCCGCGAAGGACAGAAAACTGACGTCCTGGTCGTCGTTTTCATAATCCAGCGCATAGTACAGATTGCGAGCATTGTGCGCCAGATAGGACGAGCGGGTCACATACAGCACCTCGCCTGGCACGGCTTTCATCTTCTCCAGGGTCAGGGCTGTCTTGCCGCTGCCAGCGGAGCCAATGACGATGCATGGGGGCGGCAGAGTATAGACGGCCTGCTGGGCCTCGTCGAACGAAATGACCTTGTTCAGCACATGAAACGTCGGCAGCCTGGGGTTGAGATACACCAGCGGCTCGGGGTCCACCCCCTCGGGGCTCTCTACCGTGGATATTTTGCTCTCGTCGATCGTCGCGCCACGGCGTAAGAAACGGGATTTGTCGTACGCATGGTGGGCAATATACTCCAGCACCAGGATATACGCCTCCTCCTGGTAGCGGTAGATGGAAAACAGCAAGCGGTTGCTGCTGTCCAGACGGGCGCGATATAGATTAGGCCCGAGTTTTTTGACGTCCGCCGCACGAAAATTGCCAGCCTCAAGCAAAGCCTTCGTTTTTTCGAAGTGCGGGATGTGCTGCGGGTGTAATTGATGGTAAAGAATGACTTTCATAAGCGAGACAAGAGAACCGGTGAACCATCATATCTCGTCGCGGTCCACGAGCACGGGACCACCGTGAATGATACCGCGACGGAGCCCCCATATGTTATGACGATACCAGATCCGCATTGTACACGCATCTTTCCCGGGTTGTGTGCCTGTCGCGTGCACCCGCCAGCTATGGGCTCTCATATCGGGGTTCCAGGGCCTCGTTCCACACTCTTTGTCTACCCGCAGACCTGCCCCACTCTCCTCCATACGGATGCTTATCGTGAGCCCTTACACGCCCTCCGGCTGCGGTAATGACGGCACACGCAACAGCAGAACCTCTCTCAAGGTCCCGGGTGGTCACACCAGGTGCCCCTGGCTTGCCACCAGTAGTGCTGGCGCTGTCCTCACCCTGCGAGTCGTTCGACAAACCGCCGTTTTCCCGAACGAAATACTCCTGTCAAAAGCCCTCTTGATTTTTGGGCAGTTGTGCGGCATCTTTGTGTTCGAAAAACTGGTTGTGCTTTTCGTCAGAAAATCCAACGAGAATCTCGAACTGCTGAGGAGTGGCATGAACATCGGCTATGCTCGAGTCAGCACCCGTGACCAACACCTTGCCTTGCAGCTGGATGCCCTCCGCCAGGCCGGCTGTCGGCAGATCTATGAGGAGGTCGTCAGTGGGGCACGCCCCGAGCGGCCTGTCTTACAGCAGACGTTGGCGCATCTCCGCGAGGGGGACGTCCTGATGATCTGGAAACTCGATCGCCTGGGACGGTCCCTCCGCCATCTCATCGAGGTGGTCACCGACCTCGCACAGCGCGGGATTGGGTTCAAGAGTCTCCAGGAACACCTCGACACCACGACGAGTAGCGGCAAATTGGTGTTCCATATGTTTGGGGCGTTGGCCGAGTTCGAGCGCGACCTCATCCGGGAGCGGACCCACGCGGGCTTGACCGCGGCGCGCGCCCGAGGCCGCCGCGGCGGGCGCCCTCGGGGACTCTCCAGGCAGGCCGAGGCGACCGCCTTGGCCGCTGACACCCTCTACCGTGAGGGGCACCTCAGCGTGCAGCAGATCGCGGAGAAGCTCAATATTGCCAAGAGTACGCTGTATGTGTATCTGCGCCATCGTGGGGTGGCGATTGGCGCGTTGCAGCAGCCCCTGCTGCCCTCTCCGGCGCCGCCCCGATCCCGTCCATCGTCCGCGACACCCGCGAGGAGAGCAGGGACGGCCCGTGCTGCGGGGCACGCATAAGCCGATGACGGCAGCGGCACACCAGACAGGTGGGACACGGTGGCGCCTGGAGGACGCCACCGCGCTCGTCTGCTCTGCGTGATGCACGAACGCGGGGCGGCGCCATGGAGGCCGATGATGCCCCTGCGAGGGAGTGACAGCGTACACATGCGAAGGAGAGCCTATACCTACTGTATCTCGCGGCGTAACTTACGCGGTGGTATGCACTTACGGGTGCGATAGTGGTAGAATCTCGCCGACTCGTTGCGTAATAATTGACGCTGGACTTGACGGCAGATATCGTCTACACCGGTCGTATAAAACACCTCCAGCAGGAGCAGGCTCAGCCCATGTCGGACTTGCGGCAGCGTCAAGGCTGGTGTCCACTGCTGACCCCGATGGGTTTCCCCGATCAAGAACCACACCGCCATCAGCGATAACGCCATGTGGTGATGCCACCCCTGCCACGTGCGCACTTGATACTCATCCATGCCGACCTCGCCTTTGCCTCGTTTGAAGCTGGCTTCAATGCAGGCGCCCGCCTTGATCACCCGCCCCAGTTCCCCAAGAGACGGCTCCTGGAACGCCACCTCGCCCCCATCGGTCGGTGTGAGGTAGTAATGATAGCGGTAGCAGGCGTCCTGATCGGTGGCATCCCGAGAGGCGCGGGGCTCCAACGCCCGGTCGTCCGCGAGCGGGCGCCGGGTGACCACCAGCCACTCTTCAGGTCCGGTCCGTTTGCGCTCGATCCGCGTCTGCACCCGGCGTGTGACCATCTCGATGGCCACTGGCCCTTTCTCCCCGTCGCGCACCGTCACGTACGTCCACGCCTCCGCATCGAGGCATTGGCGCCACTGCGTCACCGATTGCCACGGTGCCTTGGGGGGACGGCCACGTCCTGCGTACGCGGGCAACGGCGCCTCCAGGTCGCGTATCGTGGTGGTGCAAGGTACCCCCAGCAGATAGCGTTCACCACGCTCGCGCAGCTCGTGGCGAAACCGCGTGTGGCGCCCCAGTTCATCGTCCCCCGTCACCCAGCCGTGCGGGATCTGCTCGCCCCACAGGTCGAGCATCTCTATGCACTGTGCCTGCCGCGTGTGATACCGCACCTCCGGCGGCACGTGGCATGCTTGGCGTCGTTGCTCGTCGCATGCCCACTCCTCGGGCAGAGACAGGCGGAAGTCGAGTAAGGCATAATCGTGACGAGACACGTAGCCCATGTAGACCCCGACCTGACAGTTGTCGACTTTGCCGCGGTGGCTACACCATTGCCGCTTCACGCCCACCGAATGCGTCCCGCGCTTGGGGAAGCTGCTGGGATCAAAGGCGATAATACCATCGGGTTCGCCCAACCGCTCGGCCACTTGGCCGACTAACACGGCAACCAAGGGACGATGATCCCATGGCACTGTGCCAATGAAGTCTTGGATGACCTGGCGCTCGACATCAACGAACGTCGCGATGTCCTCGGCATTCTTCCCGGGCAAGTGAGACAGCAGTCCCTGGAGGTAGAGGTGCACGTTGCGTTGGCCGGCCTCGGTCTCGAGCGCGTGCTGATAGGGCACGACGAACTCACCCAGACGATCCACTATCTGGGTGAAGACGTCGGGGGAGACAAGACAATCGCTCAAGACTTCCTCTCGCCGCTGTGCCCACACGGTGTGCATCTTTTCGCCTCCTCACATTGTCCTGTCGCTACGGGGTGCTGTTTGGAAGCGATTATAATAACAATATGTTACGGGATTTAATGGGGGTCAAAAGAGGAGATACAGTAGGTCTAGTAACCAATGGTGTTAGTATTTTACATACTAGGTAACTATGTTAGTATTTTACAAACTAAATTCAGCGATCGAGAGGGGCACGAAGCCAGACGCGTAGGGCTGGAGGCCGTGCCACTGGACCAGCACATTGAAAGCGGCCATGGTGAACGCCAGGCGCGCCTGAAAATACGCCCAGCCCCGATGCATCACCTTCTTCAAATGACAAACGAGCGTGAGCATCGACAGCACCGTCTCCACCAGCATGCGGTCTTCCCACGCGCCGCGCTGACACAGTTTGAGGTTGCTGGGATCCCCCTCCGCGGCATGGAAGCCGGTGTCGCTCAGGACGATCATCCGCCCATCAACCTGCTGAATCAGCCATTGAAAGGTGTTATCGGCGACATTGGCCGTGTCGCAGGCCCACCCCACGATCAACCCCCACTGGTTGAGCAGCAGACAGAGTTTCCCGCCAACAATCCAGCGGTGATTGGAGAGGCCTTTGCGACCGATCTGCTGGGGGCTGCGGCCTTCACGCATCGGATGGATCAACTCGATGCCGTAGGTGTCGATGACGCCGAGCACGGTCGGGGCGGCCAAGAACGCCCGCGTCCAATCCTGATGGGTCTTCAAAAGACGAAAGAGCCGCGTCCGCTCGGGGAGCTGGGGAAACAAGGGCCGATAGTCACGCGTCAACCAGCGATAGAAGGGACGGTTGCCGACGCCCTTGAGGGCATGCAACAGCCCCAACGTGACGACCTCACTGGGCCAGAGGTGGGCCTTGGGGTGTTTGGGGATGGCGTGCAGCTTTTCATCGACGTGGTAGAACAAGGCGGTGATAAACTCGATGGTGGTGGTCATAGGCTCCTCCGTTCCTGGCAGGGTGGCACACATGTTACCAGCGTGGAGGAAATGCCTGACCATGACAATAAGGCCGACAAGTACTATTATGTTAATTGGTTTGTAAGCGACTAACACCATTGGTTACTATGTCATCTGGCCATCTGTAGCCCTGATTCACTTGTACTCCTACTCATGCTGAGCAACTATGCCTTGCTTCTTCTACGTGTACGGTTATCGCCCGTTTGGTTGACGTATACGGCCTTATCAGATCCTGGCAGGGGTAGCACACGCCAGGGGCATGCCCCATTTTGTATCCATGCCGACTGTGCACCGGAGTGGCTCGGGAAGTCATATCCCAATTGAGCTGTGGGTGGTGTGTAAGCAAGGATATAAATTTGCGGTGACCTGACGCACACCCCCTGGCTCCCCTCGGCGGGTATCATCACACCCAACACGTCGCACTCAGCCATGCGGCTCTCACGGCAGCGTTCCAGAGCATCGGAGGCAAACGGCGTGCGAGGATGCTGGTGGCATTCTGAGTGGCCCGCGTGGCTGACACGGCGATCGCAGCTGGAAAAAGCTCCTGATAAAACCCTCTCAAAGGGGATGAGCAGGAAAAGCCCCCCACTATAGGGGTTTATTAAGGAAAAAGTTCCAGTGAAACCGTTGTTAGGCGCCTTGGAAACCGAGCCGAGCTGCTGGTCGCACGGCTGGGCGGCATCGGGAGGCGTGCAGCGTCT
>Ga0209382_10005354_pt1 | contig 16742 bp, 9 predicted proteins | sample SoiMetdeltSBSDD5_FD_187599 | JGI IMG/M metagenome (GOLD analysis project Ga0209382, IMG submission 187599) | Bulk soil microbial communities from a Populus tree surrounding site in Tennessee, USA - Soil MetaG P. deltoides SBSDD5 (SPAdes) (version 2) | ecosystem: Environmental > Terrestrial >...
CGTCGCAGTCTTGGCCTGGCTCCTGATGCTCGGCGACGGCACCCCGCTTTATCGGTTGGCCTACCGGATCCCGTTCGTGAATCGGTTCCGCATTCCCTGGCGGCACGCCTACGAGTGGACGCTCGCGATCGCGGCCCTCTCGGCTTACGGCTGGGACTTGGCGGGTGCCCGGGTGGCGCGCGGGGTGAAGGCCGGCGTCCGGCCCCGCCGGGGCGACGACGCGATCGGCGTGGCAGCACTTGCCGGCGCGGCCTTAGTCTGCTTCGGGTGGCGGCGGGCGGCGCAGACCCCCGCGGCGCCCGGCGCGGCATTCACGCACACGGGGCTGACGGAACCGGGGTGGCTGCTCTGGAAGGCCGGCTTCACGCTGCTCATCCTCGTCGCGGCGTACTGGGGGTGGCGGCGTGTCAGCCCGCGTTGGAGCGGGCTGGTGCTCTCGGGCGCGGTCGCGCTGGCCTGCTTCCCCGAGGCCTACATCTCGGTCGCGCACGGCTGGTTCCCCCTGGCCCGGCCGGCAAGTTATTTCACCGGGGCCTCACCCTCGGCGCGCTTCCTGCAACAATTCCCCCCGGAGCAGAACCGGATTTACACCTCCATCGCCAGCGTCTTCCAACTCGACCTGCCGCGGGGCGAGCCGCACAACCTTTCAGTGCTGCGCGGCTTCCATAACGCCGCCGGGTACGAGCCGTTGATGCCAAGGCGGTACAGCGACGCTTTCGGCAACGACGGGCTGTTCGGGACTCCGGCGCTGAGCTCGCCGCTCGACCGGAACCTCATCGACCCACGCTCGCGGGTGCTCGACGTCCTCAACGCGAAGCTCATGGTCGAATACTACGGGCCGCCAAAGACGGTCGAGAAGTTCGGGGCCAGGTTTGCCGTCGACGACAACCGCGTCGACGTGGCGCCCGGCACTTCCGTCGACCTCACCGGTTCGGCGGCTGCCGTCGACTCGCTGTCGTTCGTCACCACGCTCGCCAACACGGGGAGCTTGGCGGACGGGGAGACGGTCGCGAAGGTCACGCTCTGGGGGGCGGACGGCGGCGTCCAGGAGCGCGAGCTGAAAGCCGGCAGGGACACGTCCGAGTGGGCTTACGACAACCCGTCAGTCCGGCGCTCGATGCGCCACGCGCGCGCCCCGATCTACGAGAGCCAACCGCGGGACGGCCGCGGCGGCGTCTCCGCGCACAGGTACTGGTCGCGCTTCGCGCTCGACCGGAGGGCGCCGGTCGAGCGCGTGCGCATCGCCAACGTCGCCCGGCAGGCCCAGCTGATCGTCATTAAAGCGACACTCTACGACGCGGCGGGCGCGGCCAGCAGTTTGCTGACGCTCCGCCCGCCGGAGCACTGGCGTAAGATTTATGACCGCGACGACGTGGCGATTTACCATAACGGCCGGGCGCTCCCGCGCGCCTGGCTGGTGGCGCAGGCCGAGGCGGTCACCGGTGAGGAGGCCCTGCGGCGCATCCGCGGCGAGGGGGGCGAGTTTGACCCGAGCGAGACGGCGCTGCTCGAGGCCACCCCCGCGGCGCTCCGCGGTCTGCCCGGCGGCAGACTCGGCGCCGACTCCTGGGCGCGCGTCGCGCGTCACCGGCACAACCGGCTAGTCATCGAGACCCAAGCCGACAGGCCAACCGTCCTGGTCGTGAGCGAGTCCCACTACCCGGGCTGGGAGGCGACGGTCGACGGCCGGGAGTCGAGCATCTTGACGGCGAACTACCTGCTCCGCGGGGTGCTCCTGCCGGCCGGCGCGCACCGCGTGGAGATGCGCTACACCGCCCCCGCGGCGCGCGCCGGGGCCATGATTTCCGCGCTGACGATCCTCGGCCTCTCGGCCGCTTTCGGCGTCAGCGTTTGGCGGCGCCCCGGGTCTTTGATGGCCGAGACATGACGGCGCGGTCGCGTTGACCCCCGACGAAGCCTTCGCCACTGAAGGAGAGAACACGGACGCGGCAGGTCGGCACGGATCCGCCCGTGGTCATCTATGACATCCGTGTCGTCCGTGTTCCCGTCAGCGTCGGCGCCACACCCGGCGGAAGAAATTGATAATGTGCCAGGCGTCGACGTACTTGAACGGAGCCCGCCCGATGGTGTAGTGGCCGCAGGGAAGGAATGCCTTGCGGAACCCGGCGCCGTGGCGCTCGCAGTCGTCGAAGAGGATGCGCGAGAGGTCGGGGAGGAAGGTCAGGTCGTAGCGCGCCGAGATCATGAGCGCGTGGCGCCGAATCCCGGCGAGGCGGCCGGCGTAGGCGCTCGGGCTGATCGTCAGCCACGCGCGCCGCAGCTCATCGAGCGTCAGGTGCGGCTCCAGGCTGCGGCGGATATGCGAGGTCGTCAGCCCCCGCCAGACGACGTCCCCGAAGTAGCTCGAGACCATGTTAAAGACGCCCGCCTCGAGCCGCTCATCGTGGAGGAAGGCGAGCCACGAGACGCACGAGCCGATGCTTGTCCCGACCACACCGACGCGCCGCACGCCGCGCCCGGTCAGCCAGTCGGCCGCGCGGCTGACGTCCTGCACCGCCTGGCGCACGGCCTGGATCGTGCGCCCGATGTTGGCGCTGACCATGTACTCGGCGCGCGTCAGCCCCGCCGGCATGCGGCGGTCGTGGTAGGGCAGGCTCAGTCGCAGCGCCGAGATGCCCGCCCGGTTGAGTAACCGGCAGAGCGCGACGTAAGACTCCTCGGGCGCGTTCCAGTGCGGCGCGACGATGACCGCGCGCTCGCCCGACCCGGCCTCGAAGAGGCGCGCGTGGACCGTGTTGTTGGCCGCGTAGGGCGAGGCGATCCCGGAAGGGAAGCACAGCCTCTCGCCGTCGAGCTCGAAATCACCTGCAGGCAGGGGCGGCGGCGCGAAAAAGCCCTCGCTCGCCTCGAGCACCTCGGCGTTGAAGCGACCGATGTCCTCCAGCGGGCGCCCCGCCCCCGCGCCGTTGCCCAGGAATTCCATGCCCCACTCGAACGGGCGCGCCACCCGCAGGTGGACGTCCCGCCCGTGCAGCCGCTGCTCCAGATGGTGCATCAAGGGTCGAAGCATACCGAAGCAGCAATTGTAGGGATCCGGGCTCACATTTCAAATGTTCAGTCCGAGATTTAAGATTTGAGATTTGAAATCTGAGGTTTATCGGGGGTTGAAGATGAGGTAGCCCTCCCGGTGGTTAAAATAGACGGCCCGGAAAAGGCTGAGCGGGAGGAGGCCGCCCTCGGCGCGCGCCCCGCCGGGCGCCACCGCGACGGCCAGGTCGCGCAGCGTCTCGGCCCCGAGCCGCAGCGCGGGCAGCCGTCCCGCCTGCACCCGGGTGCCCGCGGCCCCCGCCCGGACCTCGGCGTAGGCCCCGCCGTCGAGTGCGGGGGCGAGGAGCCGCGCCCCCTCCTCGAAGAGCACCATCCCCGAGGCCCCTGAATCGAGCGCCAGGCGCAGCGGCGCGTGGGCCGGCGGCGCGATCAGCATGCGACCTTCGTCGCTCTCGATTGGCAGCCGCGCCCCGCCGAGGTTCTCGGCTAACTCGCCGCCCTCGTCGAATTGGATTTGCCGCCTCCGGTAATCGATCAGGTAGTTGAACCCGGAGAGAAAGTTCTGCCCGAGGACGCCGCAAACTCCCGGGGAGAGAGCGCGGATCTCGCCGAGCTCCACCCAAAGGACCTCGACCTCGGCGGCCGAGCGCGGGCCGAGCGCGAGGCGCGCCAGCCGCGACCGCGGCACGGCCTCCGCGCCCGTGACCGTCAGGAGCAGCATCCGGTCACTCGGCCGGAGCCCGAGCCGCCGGGCGAACCCCGGGTCGAGGAGGGTCGTATTGGTTCCCGTGTCGAGCGCGAATTCATAGGGCCCTGCACCGTCGATGAAGACCGGGACGACGATCAAAAAATTGCGGATTAGTTTAAAAGGAATTGGAGCGCCGGTCCCGGGCCTTTGGTCAGCGAATAGACTGTGACCGGGAGCCTGGGTGAGCAATAATAGGGCGGCGCACGCCAGCTGAGTTTTCATGGCAACCCTCCGGTTCTCGAGCCGAGGGCAATCTACCGGGCGGGTGCCGGCGAGTCTGGATGCGGGGAGGATGTTTCGGCGCGCTTTGCGTGATGAAGTTGTGATGGAAAGAAAGTCAGTGGTTTATGAATTCGGCGACGTGCGGGTCGAGCCCCTGAGCTTCCGCGCGCTCAAGGGCGGGCGCCCGGTGCCGCTCGAGCCGAAAGCCTTCGAGGCGCTCGTCTACCTCGTCGAGCACCGCGGGCGCGTAGTCGAGAAGGCCGAGCTGCTCGACGCGGTCTGGAAGGAGACCTTCGTCACGCCGAACGCCATGACGCGCGTCATCGCCCAGTTGCGCAAAGCGCTCGGCGACGATGCGCGCGAGTCGCACCTCATCGAGACGGTGCCCACCCGCGGCTACCGCTTCATCGCCGACGTCAGGACCGCGGGTGAATCAGACCCGGAGGCCCCGACCCCGCCGCCCGCGGCATCACCGACCGGCCAGGCCCTCGGGTGGCGCCTCGCGCTTGCGGGCGCGGGCGTCGTGATTCTGCTGGCCGCGCTCCTCGCCTGGGGCTACTTTCGCCGCCCCGCGCCGGCCGAAGCCGTCCGCGTGCTCAAGACCACGCAGCTGACGACCTCGGTCGGGCTCGACCTCCACCCGGCCTTCTCCCCCGACGGCGCGAGCCTGGCCTACAGCGCGATGCGCGGCGGTCGGTTCGAGCTTTGCCTCAAGCCGCTCGCGCCGGGCGGCCGCGAACTGCCGCTCACCTCGGACGGCCAGGACAATTTTCAGCCCGCCTGGTCGCCCGACGGGAAGTTGATCGTCTATCACGCGCGCGGGCGCGGCGGCCTCTGGGTTATGTCGGGGCTGGGGGGCGTGGCGCGGCAACTGACCGAGTTCGGGACGCGCCCCGCCTGGTCGCGCGACGGGCAGTCGATTCTCTTTCAGTCGGGCGAGCTGGCCGATGTCGGGCAGGCTGCCTTCGGCGCCATGCCGCCTTCGACACTCTGGGTCGTCCCGGCGCGCGGCGGCGCCCCGCGACAGATCACGCGGCCGGGGGAGCCGGCGGGCGGGCACGGCTCGCCCTCCTGGTCGCCCGACGGGCGGCGCATTATTTTTGTGACGAACGACCTCGGCAACTCTGAGGTCTGGACGGTCGCGCCCGATGGGGGCGGGCTCACCCGGCTCGGGGGCGGGGAGGCCAACTATTACGACCCGGTTTACGCGCCCGACGGCCGGCACGTTTACTTAGCCACGGCCTCGGGCAATTTCCGGCTCTGGAAGGTCCCGGTCTCGCCCGAGACGGGGACCTCCTTCGGTGAGCCGCAGGAAGTGGCCAACACGGGCAGCTTTCTGCCGCGCCACCTGACGGTCTCGCCGGACGGCAAGCGCGTCGCCTACAGCGCGCTGGCGATGACCAACAACCTCGGGTCGGCGCCGATCTCTCCTGCGACGCACGAGCCGACCGGCCCGCCCAGGCTGCTGACGCAGGACACCAACCAGCGTAAGATCATGCACGCCTTCTCGCCCGACGGGCGGTTGCTCGCCTATAATGTCTGGCGGCTGGGCGCCGAGGGCGAGGTCTGGATGATGGAGGCGGACGGCGGCAACCCGCGGCAGCTCACGGCCGAGCCGCTGCGGCTGCTCGGGTGGCTGCCGTCAGGCGACGAGGTGTTGCTCGCCGCCAGAGGAGAGGGCGGCCCCCGGGTGCTGGCGGCCGATTGGCGCACGGGGCTGCGCCGCCGGCTGGCCGACCTCTCCGGGCCGTTGAAGATGGGTCGCCTCTCGCCCGACGGCCGGCAGTTCGCCTACCACGTCAATGATCAAGGGACGATCAATGTCGCGACCGCGTCGCTCGTGGGCGGCCCGACCAAACAGCTGACGTTCGACCGCGAGATGATGGGTTTCCCTTGCTGGTCGCCCGACGGGCGGCTGCTCGCCTTTGAGGTCAAACGGGGCGAAGACACGCACGTCTGTGTCATCCCGGCCGACGGCGGGATGCCGGAGCAGTTGACCGACGAGCGCGGCCAGAGCTGGCCGGGCGGCTGGTCGCCCGACGGCGACAAGATCGCCTACGCCGGGCTGCGCGACGGCGTCTGGAACATCTGGTGGGTCTCGCGCCGGGACCGGTCCCGGCGGCGGGTGACCGCCTACGACCGGCCGAACCTTTACGTCCGCTACCCCGCCTGGTCGCCTCGCGGCGATCAGATCGTCTACGAGTACGCCGAGACCACCGGCAATATCTGGGTCATCGAGCTGAAATGAGGCCCGGAGATTGGGCCACGGGGAGCAGGGGCAGGTTCAAGTCTTCCCCGTGCTCCCCGTGGTTCTCTCTATTGCCTCGTGTCTCGCGCCCTTTACGCGAAAACGCTCGGCCAGGCCGAGGACATTCTCGAAGATGCGGTTCACCTGGCTGGTGTGGGCCCGGTAGTCGGCCAGGAATTGTTCGGCCGCGGGGTAGCCCAGTCGCCGCGCGCAGGCGCCCAGCTCTTCGTCGGTGGTCGGAAGCGAGTGAGTCTGCGCGTCGTTGACGATCTGGAGCTTGTTCTCGACGTCGCGTAGAAAGAGGTAGGCCTCGGTCAGCGTGTCGCGCTCCTCGCGCGAGAGGAGCCGCCCCTCCTGGAGCGCGCGCAAGGACCGCAGCGTGTTGCGCGCGCGGGCGCGCGGGAATTCCCGGCCGAGGAAGACCTGCAACGACTGGACGACCAGTTCGATCTCGCGGATCCCGCCGAATCCCAGTTTGACGTTCCGACGGCTCTGCTGACGGACGGAGAGCTGTTGATCGATCCGCTGCTTCATGCTCTTGACTTCATTCAGCGCCTTGAGGTCGAACGGCTGATCATAAATGAAGGGGCGCATGAGCTCGAGAAATCTGCGGCCGAGCGCGCGATCGCCAGCCACGGGCCAGGCCTTGAGCAGCGCCAGGCGCTCCCAGGTCTCTCCGCGCGTGCGGTAATAGCGATCGCAGCCCGCGAGCGAATAGGCGATATTCCCCATCCGCCCCTCCGGACGGAGCCGGAGGTCGACCCGATAGACGTAGCCTTCGCTCGTGACGTCGCTCAGGGCCGCCGTGATCTTTTGGGCGAGCCGCCGAAAATATTCCGGCGCCGAGATGCCGGAGTCCCCCGCCTCATCCGAGGCGTAGAGATAGATCAGATCGACGTCCGAGCTGAAGTTGAGCTCGCCGCCGCCGAGCTTGCCCATGCCGAGGACAGTAAATCCGGCAAATCTCTTCCGGGCGCCCGGGCGCGAGAGCGCTTCGTACTCGTCGCGCAGCGCAGAGTCGCAGATCCAGTAGGCGGCCGAGATCAGCACCTCGGCCAGCGTCGAGAGGGACGCCAGCGTCTCGCGCACGGAAGCGAGGCGGAGCAGGTCGCGCACGCCGATCTGGAGCATCTCTTTCCGCTTGAAGGCGCGGAGGAAATCCAACCTCTTCTCCTCGGTCTTGAGCGGCCGCAACGCGCGCCGCAGTTCCCGTTCCAGGTCGCGCTTGCGGCGGCAGTGATCGAGGATCAGCGGATCGGTCACCCAGTAGAGCGAGAGCGGATCCCGGATGAGGATCTCCGCCATGTAAGGGCTGCCGCCGAAGGTCTTGGCGAGGATCTCGAGCGTCCGCGGAGATTCCTTGAGGTAGGAGAGGAGATGAACTTTATTGACCGCGGCGCGGGTGAAGCGCTCGAAGTAATTGAGCGCCTGATCGGGATCGGCCGAGCGCGCCAGGCAGGAGAGCAGCTCTTCAAGAATCTCGGCGAGGAGTTGTCTCGCGGCCGGATCATCGGCGACCGCCTGCAGGTTGGCATCGGCCCGGGCGATCTCTTTGATCCCGGCCGGGCCGAGTAGGGCGGCCACCTCCGCGGGCTCAAGCCGCGGGGCAAGCAGCAGGTCAGGCGCCTTGAGTGATCTCGTCGTCACCGCTTTACTATTACTCTCCGAAACGGATAAAGTCGAGCCGCGCGCAGGTCGAGAGACGGGAGCCGGCGAGGCCGTGATCGGAGCAGAGCTCAGAAATCAGATCGAGACCCGCTGTGCGGACGTGGGAAGGGAAGTCATCGAGGATTTCTTTTCGCGCATGGGTGAGGATTACTTTTCCACCTATCCGCCCGAGCAGATCTGCGCCCACCTGAGAATGTCCGGGGCGCTCAACGCGGAGCACCCGGTGCGGTGCCAGATCACGCCGCGCGGCGCGGGCGAGTTCGACGTGGTCATCGTCGGGTTTGATTACCTCTCCGAGTTCTCGCTCTTTTGCGGCCTCCTCACGGCTTTCGGCTTTGACATTCGCGCCGGCAACAGCTACTCGTTTGCCCGGCGCGCGCCGGAGCCCAGCCGCCGGTGGCGCGGCCGGCGGCCCGGACACGTCAAGCCGCCCCCCCCGTCCCCCCGCAAGATCGTCGATATCTTCCACGTCTCGCTCCCGCCGGGAGAGGGCTGGGGGGCGGCCCGAGGCGCGGAGTTTGAACGCGAGTTGCAGGCGCTCGTCCGCCTCCTGGCCGCGGGCTCGCCCGAGGAGGCCAGGGAGCGCTTGAACCATTACCTGATCGGGCGCCTCGAGCGCGCGGGCGAGCAGTTGAGCGGCCTGCTTTCTCCGGTCGCCGTCGATTTCGACAATCACCTCTCCGCGGACTGGACGGTCATGGATGTCCGTTCGCAGGACGCGCCGGCCTTCCTCTATGCCTTCTCGAACGCGCTCGCCATGCGCGGGGTCTACATTCATCAGGTCAGCATTCAGAGCGCGCGCGGGGAGGTCAGGGATCGGTTCTTGATCTCGAACCGCTGGGGGCGCAAGATCGAAGACGAGCGCGAGCAGGAGACGCTGCGGATGGCGGTGACGCTGATCAAACAGTTCACCCGCTCCTTACCCGCGGCGCCGGATCCGGCCCGGGCGTTGCGCCACTTCGATCAGTTCCTCGACAAGGTCATGGACGAGGGCATGGCGAGCCAGGTCATGTCTTTCTTCGCCGGGCGCGAGGGCATGGACCTGCTGGCGCATCTCCTCGGGAGCAGCGATTACCTGTGGGAAGACTTTTTGCGGCTGCATGTCCCCGACCTCCTGCCCGCGCTCGAGAATTTCGCCCGGATGGACTTGCGGCGGGGCCGCGAGTCGCTGCGCGCTGAGCTTGCGGCGCAGCTCGCCGGGGCCGCGACCTTCGCCGAACAGAAGCGGGCGCTCAATGAGTTCAAGGACCGCCAGACGTTTCTCATCGACTGCAAGCATCTGCTCGACCCGCAGGCCACGCTGATCGACTTCTCGCACGCGCTGACGGATTTGGCGGAGGTCGTGCTGGACCGAGCCGCAGCCATCTGCCACCGGCATCTGAGCGAGCAGTATGGCGAGCCGCGGCTGGAGGACGGCGCGGCGTGCCCGTTCGCGATCTGCGGGCTGGGAAAGTTCGGGGGGCGCGAGATGGGGTACGCTTCCGACCTTGAGGTCTTGTTCCTCTACGCGGGGCCGGGGCGGACACGAGGGGGCCGCGCGCTCGATAATGCGGAGTACTTCGACCTCCTGGTCCGCCAGGTGGTCGAATTCATCGAGGCCCGCCAGAGCGGGATTTTTCATCTCGATCTCCGGCTCCGGCCACACGGGAAGGCCGGGCCGCTGGCGAGCCCCTTCGCGCCGCTGCCCGCCTACTACAGTCCGCAAGGAGAAGCCGCCCCCTTCGAGAGGCAGGCGCTCATCAAATTGCGGCGGGTCGCCGGGGATCCAGCGCTCGGGCGGCGCCTGGAGGCGCTGCGCGACCGCTTCACCTACAGCGGCGCCCCCTGGGATCGGGAGAATGCCCTGCGCCTCCGGCGGCGCCAGGCCCGCGAGCTGGTCAAGCCGGGCCAGGTCAACGTCAAGTACAGCCCCGGCGGGATCATCGACATCGAATACGCGGCGCAATACCTGCAACTCCTGCACGGCCACGAGCACCCCGAATTGAGGACGACGAGCACGCTCGAGGCGCTCGATCGCCTCTGCCAGTTGTGCCTCATCTCGGGGGCCGAGCATGCCGAGTTGCGCGCGGCTTACCTCTTCCTGCGCAATCTGATCGACGCCCTGAGGATCGTCAGGGGTGACGCGCGCGACCTGATCCTGCCGGCGGAGACCTCGGAAGAGATGATCGCGCTGGCGCGCCGCCTGGGCTCGCGCGCGGCCGACTGGGAGGAGAGCGCCCGGAGTCTGGCCGCGGAGGCGCGCGAGCGCATGCGAGAGGTCCGCGCTTTTTATCTGGCCCGGTTTGACCTAGAATCAAATCTCAAATTTGAGATTTGATATTTGAGATAGGAGCGAAGCGACCCGTGTTTGTGCAAAAGTGTCAGAACCCCCCCTGTCGGTGCGAGGTCTCGCACGGCACGCGGATCGACTGGTCCGGCCGCCATTTCTGCAGCCACCACTGCGCTGCCTACGCCGACGCGCGGACGGAGGCGTGCCGTTGCGGCCACAAGGAATGCGAGCCAAAGAAAGAAAAATGAACACGGGCGCGCTGCGGCTCCGGCGCAACACGGCGACGACGGTCTTCCTCGTCGCCGTCGGGCTGCTGCTCGCCTACCTCTCGTACCAGATCGCCCGGCCGTTCCTCGGCCCGGTGGCGTGGGCGACGATCCTGGCCGTCGTCTTCCGGCCGGTGCACGAGCGCTTTCGCCTCGCCATGAGGCGCGAGAACTTGAGCGCCGCGGCGAGCACGGCGCTGACGACGTTGGTGGCGCTCCTGCCGCTGGCCCTCATGGGCTTTGCCATCGCCCGCGAGGCCGCCCAGGGCTACCGGCAGGTGGCCGGCGGGTTCGACCCCGGGGCCGACCCGGCGACGACGCTCGGCGAGTTGCCCCTCGTCGGCCCGGCGTGGCTCTGGGCGCAGGCGCGACTCGAGGGGCTGGGCATCGACCTCGGCTCGATCTCCGGCGAGTTCATGCAACGCGTCGGCGGCTGGGCCGTGGCCCTGGCCACGGGGGCGCTGAGCAACGTCACCTCGTTCGTGATCGACTTCGTCCTCGTCGTCTTCATCCTCTTCTTCTTCTTCCGCGACGGGAGGCTGATCCTCGACAACCTGCGGCGCGTCGTCCCGCTCGAGGCCGAGGCCGCCGAGCGCATCTACCTGCTCATCGGCGAGGTCATCCAAGCGACATTCAACGGCGTGGTCGTCATCGCGCTCGTCAAGGGGTTGCTCGTCGGCCTGGCCTTCTGGGTCCTCGGCGTCCCCTCGCCCGCGCTCTGGGGGGCGGTCGGGGCCGTCGCCTCGATCGTCCCCGTCGTCGGGGTGGCGCTCGTCTGGGTCCCCGCCGCGGCCGTCCTCTGGCTCCAGGGCCACCCGGCCAAGGCGCTGCTCATGGCGATCTGGGGGGCGACGGTGCTCAGCCTGATCGACAACTTCCTTTACCCGCTGCTCGTCGGCAACCAGGTGCGCCTCCACACCCTGCTCGTCTTTATTAGCGCCCTGGGCGGGATCGCCGTCTTCGGCTTCCTCGGCTTCATCCTCGGCCCTGTCGTCGCCACCCTGACGATCGCTCTCGTCGAGGTCGCGAGCGAGTACTACTCGGGCCGCGCCGCGACCGTCGCCGAAGCCGCCGCGGAAGTCAGAGACTAGGGGCCGGGGTCCTTTATCTCCATCTACAAAAATGTTATCTTCCCCACGCAGCCTAACATTTTCGTCAGGCGGCCGCTGTCGCGCGATTCAAGGCCTTGAGGGGGAAGAGATTATGGATGAACAGAAGACGCAGGTCCGGCGCCTCTCGGCGCTGCTCGAGGTCAGTCAGGCGCTGGCCTCGACGCCCGACCTGCCGGCGGCGCTCGAGCGGGTCCTCGAGATCCTCGACCGCGAGTTGGGGATGAAGCGGGGCGCGATCGCGCTCTTGAACGAGGCGGGTGACGACCTGGCGATCCAGTACGCGCACGGGATGAGCGAGGGGGAGCGGCGGCGGGGCCGCTACCGGCTCGACGAAGGCATCACGGGCAAGGTGGTCTCGACCGGCAAGCCGGTGGTCGTCCCGCAGGTCAGCAAGGAGCCGCTCTTCCTCAACCGGACGCGCAAGCGCGCGGCGGGGCAGGAGGAATCTTTCATCTGCGTCCCGATCAAGGACCGGCGGCGGACGGTGGGGGCGCTCTCGATCATCTACCCCTTCAAGCAGCAGCGCCAGTTCGACGACTCGCTCAAGCTGCTCGCGATTGTCGCCACCCTGATCACCCAGAGCCTGCGCTTCGCCCACCTGGTCGAGCAGGAGAAGGCACAACTCCAGGACGAGAACGCCCTCCTCAAGCGCGAGTTGCAGGAGAAGTACGACTTCCGCAACATCATCGGGACGAGCAAGGAGATGCGCGAAGTCTACGAGCAGGTGGCCCAGGTGGCGCACACCAACACGACGGTCCTCATCCGCGGCGAGTCGGGGACGGGCAAGGAGCTGGTGGCGCACGCCATCCATTACAACAGCCCGCGCGCGGCCAAGCCCTTCGTCAAGGTGAGCTGCGCGGCCCTGCCTGAAAGTCTCATCGAGAGCGAGCTCTTCGGGCACGAAAAGGGCTCCTTCACCGGCGCGCACATGCGCAAGCGGGGGCGGTTTGAGCTGGCCGAGGGCGGGACGCTCTTCCTCGATGAGATCGGCGACCTCTCGCCCTCGCTCCAAGTCAAGCTGCTGCGCGTGCTCCAGGAGCGCGAGTTCGAGCGCGTCGGCGGGACCGACACCGTCCGCATCAACGTCCGGCTGATCGCCGCGACCAACGTCAACCTCGAGCAGGCGGTCCAGGAGGGCGGCTTCCGCTCCGACCTCTACTACCGCCTCAACGTCTTTTCGATCTACCTCCCGACGCTGAGCGAGCGGAAGCCGGATATTCTGCTCCTGGCCGATCACTTCCTGGAGAAATACGGCCGCCAGAACGGTCGCCGCATCAAGCGCATCTCGACCCCGGCGATCGACATGCTCATGAGCTATCACTGGCCGGGCAACGTCCGCGAGCTGGAGAACGTGATCGAGCGCGCGACCCTGGTCTGCGAGGGCAACGTGATTCACGGCTACCACCTGCCCCCGACGCTGCAGACTGCCGAGGGCTCGGGGACGGTGACCCGGATGAGCCTCGAGCAGGCGGTCGAGGCTTACGAGAAAGAGCTCATTCAGGACGCGCTCAAGACCACCCGCGGCAACCGCGCGCGCGCCGCCCGCCTGCTCGACACCACCGAGCGCATCGTCGGCTACAAGGTGCAGAAGTACGGCATCGATTGCCGCCGCTTCCGTGCCTAATAAAGATAACCGCGGGGGGCAGGGGGCGGAGTGGTCTTAACCTCCGCCCCTGCCCCCCGCGGTTGATCTTTCTTCCCATCCGACAAGATTGTCGGGAAAATCGGGGCGAGCAACAATTTTGCGGCCGCCGGGGGCAGGCCGGCCGCCGCCGCTCGTTTTTATTTCCGCTATCTTTGCTATGATTTAGTTTCGTCCGCGGGGGTGGGGCGGGGGGGCTGGCAAGCGGCTTGCTAACCCTGCTCGCTGTGTATAGATCGTCCCGGCAGGGGGCTGCCCTTCTGATTTGTGGCCATCAATTAACATTCGCCGGACCAAACTTCGCCGGGAGTGGCGCGCCCCGGGACGGCTATCATCTTAATCATTTGGAGAGATCATTCGCATGACATTGCCATCAGGAAATCGGGGCCGCTTGTGGGCCATCGCCGAAGTCAGCCAGCGGGTGCCGCGCGTCGTCCCGGCGCTCGCCGAGGCGAAGGTGTCGGAATTCTTCGGGACCAACACCTTCAGCCAGCAGGCCATGGCCGACAAGCTGCCGAAGCACATCTACAAGGAGTTGCAGAAGACGATCAAGCAGGGGTCGAAGCTCAACCGGGCGATTGCCGGCGAGGTGGCGCACGCGGTCAAGGAATGGGCGATCGAGAAGGGGGCGACGCACTTCTGCCACTGGTTCCAGCCGCAGACGGGGTTGACCGCCGAGAAACACGACGCGTTTCTGACCGAGAATGATGAGGGGCAGCCGATCGAGCGCTTCTCCGGCTCGCAGCTCATCCAGAGCGAGCCCGACGCCTCGAGCTTCCCCTCGGGCGGGATGCGCTCGACCTTCGAGGCGCGCGGCTACACCGCCTGGGACCCGTCGAGCCCGATCTTCATCATGGACGGGCCGAACGGCAAGACGCTCTGCGTCCCTTCCGTCTTCATCTCTTATCACGGGGACGCGCTGGACAAGAAGACGCCGCTGCTGCGCTCGATGGAGTATCTGGATAAGCAGGCGCTGCGGGTGCTCCACCTCTTCGGGGCGACGACCGCGACGCGCGTCGTGCCGACGCTCGGGCCCGAGCAGGAGTATTTTCTGATCGACCAGGCCTTCTATACGCTACGCCCCGACCTGGTGCTCGCGGGCCGGACCCTGGTCGGCGCCAAACCGCCCAAGGGGCAGGAGCTGGAGGATCATTATTTCGGGAGCATCAAGAGCCGCATCCTGGCCTTCATGCAAGAGTCCGAATACGAGCTCTACAAGCTTGGCATCCCGGTCAAGACGCGCCACAACGAGGTCGCGCCGAGCCAGTACGAGACGGCGCCGATCTTCGAGGAGGTCAACGTTGCCACCGATCACAATCAGTTGACCATGGAGGTCCTGCGCCAGGTCGCGCGGCGGCACAATCTGGCGCTGCTCTTGCACGAGAAACCGTTCGCCGGAATCAATGGGAGCGGCAAGCACAACAACTGGTCGCTGCAGGATTCCGCCGGCAACAATCTGCTCGATCCGGGCGAGACGCCGATCGAGAATCTCCAGTTTCTCGTCTTCCTGGTGGCGGTGCTCAAAGGCGTCGAGCGCCGGGCGGGGCTGCTCCGCGCCGCGATTGCGAGCGCGGGCAACGATCATCGGTTAGGCGCGAACGAAGCACCGCCGGCGATCATCTCGGTCTTCCTCGGCGAGCATCTCTCGGCGATCCTCGACGCGATCGAGAGCGGCGCGACCAGGGGTGAGACGGCAGAGCAGAAGTTGATCACTCTCGGCATCTCGAAGTTGCCCGAGGTGGCGCGCGACAACACCGACCGCAACCGGACTTCGCCCTTCGCCTTCACCGGCAACAAGTTCGAGTTCCGCGCGGTCCCTTCGAGCTCGTCGACGGCGATCCCGATGGCGACGCTCAACGGCGCGGTCGGTGAAGCTCTCGCCGAGCTCGCCGACGCGATCGAGAGCTCGCGCTCGAGAAACGGCGAGATCAACTTCAACAAAGCCGTCATGGAGGTGGTGCGCGAGGCGATCAGCGAGACCAAGAAGATTCGTTTCGAGGGGAATAACTACGCTGAAGAGTGGGTGAGCGAAGCCGAGCGGCGCGGTCTGCCGAACCTGAGCAAGACGCCCGAGGCGCTGGCCGAGCTGCAGCGGCCCGAGGCGGCCGAGTTCTTCGCCAAGACCGGCATTTTCCAGAAGGGAGAGCTCGAGGCACGCTACCACATCAAGACCGAGCGCTACATCAAGGACATCGAGATCGAGATTCACGCGCTCCGCGAGATCGTCCGGACTATGATCTTGCCGGCGGCCTTCAAGCATCAGGCCGAACTGGCCACCGCCGTCAAGAGCCTGGCCGAGATTGTCGGCGACAAGGCGTGCCTCGCCGAGCAGGTGGCCGAGGTCGAGGCCGTGGCGCTGCTGATCGCCGACCTTCGGGCGCAGCTCGCCGCGCTCGAGGCCGAGGTGGCGGCGGCCGAAGGCGACGACATCGAGCAGAAGGCCGATGCTCTCGCGCACCGCGTCGCGCCCGCTCTGGTCGCCGTCCGCGAGGTGTGCGACAAGCTCGAGGGGGTGGTCGACGACAACCTCTGGCCGCTGCCGAAGTATCGCGAGATGCTGTTTCTGAATTAAATAAACCACGGGGAACACGGGGAGAAAATCAAGGTCTTCCCCGTGGTTGAATCCTCTCAGGAAAGGAGTGGGCACTGATGAGTGGAAGTTCTCAACAGACTGATACGGGCTACGGGAGGCTGATGGATTGCCTGCTCAAAGAGCGGTCTCACTACGCGACCGAGGAGGAGTTCAGGGCCTTTACGGTGGAGTCGGTGCGCCGCCTGATCACCGACTTGCGCCAGTTCAATATCGAGCTCTCAATCCGTCCGAACACTGCCCCGCTGCACTATCCTTCGACCGAGAAGCTGGGAGATTAGCAGAACCAGGGGAGCGGTGGTCAATTGCCCAAAAGCTATCAATCGGATTTCATCCCTAATTTGAGATCAGGCCGCGGGCCATCCGGTGCCCGGCGCCTGAGAGGAGGCGACGCATGAGTATGACCCCAAAGGATGTCATTAAATTGGCTGAAGAGAAGGGCGCCAAGATCGTGGACCTCCGGTTCGTCGATCTGCCGGGGCAGTGGCAGCACTTCTCGATTCCGGTCAATGATCTCGAGGAGAGTCTCTTTGCGGAAGGGATCGGTTTTGACGGCTCGTCGATCCGGGGCTTCCAGGCGATCGACGAGTCGGACATGCTGCTCTTTCCGGATCCGACGACGGCGGTCATGGACCCGTTCACCGCTCACCCCACCATGGTCCTGATCTGCGACGTCAAGGATCCGGTGACCGGAGAGAACTACACCCGCGATCCGCGCTATGTTGCCAAGAAGGCGGAAGCCTACGTTAAGAAGATCGGCCTCGCCGACACGGTCTATATCGGGCCGGAGCTCGAGTTCTTCTTCCTCGATCAGATTCGGTTTGACCAGAGCTACAATTATGGTTTCTATTACCTCGATTCGGAGGCCGGCTTCTGGAATTCCGGGCGCGAAGGGACGCCGGACCGGCCCAACCTGGGTCATAGGCCGCGCTACAAACAGGGCTACTTCCCCGTCCCGCCGACGGATC